>JAAUXY010044882.1_pt1 | contig 13690 bp, 12 predicted proteins | sample 7278121 | NCBI WGS metagenome assembly JAAUXY01 (sample SAMN14350117, study PRJNA611818) | marine sediment metagenome | isolation source: surface marine sediment (1.8m) | place: French Polynesia: Moorea | collected 2018-08 | reverse complement strand
CCGAGGTTGTTCTCCTGCCGCTGTTCGAAGCGGACGCCGTGCGGATCATTGTCGTCGGTGTGGAGCTTGACGGTCAGTCGATGACATCTGCCGGCGAGCGACCGCAGGGCCAGCCTTTCGAGATTCACACCGACGGCCCGCGACCTCTCAGGTTCTGAGAGCAGCGCGCAAAAGAGCAAGGTCTCCACTATCGCGCAGTAGCGGCGACTCCGCCCGCCACCCCAACGTCGGCTCGCCAGATCTTCCAGGGGAGCCTGACTTGCAAGCGCACGACCTTAATGAATATGCGACGATCGTCGAGGACTCATACGGCGACGGGGCGCAGGATTTTGCCGGACGGATGGCCGCTCGATTTGAGGCAAGCAACGCTGACGTCGAACTATTTTGGCGGACGGTAGAGGAAAGCCTCGCCCGCCGGAAACCGCAACCAGGGGCAAACGCTGCCCCGGCGCCCCGGTCGCCAGGGATTACTCGGTTCTTGGACTTGATCTTTGCTGGCATCCTCCGCTTGTGGTTGACGTTCTTGCGAACGCGCGGATCGCGGCAGCGCCTTTCTCCAGGGGTTTCAGCTGCTCAGTCCTGAGCCCGTGGGGTCTGACGACGTGCGTCATCGGGCGAGGCAATTCATCAGCCTGCCAGACCGACTGATTGGGCCGTTAGGCAACGAATTTCAGTGACTCCCGCGGTTCTTTGCGTTTGATTCGCTGAAGGCGCCCGAGCCCGCGACACGCGGCCGGGTGCGCACGGCGACAACCATGCACTGTGACCTATGCAATGGATTCTGAGGACGTTCAGCAAGAGACCTATGGGTCGGGTGAGATCTTGTGCCGCGAGGGTGAGATCAGCGACCGCGTTGGCCTGCTGCTATCCGGTGAGCTTGAAGTTCTAAAGCGACACGCTGGCACGGATATCATGATCGGCATCATTCGTCGTGGCGAGTATTTCGGCGAGATGGGCGTCCTCGAGGGGCGGCCCCGGAGTGCGACACTGCGCGCGCGCCGGCCCGTCACGATCGAGCACATGCCACCGAAGGAGTTCCTGCGCCGGGTTAGTACCGACAACAAGGTCGCGTTCGATCTGTTGACCCGCTTAAGCGCCCGCTTGCGGCATGCGGACACCGCCCTCACTGCCGCAATTGGTGGCCCGGAGGAGGCCAGCGCTGTAGAAATCGCACCCCAGTCCGACGACCGCGGGACCGGAATTCTTCTGCTGCCAGACAGCGACCGCTTGAAGACCGTGTTGCCTACGGACGGGCACGCCATTGCGGCTCTGCCCTTCTTCTTTGGGCGCGTGCCGGTCGGTGAGGAGACAGCGCCGCCGATAGGCATCAACCTTACGGTGGCCGACGGTGTGCCGTCGCGCCTGGCCACGGTGCACTTCGCCATTGTATGCGAAGAGGAAGATATCTTGGTGCGGGATTTCGGGACCGAGTTCGGGACCGAGGTCAACGGCACGTTGCTCGGCGGCGATATCGGCCGGCAGAGTGTCGCTCTCGAGAGTGGCGAAAACCGGATCGTGGCGGGCGGCCGGGATTCACCGTTCGCCTTCCGACTCCATGTCAGCTGAGTATTGACGCCCCCCATCGCGCCTTGGCCGAACCACTCAAGAACCTATTCAACCGCGACATCATTGGCGACATGTCCCATCACCTCACGCGGGTGTGGGATAGTTTCGATCAGTCTGGGTTTCTCGCCGCGGCGACCGAGGATCTCGAATCTCTTGAGTTGAAGCAGCGCTCTGCTCAAATCGAGCGCGCCCTCGATCGCTTCTTGCCACCAGACTTCCCGCAGGCTGCTTCCATCCTGCTACAAAGCCTCCACCCAGATGAGGACGCAGGCACGACCCCGGTTGCGGCGGACGGGGGTATCGCGGGCTGGGCAATCATGCCGATGAGCGGCTATGTCGGCCGGCATGGCGTCGGCCACCTCCAGCTCGCGCTTGACGTCATGAAGGAACTCACCAAACGGCTGACGGCCGAATTCGGCATCCGTTTCCTGATCCAGGCCAAGCCGCAACCCTGTCTGGACATTATGCGCGACTGGACGCGCGACCCGAACCGGCATGTTCGGCGCTTGGTCTCCGAAGGCACCAGACCGCGACTGCCATGGGCGCCGCGGCTCCCGATGTTCATTGAAGATCCGACGCCACTGCTACCGTTGCTAGTCGAGTTGCGTGACGACCCGGAGGAATATGTGCGCCGCTCGGTCGCCAACAGTCTCAACGATATCGCGAAAGATCATCCTGATCTCGTAGCCGACATCGTCGGCAAGTGGCTGGTCAACGCCCCGGAACCGCGACAGCGCTTAGTCAGACACGCGTGTCGCAGTCTCATCAAACAAGGAAATAGCGGCGCTCTAACGGCGCTCGGCTACGGCGAAGCCCAGGTGAAGATTGTCGCATTGACCGTAAAGACCCCCACCGTGCGATTTGGATCGAAGCTGGATTTCGAGCTTCAGATCGCCTCGACCGCCGCGACGGCGCAGGATCTGATCATCGACTACGCGGTTCATCACCAGAAAGCCGATGGCAGTCTTTCACCCAAGATCTTCAAGTGGAAGACAGTCATCCTCGACGCCAGCGACTCTATCACTCTCCAAAGGCGCCATCCCATGCGGCCTGTCACGACCCGCGTGTATTATCCCGGCCGCCACAAGCTGGAGATCCAGATCAACGGCCGGCCGTTCGCCGAGGCCGACTTCGACTTGGAGATCCCGGCCGATAGCTAGGCTGCGCTCTCGTCATTCTGCATCATGCCGAAGATGTTGCCTTCGGTATCCTTGGCATAGGCCAGCCAGCCCACTTTCGGAACCGCCAACTTCGGGACGGCGATGCCGCCGCCAGCTGTCACCACTGCATCGACATACTTGTCGAGATCATCAACCGCGACGGTACAGCCGTAGCCATTAACCGGCGCATCATCCGCTGGTCGCGGGCCTCGGCGCCGCATGAGTCCGCCGTCGATACCCGGCTCTGGGTCGCGGCCGGTAAACACCATCCAGTACTCGCCCGCATCGCTCTGCCATTTTTCGATGCGCCAGCCGAAAACGGACTGATAGAATTTGATCGCTCGCTCGGGGTCGTCGGCATGAATCTCGAAATGGACAACACGCGCCATAAGTCACTCTCCGGAATTTGGGCAGGAGCCGTCACAGGTTAGACCATGCGCCGAAGGTTGTCCCAGTGAGGATGTCGCATTGACTCTGCGGAGGCTGGGCACCTTTGTCATATTGTTGGTTGTGTTCCTGCTGGCCGGATCCGTCGCAACTCTGGTCGAGTATGGCAGCCTTCACCCCTGTTCCTGGCTGCGTACCGACGCGTCGCGTGAGTCCGAACTGCCCGACGCTCTTGTCGAGGCGCGTCTTCGTGCGATCTTCCTATTACGCGGCGTGACCAACCCGGGTGCAACCGACTGCGTGACGGAGTGGTGGCGTGTCCGGCGCCGCGGTTTGCCGGAGGTCGATCCTTCGTAGGCGCGGGCGAGAGATATGGTCTTCAAGATGCGCGAATAGGCCCATATTGATATCTGCACGATTTGTTTCTTTTAGAAACGGGAAGAGGTGAGATGATCGGGCGAGCCCTCATCAATGCCGTATGCGATGCTGCGGCGCAGCAGGCGTTCTAGCCAAGTGTATTGGCTAGCAGTACTTCACGAACTAGCTCGACATTTGTATGGCCAAGTCGCTGAACGGACGCCATTTGTGAAATGCGTCGAGTTCGCGCCGCAACTCATCTGTAAATGAGTATCAGACACAATTCAAAGTAGAGTCGGAGAAGAAACTCGCGTGTGGGTAACTTTTTGCTGGTCTTCGATCGTCGCCCCCGTGTTGTGGCCGTAACAAAGCTGTCATAATCTTCTAACAACACGTCGCAAGTTTCCTCGCCGGGACAAGCACGCGGATCTGCGGGTGACCGCCCGCGGGCGGGTCCTTGGCAAGGCACTGGGCAGCAAGGCCGAAAAGGCTTTCGCCCGGCAAACCGAGGCGACCTTAGTAGGAGGAAGAGAATGCTACGATTTGCAGCAACAACAGGCGTGGCGGGCATAGCCGCTTTGATGCTTCTGCCGGCCGGACCGGCAATGGCGGAAACCGTGACATACGAACTTTGGTCACGGCAAGATCAGTCCGGTCCACTGCGACCGGGCAACGTTGTCAAAGCCGCTGATCGGCTTAATGCAGCGCTCGAGGCCGAGGGCTCTGACGACCGCGTCGAAGTCGTTATCCAGGAAAGCCCGGCCCCAGGCTACGATGAGGATGCGCTCCAGTTGCTCCGGGTGTTCGGAATTGGCGAGGGCCCTGACATGTTTCACCAGGCGCATGAGTGGATCTGCGCCTTTCAGCAAGAAGGCTTCCTGTTGAACCTTGAGGAGCATATCGCCAACCATCCCGAGCACTTCGACGACATCTTCCCAAGTCTGTGGGATTCAACGAAATGCCAAGGCGAGCGTTATGCGATACCGCAGGACGCGGAAGCGCGCATGTTCTTTTACAACAAGAATCTGATGCGCGAAGCGGGAATCGATGACGCAACCATAGAAGGATTGCCGGCTGCCGTTTTAGCTGGCGACTTCACAATGGACGACCTTGGAGACCTGGCGAAGCAAATCGTCGACAACTCCAGCGCCCAACACGGCATTCTGCACCGCCCATCCGTCGGCCCGGACTACATCATGGTCTTCAATTCTTACGGTAACAGCTTCTTGGATGAGGAGACCGGCAATCTGCTACTGGAACCGGAGAAACTGGAGGCCGCTTATGGATGGTTCGAGCGCAACGTTCAGAACGGCGTAACGCCGGCGAACAACACATCGATGGAATGGGACGCGATTCGAGCCGAATTCTACGAAGGCCGTGCCGCATTCTGGATGTACGGGATCTGGGACCTCGGTAGTCGGGCGTTCCCGACATATGGTCTACCGGACGACGAAGAAGGTTTCTTCGCCGAGTGGGGTTGGATTGCTGCACCCGCGGTTGAGAAGGGCGGATCCCCAGGCAGCCTGACCCATCCGATTATCTATGCCGTGGCGGCGGATGTTGAGCGCCCGGACCTGGCGGTTCGATTGCTCGGCTTTGCCTCCGATGCGGATCTGAACACGGATCATGCCGTGACGACGACTCATATCGGCATCAAGAATGAGCAGCTCGAGGACCCGCGCTATCAGGAAGCTTGGACTTTGGCACGGGCTACGGAGTTGCTGGAATTCACGAAGTTCCTTCCGAACAACCCACAGTTCGGCGACCTGAACCGGATCATCTACACCGGCCTCCAAGGTATCGAATCCGGACGACTGTCGGCTGAGGAAGCCGCATTGTTTGTGGTCGACGAAGCGGAAGCACAACTCGACAACGTAATCGTTCGCTAGGAAGTCGGGCGACGGTGCGGGCATGATAGACAAGGTCCGCACCCGCCGCCTGATCGCCAGCCGGCGTGAGATTGCACCGGTCACCAGGCGAAGCTAGGCTGACCGTCGCGTAGAAGGAGGCCCCGTGGCGGCGATCTCCGAACGATTCGAGGCTATGCCGCATCGAATAGCCTCATCCAAAGCCCGACAGCGGATCAACATGCTGATCTTCCTCGGGCCCGCGATCCTCCTCACGCTAATCTTCTTCGTCTTACCGGTCATCGTTGACGTCGTCGTCTCTTTCACGGATCTGGGACGGTCGCTGAGAATCGGCGAGTTCACCACCAAGCAATACGAAAAGGTCTTCGTTGGCGACCGCCGGCTGGGTCAGATCATTGGTCTTACGTTTATTTATGTTTTCGGCACACTGGCAATCTTCAACGTAACCTTCGGCCTTGTTTTGGCCTTGTTGACAACAGCCATTCCTAGGACCTCGGGCAGTTTTTTTCGGGGCGTCTGGCTGTTGCCGCGCATGAGTCCTTCGGTCCTCTACATTCTGTTGTGGGTCTGGGTCATCAACCCCTCAGAGTTTGGTCTTCTGAATCAAGTGCTCAGCAGAGTTTTCGGGATCAAACAGTTAGTCGATTTACTGACCACCGCGCCGGTCGCCCTCATCATTGTTTCCAACGGCTTCATTGGCGCGTCGATGGGAATGATCATCTTCACTTCCGCAATTCGGGGGATCCCCGAGCACCTCTTCTATGCGGCACGCGTCGACGGGGCGGGGTCGCTGTCGGTGGTCCGCCATATCACCTTGCCGGCACTGAAGTGGCCGATCAGCTTCATCACGATCTACCAGACACTGTCTTTGCTGGTGAGTTTCGAATACATCCTGCTGCTGACCGAGGGCGGACCTTTCTTCGACACGACCGTATTTGCGCTGTACGTGTACCGGCGGGCCTTCCAGAGCGGACAATATGGCTACGGAGCAGCCCTCGCCTTATTCCTGATCGTGATCGGTATCGTCCTTGCGCTGCTTGGCTGGAAGTTCTTCGACATGAAGAAGCTGTTGCAACAGCCGCGGATTGAGGTCCACTGATCATGGTCGCGACTACCGCCACATCGCCGGCCGTCAGCCAGACTCACTGGGACCAGTTGGCGACACGCGCCAGATGGATGCGGCGGGCCAAGACGACCAGCCTCTATGTCTTCCTTATTGCGGTATCGATCCCGATTATCCTGCCCTACTTCTGGCTCGTGACGATTGCCTTCTCAGCCAAGACCGGCACGGCAGAAACGTTCGTTCTGTGGCAATCCATCTTCATTTTGGTGCCGACGCTGCTTGCTTACTGGGTGTGGTCACTTTTCGCCCAGAACACCCGTCAGCTGGTGCTTGGCTTCCTTGCTATCACTGCGGTCGGGGCGGTCGCATTCGTCATCATGGTGTTGCCGGAGCTACATCTCGGCAATTTTATCTTCTTGGTGCAAACCAATTTCGCGGACGTCGTGCGCTCGCGGCAAGGCGAGGTATCCGGCGGTATCGCATTTCCGAGCGTGTGGCGCGCGTTTGCCAATTCGCTCTATTTGGCCGGGGCTCAGACGATCATCGTTGCAACGGTGGCCTCGCTCGCCGGCTACTACCTGTCACGTTTCCATTTTCCCGGTCGGGCGGCGATGCTGCGATCGCTCCTGGTTCTGCACGCCTTCCCGGTCCTGACTCTGATCATTCCCTTGTTCTTGATCCTGAACTTCGTCGGTTTGCTGGATCAAATGATAGGAGTCATTCTTGTCTTGGTCGGCATCGAGCTGCCGTTTGCCATTTACATTATGAAGGGCTTCTTCGACGCTGTGCCCTGGGACATCGAGATGAGCGCGCTGACGGACGGCGCCTCCCGGCGGCAGGCTTTTGTCAAAGTTGTGTTGCCGCAGGTTACCAACGGGATCATCGCGATATCCGTATTCTCGTTCATACGCGGGTGGGAGGAGTATATATTTGTCTTCACGTTCTTAATCAAAAACACCAACTGGACGATGAGCCTGTATATGTTCTTTGTCCGGGACGACGTCATGGGCGTCGACTTTGGCGTCGTATCGGCCGTTGGCGTGTTCTACCTGGTGCCAAGCCTAGTGCTGTATGCGGCGGCACAGAGATTCCTTATGCAGATGTCTGTCGGCGGGGTGAAGGGTTAGGCATGGCCCGTATCGAGTTTCAACGCATAGAAAAGCGCTTTGGCGACGTCGTTGTGATACCGAACATGGATCTCGTCATTAATGACGGAGAGTTCGTCGCGCTGCTAGGACCTTCGGGCTGCGGCAAGTCGACCAGCCTGTTTATGCTGGCCGGAATTTACATGCCGTCCGCTGGCGAGTTGCGCTTCGACGACTCGGTCGTCAACGAGGTCGAGGCCCGCGACCGCAATGTCGGGATCGTCTTTCAGTCATATGCGCTGTACCCGCACATGACCGTGCGGGACAACATTATGTTTCCGCTACGGTTCAAAAACGTGCCGCGCGAGGACGCGCTGGGACGCGTGCAGGAGGCGGCGGATCTCGTTCACGTCGGTGAGCTACTCGACCGGCGGCCGTCCCAGCTTTCCGGCGGCCAGCAGCAGCGTGTCGCGCTTGCCCGCGCGCTCATCAAAGAGCCTCAATTGCTGTTGCTCGACGAACCGTTGTCGAACCTGGACGCGACGCTTCGCTTAACTATGCGGACTGAGATCAAATCGCTCCAGGAAAGACTGGGCGTGACGACGATTCTGGTCACCCATGACCAGCTCGAAGCGACGACAATGGCTGACCGGATCATTTGTATGCGCGACGGGCGTATTGAACAGATTGGCTCGCCGGACGACCTTTACTCGCGGCCGGCCAGCATATTCGTTGCGGGCTTCATTGGCTCTCCGCCCATAAATCTCCTGGACGGCCAGCAACAAGACGGGGCGATACACGTCGGCGACGCGAGCTTGCCGTGCCTCGGAGAAGCGCCCGGCGGCAAGGTGACTCTGGGACTACGGCCGGAGAATATGCACTTCGGTGAAAGTGGCATCCCAGGCCGAATTGCCCAGCTGGAACCAATGGGTCGCGAGATCCTGTACGTCGTCGACACACCAGTTGGCCACGTTCGGGTCCTGGAAGTCGGTTCGATCGCCGCGCATCGCATTGGTGAGCAGGTTCACATGGCGTTCGATCCGGACGCAAGCTTGCTGTTTGAGGCGCAAACCGAGTCCCTTCTACCCAACCTCCATGTTCGTCCTCCGAACCATGGAATAGGGGCCGAATAGACCCCGCACGGTCGCAACAGAACCTTCCGATAACCCTTTCGCAACAGACGCGGAATACAAACGCCGGATCTCCGTCTGATAGTCGGCTAGCAGAAAAGCCGGAGGAAACCTCAAACATGTTTGAACTTCTCGCGTCACGGTCGGGACGAGTGCATGTCTGCGGTCACCGCGGTCATTCGATCGGCGCCCCGGAAAACACGCTGGCCGCCTTCAAGCAGACGAAGGAACTTGGCGGGTCGTCATGCGAGATCGATGTGGTCCTTAGCCAAGACGGCGAGATTGTGGTTCTCCACGACATCACCTTGGATCGCACGACGAACGGCACCGGTTTTGCAGCCGACATGCCAGCCTCGCAGATCGCCCAGCTCGATGCGGGCAGCTCTTTCTCCCAGGACTTCGCCGGCGAACCTGTGCCGCTGCTGCATGAGACACTTGCCTTCGCGCGGGAAGAAGAGATGGGTTTGCATATCGAGATCAAAGACAGCCGCAATGCAGACGCCTTGATCGACCGTCTTGGCGCATTGGTGGAAGAGACCGCGACCCGAGACTGGATTGTCGTGATTTCCTTCGACCACCAGCAGTTGCTCAAAGTGAAGGAGCGTATTCCAGGAGTCCGCACGGAAGGCATCACCCATGCGCGGCATGCTGATCCAGCGGCGATGGTGCGCTCGGCCAAGCTCGACTCTGTCTCGGTCGAGCTTGGCCGCTTCTACCCGGAGGACGCTGAGGCCATCCACGCCGCTGGCGTTGCTATCCGCTTCCATTTGCCGGTTCCAAGAAAGCTGAATCATCTCGAACGCCACGGTTGGGATATCCGGCAGCACGTCGGTGACATGCTGAGTGCCGGCTGCGTGGACAGCGTGTCAGGCGACGATGTCGCCTACCTGCGTGCTTTGGTCGACGATTTTCCGCTTGCGAAAGCCGCCTGACCTAGGTCTGCGCCACGACCTCGAGCAAGACTACAGGGTGGTCCACGTTGAACAACGCGACGCCGGCTGCCAGCAGTTGGCGGAATACATCTCTGTCGTACCCGCCGTAGCAGACCATCGGCTCCGCACCCATACGTCGGCACAGATTCAGGGCTCCGTCGCTGACCTCGGCGGCAGTGAATTCCATAATGACGGGCGCAAAGCGCTCGAGCGCTGCCGCGGGATCGGCATAGTCCTGATAACGGATCATTAGAGCCACGGGCTTCTTTGAAGCCCTTAGGCCGTTAAGTGTAGCCTGATCCTCTGACCAGAAGAAACAATCGCCAAGAATTCCGTGACGTGCGGCCATATCAACAACCATGTCGGGGTCGGCCGTCTTGATTTCGACATACAGGCGGCCGCGCCCGCTCGCGACCTCATACATATCGTCCAGCCGTGGCACCGGAAGCCCTAAGAAATCCGGCCCGAACCACGATCCGGCATCCAACTGATCGATATCATCGGCCGCCAAATCAGCGACCAGCCCCGTGCCGTTCGTTGTGCGGTCCAAGGTGCGATCGTGAATGACGAAAGGGACATTGTCGGCACTGACCCGGACATCGATCTCAACGAAGTCGGCACCTAAGTCGAAGGCCTTTTCGGCGGCAGGTATCGTATTTTCCGGGGCGATTTTGTGAGCGCCGCGATGGCAGACGAGGGTCGGAGCCTTACCTAGCCGAAACATGATGCCATCCCACAACCTTGGCCACCGTCAGCTCTTGCACAAAGGTCCCGGCGGTTCAATTCGTGCCGACCGGCGGAACCGATCGTGGTCGCCTTACCTGGGTCTTCATCTGCAGTATGATCGTGCTCACACCAGGCCGGTAAGGCATGTGATAAACGACACGGATGCAGCCCTGTGGTTCGCCGCCCCTCACCTCAATAAGGCGGGCTAGTGGCCCGCCGACCAACGGATCGCGCCCAGCATGGTATTCCGCCATTGCTGAGCAGTTGCGGCCGCCGATGAAACTCCGACGGCAGGCTGAGCCGCTGCTCGAAGCCGTTCTTGAGAGCATGGAGGACGGCGTAAGCATTATGGATAGCGCCTTCAACGTAACGGCGTTCAACCATAGGTTCCTAGATTTGTACGACATGCCCGCCGAAGCGTTTCGGCCGGGCGCCAACTTCTTGGACTTCTTCCGCTATCGCGCACGGCGGGGCGACTATGGACCAGGCGAGGTCGAGGCCATGGTCGAACAGCGGTACGCGACGTTTCTCAAGACTGTTAGCCTGAGCACGATCGAGCAGATCTCGAACAGTGGCCGTATCCTTGAGATTAACCGCCGCCGGCTGCCGGACGGCTGCTATGTCTCTTTCTATCGGGACATAACGGAGCGTCGCCAAACAGAAAGCGACTATCGCGCGATCTTTGAGCACGCGCCCGAAGGCATGTACAGAACGACGCTCGACGGGCGCTTCCTCAGGGCGAATCCCGCAGCCGCGCGGATTCTCGGCTACGACAGCCCCGAGGAACTGATGGCGACGGTGAACGACGTTGCCGGCCAGGTCCATGCGACGCCTGAGCAGCGCGACAAGCAGATCGAAGGTCTATTGGAGAAGGGCGTACAAGAGAATCTCGAGCTCCGCGCCCGCCGCAAAGATGGGTCCGTGATCTGGGTGACCGAAAATGCGCGGGCTGTCCGAGATGCGAGCGGCAAACTCGCATATCTCGAGGGGTTCTTCCGCGACATCACCGCCCGAAAAATAGCTGAGCAGGCTCTGCGGGACAGCGAAGAACGTTATGTGCTGGCTCTGCGCGGCGCCAACGAAGGCATGTGGGACTGGAATCTCGAAACCGACACGCTGCACGTTTCGGAGCGCTTCAAGGAGATTCTGAGCCTGAATTTCGAAGGCAGTGAAATCAAGCCGGCCTCCGAGTGGCAGCGCCGTTTGCATCCGCAAGATCTTCACCGCTTCCGCCGCGAAATGAACGCGCATCTCAAGGGCGAGACAAAGTTCTATGAAACTGATGTGCGTATCCTGGTGCCGGGCGGCAGCCCGATTTGGGTGCGTGCCCGCGGGATCGGCGTTCGCGACGGAACCGGTCGCGTCATTCGTTTGGCCGGATCGCTCGGGGACATCACGGCTCGTAAGAAGGCCGAATTGGCTCTGCAACAGGCCAAGGAAGAGGCGGAGGAGGCCGCCCGCGCCAAGAGCCGTTTCTTAGCGAATATGAGCCATGAATTGCGGACGCCCCTGAATGCGATCATCGGGCTCACCGAGATGCTGAAGGAGGAGATTCAGTCACCGGATCCGGGCGATCTAAACGAGCCACTCGATCGGGTGTCACGGGCCGGCCAGCATCTTCTCGCCCTCATTGACCAGATCCTCGACCTATCGAAGATCGAAGCCGGCAAGGTGGAGCCCGAATACGTGCCGTTCTCGGTGGTCGGGATGATTGGCGAGATCGAAACCGCCATTCGCCCGATTGCGAGCAAAAACCGTAACGAGCTCCGTATCGAGTGCGACCCGGCCCTCGATCTAGTGAGGTCCGATCCGGTTCGCATCCGGCAGGTCGTCCTCAATCTCCTTAGCAACGCCTGCAAGTTCACCGAGGGCGGCAGTGTCACTTTGAGCCTCGGTCTTGAAGCACAGAATGGCACGCAACTCTTGCGAATCACGACAAGCGACACCGGCATCGGCATGTCGCCGGAACAGATGGGCACCGTGTTCGACGAGTTTTCGCAAGGCGACAGTTCGACCACCCGCAAGTACGGCGGCACTGGCCTCGGCTTGGCGATCACTCAGCGCATCTGCAAGCTCTTGGGCGGCCGAATCGAGGCTGAAAGCCAACCTGGCGCCGGCACGACCTTTCGCGTTTGGTTGCCGGTGTCGGTCGACCGCGTGTAATCATGCAGCTATACACCAAAACCCTGCCTGACGACCCCGATGTGCTCGCGCCCGACGGGTCGGAAGTCCGCATCCTGTGTCAGCTGGCCGGCGGCAGCATGGCCCATTTCACGCTACGGCCGGGCCAGGTGTCTAAGGCCGTTCAGCACCGGACCGTCGAAGAAGTTTGGTTCTTCATCGGTGGGCGTGGACGCATGTGGCGCGCTGGCGAAACGACGGACGTCCACGCCGGCGTCTCGATTTCCATACCCGTCGCCACGCCTTTCCAGTTCCGCGCCGACGGCGAGGAGCCCCTGGTTGCCGTCGCCGTCACTATGCCGCCGTGGCCGGGCCCGCAAGAAGCGATCCTTATCGAGGGTGCGTGGGCGCCGACGGTCTAGCCACCGCTAGATGAACGCATAAGGTTCCGGACGCATCCCATTTTTGAATCGCGACAGATGGAACGGCGCCATGTCGACACGCGCGCTGCCTTTCTGCACGAGTTCGGACATCAGCAGGCCGGCGCCCGGTCCCATGCCAAAACCATGCCCGGAAAACCCGGTCGCGATGAACAGACCCGCCGGCGTGTCGACCGCACACATGACCGGGACGGCGTCAGGCGTCGTCTCGATAAATCCGGCCCACGACTCCGCGATCCCGACGCCGTTTAGCTGCGGATACAGGCCACGCCAACGCGCCAGCGTCTTCTCCAGGACGGCCGTGTCCGGCGCGGGGTCGAGCGTACGCTCTCTCTCAAAAGGGCTGATCTCGTCTGGTCCCCAACGGGACGGCATGTGCAGATCTCGCCAAAACGCGCCTGACACCCTGATCTTCATATTCCTACGTGTAAGCCGAAAGCCAGGGATAAAGGCGCGCAGTTGCCGAATCGCGTCCGGTACCAAGTCGAACCGAATCGCGCCGCGCCCAGCAACCGTGTAGCCGCCATCCTGCCGCCGCCGGAAAGCGACTCCGCCGCAGCTGACCGCCGACTGAGTGATCAGCGGTGCGACGGTCGTTCGGAGGACAGAGGCTGTCACGCCTAGCTGAGGAACACTAATCCCGAGGTTCCGGCAGAACAGGCGGGTCCAGGCTCCGGCGGCGCAAACGATTGCGCGGCATTTTACGGCCCCACGCTCGGTAACGAGTCCTGCAACCTGCCCGCGTTCTGTCTCGACCGTGCGGACGGCACAGTTGGTGAAGATGCGGACACCCCGTCGCGTTGCCGCCCGCGCTAGCGCCGGCACGGCCTTCTTTGGCTCGGCGCGACCGTCGCT
>JAAUXY010006389.1_pt1 | contig 13694 bp, 19 predicted proteins | sample 7278121 | NCBI WGS metagenome assembly JAAUXY01 (sample SAMN14350117, study PRJNA611818) | marine sediment metagenome | isolation source: surface marine sediment (1.8m) | place: French Polynesia: Moorea | collected 2018-08 | reverse complement strand
GGCTTCTTTTTTATTTTTTTCTATTTCCAGCTTTACGCTGAAAAATAAAGGGTGAAATTCATCGCGATCACGCCGATCGTATTCGTACTTGATGTCATAAACACCATTGATCCATTTTTTAAGACGCGCTTTTTCGGCCGAGCCGGACAGATCCAGTTTAATGTTATATATCTGGAGATCTTTGGCCAGCAGTAGGAAGGGATAATCCTCAGGATTGATTTCTTTGGTTTTGGATAAAAAAGCGTTCGCACTTGTCAGGCAAAAAAAGAGTATCACCGTCACAACAAAAATTTTTTTCATAATTATCTCCAGATCGAGTCTTTCAGTTTAATGCATCTGTAATGCGGCCTTGCTTATTATTTCAATGATTTTAAAAGCAAGGAACACAAAAGTCAGGCTGCCAAAAACAATGGTCAAAATATACCAGGCCTTTTCCCCTTCCCGGGTCTTCAAATTATTTCGACTTGCCAGATATAAAGGATAGCCGACGATAAAAATTCCCTGCATCACAATGCCCCAGCCCATGGGACTAATATTAACAAATGATTTTGATTTTTTCTTTTTATAGATACCTGCTTTCCAGGCATCAATAAACGTAAAGATACCCGTGATCACCCCGAGAAAATTAAACGCAGCAAATATAATTGAGGCAATGCTCAAACCGATGAGCTGTTTCCATAAAATGTGGGGATTCTGGGGCACATTCGCATGGGATCCTGCTAAATGGGGCTGTGGATTGAGTGGTTGAGAATTTCCGCCGATCATCCTGTTTGCACCGGGAAGCGGCGGAGGTTTCGGGGTTGAGGCCGCTGAATGATTTTGTAAGGCCTTGGTATTGACCCCTGGAGTAGCTTTTTGAAATTTTATCTGGTTTTGGCAGTGAGGACATTTTGCCGCTACAATTTTATTGGCCGGGATTTTATCATCCGGCACCTGTCCGATCGTTTTTTGGCAATTTTCACAATAAATTTTCATAACGCACCTCTCTTTAAATTATCACCCGGAAAATGAGATTGTTCTAATCTGTATCGGGTGGATACCCATATCTGCTATCGGTATTTTGGCAAGTGTTCTTGATGAAAATCTGGACCGGAATTGGGATTCAAACACAAAGAAAAATGAAGCAGACAGCATGGTTCTTGCTAAAGACCGCCATCGGCAATTGAATTGATACCTTCCTGGACTTCCTAAGCCCTCAAAATACTAAAGTAATTCTCTCAATTGGCCGAAATAATAAATAGGGGAGAAAGATGTAATTCTGGAGAGGAGTATATAATGCCGGTTTATCAATTTGTGTGTAAACAGCACGGCGAGTTCGAGAAAATAACGATTCGAGCACAATGCGACGATACTCGCTGCCCAAAATGTGGCAAGAAATCAGCAGTGGATAAAAAAATGCAGTTTCGGCAAAAAGGGTCTCTGAAAAACATCTAAATTCATTTTACAGGGGCTGAGAGGAGCATTTGCTCCTCTCTTTTTTAAATTAGTGATCTATTTTTCTTTCTTGATTTGAGCAATATGCTCCTCAACGGCCTTCACTTCATCCCGCAGACCTTCCAGATGTTTTTCTAAATTGGCGATCCTCTGTTTTTTGGTCATAAATCGCGGTCTGAAATACCCGGATTCGTCGCATCCACAGAAACAGGCATCTTGAGGCCCCCATCTCTGAACGCCATGATGACTACCAGTGGTACAACACATAGTTTCACCCCCTCTCGTATTTAGAGTTGCGAATATGCGCATATACTAATATTTTATTGCAAAAAAAAACTGCTTCAGCTCATGATAAAATCTTCACCCAGCGTTTCGCGAAGTGCGGCCTTATATTTATCGAGTCCATCGGGATCAAGCGAGTAGTGCATAAAGGAGCCCCGTCGATCACTGCGAACCAAACCCGCCTGTCTTAAGATGCGCAAGTGCTGTGAGACTGCCGATTGTGTGACACCTAGCCGATGTGCCAGTGCATTGACGCATAAGGCCCCACCGCTGCAAGCACCCGGTTGGCAATCGGTTAACAGCTTAACCAACCTTAATCGAGTTGGATCTGATAGCGCTTTGAATATTTCAACCAGTTCCTTGATGTCGTCCATAACAGGATATCAGTATATGCTAATATACTTATATATAGTCGGAAACCTGCGTGTGTCAAGAAAAAAATTGTGCGCCAGGGCTGGGTCGCCCTGCCAGCCCCGTTCATCATTACATCGGCAAGTAATCTTCTTTGGTTTTGATTTCAAGTTCCGGCGGCAATGCGCTTTTAAATAAAAAAATCTGTTGGGGCAGCTCGTTATATCGAATTGCAAGTGAATTATAGTTTTTTAATATTTCAGAAAATTTAGCGGCCATTTTCTCTGATTTGCTCAAAAAGTCCTCTATCTCTTTTAAAAGCGCTTCCCTTTCCTCATCGTCTATTTTGCGCTTTTTCAAAATTATGTATTTTTCCCCTAATTGCTGCATTTCAATTAACACTTTTGAGAATGCAACTAATTCCTCATCATACATTACCGAGCTTTCATATAATTTTTGCTTTTCTTTGTATGTAAAATAATCACGAATGGTCAAAATGGTGATCACTGACAGAATGATTATGACCAGGATTTTAATAGCTGTTTTCATTTAAACTAAAGTTTTCAATCTTTTATCAGTTTTTTCGTGGTGAATTAGATTCATGGCGCATATTTATTTTCCAACCGTCTTTGTCCCGGATAAACACGGCGGACCATACACCCTGCAAATCTAAGGTTTCGCCTGCTACATCAATCGAACGCCAACGAAATTTAGCGTTAAAAATGGCAGCTTCAGCATTGACAACCTTGATATTTATATCTTCCCAGACGGCAAAGTCAACGTTGTTCAATGAAGCATAGAATTCCTTAACATGTTCAGCAAACAACTTAAAGGAAGGATATAGGTAGCCATTGCTGACAATGGTTGCATCCTTTGTGTAATAGCTTAATGCCGTATCGGCATCCCCGGCATTAAGATGGTCTGTGGCGGCCTGTTGCACCTCAGCTTTTATCTCCGTCGGTCGATTGTTTGATCGGCTGGCGTAATCGTTATTTTTGCTGGATTCCATCTACTATTACATTTCCATTTTTTTACCTTTTACCAGAAGTCTAACGGCCTCTTTTATTCGTTTGTTTTTGGTTTCTTCTCTTCTGGCGCTTGCAATCCAAAAGTTATATTGCTTTTTATATGTGGGTGCCAGGCTCTGGTAGAATTCAAAAGCCTTTTTATTTTTCACTAAAGCTGATTTTAATTCCGGAGGGGTTCGTGCGGGATTGTATATTAAGGATGAATCCTTCCATCTGCCGTTTTTCTTAGCCGCGCCTATTTTTTCTAAACCGGCTGCAGTCATCCTTTCTTGTTTAATCATTTTTGCAGCTCTTTTTTTATTGGTTTCAGACCAGTTGCTTTTTTCCTTGCGGGGGGTAAATTTCTGCATGAAGATTTCATCGTCAACCCTTTTAACGGTGCTGTCGATCCAGCCAAAGCACAGTGCCTCTTCTACAGCGTGATCATAAGAAATTCGAGGCTTGCCTGTATGTTTTTTGTAATAGATCAGCCAGATTTCTTTTTCGGCGGAATGATTTTTCTCTAACCAGGCGCGCCATTCATCCCGGCTGGTTACATATAGTTTTTTGGTTATTTTCGGCATGACTTAATAAGCCTGAGAATCAGGTATCCCCGGTTGGAATGATGCCGGCACTTTCGATCATCAGCATCACCGTCTTTTCCGGAGCCCGCGTCCGATGGACCACTCCTTTCGGGACAACGTAACCCTGCTGAGGAATCAGTTCGACTGACTCTTTGTCCTCAATATCAATGATTAGCCTGCCTTCAAGCGTAAAAAAAAATTCATCTTCTTTATCATGTTTATGCCAGTGATATTCACCCTGGACGATTCCCAGTCGAACCACCGAATCATTCACCTGGCACAGGGTCTGGTTATACCATCTGTCTTTACATGCCGCCACCAGTGACGGAATGTCGATTCGTTCTAAGGAGTGATGCAATATGTTCATATGATTGACATAGGGGTATCTTGAATCGCTCATCGTGTATCTCCTGAAAAGGCGCAAAACGGCCTTACTCTAATGTGATTTTGAAATAGACATATGGAAGGTCTAACCCACATCATCACATAAATAGACGGATTGGGCGCACTACGTCAAGACGAGATCCCCGTTTTCGAAAATGGAGAGATAAGAGAAATGAAGGTCCCTGCAACAGTTTACTGCCATTGTCCGACAACATCATCGGTTATCGAAAGCACATAACTTTCGCCATTTGAACAGCTGGCGGTATTATGAACGGCCTGGATTAGAATTCCTTCATCATTGCCCTCGATGTAAAGGCTGATTTTATTATCGGAGACCAAACCGGTGGTACTCGCCAATTCTTCAAGGCTGGGCACATGCGTGTTATTCGGATCCGCATAAAACTCTTGCAAGGCAACCAGGGTGTTTTTGGCTGCCATTTCTACCTGGGCGCAGGTGGCTTTGTTGCGGAAAGCAACAAAATTGGGAATGGCAATGGCGGCCAGAATACCGACAATAAAAATAAAACCGAAAAAACAGGCAACGACTGCAACCACTGGCCCCGCACCTTTGGAGGTGTATTTTTGGGCGATCTCCTCGCGGGGAGTGCACAGATAAATGATGAATTCAACAAATGCAATCAAACCGGGTATACCCGTCCAGCAGAACAGAATGTAAAAAATTCCCTGCCCGTATTTACCAACATAGAATTTATGCGCACCAAAGCCGCCCAGGAAAAAGGCCAGTAAAGCCATTGCTGTTTTGTCGGCCCCTTTTCTCTGCCGAACACCACAGCTCGGGCAGATTTCAGCCTTTAGTTTAATCGAACTTCCGCATGATGAGCAAAGCGCCTCACTGGCGCCTTTGGGAAGCGGCGGTGGTTGTATGCCGGTTTCGGTTGTCATGGATTGTCTCCTTAATCCCCCTGGTTTTATAAGATTATTATCGTCGAAATAGACACCCAACTTGAGCAAAAAAACTATCTGATTCTATTTGTAATTACAGTTTTTTCCTGAAACCGATTGACAAACCTACGAGCGGCTACATTGTAGGAGAATAATGGCACCCATTCTTAGTTCAACCCAAAGCCGTGATTCAATTTTTAGGAGAAAAACAATGAAAAATACCGACCAATTGAAATCAGATCTGAATAAGCTAGAAGGCGATTCATCCGAACTCGAAAAGAAAGTTAAAGCCGTGGATGACAACCTGATCTATGTTCACGATAAATTATCTATTCCCGAAACACTGCATGATCGATTGAGCACGCTGGATTCAAGTTTAAAGATGGCCTCGGATCTGCTCGGCGTCGTACGCATTATTCCACCCATCAGTGCCGCCGCATCCAACACCAAAAGAGTGATTGATCTATTTCGCAAACCAGTCAGCCAGGCGAAAAAAGTCAGCGGCAATATGGATAAACGGGTAAAACCCATTCGCAATAAAGTGCACAAGGTCGAACAGGAAGTTGCAAAGCTGGACAGCGAGTTAAAATCCATTATTAGCAAAGAACAATCTTTGATTCAGTCTGTAAACCATGCACAGACTTGTATTGCCAGCCTGCCTTCAGGTGCGGTTAAAACCAAATCCACCGGTACCCTGGAATCCAGTTCCGCACTGGCAGCTCCACCCGTGGGTGTGGCCGTAACCGCGCAACACTCAGTACTTGAGGCCGCAAATGCGGCCGAAAAAAAAATCAACCAAATAAAAAAAGATGTCCAGTCATTGGTGGAAATCGATGCCGCTATTGATCAGGTTATGAAGGTGCTGGACCCCTTGATCAATCAGCTGGCGGCCATTAAAAGAGCGTTCAATGTAACCATACGCGTTCCCTATGGTGGCTTTCCCAAGATGTGTAAGAAAAAGGTATGGCCTGGCATTACGACGTATTATCCCTGCGGCTGGCATACGACCTATTTTTCCTTTTCTATCCAGCAAATTTTAAACGGCGTTTCAGGGGTCATCCGGCCTGTCATGGACTTGCTCGATAAGGCCATGTACGCTGTTTTGAATCCGCTGTTAAAAGCATTGAATCTCAATATCAAATTGCCTGAAATCCCCGGGTTGAAAAAGCTGAAAAGTATCATCGACTCCCTTGCATCCGTGCTTGATCCTATGACAAAGACATTTAACCAGCTCATGAAAGATGCAAAGGCGCTGCAGGAAAAATTGCAAGCACTTTTTAAATTCACCCGGCAATTCAATAAAATCTACGAAGCCTGTATACATGGACGGGCAGAGGAGCCTGCTGAGGCTATCGTAATGGAAGCAAACATGGACGAGACAGATCCGGAAATGTTTGATGCCCTGGCAACATTACACGATCGCACCTATCTGTTCCGAGGCAAATTGTACTGGTTCTATTCGCCGGATCAGGATGATGCAGAAGGCCCCTTCGCTATCGCAGATGAATTTGGAAAGGACGATCGCGGCAAACCGCTGGCCGGTCCTTTTGACGCGGCATGTGTGGTCGATAAGAGTCTGTGTTTGTTTCAGGGGAAAAATTATTATCTGTGTACGCCGGGAGAAAACGGCGCCTGCAAAGGGCCGATGCCGATAAAAGGACATTGGGGAAAAACAAAAAGCGGCCAACCTTTAACAGGACCTTTTGATGCCGCTTTCAGTATGTATGGACGGATTTTTCTGTTTCGAAAGAAACAGTACTACATTGCAACCGGAGATGACCATAAGACGGTGAGTGGGCCTCGTCCCATAAAGGGTTCCTGGGGCATCAGTAATCAAGGCGCAGCACTTGAAGGCCCCTTTGATGCGGCCACGGTGCATGCGGATCGTCTTTTTATACGAAAGGGAGAATTGTTCTGGGATCAATCGCTCGATCGGATTAAAGCACTGGCAAGCAGATAGATTGAACGGAATGCACCGGATCCTTATCAGGTCTTTGTTGAATTTAATCTTGCGCCAGTGCTGTAATCATTGACGCCTATTTAGATCCCCGATCAATCTTCTTTTCAATGATTTTAAAAACAATATATGCAATCCCTATAATGATAACAAAGACGAAAAAAACTTTGAAGCCCATTTGAAGTCCCCCCCTGATTGCCGTCTGCTGTGATTGCCAACGCAGTCCAGCGCTATAACCAAAAAAGCCGGGCCACCCACTTTCCCAGGGTGACCCGGCTTCCTGTTCAATTCCCAGGCAACCCGGCTATCTCTCTGAGACCCGTGGCTTTCCGTCCCCTTCTCACGAAGAGTTTGGCATTATCGTGGGATAATCTGTTTTATTTAATAGAGAATTATTTTACAATAATGTCTCTAATAATTTTATCGGCCTTTTTTAAATTAACTTTAGAATAATTTTTTGATTTACATTCATTTTATGAATTATACACCGATTTTAAGCCAGACAAAACTGTCGAACTTCCTGATATTTTGAGATTATATTTTTAAAACGGCAACTCTAAATTATCCGCTTAACCATAAGGGTGGCTGATTTAAAAGGAAAATTAAGAAACAAATTAAGCGGCCAGATGGATTGCTCCGTCGTTGCGACAAAGCCTAGGTGTTCATAAAGAGCTCTTGCTCTCTGATTCGTGTCTATGACTTCAAGCGAAATCTGACGAACGCTTTTTTTGGCGGCGATTCTTTCCAAGCGGTCGAACAGCTGGGACCCGATGCCCTTGCCCCGCATCTCATCGGCCACGGCGACGCCATCGACATATAGTTCATCGGATGCGGTTCTATGGTGAAGCATTGCCAGGCCGCTCATCCGAAGGAACCCACCGGGTATTCCATACAGCTTTACCATAGTATTAAGGGTCGGGTTTATAAATCCGCCTTTGTTGTCCTGAAGGCCCAGAATGCCGGCGAGCTTCTGATCGCAGACAGCCACAAGGCATTTGTCTGTCGCTAGATGGCTCCCCAGCGCTTCTTTCGCCCTTTCATCATTGCCGAGAATGGGTTCAAGTTTTTCACTCAGCGCATTGAAATAGAGTGTAATCGCCGAAGCTCTGAATTCGTCGGGCAAGTAGTCCAGGTAATCTATCTGCATTTTTTAAGCCTACGTTATGATTAAGTTAACTTGCCTTCCGGGTTCGCTGCCTTATTATTGGAATAGGGGGAAATGATGTTCGATCAAATCATAGATGCCATCGGCGCCGTCTGTGCGGTTCTGCTTGTCTGGTGTCTGGTTCGTGGGTATTTGCGGAATTTAAAACCAAGTAATCAGGCCGATCCGATTTCAATCGAAGATTATCTGCAAAAAATTACGCACATCACCGGTTTCAGCACCTATGAAATTTTTCGTAGATCCGCAGAAGACTGGCATGTATCCGCCGATCGAATTGATCGGGACTTCAAAAGGTATCTGTCTAACCTGACCGTCCCCTATTATGTCAAGGATTTTGTCAGAAGAGGCCAGAAGCATATCGATGATTTGTATATTGGCAAGGGCCGCTACCTGGCAGATAAAAGACTGCTTGTATTCTATGCTGCTCTGTTGCTGCTGTTCTGGGGCGGGGCGGTTTTCTTGAGCCTGTATGTCTTTCCGCGCATCCTCCCGGGCGACATCCGCAGCATCGTGGTCGGGGGGCCTTAACACGCTGATATCCAAAGAGGTCGAGGGCAGCTATATGGCGCCATGCTTTTGATTTTATGCTTCAGTTATCCATTCTTCAGCAGCAGCTAAATCTAAAAAAACCTTAATCTCAGATTTTTCTCTATATTTATTCTTTTGGCGTATCCACCATTTCTGGTTTTTGCTCGCTACCCTTATCTGCTATAAAATCCGATATTTTTATATCCTTCGAAAATTCGGCCTTGAAATTTTTTAACGAATCCATCTGTATATCGGTAAGCGATTTTAGATCTGCGTTTGCCCAATTGTTACAGTGCCTGTCAAGCAGCATTTTTACATATCTTATCTTGAGTATATCGTGATCCCTCGTAAATATAGCAAGGTCTCTGACTAGCATACAGCCGCCGTTGCCGGGACGTTTAATAAAATAGCAATAATACCATTTTTTTCCTGAGATTTCTTTAGTTCCCGTTTCTATTCTTTCCGACATCTTAATATCCCAAAATATCCATGTGCTCGGATTGTAATAGTAGTCAACCGGCCCCGGGTTTGGTGATTCTTTAAAGTGATGAATAAAAATTCGTTTTCTATCCCGTACATTCATAAATTGATGTTGAAAATGACCGGGTCTTCCTTCTATGTGCACAAAATCGGGATTTACTTTTACTTGGACATTCGGGTTGTACGTTGAATAATACGTATTATCATCGAGCATGCCTCTTTTTGTAACCGTACCGGCACAACCCGTCAAAAGGAAAAAAATTACAATGAATATTACTGTAGATAAATTTTTCATTGTCGTCTCCAGCTGATTGTTAAAATCCTTATTCCAGTCCTCACGGCTCTCAGCCGCTGGCCGGCACTACTGTCAGGGTGCGCCGGTGGTGCCCGGGTTCCCCCAGAGAATCGAGCATGCAGGCCGCATAGTCTTCCCGGGACAACGCATGTGATGCGGTGACTTCAGAGATTTTGCAGTGCCGGTATCCCTGTGCCGGTTTATTGTGCAACCGGGGGGCACGCATGATCGTCCACTCCCAGTCGGACTGCTGACGGATCATGACCGATGCTTCCAGCATGTCCTTCACATGGTATGGCGAAAGCCAGGAGAGCGGCGGGGCGAGCGCCAGCATGATGCGTTTAATTATTGCAATCCAAGGCTTGGATTAGGCTGCAGGCTCTAAAAACTTACGGGAACCCACCGCCCTGGTAGCATTCTAGCTTTGCTCCGGGTTCGTTCCCCAGCCATCGAATTCGCTGTCGTGTTCGAAGCCTATCCGGCACATCTGCCGGGTCCACTCAACAACGGTTGGTTCATTCATCAACATCGGCCGGGTCCAGCCGGTGACAATGAATAACTGCCTGTCACCGGCAGATGGGCCGTGTTCAGCTGTATATCCCTTTTGAGAGAGGACACCGGCCAGAGCAGCGGCTTTGTCGGCAGTATCTGTGTAGAAATAATACTCGAGTTTGAGTTCAGTCTGCACGGAGACATTGTACTGTCGGAGTTGAGCAAGGGTCTGCGGGGCCATGGCGACCTGATTCGCCAGGTTCTTCTGGAAAGCCTTTTCAGATACAAAGCGATCGTCACCCGTGCCGCATCCAAACAATGTTGCAATAAATCCCATCAGGACAACCTTTCCGACTGTTTTTGTTACCTGCATGATGCCTGCATTAATGATAGATGGATAAGTTTGTCGATTATCTTATTATCGAGGAATCATGGAAAGCAAGAGCAAATTCTGAGAGGATCCCAGCTCACAGCTTCGATATTAAAGGGCGATTAACGGTAAATCTTGATTGTGAATTGTAGTTAGGGATGGGTTGTTATGTAGCAGATAAAAGAAAATTGATTTTTTTAGGCGGCTCGTTTTCAATCATGAATTGCCTGCCGAGGCGAAGCTCTTCAGAGCGAAGACTGGTTCCCCTGGGCCATGAATGGTCCTCCTGGAGCCATGACCTGTCGTTTTCAGCCATGAGCTGGCAGGGATACTTTTATTCAAATTGAATATTGAACAGCCGGCCTTTATATCCCTTTAGTGGAAACTTATAATTTTACGACCGTTCCCATCACCCCAGATCCCCGGGCGCTTGTTTTTGAATCAGATCACGGAAGAAACCAATAACGTCAGACGCCGCCCAGTCCCTGGGGCCAATAATTTTACTGATGAGAATTCCCTCTTGATTGACGATAAGGTCTCCGGAACGCCGGTAGTTTGATACAGGGCGCTAATGGTTCCGGCCGGGTCCATTAATGCCGGAAAGCTCAGGTTGTGTTTTTTCATAAAAGGGGCCACCGCTGATGTACCCACGGCGTCTATACTGACGGCCAGGATTTCGAAATTTTCACCTTTGAGTTCTTTATGAAGTCTCTCTAAAGAAGGCATTTCATCGACACATGGAGGGCACCAGGTCGCCCAAATATTCACCAGAACGACAGCTCCCCTGTAGTCTGAGAGACTGACCATTTTACCATCGAGCCCGGGGAACGTAAAATTAGGCGCTGGGAGGCCAGGCTCTAAGGGTGAATAATTGAATTGTGAATTATTTTGCTTCAGCGCAAATAAGATTATTAGTCCCGATATTGCCAGAAAGACGAGAATAGCAGCCTTATAGTAAGTCTTTTTTTCCTGCATACCTGTAATCAAAATCGGAATTGCCCAAAATCTGCGGCGATAAATATTAATTCCGAAATTTTACTGTTAAACCATGATAAATTGAGGTCACCACCATCGCCATCATAGTATAAGCGGTGACTTCTTCTCGACAGGATATTTGGCCTCAAACCATTCTATCCAACCGCCTTTAAGTACATAGATCTGGGTATACCCTTTATTCAATAGCCTCTGTGCCAGACCGGCACTGGTCTCCTCTTCGGGTCAGGCTCAGTATAAGAAAAGCTTCTTATCGCGTGGTAACTCTTCGGCCCATGTATCGAAATTTTTCGGCATCCGCCGGATGGCGCCTTTAATTTTAAATCCACTTTTCTGCCAGTTTTCGCTTTTTCGAACATCCAATATGATCGCATCAGAGTTGCCAAGCAGTTCTTTGAGGTTTTCCTTGCTTATCCTGGGGACATCTTCTGCCGCAAAAACCGACATTGTACTCAAGCCAACTAAAGCCAAACTTAATACAAACGATTTAATTGTTGAAAATTTATTTTTCTTCAATTTTTCATCTCCTTTAGAAACCTATCTGCCGGCGAATAATTTAATTTTAAAAAGCGGATGTTTCAGTGTCAAGGCAAAAAATACCACAACGTGGCAGGACGGGGTGGACAGGAATTTATCTGCAAAGGACTTATCATTATGCAAAAGGGTCTGTGCAAATCAGACCCTTTATCTGCTTTAGAGCAATATTTTCATGACCTTCCCTACCACCCCCACAATTCAAGATGCAACCCATTAATCTTTAGTTATCCATTCTTTAGCAGCAACTAAATCCGGAAAAACTTTAATCTCAACGGGGAATTCTTCTGCGATCTTCGCATATTCGGTTGCAATGGCGGCATACAAACCGGTAGGCGCTACGATTGCAATTTTTTTGTCCGGCTTGATTTCTTCAGGTTCATTCTCTTTTATGAAATCTTTGATCTTATATAATTCTTCATAAGTTATCTTCAACGGACCGGCATCGAAATTCCAGATTACATCTTTATACGGGAATTCAGGTAATTTAAATAGATTGCCAAGGGACTGCACGATCTCCCAGTATTCAGCCTCCCGGGGCTCAATCAATACATAGTGTTCTTTTATGGTGATTTTAGGTTCCATTGATTTTAATTAGCCACAGACCCGTCTTCGCTCTGGCGAGCTTTGCCGCGGCAGGCCCACACAAACACACACAAACATTTGGATAAATGGGGTTAAAATTTAAAATGTGAATTGTATCTTCCTTATTTACTATTTAAGATGCGATCCTTTTTTTCTTACACCACTGTCCAGCTAAGCATCAGAAAAAGCTTCAACGTTATTCGGGCTTTTGCTGCTTCTCATAACACGGAATGCAGGCGGGTTTATCGTTATGTCGCTTAATACGCGATTCCATGACATTCTCACCGCAAAATTCACAGGGTATGGAGTCCATGATCCGGGCCGGTTCCGGTTCGGGAATGGATATGGGAGTCACAGAGAGGATGCTGTCGCTGGCAGCCGAAAGGATCCATTGAGTAAGTTCGTCTCGGTCTTCCCGCAGATCGTCCGGAATGCCCTTCCCGTGAAAATGCACGCGGACACCCTTGCGTGTTGATCGTGAATAGATGGAATAAACCCGCTTCCCGTAGTCGCGGAACAGCAAATTCCCCTTGCCGAAAGTGCAGCCGGTAACGCACTGCAGCGCGTCAACACCACAGGCGTCATTCTCCACGATGGCCACCAGCTCTTCATCCTCAGCCCGTATTGATGCAAGACTTACCATAGCAGCAGTAGCCATTTTATAACCGATGGCCAGACCGGGGCACTCATGCCCGTGAAACTGGATAATCTCCTCGTATGTCATTTGATATCTCCCTGTATCTTTAACTCGAACTTCACATCTAACCCGGCAAGATCTATTATTGGCCCTGCCGCCGTCTCTTTGTGACAGTTTCGCCGCCAATACCCCAATTGTCTGTTTCGACTTCATCTATGACTACGACTGTCGTGGCCGGATTCTTTCCCAGAACTTTAGATAGGAGGTTGGTTACGCCATTGATGAGTTCGGCTTTTTGATCCGGGGTTACGCCTTCCCTGGTTACTTTGATGTTTACATAAGGCATAATATCTCCTCATTTTCTCTTTGTTAAATTTTGGATATGAGCGTCTAACGCATGCATTAACCTGCCGGTGCTCTGCCCGTCGATTCTTCCTTGTTTTTTACGTAATACTTAAATGCTACCTGAAGGCCTGCCGAGGCGACCTGTCCGGCCAAGTTTCTTAACCGCCATAGCCTGGGTGACGGCGGTCAACGAAGAAGGGTCGGTTCCAGTGGCGTTGTATTGCCCTCAGGGCACTTACCTGAGTGTCAACGGAACGCGATTAAACGGGCAATCAGATACTCGGCACCTTTTGCAGAAATAAAGAAACTGACCCAGATACCACATGCCGGCAGTTGCCAAAAATGCGATCAGAAGAATCTTGTTTGAT
>JAAUXY010061449.1_pt1 | contig 13703 bp, 15 predicted proteins | sample 7278121 | NCBI WGS metagenome assembly JAAUXY01 (sample SAMN14350117, study PRJNA611818) | marine sediment metagenome | isolation source: surface marine sediment (1.8m) | place: French Polynesia: Moorea | collected 2018-08 | reverse complement strand
TGAGTGGAAAGGATCTTCTCCTGACTGGAGCGCTGCAGCGTGAAGGCATCGGCGTTATCGAAGCTCCCCGAGGTACCCTGTTCCACCATTACCGCATCGACGATGACGGTTTAGTGGAAAAGGCTAACCTGATCGTCTCCACGACCAACAACAATCAGGCGATGAACGAGTCCATCCGTCATGTGGCCATACATCATCTGGACGGTAAGCAGCTTAGCGAATCGCTGCTCAATCATATCGAAGTGGCAATACGCGCCTATGATCCCTGCCTGTCCTGCGCCACACACGCGATGGGCAAGATGCCGCTACGGGTGGAGCTAATAGACCATCGGGGAAATCTCTTGGCGCAAATTCAGAAAAACTCCAGCGGCGAGATAAGCTGTGGGGATCGATAATGACACTTTAGGTCTCGCGAATCGGTAGGATACCAGCGAAAGTTAATATTTGCGCAATCACAGGATCATGCGCCAAACGAATACCCAGCTCGACGACTGCCTCGCTCGCCTAGTCATGTTCGCTTATGGAAACCCTTCCCGTGGTGACGATGCCTTAGGACCTGAGTTACTGAGACGTCTTGAGGAGGATCCGGCTTATCAGGCCAACCTCTACAAAAGTATTACGGACTTCCAACTTCAGATCGAACATGCACAAGACCTCTTGCATCGAGATCTTGCGCTTTTTGTCGACGCCAGCATGACGAGCCCCCCGCCTTTTTCCTTCTACAGACTTTCGCCCCGACGTGATATCAGCTATACCTCTCATGCCATGAGCCCGGCTGCAGTGCTCTACGGCTTCGAGCAGGCCTATGGACGCACCCCACCTCCTGCCTTCATGCTCTCCATCCGTGGCGAGGATTTTACCTTGGGCCATCCCGTGTCGGCTGCGGCCGGAAAATACCTCGACGCAGCCCTTGAATTTGCTAAGCGCCTGGTTTTACGTCCTGATAGCGACGAGTGCTGGAACAACTGTGCTGAGAGATTTTGAATGAAGGTTAAAGCACAAAAGATACACATTAAACGCCCATAATGGTGATAGACGGGACGTTCTTCTTGGGATCACTGTGAAAGCCACGCACAAGAAGGACACGGTCCTCAGGTGTTGCCAGACCGAGATTTGTTGTTATCCGGCGCGTCAATGCAATGGGGTCGTCTAGTTCGATCTTATCCACTTGCACTGGCACCACACCCCAGAGCAGGTTTATGAGGCGGCAGGTCTGTGCGTTTGCAGAAACGCCTATGATGGGCGCTGCCGGGCGGGCCGCGCTCACAGTGGCAGTGGACCGTCCTGTCTCCGAAATCACCACGATGGCCCGGATCCACAGATCCCGAGAGAGCAGAGCCGTAGCATCGGCCACGGCGTCACCAAAGGGCTTGGGATCCTTTTTCTGATCCCTCTGGGCAAGGGTTCCAAAGGCACTGTGGCGCCAAAGGTAAGCCTCAGCCTGCCGAGCTATCCGATCCATCATCTCCACAGCCGCCAACGGATGGGCCCCCGTTGCAGTCTCCGCTGACAACAAAACGGCATCGGCACCGCTGGTCACCGTGTAGGAGACGTCGGCAACTTCGGCACGTGTCGGGCGGCTGCTCGTTTTCATAGATTCTAGCATCTGAGTGGCCACGATCACGGGCTTGTTGCGTGCTCGGGCGTGGTCGATGAGTTGTTGTTGTGCTACTGGTACCTGCTCGGGAGGTAGTTCAACCCCTAAATCGCCACGTGCGACCATGATCGCATCGGCAACCTCGATAATCGCTGCGCTGTCGGCCAATGCCTCAGGACGTTCAATCTTCGCGATGATCGCGGGTCTATCGCCCCCCGCCGGCATGAGCGCTTTGAGATCCTCCAGATCAGAGGCGCGACGCACAAAGGATAGGGCGATGAAATCGACGCCCAGCTGCAGAGCAAATCGGGCGTCGTTGCGGTCCTTTTCCGTAAGCGATGGCGCCGAGACCTCCACCCCAGGGAGATTGATCCCCTTGCGCTGGGTGAGCCTGCCGCCTTGGATGACCGTACATCTAACCTCCGTGCCCTGAACGCATTCCACCCTCAGCTCCATGGTCCCATCACGAATGAGGATGCGGTCACCCGCTCGAACATCATTCGCGAGATCCTTGTACTGCGATGGGATTAGACCGGGTTCACCGGGAACATCACGCGTGGTCACGGTCACGCGGCTACCCTCCTGGAGCATGATCGGCCCATCCGGAAACATTCCAACACGGATCTTGGGACCCGACAAGTCCGCCAACACGGCGATGGGCGCGCCCATTTCTTCAGCGGCTGCTCGGACGCGATGGTACCTTGTGCGATGCTCATCGAAGCTACCGTGGGACATATTCAAGCGAAAGACGCTGTCGCCGCATTTAATGAGTCCTGCATTGGTAGCCGGCTCGTTGGAGGCCGGACCACAGGTCGCTATGATCTTGGTGCGGCGTTTCTTGAGAAGCTCGAAAACAGTATCGATAGCCATTTATTCCCTAGTCCTGAGTTCCAATGTCGGTTCATGGTGCGAAAACGGCGTGTCCAACCAATCGACAGATGTTGGCATTAAGATATCCCTGCTGTCTAGAGGGGTAGAGCTTCTCATTAGTACACTTCGCTTAAGCTCGATCTAAGAACTAGATCTGGATTTGCCAGCACCCGATAGCGAGCGCTGGAGCTCATGGCTGAGATCGGCGTGAATCAGACTCGGTAAACATACTCCTTGCCGGCCTCGCGCTCGCAGTCCTGGGGATAACTCTTGCGCTTGTCGGCATAGTATTGCACACGATGGTCGCCTTCGGAGAGACGGTTATAGGTCACATACATCAGCCGCCGTGGCTTTGGTGAGAGATTGGGTTCGGAGCGATGCGGGGCGAAAGAGTCGAAGAAGATCACGTCCCCCGGTTTTGTCGGGTAAGCTACGAACTTCATCCCTTGCATGTCCTCCTCGCTCAAGGGCTCCCACTCTTTGAACATACCCTTATTGTGTTGACCAGCGGCGACCTCCAGGCAACCGTTTTCCAAGGTAGCCTCGTCGATGCCTACTAGTGCCGATATGCATATTTTGCAATAGGTCGACCAGCCGGCCTGATGGTCTTGGTGTGGTTCGAAACCTCCGCCCCCCGGGAGCTTGAAATTGATCTTTTCCTTGAACAACACCGCGGGCTCGCCGAACAACTCGGACATGGCTTGTTCTAGCTTGCTATGGAAAAACAGCTCGAATCCCTTGTGATAGGGAGAAAAATTCTCCAAACGGTTTAACATGCGCTTGTCAGGCTCCAACAGGGAGGTCTCGTAGTAGCGTTGGTACTTGCCGGGCGCATCCGGATAGGCCTGCACCTCGTCCACCCATCGCGTGATCTGCTTCATCTCCTCTTGATCATAAAAACCACGCACCAGCAGAAAGCCATCACGCCCGAATGTCTCTATCTGTTCTTCACTTAAAACCTGCATATTATTGTCCTGGATTTATTGGATTTATCTCTCGAGCGAGTATATCGTTCTCGACACGTTTTCGGATTGATTCAAGTCAATTAAGTGCTTGCAGAAAAAGGAAGTACTGTGCATCACTAATGTTATACGCAAAGCAGCCGGACTCACTGAACGACAGCGATAAGCCATTGGCATAGCCTTGCGTCTTTGCGCACGGTTTTGAAAAACGCCTGATTGTTATCATCGAAGACCTGGCTGCCCATGAACCGATCCCGTTTCAGAATCAACTGCAGGGGCATGAGGTACCTGTCCAGATTGACGGGCATGAGGCGGCTTTTATACTGACGATGCTTCCAGTTTTCACCCAACCTCGTCATCTCCAGGAGATTGACGAAACTTACCTCAGCGATGCGAATGTAAGCGCTTTCTCGCGAAACCTTGTATTTGCCAGGTAGCTCGAGAATACGATTGATGAGATCTAATCCCTGCACTCCCCGCAGGTCACTCTTTACCCAGGCCTTGGGCATCAGCAAAGCGCTGGCAAAACTGTTGCACCATCTCTCTACGGCCTCGTCTCGATCTTCCTGCATAGATCCGTTGAGAGGAATACCATAGTCTTTGAGTTGCCAGTGGCCAAGCTCGTGAGCCACGGAATACCGCTGTCGTTCCAGGCGGGTCTCACGCTTAACCATGATCTGTGCGCCGATCCGACCCAAATCCAAAATGAATCCCTCACCATCGATGTCCTCCAGGGTGACCTCGAGCCCTGGCCACAGTCGTGCGATCCTCGCCATCGATACCGGTGGCCGGCTGATGTCGCTGCGTTCCAACAGTTCCGTGACGATGGGTTCTATCTTGGGAAGCTTCTTCAAAGTGGCTTAGTACCCCATTTCATCTTATTCGGAGTACTAGTTTTTTTCCAATGAATCGATGACCCTCAGCAGCATTCTGCGCATGATCTTTTTGCTATCCCGATCACTGATGTTTGGATAGCGTGCCGCTTGCCTACCATCCAGCCAGTCATTGAGAAAGCCCACCATGCGACCGCCCATGTCAGGCTCAACAAGATCGGCCACTGTGGTTTTCAACAGCACGGCGATCTGACGCAGCTGTAAGAGACTGGGATTCGAGTGCTGATCGGTATTCTCCTCGATCTGCTCTAGCGTGTTTTCAGTGAGATAATCGACATTTTCCGCAATTGCTTTTCTGGTCAGGCCCTGCTGTTCCCTGAGCATGCGGATGCGCTGACCGACGAAGTTCACGCAGGAGCTGGAGAACGCCAGTTTCCGCTCCCTCACCAGGGGTTTGATCTTATCCAGACAGTCGTCCAAAAGATCCCATAATTCTCTAGGATCCTCATAACGCAGATGCACTTTGAATGCAGGGATACCCGTCACCATACGGCTCACCGTGTCATCGCTTCTCGAGATGATGATCATGGGCAGCAGAGCGCTATAGGCAAAATCCAAGGCCTGCCCGACACCCGAACCGGGAAAATGAGTAAGATGAATCAATAGATCGGAAGCTAGAACCTGCTTGCGATTGATCTGATAAACCTGCGTGTCACTGAGATCCGAGTGGTACACGGGATCGGTATGCTGACTGGGATCATGCAGAGAGATAGCGTGTTTTTCACATACCTGAGCAATGGTATCGGATAGGCGAAAAACCACGCCCCTCTGGTCTTTATCCAAGCCGGTAAGAGCACAGGCAAGATAGGCCCCAAGCTCTACGGAAGTCTGGTCGGGGTGAAATAGGGTAAGTTGCGAGCCATTCATCGGTGGTTCCTATACATAGTGCTTGCGATGACGACGGCGGGTGCCCGCCTTCTGCACGATGACGCCTTTAATTGCATCGATACCTGGAATCTCCAGCACCTCGTAACCTTCGTTCAAGGGCTTGAGATAGTAACGCCGGTCATCGATGACCAATTGCCGAAAGATGTACTCGTCGTCGTGTACCGCAAGCACATAACAGCCGTTCTCAATCACCCCCGACGGGTCGATGACGATGATGCAACCGTCTTCGAATTCCGGAATCATGCTATCGCCAAGCACCCGCAGGGCGAAGGGTTCGCTGGAACCGCAACCACCAATGTCCATCACTAGTACCTCTTGAATTCCTGCCAACTGTTGACACTCAAAAAAGAGACGGCCATTTTACCTATCGCGCACTCTAACGCCAACATACAATGTTAATCCAATGTTAATCGATGTATCTTGCTGAGCTATAGATCAGGCTCTGTTGAGCCTTGTTCAATCTCAGTTCTCAACATCGAGCAACCGTGCCTCGCTCTCCAGCATCAAACGTTCTTCCTGCTGCAATGCCCAGAGGTGAGCATAGAGTGATTTATTGAGCAGCAGCTCGTTGTGAGTGCCGCGCTCGACAATGCGCCCTTGATCCATCACCAGTATTTGATCGGCGTCGATGATGGTAGACAGACGATGAGCGATCACCAGCGTGGTGACATGCGCTGAGATGTCCTTGAGGGACTCAAGAATGGCCTGCTCCGAACGGGAATCGAGATTGGAGGTGGCCTCGTCGAATATCAGTATTTTGGGGCGTTTGAGAATTACGCGCGCAATGGCCATTCGTTGTTTTTCTCCGCCGGACAACTTGAGACCCCGCTCCCCTACCAGAGTTTCGTAACCCTGGGGCAAGCCCATGATGAAATCATGGATATCCGCCATCCTGGCGGCCCGCTCCAGCTCGTCCCGTCTTGCGCTCGGCTCGGCATACTGAAGATTGTAAAGGATCGACTCATTGAACAGCACTGTGTCTTGAGGCACGATACCGATGTTGCGCCGCAGACTCCTCTGGGTACACAAACGGATGTCTTGACCATCGATCGTTATACATCCGCCACTGACATCGTAAAAGCGATACAGGAGTCTTGCTAGGGTGGACTTGCCCGCCCCCGAAGGTCCGACAACCGCCACTTTTTTGCCTGGCGGTATCTCGAAGCTGATATCGTGGAGTACGGGTCGTTCGGAAATATAGGCGAACTCCACATGCTCGAAACGCACACAAGCCCTTTCCACCGCCAGCTCCTTAGCATCGGGGCGATCTTGGATCTCCATTGACCGATCCAACAATCGTTGCACCCGATCCATATCGGCAAAAGCGTAATTGAGACTGCGATACATCATCCCGAGCATGTTCAGCGGTAAAAAGAGCTGCAGCATCAGGGCATTGACCAGCACGAGATCCCCCAAAGTCAATGTTCCGGCCACGACGCCCTGAGCGGCGAAGATCATAATCAACATCACCCCTATGGCAATAATGGCGCCCTGACCGATGTTAAGTATCCCCATAGTGGCGGTGCTTTTAACCGCCATATCCACCCAATTTCGCATCTTGTCATCGTAACGCCTCTGTTCCATGGTCTCATTGTTGAAGTATTTCACGGTCTCATAGTTGATCAGGCTGTCGATGGCTTGAGCGTGGGCCTCGGAATCCAATCTGTTCATTCTGTGGCGAAATTCCATGCGCCAATCGCTCACTTTCAAAGTAAATGCGAAGTAGATCGCAACGGTGACGAAAATGACCACGGCGAATCGCAGAGGGTAACCGCCCAGCAGCAGCGCAGCGACGAATACGAACTCTGCGGAAGTCGGTAAGATATTGAACACCATTCGGTTGAGAATCTGGCTGATGCTGCGCGCGCCACGTTCCAGATCCCGAGAAATCCCGCCGGTTCGCCGCTCCAGATGATAGCGCAGTGACAATCTGTGGAGATGCTCCAGTACACTGGCTGAAAGCCGGTACATGGCATGGTAACGTACTCGAGCAAACAAGATATCACGCAGCTCATTGAACAGCGTGGTGAGCAGACGCAGTGCGCCATAAGCAAGTAGCAGAGTTAATGGCAGCACCATCACCTGCAGCTGGCTGCCGTCGAGCGCGTCAACGAGCTGTTTGAGTACCAACGGCACGCCTACCGTGGACAGCTTGGCGATCATCAGACACGCCAACGCAATGAGCACCCGCGCTCGAAATTCCCAGACATAAGGGAAAATGCGGACCAGATTCTTCCAGTCGGCACGGTCTTTATGAGGTCTTTTAGTGTGTCTAATACGTGACTTCATCTTTCTCCTAGGAAGGTATCTCGTCGATGATATGATACCAAGCCGTCGTGGCTATATGTCGTGGCTATATATTGAGTAATAGTGAACCATTATTCTCTGAATCATTACACCCCGCTCAGGCCACGCAAAGCACTACCTCGGTCTGCGAGCCACGAGCGACTTGCCGTCAACGGGGTAAGCAAATTAAAATGGAAGGCTTTGCATTTCTCGTGTAGTCGCAATCACTCATATAGGTACAGATAAAGGAAGCGGATGCTAAACGACCAGTCCAGTCAAGCGAATACGGCTTCTCTCGAGGCAAAAAATCTGGCCTGTATAAGGGATGATCGAACCCTGTTCGAAGGCCTTGAGTTCTTGGTCCGCAGCGGTGAGATGCTGTTACTGGAAGGGCGTAACGGCAGTGGCAAGACCTCATTGTTGCGCATACTCTGCAGCATACGCCTGCCGGACGCCGGGGTCGTCAACTGGTGCGGTGAAGACATTCACAAGCTGGGGGCAGATTATCACGAACACATCGCCTATGTGGGACACCGAGACGGCGTAAAGCAGGACCTCACACCGCAGGAAAACCTACGTATCGCCCGAGCATTAGGCAAGGCGAGCACCAGCCGCAGCAGCGCGGAAGTGCTCGATCGTTTCGGTCTTTATGGCTTCGAAGACATTCCCACCTACAATTTATCTGCGGGCCAGCAACGCAGGCTCGCCCTGGCCCGCCTGCTGGCTACCGAAGCGCAGTTGTGGATTCTGGATGAACCCTTCACCTCCCTGGACAAGCATGGTATCAGCCTGTTCGAATCGGTGATGGATGAACATATACGCACGGGTGGGATGATCGTGCTCACCACCCACCACCATGTGAGCTTTGAGGGAAGCTCAGTGCACTACATCAACCTATCTTTATGAGACCTAAATCTCTCAGCCGAGCTTTTCTGCTACTGCTCAAGCGTGACCTGACCCTGGCATTGCGCCATCGCTCTGAGATCGGCAATCCGCTGCTATTCTTTGTCCTCGTAGCCACGTTGTTTCCGTTGGGAATAGGCTCTGATACTGAGATTCTGCAGACAGTCGCCTCGGGAGTCATCTGGGTCGCCGCACTGCTGGCTTCGTTGCTGTCGCTGGACGGCATGTTCCGCTCGGATTTCGAAGACGGATCGCTGGAGCAATTTATGTTGAGTGCTCATCCCGTCTCGCTGCTGGTCATCGCCAAAGTCGTCGCACACTGGCTGGTCACCGGTCTGCCCCTGTTGGCCATTGCCCCCTTGCTGGCAGTGTTCCTAGCGCTGCCGAGTAACGCCATCGGCATACTGATCGTCACACTCGCCCTCGGCACCCCTATCCTGAGTCTCATCGGGGCGGTGGGTGTCGCTTTGACGGTGGGTCTGCGTCGTGGAGGTATCATTCTGTCACTGCTGGTTTTGCCGCTGTACGTTCCAGTGTTAATATTCGCCTCCAGTGCAGTGGAAACCGCCGCCGCAGGAATTCCTGTTTCCGCCCAGCTCTCGATACTCGGTGCCATGTTGGCGCTGGCCTTGAGCCTCGCACCCTTGGCCACTGCGGCATCTCTACGCATAAGCCTGAGTTGACATGATTATTCGATTCTTTCACCAACTGTCATCGCCAAGATACTTCTACACCTTCTCCGGCAGCTTCGCGCGCTGGGTGGGCGTAATTTGCGCATTACTGCTCGTCGCTGGCCTCTATCTCGGGCTGGTGGAGGCCCCACCGGATTATCAGCAGGGCGAGAGCTATCGGATCATCTTCATTCACGTACCCAGCGCCTGGATGTCGCTTTTCATCTATGTGGTGATGGCAGTTAGTGCGGCCATAGGGCCGATCTGGCGTATCAAGCTGGCCGAGGTGATCGCCATCAGCAGCGCGCCCATCGGCGCTTCGTTCACCTTCCTGGCACTGGCTACCGGCTCGCTATGGGGCAAGCCGATGTGGGGAACCTGGTGGGTATGGGATGGCAGACTGACCTCGGAACTGATATTGCTGTTTCTCTACCTTGGCATCATCGCGCTGCATAACGCCATAGAGGATAAGCGTACCGCAGCCCGTGCGGTGGCGATACTGGCGCTGGTTGGGGTGGTCAATATACCTATCATTCACTATTCAGTGGAATGGTGGAACACGCTGCACCAAGGACCCACGATAACCAAACTCGACGCCCCTTCCATTCATCTGAGCATGCTCATCCCCCTGTTGATCATGGCGCTGGCGTTCAAACTTTATTACTTGGTCGCGTTAATGTTGCGAGCACGATGCGAAGTACTGGAAAGAGAACGCAACAGTCGCTGGGTCAGGGAACTCCCGGAGGTACAATGAGTCTTACTGAATTCCTCCATATGGGTGGCTACGGCTTCTATGTCTGGACGTCCTATGGACTCGCTTTTATAGTGCTAGTATTGAATCTGTTGATGCCAATTTGGCGCCGCAAGAAACTGATCTCGGATTTTGCGCGACGTCTTAGACGAGAACGTCGCGAAAAACACCAACTGGTTGAAAATTGATCCAGGTTAAGGATTCGATTAAGCCTTTGAAGATACAATTAACCTCCCTGTCATTCAGAGCCATATTCTGCAAATTCTGATATCTCAAATGCTCATTCTGAGTTTGAAGGGGTTGAAATGACTCCAAAGCGCAAAAAACGGTTATATCTTGTGATATTGATGGTATTGGGTGTAGGCACTGCTGCGGTACTGGCCATCAATGCTTTCGAAGAAAACCTCATGTTCTACTATCCACCCGCCGAAGTGGTTGCGGGCAAGGCCCCAACTGATCATCCCTTCAGGATGGGTGGCCTCGTTACGCAAGGTAGCGTGAAGCGGCTCGATGACGGCCTGACCGTGCAATTCGACATCACCGACAACGCAGAGACCGTGACAGTGCAATACACCGGCATCCTTCCCGACCTGTTTCGGGAAGGTCAGGGAATTATATCGCTGGGCAAGTTGACAGCGGATGGCGTGTTCGTAGCCGATGAGGTTCTCGCCAAACACGACGAGACCTACATGCCGCCCGAAGTGGCCGATTCTCTGCAAACCGCCCACCAAGAGGGCGCCCGGGCAATGCAGGATAAAACTCAAAAGCCATGACCCCTGAGATCGGCCAATTCGCACTCATCCTGGCGTTGTGCCTGGCAGTCATTCAGGCTGTCTTTCCCCTGTTGGGCACCTTTACCGGAACCGCGGGTTGGGTCAGTTTGGCCCGAACCACAGCATGGGGCCAGCTTTGCTTTCTGCTCATCGCCTTCATCTGCCTGGTCTCCGCCTTTCTCGGCGATGACTTCTCCGTTGCCTATGTGGCGCAGAATTCCAATACCCATCTTCCCGCGATCTATAAGGTCTCGGCAGTGTGGGGGGCACATGAAGGTTCGCTGTTGCTGTGGGTGCTGATGCTTGCTGGCTGGGGAGCGGCAGTGGCACTGTTCAGTCGCAATCTGCCTGCCGAGGTTCAGGCCCGTGTGCTATCGGTTATGGGCATGGTCAGCATCGGTTTTCTGCTCTTCATGCTGCTGACGTCGAATCCCTTCGAGCGTTTATTCCCGGCGCCTGCGCAGGGGCGTGATCTCAACCCTCTGCTTCAAGATCCAGGACTGGCAATACACCCACCGATGTTATACATGGGCTATGTTGGTTTCTCCGTGGCCTTCAGCTTTGCCATCGCCGCCCTGATCGGCGGCAAGCTCGATGCGGCCTGGGCCCGCTGGTCACGCCCCTGGACTACGACGGCCTGGGTATTTCTCACCATCGGCATCGCTCTAGGCAGTTGGTGGGCCTACTATGAGCTCGGTTGGGGCGGCTGGTGGTTCTGGGACCCGGTGGAAAACGCCTCGTTCATGCCCTGGCTCATCGGCACGGCGCTGATGCACACGCTCGCAGTGTCGGAAAAACGCGGCGCGTTCAAAAGCTGGACGGTGCTGTTGGCCCTGGGGGCCTTCGCCATGAGTCTGCTCGGTACCTTTCTGGTGCGCTCAGGGGTGCTTACCTCGGTGCACGCCTTTGCCACCGACCCGGAAAGAGGCGTATTCATACTCACCTTTCTCGTCATCGTGATCGGTGGCTCGTTATTGCTCTACGCCTGGAGAGCTCCCACAGTGATGGGCGGGGGGCGCTTCGACATCGTCTCACGCGAGACTTTCCTGTTGGGCAACAATATGATTCTGGTGGTTGTCACCGCCCTGATCTTGCTCGGGACCCTGTTTCCATTAATCTACGATGCCCTGAACTTGGGTAAGATCTCGGTGGGTTTCCCCTGGTTTAACCGCATGTTCATTGCCTTCATGCCCTTTCTGATCGTGCTGATGGGTATAGGTCCGCTGGCAAAGTGGAAACATGAAGACCCTATCACGCTACTGCGCCGACTCCGCCTGGCTTTGATCGTGAGCATTGTGCTCGGAATCGTATTTGCGCTTCCCGTGCACGATCTGGCCTCCCCGTGGGCAGGCCTTGGCGTGGCACTGGCCGCCTGGGTGGTGATGTCACACATCGAAAATATACGTGACCGCATCAGGCACAAAAAGACCCTACACGCCATTTTGAAGGATCTCACTGGAAAGGGGCGCAGCTACTACGGCATGATTATCGCCCATCTGGGCGTCGCAGTAACCATCATAGGCATCACTTTTGTCTCCATCTACGGCATAGAGAAGGATGTGAGAATGAGCCCCGGACAAAGCATAGAAGTGGCAGGATACCGCTACCTGTTCGAGGGCGTAGAACAGCAAGCAGGGCCCAACTACCAATCCAACACGGGCCGTTTCCGGGTAACTAAAGACGATGAAGAAATCGCTGTTTTGCAGCCTGAGAAACGCGTGTATCTGGTTCAGACGAAACCCATGACGGAGGCCGCCATCGATGTCAGCCTAAGCCGCGATCTCTATGTATCCCTTGGCGAACCCCTGGGCGGTGGCGACTGGAGCCTGCGCGTCTATTACAAACCCTTCGTGCGCTGGATCTGGCTTGGAGGAATATTCATGGCGCTGGGTGGACTGTTGGCCATATCCGACCGGCGCTACCGCACGTCGGTAAAACGGCGGCTCACCGCTGGCAAGCACCGAGCACGCGGAGAACTCGCGGCACAAGGAAGAAGCTGAGATGACGCGTTATCTAATCCCGGCCGGCATATTCGCCATCGTCGTCGTGTTTCTCGCCGTTGGACTCAATCTCGACCCACGCAAGGTCCCTTCTCCGTTGGTCGGCAAACCGGTACCGGACTTCACGCTCAGCCGCCTCAAAGACCCCAATCTCACTTTCAGTCAAGAGAATCTGAACGGCAGGGTTTCGCTTCTCAATGTATGGGCCACTTGGTGTGTATCCTGCCGTGCTGAGCATGAGATTTTGTTGGCCTTGGCCAACAGTGGAAAAGTCGATATCTACGGCCTGAATTACAAAGACAAGCGAGATGACGCATTGCGCTGGTTGCAGGTCTTAGGGGATCCCTATGTGGCCAATGCCTTCGATGGCGAAGGAAGGGTGGGCATCGACTGGGGCGTTTACGGCACGCCAGAGAGCTTCCTCATCGATAAAAAGGGAGTCATACGTCACAAGGTGATCGGTCCTATCACGGTGGAAATCCTCAAAGAGGAGCTGCTGCCTCTGATCGAAGAACTGCAATCCGCTACTTGATGAAAACTCGCTTCGTATATTTTCCGCTCCTATTGGCATTGATCGCCGGCGGCGCCCAGGCTGCCACGGAATCCTTCGATTTCAGTGGGCCAGTAACTGAGCAACGTTTCAAGTCACTTATCGAGGAGCTGCGTTGTTTGGTCTGTCAAAACGAATCCCTGGCCGGTTCCAATGCTGAACTGGCTCATGATCTGCGCCGAGAGGTCTATCAACTGATGGCGCAGGGTCGCAGCAACGCAGAGATCGTGGATTTTCTCGTCGCCCGCTATGGTGATTTCGTACTCTATAATCCCCCCCTGCGGCCATCGACTTATCTACTGTGGTTCGGTCCTTTTCTTTTACTCTTCATCGCCGGCTTTGTACTCTTTCGCAGTGTGGCCCGGCGCAGCCGAGCCGCAGAGGAACAGCTCAGTGAGGAGCAACAGGCACTAATCGATCAACTATTGGGACAAAATCCGCCTTCCAAGGACGAGCATCGATGACAATGTTCTGGCTAATCGCCGTTGGCATGATCGTGCTCGCCATGGCCTTCGTGCTGCCCCCGCTGTTCAGGCGCGAAACGAAAAGCCTAATCAAC
>JAAUXY010139572.1_pt1 | contig 13704 bp, 9 predicted proteins | sample 7278121 | NCBI WGS metagenome assembly JAAUXY01 (sample SAMN14350117, study PRJNA611818) | marine sediment metagenome | isolation source: surface marine sediment (1.8m) | place: French Polynesia: Moorea | collected 2018-08 | reverse complement strand
CTGCGCTTTTTCTACTAAGCCGTTTGTCTGCATAGGCAGAAAAAATATAAAAGGGAAATTGACCCAGGTTTACTACATCGCTTTCATTGACACCAGACCGGAATACCAGATTATATCGTACCGGTTCCTTAACTTTTACTTTTTCCCTTCGGAGGTACTCATATTCTTCACCTCCATCCAGATCGTAAATGATACCGGCATTGAAAGCGAAGGTATTAGTTGAGGTATTCGGTGCTCTCACATTAGCATTTGAATAATGTATAACTGAGATCCCCGCTTTAAGCCCCAAACCATTCCATATCCGCTCTTTATGATAATTAAGCATTAGAAAAGTAGAACTCATAATATGGGTCCCGTAAGCATTATTCCGGAAATTCTCAATCTTATCATATGGATTTGTATTATAAGCCAGACCCTGACCTATCCTGAATTGCAGATTTCTTTTGAAAAGATAGAAATTGTAATGTGCGTACAGACTATAATCGTTTCCCAGTGTTCCGTTCCGCATATCCTGGTAGATGAATGAAAGCCCGGTGTCCGGGTAATTGTATTCCTGTTCCCATTCCTTATGTCCGAATCTTTTCCGGTTAAACGAAGCGATAAAACCAGCCGGGTGTTCGGTGATCAAATGAGAAATATCCGGATTATGCAGAATAATTGAACCATAGAATGGGTTTAGATCTACGGTGAATTTCTTAGGGACAGTTTCGGATTGTGAATGGCAGACCAGGGCACAGAGAAGCAGCCAATAAGTAAAGCGTACGTCCATGGAGCATAAAAATAGCCAATTGATCCGGATCACAAGCATCCGATCTTTGGGCAGGCCTTTGAATCTATCAATGGAAGGAGATTAAAAGATGGCTTGGGCAATGGCCTTGATATTGTCAGATTTACCCATGGAATAGTAATGCAGCACGGGTACGCCAGCGGCCTTAAGCTCCTTAGATTGTTCAATAGCCCACTCAATACCTACCTGTCTAACTTCTTTATTGTCTTTACACGCTTCAACAGCTTCAATAAGTTCTTGTGGCAGATCTATCCGGAATATCTGTGGTAATATGTGAAGATGTCTTTTAACTACAATAGGTTTTACACCGGGAATTATTGGAACATCGATTCCAATTGCACGGGCAGCATCTACAAATTCAAAGTATTTCTTGTTGTCGAAAAACATCTGGGTAACCACATAATCCGCACCTAAATCAATTTTGTGTTTAAGCCATTTCAAATCCGACTTCAGCGATGGAGCCTCCATATGTTTCTCTGGATATCCAGCCACACCAATACAAAAGTCGGCATTGTAATCAGTTTCTATTACCTCGTGTAAATATTTACCACAGGTCATATCCTTGATCTGAAGAACCAGGTCTGAAGCGTAATTATGACCGCCCTGTGTAGGTTCAAAGTACTTTTCTTCTTTCATAGCGTCGCCGCGAAGGGCCATAATATTGTCAATACCGAGATAGTGACAATCTACAAGGAGATATTCAGTCTCCTCCATAGTAAAACCTCCGCAGAGAACGTGGGGTATAGTGTCAACATCAAATTTATGCTTGATAGCGGCGCATATCCCTACAGTTCCCGGTCTCATTCGAGTAAGTTTTTTGTCGAAAAGACCATCCCGGTCAATATATACATACTCTTCCCTCGACGTCGTAACATCAATGAATGGCGGATTGAACTCCATCAGAGGCTCAATATTGCGATGTAATTCTTCTATGCTTCTGCCTTTAACCGGAGGTATAATCTCGAATGAAAAGAGTGTTTCTCCCTTGGCATTTTCTATATGATCGGTTACCTTCATTTACAAGGTGTTGATTTTAGTTGTTTAAATGTTGAATTGTTTAGTTGTTTATTCGTTTAGTTGTTTAGGTGTTTAGCTGTTTATTTGTTGATTCGTTTTTCGTTTATTCGTCGATTGGTTGATTTACTGAGACTGCTAACTGCCACAGCCAACTGCAACTGGCACTTCCGTCTCCGGTCATCCGTCATCTGTCATATTCCATTATTCATTATCCACTAAATTCGGTGCGAGCCATTTCCGGGCTTCATCCAGGGCAATCCCTTTTCTTTCTGAATAGTCTTTCAGTTGGTCCTCCTTAATTTTTCCAAGCCCGAAGTATCGCGCTTCCGGATGGGCAAAATAGTATCCACTTACACTGGCCGCAGGCCACATGGCAAGACTTTCTGTTAAACTGACGCCGATTTTCTCTTCTACTTTCAGCATCTCCCAAATTGTTTTTTTCTCGAGATGGTCCGGGCAGGCCGGATAACCGGGTGCAGGTCTTATCCCCCTGTATTGCTCACGAATTAATTCATCATTACTAAGCTCCTCCTTCATGTCGTAGCCCCAGTATTCTTTTCGCACTTGTTCGTGCAGATACTCCGCAAATGCTTCTGCCAGACGATCGGCCAGGGCTTTGATCATGATCGACTTATAGTCGTCCATCTCCTTCTCATAGGCCACCGCCAATTCTTGTGTACCAAATCCAGCCGTAACACAAAAACAGCCAATATAATCCTGTAACTCCGTTTCTTTCGGAGCGATAAAGTCAGACAGGGCCAGGTTAGGCACCCCTGGTTTTTTCTTCAATTGCTGCCGCAATGTCCTGAAAACAAAACTGCCTTCAGGATGTTCCACTTCTATGTCGTCGCCAACGCTATTCGCGGGATACAGTCCGAAAACGGCTCTGGCTTTGAGTTTCTTTTGCCGAATAACATCTTCCAACATTTCCAAAGCATCTCTGTAAAGTTCGCCTGCCTGTTCCCCTACAACATCATCGTTCAGGATTTTGGGGTATTTCCCATGGAGATCCCAACTTCTGAAGAAAGGTGTCCAGTCTATATAGTCTGACAGTACTTTCAGGTCCATATCATCGATGATATGAAAGCCCGGCCTTTTCGGTACGGTCAACAGTGTACTTTGCCATTCGATCTTCATTCTATTTTCCCTGGCCTCCTTAATGGATAAATACTCTTTACTCTTTCCTCTTTGTAGAAACTTTTCCCTGAAGGATTCGTAATCGAGTTTAAGATTTTGTTTATATGCTGCTGAATTATCCTTGTGAAGTAAATCACCCACTACTGTAACAGCCCTGCTGGCATCATTAACATGGACAACGGAAGCACTGTATTGAGGATCGATCTTTACAGCAGTATGTGCCTTGCTGGTTGTAGCCCCACCGATAAGCAGGGGTACTGTGAATTGCTGGCGCTCCATTTCCTTTGCGAGGAACACCATTTCATCAAGAGAGGGTGTAATGAGACCGCTGAGACCAACAATATCCACATGTTCTCTTTTGGCAGCCTCGATGATCTTCTCCGGGGGGACCATCACACCGAGATCTACAATTTCGTAATTATTACAAGCCAGTACCACACTGACAATATTCTTACCAATATCGTGTACATCCCCTTTAACCGTTGCCATCAGGATCTTTCCGGCACTGGTTGTTGATTCGTCCTTGGCCTCTTCTATAAACGGCGTCAGGTAGGCCACCGCTTTTTTCATCACACGCGCCGATTTGACCACCTGTGGAAGGAACATTTTACCACTTCCGAAGAGGTCTCCAACAACGTTCATGCCCGTCATTAAGTGTCCTTCAATTACTTGCAGAGGTCTGGATACTGATAATCTGGCCTCCTCAACATCCTCCTCAATAAACTGATCAATTCCTTTGACCAGGGCCCTGGTTATCCTGTCCTGCAGAGGTTCTGATCTCCAGGCAAGGGCTGCTTTTTTCTCTTTGCTCTTGCCCTCTACGGTCTGTGCAAACTCCAGCAATCGCTCGGTGGCATCATCTCGCCTGTTTAAGATGACATCTTCCACATGTTCCAGTAGATCTTGTGGTATATCGTCATAAACTTCAAGCATAGCCGGATTGACGATACCAATATTCATACCAGCATGGATTGCATGATATAAAAAGACGGAATGCATGGCTTCCCGTACACGGTTATTGCCTCTAAAACTGAATGATACATTGCTTACGCCGCCGCTCACACTGCAATAGGGAAGGTTATCCCTAACCCATCGCGTAGCCTCGATAAAATCAACAGCATTCCTTTTATGTTCCTCCATACCGGTAGCTACCGGGAAAATATTCAAATCAAAAATGATGTCCTCCGGAGGAAATCCTACCTTATTTACAAGGATATCGTAGGATCTTTTGGCAATTTCTATCCTGCGATCGTAATTATCGGCCTGTCCAACCTCGTCAAAAGCCATTACGATAACTGCAGCGCCATAACGTCTGATCAGGCGGGCCTGCCTTATAAATTCGTCCTCACCCTCCTTTAAACTAATGGAGTTAACAACGCACTTTCCCTGGACTGTCTGTAGTCCTGCTTCCAGGATTTCCCATTTGGAACTGTCGATCATAATCGGTACTCTGGCGATGTCTGGTTCCGAAACTACCAGGCTAAGGAATTTAACCATAGCCTTCTTTCCGTCTATAAGACCGTCATCCATATTGACATCAATAATCTGAGCCCCGCCTTCTACCTGATGCCTCGCTATATCGAGCGCTTCTTCGTAGTTTTCCTCCTTGATGAGTCTGAGGAATTTGCGGGAGCCCGCTACATTAGTCCTTTCGCCTACATTGATGAAATTGCTGTCCGGAGTAACGACCAGAGCTTCCAGTCCGGATAGTTTGAGATAGCGTTCGCCACCTTTGCGACCCATGCCAGGTGCAATCCCGGAGTTTTCACTGCCATTATCGGACTGTGGATTCTGATCTAATAAAGCCATGGCTCAGCGGTTACTTGATTCTGTAGCCATCAGTTCAGGTAATGGACGTGGTTCGTATTTTTTGACAAGTTCTGCTATAGCCTTTATATGTTCGGGAGTGGTACCACAACAGCCTCCGACAATATTTACCAAACCTTTGTCAAGATAGCCTTTGATCTGATCCGCCATTTGAGCAGGAGTCTGATCGTATTCACCAAAGGCGTTAGGCAGACCTGCATTCGGATGAGCAGAAACTCCAAATTCAGATTTGGCTGATAAAACCTCCAGATACGGAGTAAGCTGGTCGGCTCCTAAGGCACAATTAAATCCAACCGTAAGTAGTGGTATATGTGAGACGGATACCAGAAATGCCTCCGCTGTCTGACCTGATAAAGTTCTACCGGATGCATCCGTGATAGTGCCACTTACCATTATGGGAATATGCACACCCTTTTCCAGCATGACCTCCTCTATAGCAAATAAGGCAGCTTTTGCATTAAGCGTATCAAAAACCGTTTCGACCAGTAATATATCTACGCCTCCGTCTATAAGTGCCGATGCCTGTTCTGCGTAGGCAATCCTCAGATCATCGAAATTGATGGCCCGGAAACCCGGATCATTGACGTCAGGAGACATACTTGCTGTTTTGTTTGTCGGACCCATACTGCCAGCAACAAACCTCGGCTTATCCGGAGTTTTGGCAGTATAATCATCAGCAGCCTTCCTGGCGATCTTTGCAGCCTCAAAATTAATTTCATAGACGAGTTGTTCCATGCCGTAATCAGCCATTCCTACTGTAGTTGCTGAAAAAGTATTGGTCTCCACAATATCTGCCCCTGCCTCGAAATATTGCCGGTGTATATCCAACAGAGCTTCGGGCTGTGTAATGGTCAGTAGATCGTTATTTCCCTGAAGGGGCATTTTCCAGTCTTTAAATCGCTCTCCCCTAAAGTCTTCCTCTTTAAAGGAATGACGCTGCAACATGGTCCCCATGGCTCCATCTAGAACCAGTACTCTATCATCAAGAATTTTTAAAATATCAGCCATTTGACAACGCATTATTAATAGTTAACAGACATATGGGATTATCGGGAAAAGCGAGATCATGGAGGAGACTCCTGAAAGGTTATCTTTCCCAAATTTAAGGGTTAGAACGTAGCACCTACTTTAAAGGTAAAGGGTTGCTAAGGCTTCTTTGGGTCTATTCCCTCCGCCTTTCTCGATAACTTATTGCAATAAACTATGAACTATTTACAAAGAAAGTGCAGTTGGATTTTAAAAGCAAGGATTCCAAAGTTTTTTTGATCTTGCAAAAAAAAGAGGCTTTCAGATGAACAGGATCTAAAAGCCTCTTAGGGTTATGAACTAAAAAACACTAATGAGTTCCTGAATTTGATTCTTCCTGAGCTACAAGAGATTCTGTAAGCTCATTCATGTGTTCTACCTTATATTCAAAATTCCCTTTTAGTCTCTTCCGGTAGATATGAAGATTTTGCACTAGTTTACTAATGTCTTCGGGGATAACCTCTTCAAAGAATTGGCGAAGTCTTTTGGCAGTCGTCGGCGATTTTCCATTGGTTGATATGGCCACCTTCACATGGCCTTTTGTCACTATACCACCCATATAAAAATCACATAAGGGCGGATTATCAGCAACATTGACCAACTTGTCCAGGTTTCGGCAATCCCTGTAAATCTCCTCGTTGACTTCAGGATTATCCGTTGTTGCTATCACAACATGATAGCCCTTAAGGAAGCCTTGTTTATAGGTATCTTCAATAATTTTTACGTCAAATTTGCGGGCCAGATCCAAAGTGTTTTCGCGAATAAATGGAGATAAGATGGTCACCTTGGCATCGGGACTCGATTTGGTGAGAAAGCGCAGTTTCTCCTCAGCAACATAACCTCCTCCAACTATCAGGATACGCAAGTTGGACGTTTTTAAAAATACAGGGTAGAGATTATTCCTTCCCATCAGGCCAATTCATTTAACGCAATTCTTTTTCTTAATGAGGTCATTTGAGACCGGTGCCTCACTACTTCCCCAATGATAATAATCGCAGGATTGCTTATATTTTTTTGCCTAACCACTTTAAGGATACTGTCTACTGTGCCCATACCTATTTTCTCCTCAGCCGTGGTGCCACTCTGAATTACGGCCACCGGTGTATCTGATTTGCCTTCGTTTTTGAACAATTCCATAATAGCTGAGAGTTTCGACATACCCATTAGTATAACCACCGTTGCATTGGATTTTGCAGCCAGGTCAACATCTGACGACAGCTTGTGATCCCGGGTGGTGCCGGTTATCACCCAAAAGCTTTCAGAAGAACCGCGTTTTGTAACTGGGATATCAACGGTTGCCGGTACAGATATACAGGAAGATATACCTGGTATCATCGCTACCTCTACACCATGTGAGGCCGCATATTCCATTTCCTCGGCACCCCTGCCAAAAACAAAGGGGTCACCACCTTTGAGTCGGACTACATGTTGCCCCAACCCGGCTCTCTGGATTATCAGATCATTGATCTGTTCCTGCTGAAAGGCGTAGCAACCCCGGCGCTTGCCTACAAATATCTTTTCTGCATCGGCTGCATAGGAAAGCAGTTGTTCATCCACCAGTGCATCATAGAGGACAACATCTGCAGCACCCAGTACTTTTATGGCTTTCAGGGTGATCAATTCTATATCACCAGGGCCGGCACCCACTACGGATAAGCGTCCCTGACCACGGAATGCTGAGTCAAGCAGTTTGGAATAGTCATTATGTATAGTTCTGCTCAACATCTTAGGCTACCTTTAGTTCTTTCTGTCTGAATTGCTCTGCAGTCCTCAGGAAGGCTTCTGTCTCTGCCAAATATTTCTGTGCAAATTCTGCAGAAGGTGCATTCTTGTTTAACTGCAATACGAGCTCTTCAAAAGAATCATTCCCTGGAAACTTTCCGCTTTCAACAAAGAGCAGATTGAAATCCTTAAAGATACTGGCGTGCGTATTTGTTTTGGTATTTTCAGAAGTAAGCAGGGCCTTGGCACTATTGACAAGCGATGAATACGAATAATATATACTTGCCGCCCATTTGCCCTCTTCCAGCTTTTCTTTGGCCAACCGGATCTTTTCCTCACTTTCAAAGAACAAGGTTGCCACCAGGTCAATTACAACTCCGGCACATTCACCAACCCCTATAGCTTTTTTATATCGCTCTGTATTTCCCCAATCGATAAAATCTTCAGGGGAAAGATTCTCAATGCTCGCAAGGGGTTTGAGCAATTCATAAAAATAATACTCCCCCTTGTCCTCATAATATTGTTCATATCCCCCACTGCCGTTCTTTTCATAATCATCCAGGATTAGTCTGAGTGCATCCGGACCTCTTTTACTTGGAATTTTGATGACCTTATCTGCAAACCTGGCGTTACCATTTCCGAAATTGCCCCCACCCAGAAGTACTTGAAGTGCAGGAGCTACAAGTTTATCCTTGGTTCTTACAGACATCCCCTGAAAGCCAATATGGGCCATGGTATGTTGCCCACAGGCATTCATGCAACCACTGATCTTAATCACTACATCTGGGTTATCGATATATTGCGGATATTCAGCTTTGATAACTCTCTCAAGTTCAGTGGCGATCCCCGTACTGCTGGCTATTCCCAGGTTACAGGTATCAGTTCCCGGACAGGCCGTTATATCCAGGGCTTTGTTATAACCGGCCTCTGCAAAGCCAAGTTGTTTCAGACTATTATAGAAGAAAGGAATTGCCTCCTCCCGTACATAAGGAATCAACATATTTTGACGCAGTGAAAGTCTAATCTCCCCAGCAGCATACTGCTCAATAAGATCCGCCAAAATACGGGCCTTATCCGTATAGAAATCACCAAGCATTACTTTAATACCAATAGCTACATAACCATCTTGTTTCTGAGATACGAGATTAGTTGCCTTCCATTGTTCAAATTCCTGTTGATCTTCTATTGTTGTATGAGGAATCTCTTTATGCGAAGGGACTACGGTGGGATAAGACTCAAAATCAATAGGATAGGACTGATGCTCCAGAGCATTATTCTCTGCATTCATCAACTCCCGAAAACCCTCAAGTCCAATATTCTTGAGCAGGAATTTCATTCTTGCCCTGGCTCTGGTTTTTCGTTCTCCGTAACGATCGAAAACACGTACAACGGATTCCATCAAGGGGACGATCCTATCTGTTGGCAGAAATTCGTGCAGCAGATCGGCATGTCTTGGTTGAGAACCGAGTCCTCCACCTATCATAACCTGAAAACCACGAACTCCGTCGCGTATTTTGGCGATAAATCCCAGATCGTGCATATAGGAAAGGCCTGTATCAGCACTACTGGCGGAAAATGAAACTTTAAACTTTCGTCCTAATTCCTGACCAATGGGATTGCGCAAAAAATATTCGAAAACGGCCTGTGCATAAGGCGAAACGTCGAATGGTTCTTCCGGGTCTATACCAGCAGTTTCACTAGCTGTTACGTTCCTGACTGTATTACCACAGGCTTCGCGAAGCGTCACCTGATCCTTTTCAAGCTGAGCCCACAGTTCAGGGGTCCTTTCAAGGTCTACATAGTGAATCTGAATGTCCTGACGGGTTGTAATATGGAGTCGTCCAGTAGAGTATTCATCTGCCACATCAGAAATTCTCCTGAGTTGAGCTGAGCTTAGCTTGCCGTAAGGTAGCTTAATTCGTATCATTTGTACCCCAGGCTGGCGCTGGCCATAAATTCCTCTCGCAAGTCGGAGACTGCGGAATTTCTCTTCGTCTAAATGACCCTCTTTGAATTGCCGGATCTTTTTCTCGAGCTCAATGATGTCTTTTTCAACAACAGGGTTCTCTATTTCAGTTCTAAAGCTTTGCATAACAACATAGTGGTGTCAGGGGTGACTGCTAAATTTGAATTTTAAGAGGAGTATTATACTCCCTTTTGCCGATCTGAAATAATATTAGATCTTAGCCGGGTGCCTGTTGCACTTTTAAATTTTGAGTGCTAAACGTGTAAGCCGCACTCCCGGTTTTCCAAAACTTTGGTTGGATCAAAATAGGTATGCTCGTTTGGCAGGCCTCTGCTCTCAAGATAAATATCCAGTTGAGTGTCGGACCAATGAAAGAAAGGACTCACCTTTAGTACTCCATCATTTCCGAGACTTAAGATATTAAGTGTATCTCTGTGAGCTGTTTGTCCCTTACGGAGATTGGTAAACCAAACATCGGGTTCATGTTCGCGCATGGCCCTTTTAAAAGGTTCCAACTTTACCTGCTCGGTAAAGGTTGCGTGCCTAGGATCATCTATATGTGGTATCCCCATGACAGCGTCTCGGTGAGCCGAGGTCTGTTTTGGAACATAGAGTTTTATATTGAGGTCCAGGGCATCCGTCAAATCTCCGGCATGCTTATAGGTATTAGGTGTATTGTAGCCGGTGTCGCACCAGATTACAGGAATATTTGCCTTAACATCTGTAACCGCGGCTAATATGGCTGCTTCGTATGGCCTGAAGTTAGTAGTTACTACAGGTCTGTCAGCATTGTCTATGGCCCATTGGATAATTTCTTCAGGTGGTATACCTCTAAACTGGTTATTCAGGGTGTCGATTTGTTCTTGGGTAAAAAACATAATGTTTGTTTATTAGTTTATCCTATCGATTTAATAGAGTAATCAAATATATAGGAATATATCTTCAATAGACGTTAAATGTTTCAAAATATTCTTTTTACCCTATAGTTTTAGTAGATTAATTGAAAAGCCCCGTAAAAATTGAAGATATTGCAGCAATCAGGAATCTTTGTTGAGAATTTCTTGACCTAAAATTAAGTCTGCGAGTGTTGTCTGGCGGTATACTTTAAGTGCACTGTCTCTTACCTGGATCATCAGATTATGCACCGGGCATGTTTTTTCATCCGGGCAATCATCGCACTTTTCATAAAAATTCAGACTTACACAGGGAACCATGGCTATGGGTCCCTCTAGTACACGAATAATACTGGTCATCTGGATATCGGCCGGATCCTTAATTAGGTAATAACCCCCACCCTTTCCTTTTCTTGAACCCAGGAAACCGGTTTTTCGGAGAGATAATAGTATGCTCTCGAGAAATTTTTGCGAAATATTCTCGTGTTTGGCAATTTCAGCAATCTGGACGGGTATTCGAGCATCTTTGGAAGCCAGATAGGCCAGTGCTTTCAGACCGTATTTTGTCTTTTTGGAGAGCATCCCACTAAGATAGTCAAAATACAACTACCTGTGAACTACTCAAGGCTGTTCAGAGCCTGACGGATATCCTGAACAATGTCATCCACATGTTCCAGGCCTACGGAAATCCTGACCATTCCATCTGTGATACCACAGCTAAGTCTGTCTTCCTGGCTAAGCTTGCTATGTGTTGTAGAAGCCGGATGAGTAATTATGCTCCTGGTATCACCAAGATTAGCAGAAAGGGACAGAGTCTTGATGGCATTAAAAAATTTACGTCCAGCTTCCTGTCCGCCATGGACTTCAAAAGCTACAACACAGCCACCAGCCTTCATTTGTTTCTTAGCCAGTTCATATTGTGGGTGTGATTTCAAGAATGGATACTTGACCCAGTTCACCCGTGGGTGCGATTCCAGAAATGTTGCTACTGCCAAAGCATTATCACAATGTCTGTCTACTCTCACAGCCAGGGTTTCCAGGCTTTTCGAAAGTACCCAGGCATTAAAAGGCGATAATGCAGGTCCGGTAATCCTTGAAAATCTGTATATCTTATCAATCAGATCGGCCCGACCTACTGTGATACCGGCAAGTATCCGGCCCTGACCGTCCATTAATTTGGTGCCGGAATGAATTACAAGATCAGCGCCCAATCGAATCGGTTGTTGCAAATATGGAGTGGCAAAGCAATTATCAATTACCAGCAATAAGTCGTTCCTACGTGCAATCCTGGCCAGGTTTTCAAGATCTATCAGATCCACTCCGGGATTGGTTGGGGATTCAGCGTAGATCAACCTTGTATGGGGACTGATCAGGCTTTCGATGGTTTCAACCTCGTCCAGTTTGAAATAGCTATGTGAAATATTCCATTTGGGAAAGAACTGGGTGAACAAGGTGTGTGTGGAGCCGAATATATTCCTGGCTGAAATAATGTGATCTCCACTATTTAGAAGGGCAGCGAAAGTTGAAAATACTGCGGCCATCCCTGATGAAAAGGCAAAACCCGCTTCCGCCTCCTCCATCTTACATACCTTTTCAATAAGTTCGGAGGTGTTTGGGTTGGAATATCTGGAGTATACATTCCTGTCTTTCTCCTCAGCGAATGAAGCGCGCATGTCTTCGGCATCTTCAAAAACGAAGCTGGAGCTCATGTAGATAGGACTGCTATGCTCAAGGAATGCAGTACGCTCTATCTGGGTACGAATGGCCTCTGTCTCAAATTTCCTGTTCACGCTTTCACTCATCTCCAATAAGGGTATTAAAGTTTCTCCGCGATGCGTAAAATATCTCCAAAAACACCTCGAGCTGTCACTGCCGCTCCGGCTCCTGCGCCCTGAATAACCAGAGGATGTTCTCCATATGATTCTGTATATATCTCAATAATAGAATCCGATCCTTTCACCTGACCCAGAGTACTGTTGCGAGGTACTGAAACCAATTTAACCTCTAATGTACCCTTATCTTTCTGCAGATCACCGTGAAGGTCTCCTACATATCTCAAGACATGATCGGCCTGCTGCTTTTCCTTTAGCTTCTCAAAGTGTTCATCCAGAACGCCCAGTTTTTCCAGGAACTCAGACAGATCAACTTCTTTTAACTCCTCAGGGATGAGGTTCTGCACTTGTATCTCATGGAATTCGTTACGCAGGTCCAGTTCCCTTGCGAGAATCAGAAGTTTACGGCCAACATCATTGCCAGAGAGATCTTCTCTCGGGTCGGGCTCAGTATATCCCCGATGCATCGCCTCTCTGACAATTTCTGAGAAGGATTGATCCGTACCGGAAAAGGTGTTGAAAATATAACTCAGTGAACCTGAGAATACCCCTTTGATCCGTGTAATATTTTCACCGGACAGATGAAGTAATTTGATGGTGTCTATAAGTGGCAGTCCTGCACCAACATTGGTTTCGTATAAATACTGTTTCTGATGTTTTAAAAGATCGTCGCGCAACAACTGGTAAAAGTCGTATCCTAATGTATTGGCTATTTTGTTCGATGACACCAGGTCGAAACCAAAATCCACCAGGTCAAAATAATTTGCGACAAATTTCTCACTGGCCGTATTATCGACAGCAATCAGGTTTTCCAGGTGATGTCTGCCAGCGAATTCAAAAATATCCCCTACGGTGTATGGCACTCCGTTATCCTCAAGTTCTTCTTTCCAGTTATTGCCAATTCCGTATTGGTTCATGATCAACCTCCTGGAATTCGCAAGTGCAAACACGTTTAAATGGATCCCTTTTCTTTTTTCGATCTTCTTGACCGATTTAAAGATCTGATCCAGCAGTGTACCCCCGACATTACCATGCCCGAATATGGCCAGGTTAATTTTCTTGCTTATGCCAAAGATCTGACCGTGCATCACATTCATTGCCTTATGCAGATCGGACTTTTTAACTACCAGGCTAACATTTTTACCTGAGATAGTATTGTTGAACAGAAGTGGTACAATCTGGTTCTTGATCAGTGCATTGTAGGGTTTGTGGAATGTACTGAGATCCTGCCCAATGATCGATATGACCGAAACATCATCTATAATTGCAATGGAATTTATATCTCTTGATCTGAAATCCGCCTCAAATTCCTGTTCTAATACTTCTTTAGCCTTCAAGGCTTTTTCTGATTTCACTACTAATCCAATGCCCCGTTCGGAAGATCCCTGCGAAATGATACTGACATTGATATTGTTCAGACTGAGTACTCTGAAAATCCTGGCATCAATACCAATCTTCCCCAGCAATCCCCTGCCCTCTAAATTGATCAGTGCCTCG
>JAAUXY010073002.1_pt1 | contig 13708 bp, 11 predicted proteins | sample 7278121 | NCBI WGS metagenome assembly JAAUXY01 (sample SAMN14350117, study PRJNA611818) | marine sediment metagenome | isolation source: surface marine sediment (1.8m) | place: French Polynesia: Moorea | collected 2018-08 | reverse complement strand
GTCTCATTTAAAAAATGAAATTTAGATTCGATTTGGTTAACACACGAACTGCACGAAACAGCCAGAGGCGGACAAGTCGAGGACTTTCATATATGATATCTAAAAGAAATAATTCTCGATAAAGCAATAAATTGCATTTTCATTATTGATTTGCTATCTTAACCGAAATTCATTCCGACTTAGCGCTACCTTGATTGATAATTCCTGAAGCTCAGCCTCCTTTCTTTCTCGACAGACGAATGTGCCGGAAAATTTCGTTCTTTAAACCATAATGAACAAGGGGATCGACGATGACGGGTCTCAAAGACATAAAGGAAGAGGTATTGCTTAAATCGGTCTTAGATACAGTCAGTGATGGCGTGACCATAATAGATCCGAATTTAAATGTCATCTTTCATAATGAATCCATTACTAAAAAATTCGGAAATATCACCGGGAGACTCTGTTATGAGGCCTATCGGGGTCGCGTGGAACCCTGTGTCGATTGTTCCATCATAAAAGTGCTTCAAGATGGTAAGCAACGCAAAGTCCTCTCTGATACTGTTGGCCCGGACGGGAGCGTCATGTGGATGGAGTGTGCCTCAGGAGCGCTCAAAGATGATGAGGGACACATTATTGGGGCGGTTGAGATTGTCAGAGATGTCACAGAGCAGATGAGGCTATCTGAGGAGTGCGCCACCCTCAAAAGAGAGGTTCAAAGACAGGCCCAGTTTGAAAATATCATCACCCAATCCAAAAAAATGAAGTCTCTTTTTAATCTGATTGAAAAGATCGCCCCAACAAACAGCTCTGTCTTGATCTCCGGGGAGTCCGGCACTGGAAAAGAGCTGATTACAAGGGCTATTCACGCAAACTCCAATAGAAGAGATGAATCCTTAGTTTCCATCAACTGTGGTGCAATCCCGGAGAATCTCTTGGAATCCGAATTGTTCGGGCATGTCAAAGGGGCCTTTACCGGGGCGGTCAGCAATCATCCGGGGTTGATTTCAACAGCCCATGGGGGGACCCTGTTTCTGGATGAAGTCGGGGAACTCCCATTGAAGCTTCAGGTCAAGCTGCTGCGTTTCCTCCAGGAAGGCTCCTGTCGGCGCCTGGGGGACACCCAGGTCCGTAACTTTGATGTTCGAATAATCGCTGCAACCAACCGTGATTTGGAAGAGGCCGTCAAAGACGGTCTGTTCAGGGAAGACCTCTATTTCAGGCTCAATGTTATTCCCATTTATCTACCCCCTTTGAGGGAAAGAAGAGAAGACATTGCCCTGCTTGCCAATCACATACTCCAGAAGCTTTGTGATAACCATTCACGGCATATTACAGGTATCTCTCCTCAAACCCTGAAGGCATTTATGGACTACGCCTGGCCCGGGAATGTCCGCGAGATGGAAAATACCATCGAATACGCCCTGCACCTGGCAGAGGACAACCATACCATTCAGAACGATCACATCCCCGGAAAAATATTAGGCGCTATCGACAAACCGGCCAAAGAGGAGTTTGTTTCCATTGAAGAATTCACCAAAAGATCCATCATGGCCTTGCAAGCAGAGCTCAAAGAAGAAGAAATCGCCGCAACCTTGGGAATAAGCCGAAAAAACCTGTGGGAAAAGAGAAAAAGGTGGGGATTGATCCGATCCATTGAGAAAGAAAAATCCGCTTCTGATGACGGATAGACAATTTGCATTATTTTCGCATCCTGGCTTGTGCTCCTTTTCGCTGGCCCGACCGACACCTGAATGACCCTAAAATACGAGCGCCAAGAACCTTCCGGGATTACGATCGGTAACATCAGAAATGTGTCTGATGTTACCAACAGTAACGCCCAAAAGAACTCCCTCAATGCATCATTTCGGAGCCCTACAGAAACTTTGTTAATTATTTCATGCTCTTATCTCCAACCCATATCAAAATAAATCCATACGGCACGAATCATGCTGTTAGTTAAGCCATAAAAGGCTCGAATGTCACCGTTTATTTCACGCAGATCAAACCAGACAATTAACTATTTAGATGGAGGAAAAAATGGCAATGATGGATGTCATGATGAACGCAATGACCAACTCGCTGAGTCCTGAAGAAAAGCAGGACACAATGCTGAAAATGATGCCAGAGATGGTCAAGCAGATTAAAAAGGAAGACATAATGGAACTCATGGGAAACGCCATGAATAAAATGATGTTTATAACCCATAAAAGCAAATTTGACTTTAGTGAAACCATTCAGCGCATCAAGTCCAACGGAGAGGAACACGGCTGGTACAATCCGATCATTACCAATCACTATGAAATTGAACAAAATTTCGATCTTCCGGAGCCTAATCGTGTCGCCACGATCTCCATGTGCATACCAAGGTCGGCGTACAAAATTTTAAAAGAAAACAAAAAACTGGCTGTGATGATGCCGCTCCAGATTAATGTCTATGAGGAAGAGGGGCAGGTATACATCACCTGGATGAATATTGAAATGATGGGAAAGCTTTTTGGGGATACCGTGTCACAAGTCATGCAAGACGCCTCAAAAGGACTGCTGACCGTTCATAAGGACATCTTACTTGAAGAAGGAGTGTAAAATGGGCCTAATGGAAAATACGATGGGTTATATGATGGGCAAAATGAGTCTGGAGCGCAAACAAGACATGATGCTCAAGATGATGCCCATGATGATGAAAGACGTTAACATGGCTGAAACCATGTTGAAGATGATGCCTCAGATGCTGGATCACATAAGCCTCTTGGATATTTTCAATCTCCTCAAGAAGCTCGTCCCTCATTTTTTTGAGGGCATCAGCAATCTCTCGGAATTAGCCGAAAAATGGGACGACATCTTCCCCAAACTTATGGAAAAAATCCCCGAACATATGGAAAAGGCCATGCCAGTCATGGAGGTTATGATGCCCATGCTCGCAGGTAAAATGATGCCCCTCATGTTGACTGAGGAAAACATGGATCGCATGGAGCAGATCCCGGAGCGAATGGCACCGAAAATGATGGCCAATGAGAATCTGACTAAAATCATACCTGAAATGATGGCCAGGATCATACCGCATTGCCTGGAAAACTGTCTTCCCCACCTTCCCGATGACAGACGGAAGGATTTTGCTGCACACATGAATTCCATATTGGCAGCATCTGTTCAATAAAACAAAGAGGAGGAAAAAATGGGACCCCAAACTTTTTTTGGTGAATATTTTTGGATCTTTCCTTTAGTGATGATGGTCTTGTGCTTAATTGTTTTTAAGTCCGGCATCTGGAAAAACATACTATCCGGTTTCAATCGCGACAATTCAGCAGGTGTAGCAGATCAAAGGGATCTTGTCGAAACACCAATTGATATCCTTAAGAAACGGTATGCAAAAGGTGAGATATCAAAGACTCAGTTTGAAGAAATGAAAAAAGAGCTTTAGAAAACACCCAAGAAATTGTGAGACGTTATTTTCAATCGCTATCTTAGCTTACTCGTCCATTTCGCCATTCCAAGCTTAGCTCAAGGCAAAAGTAAATATGAAACGTCCGTTTTGATCCGGTTGCGGTTTAAAACGGGCGCTTTTTTTAGAATCTATCTCAAAAATGCATCTAACGCTCAAGGGCTGTGTTTCCCCGATAAATCGGGATCACACATCTATTTTTATGAACATTAAGGTGTGCGTAAAACCGATTCAAAATGCTCGAATACTAACGTGTATGCTCCACTTTTGAATCGGCCTGCGACGAGCTCAGCCGCGTCGTTTTCGCCTTGCCCTTGAGTGCAATCTACTATTTTTGAGATAGATTCTAGTCGCATTTTAAAATTGAAATCCCTTTACATCCCCGCCTGATTTATGATTACGTTGATTTTGACAAAAGGTATATGAATAGGCCTGCTATCTAAAGGGCATCGATATGAGTGCTTGCTCAAGAATCTTATTGATTCGAAAAATGATTGCGGTTGCTGGAGTCTTTGCATTTATATGCTTTTGCGTGATGCCTGGCCCAGCATCGGACCGCTTTACGGATCACGGAAATGGCACGGTTACCGACAAGAAGACCGGCCTGATGTGGGCGGCAAAAGACAATGGTATTCCGATAAGCTGGCACGATGGCCTTCTTTATTGCCAAAATTACAGCGGTGGTGGTTATACCGACTGGCGAATGCCGACACTGGCCGAACTTGAAAGTCTTTATGATCCTGCAGCAGAAAATAATCAAGGATACCATGTGACGCCATTTATAGAAACCTCTGCCCAGAGCATTTGGGCTTCAGAGACGCGCGGATTCAAGGCTGCGCGCTTCAATTTTACCTACGGCAATGACTATTGGCTTCGTCAGACTTACGCCGGCCCTACCCGGGTTTTGCCGGTGCGAAGTAGCGATTAAACAACGCAATTTGCTCTTTTGATTACTTTTGCCGACGTTATCTAATGGAGAGGCGATGCACCTAAATGCGCCTGAAAAGCGGATGCTTGCCGGAAAAAGCGGCAAAGCCTGCCAACTGGCGATGAATATTCTTGCGGATTTGGGCGATCTGTATGCCGCCAAAAAGATGATCGCCGTATCGCAGGTCCACATCGACATGACCCTTTACATGGTCGATGCCGGTGTTGAATTTGCCGAAAGAATGGCAGATCTGGGCGGAAAATTCGCGGTGCCGACCCAACTCAATCCGGCATCCATCGATCTGATTCGCCATGAAAGAATGCGTGTTCCCAAAGACCTGCTCGAAAACAGCCGCCGGCTTGAGAATGCTTTTCTAAAAATGGGTGCCATTCCAACATGGACCTGCGCGCCCTACCAACAGGGACTAATTCCTTCCTTTGGCGAACAGATCGCCTGGGGTGAGTCCAATGCGGTGGCCTTTGTCAATTCGGTTATCGGCGCCCGAACCGAAAGGTACGCCGATCTGACCGACGTTTGTGCCGCTATAACCGGGAGGGTTCCAGAACTCGGCCTTCACATCACTGAAAACCGCAAAGCCGAAATCCTGGTGCAGATAAACGATTTCCCAGATCAAGCGTTCAATGATTCCCGGATATATCCGTTGCTGGGGTTTATCTTTGGCGAGATTGCCGGAGATAAAGTGGCCGCCATTGAAGGGATTCCCAAGCAGGTAACGGTGGACCAGCTGAAGTCATTTAGCGCTGCGGCGGCATCATCAGGCGCCGTGGGATTGTTTCATGTGCTCGGTGTCACCCCTGAGGCACCTGATGTCAAAGCCTGTTTTCGAAATGGAAAGCCCAAAGACACGGTAGGGATCACACCGGAAATGCTGGATTCAGCCGAATCGCGCTTGAACCAGGGCAACTGCGCGATGCCGGATCTTATTACGCTAGGGTGTCCCCATTATTCGGTTGCAGAATTTGAAACGCTGGCAACATATTTGGACGCAAGAAAGATACAAGAGGGGATTGAATTCTGGGTCTTCACCAGCCGACAAACGGTTGCATCCATTAAAAAGAAAAAGCTCTTGCAGAAAATCGAAAAATCCGGTGTTAAGATTTTCACGGATGGATGTTCGCTACAATATCCAAAAAGCAACTGGGACTTTAAGTGTGCCATGTCGGACTCGGTTAAGTATACCAATTACTGTTACTCTCAAACGGGGCTGAATGTAATTTTTGCCAGAACGCAGGATTGCGTTGAAACCGCTGTTTCAGGGAAATTAAAGAGAACGCCCATATGGAAATAGCAGCCACCTGTATATTACCGGGAATCAGTCACGGCCGGTTATTGGCCACCCATCAACCGATTAGTTTCTGGGGATGTGTCGACCCGGCGACCGGCCTTATTGCAGACAAGCGTCATGATTTGTTTGGAGAATCGGTTTCGGGAAAGGTGCTGGTGTTCCCCTTTGGTAAGGGATCCAGTACAGGCTCTTTGATGATTTTGGAGCTTTTGCGCTTGAACCTTGCGCCAGCTGCCATTGTCAATATTCGAACAGAACCATTGCTGGCCACCGGCCCGGTGGTTGGCAAGCACTTTTATGGAAAGACATTTCCAATCGTCAATGTGGCGGAATCGGATTTCGATCTTTTAAAAACCGGCCTTCAGGCAGAAATCGAATCCCAAAAAACGGGGGCCCATATCCGCATCTGAGGCAGGATTCAAAAACAGCAACGGTTGCAAGCGAAAAGGAGCTTAAAAATTATGTCTAATTTTGCAGATCAGTTGATGTTTGATGTTGATTTTGCACGCAAACAATTTCCTTTTTTTGATTTGAACCAATCTAATAAATGGGCTTTTTTTGATAATGCAGGCGGTACATTTCCCTGCAGGCCTGTGGTTGATAAACTTGAGCATTTTTACAAAAATAATAAGGTTCAACCCTATGGTGATAATCCACTTGCTGCTGCTGCAGGAGAGCAGATGGACAGAGGTAGAAAAGTGATTTCAGATCTATTAGGTGTCGCTATGGATTCAATCACCATAGGTCCATCCACTACCCAGAATTTGAATACATTAAGCAATGCCTGCAAAGTATTTCTCGCAAAAGGAGATGAAATCATTATTTCAGAGCAGGACCATGAAGCCAATATTGGTGGCTGGGAAAGGATTGCAAAACACACCGGAGCAACCGTGACATTGTGGAAGATCAATGAAAGTGACGGCGAACTTGATGTAGCATACTTGGAAAAATTACTTAACAAAAATACCAAAATTGTTTGTGTCACACACAGCTCCAATATTATCGGAACGGTGAATCCCATCGATCAGATCATTGATATGGGGCACAGTTTCGGAGCAAAAGTTATTATTGACGGCGTTTCTTACGCACCGCACCGCTGGCCGGATCTATCGGACACCAAGGCTGATGCATATTGCTTTTCTACATATAAAACATATGCAACTCACCAGGGGATCATGTATGTATCACACGGTTTTTTAGAAATGCTGGAGCCCCAGTGTCATTTTTTTAATGCCTACCGACCCTGGTCAAAGTTGGATTCGGCCGGACCGGACCATGCCGGAATTGCGGCCCTTGCCGGTCTTGGAGACTATTTTGAAGTGCTTTATGATCATCATTTTGAAAAACCAAGTCTGCCTTTGAATATAAAAGCATCAATGGTTTCTGATCTGATGAACAGGCATGAAACATCATTATGCAAGGTATTGTTAGAAAGACTTGCGCACTTGCCAACGAGAATATTCGGGAAAAACACCGTGCAGGGCCGCGAGGCTAATATCGCCCTGATTTCGGAAAATCATACATCGGCCAAGTTGAGCGCCTTGATTGCTAAAAAGGGGATTGCAACCAAGCATGGCCATTTCTACGCCTACCGAATCTTAAAAAAAATGGGTCTTGAACCGGATGACGGTGTTCTTAGGCTGAGTTTTGCCCATTACAATACCATGGATGAAACCGTGCGGCTGGTAAATGCATTAACTGATATTTTGGAAAAATCAGCATAAATGATTTGAATTTTCATCACTAAAACCTGCAGAGGAGGCCATCATATACAAGTTTTAGGGGAGGCTAAAAACGTGTGATATTGAATTGTCAATCGAATTTTTGGCTGGCTTGCCAATTCTTTCTATTCAAGCTTTGGTCCGGGCCAGAGAGATGACCGCCTTCATACCAGCGCCGCCATTTCTGTTTCAGCTTTATTTCGCCATCCCTCGGCGCCGCATTCTGTGAAAACTTCTATCGCCCTGCTGAGGTTTCTTTTTGCGCTTTTCCGCTCGCCTTTGTGCTTCTGCAATTCGGCATAAAACGCATAATCGCACCCTAAAGACCACATGGTGCCATTGCTTTCATCTGTTTCAAGCGCCTTGAGGGCCCAATTCTCGGCTTCCGTTAAATAGCGCTTATCCATATTCAATAGAATCTCGGCAACATATCTGGCCGCCCATCCTTGAGCAATTTTAACCTTAATATTTTCATAATGCTCAAACACTTTGCTCAGGTTGATATCCGTGTTATCACTGAGCACGTTTAACCTGGCGATGGCGATTTTCCATAAATTGATCCAAAAGGGGAACAATTGAACGGGCTCCAGGATCGAAATCCCTTTTTGATAGGTGGCAAGGGCTTTAGAATAATTACCCATCGCCACATAGGCATGACCCAGAAAACCCGTCCCCCAGGTTTCCCAGCCCAGCAGTGCTGTTTTTTTACATAAAGGCAAAGCCAGTGATAAATTATTTTCAGCTTCGTCAAATAGTCCCTTACAATAACAGGCCATACCGCAACTGGAGTAGGCCATGCCTTTTAGATAGACATCTTCACTCTCCTGTGCCAGTTGCAAAGACTCCTGGCTCAATTGACAAGCCAGATCAGCCTTTCCGTAGAAAATATAGTTAAAAGTGCTCATGAGGCCCTTGGCAAAGACGATCATAATCGGATTGTTGACTTTCAAGCCTAAATCCAGCGACTGGCGGAAATATTCAAGACCCCTCTCAAACTCACAATTCAAAGATCGGGCAATGCCCAAAAAAAAGCTGGCAAACCATAGGGACGTATCGTCATTTATTTCTTCAGAGATTTGAAGCGCCTGTTCTAAATATTGAAAAGCTTTGGGATAATCTTCCTCTACCCATTGGCTAAAGGTACCCAAAACGGTGTAAATAATTGGGAGCCGCTTTTGATAATTCAGCTCCAGTGCTATATCGGCAATGGGCGCAACAGCCTCTTTAGCGTCAACATAGTGATCCAAGCTCAGATAGTAGCCCGCCAAGCGCGTCCGGGCATCGATTATTTTCTTCTGAGCCCTACCGGATTGCGGCAATCTCTCGAGACAAAAGATGGTTTTGCGGGCATATTCAATCGCATCTTTAAAAGAAGCTGCTTTCTGCGCCTTCTTACCGGCGAATTTAGAATGCTCAGCTGCTTTTTCAAAATTTTCACTTTCAATGTAATGCTCGGCCAAGACCTCATGATGTTCGCCAATATTATCTGCGTACAATTGCTCTATTGCACTTCCGATCATTTCATGAAGTTTCTTTTTGCGCTGAGTTAAAATTGAATCCTGGACCACTTCCTGGGTCAAGGCATGTTTGAATATATAGGTTGACTGGGGATAAATGCCGCGTTCATATAAAAGTTCGGCGTCCTTTAAGACGGATAGGTGCGTCAGCAATTCGGGTTCTGTAAGACCGGTTACCTGTTTAATCAGCGCATAGCCAAATTCCCTTTCAATTAACGAACCGTTCTGAAGCACTTCTTTGGCACCCACCGGAAGTGAGTCCACTCTCGCCATGATCACATCCTGAATGGTGGACGGAATGGTGACAGCCTTCTGCGCTTTGGCAATTTCATATGTGTTGTCTATTCTTTGAATGACGTTTAAATCTTTAAGAGATTTGATAAACTCTTCTATGAAAAAAGGAACGCCCTCGGTCTTTTCTAAAACCAGTTCCTCAAGATCACTGTCAATGTTCGCTGAGCCCAAAAGAGAAGATACCATCTTAAGGCTCTCGGTATTGGAAAACCGATTTAGATTCACCTGACTGTGAAAGGACTTGCTGCCCCAGGCGTGCACAAATTCCGGGCGGTAGGTAAATATCAATAAAATTTTTGTGCCCGGAATGCTATCTAAAACAGACTTCAATACATCTTCAGAATTCTGATCCATCCAGTGCAGATCCTCATAGGCCAGTATCAAGGGCCGGTTTTCACAGCCCTTAAGGGCGAATCGTTTCAGGGTTTCAATGATGCGGTCTTTTTTCGACTCCAGGCTCATTTGAATGCGGTCGATTCCGCTTCCGCTGACGCCTAACAACTCCAACAGATAGGGCAAATTTGAAGCTTCATCCAAGCCCAATAGTTGCAACCCTCTCCGTACTTTATTTTTAACTTCTGAATCTCTGTCTGTTTCCTGGATGTCAAAGTTGGCTTTCAGGATGTCGGCATGTAAATGATAAGCAACACCTTTGCTGTAGGAAAGACATCGGCCCTCCAGAAAAGTCGCGTCTTCGCTGCTGACAGCTTTTCTAAACTCATACAACAATCTTGATTTGCCGACCCCGGCCTCCGCAACGATGGATACGGCCTGGCCTCGACCCATCTTAACGCGCATAAAGCTGTCGATTAAAATTTCCAATTCGCGTTCGCGGCCCACAAAGGGCGTCAATCCTACGGCCGCGCTGACATCGAATCGGGTTCTGCGCGTACTGGGTGCAATTACCTGGTAAACTTTGACCGATTCCTGCTTGCCTTTGATTTTTTTTTGTCCTAATGCTTCAAACCGAAAGAATCCCTCTGTTCGTTTGAATGTCTCTTCTGAAACCCAGGTCGTTCCTGCCTCAGCCAGGCCCTCAATCCTGGAGGCCAAATTAACCGTATCCCCGACGGCTTTAAACTCTACGCGCAAATCATTTCCTAAAGTGCCGACGACCACAGGACCCGTATGAATACCGATTCGCATTTTTAATGAAGGCAACTCTTTTCTATCTTGCTTCAAACCGTTACTGAATTTTAGCATTTCCCTGTGAATTGCCAGGCTTGACCGAATCGCACGCTGAGGCGCATCTTCCAGCGTAATTGGAGCCCCAAAAAGCGCTAAAATGCCATCTCCGGTCATTTCGTTGACCGTGCCTTCAAAGTCGTGAACTTTGTGAATAAGGATTTCATAAACTTTGTCCATAATGGAATAGGCTTCTTCAGGTCCGAGTTGTTCGGACAAAGGCGTGAAACCCGCCATGTCGCAAAACATTACCGTAACGCGTTTACGTTCGCCTTCAATGCGGTCTTTTTGCGAGAGAATCTTTTCAGTCAGACCTTTGGGCAAGTATTTTTGAATTTTGGTTAGTTTTTCATCAAATGAGAGTTCTTTAGGGGCGCTTTTGGCAGGTAGAATCAGCTGACAACCGCATTCATCACAAAATTTGCTATCTGGAGGAAGAATATTTCCGCATTGGGAACAGGCAAGGTCTAATTTAGCTCCGCATTCTTTACAAAACTTCGCCCCTTCACGATTCTCAAACTGGCATTGCGGGCATTTCATAGGGATGCCCTCCATTTATGGGTTATTCAGTTTGAATTCAGATGAGGGAATCCGGATAGTTAAACAAGAAATATCGCAAGCCGATCTTCTTGTCAATTAAGGGGGGAGATCCAATTTATTTTGCAGAGATTGTCAATGTAAACGACAAAGAATTTTCTAAATATCCGCAACTCAAATTTCAAATTCGTGGGACAAAAGATAACTTAAATAAAAGCTGTCTCAAAATTGTAGATCACGTCCATGGGCGCGACAAAAACCGATTCAAAAGTGGAGTATACACGTTAGTATTCGAGCATTTTGAATCGGTTTTTAACAATGCCCATGGGCGTTAGATGCACTTTTGAGACAGCTTTTTAGTCGTGTTGCAAGATATAGTTAACCGCCTCTTCCAACTCCGTTTGATCTTCCAGAGCTCTGACCACCCGTTCGGCCAGCTCGCTTAATATTTTTCTGAGCGCCCTGGCCAGTTTGAGCGCATCCGAATCGTGTTGCACATAGACCCCTTTACTGATCGCCTGATCCATCAGCGCCAGCGGATTATAGCCACTAATCAGAAGCGCCTGCGGCAATGCATCGCTGATCAGCTCAACAGCGTCTGTAAATCCTTTTTCCATTTTGGCGGATTTTAGTTTTTCAATTTGAGGCTCCGATGAGCCGGTCCTGCGCACGACCCGAATAATTTCATCAATAATATGATTTTTTTGACGTTCAACGACTTTGCGATAATAGGCCAGCGCACCGATACCCAGACCATGGACTTCAGCCCGGCGACCCATCAAAAACAAATCCTTATTTTCACCTAAAATGGAGATCACCCGCGCAGAAACTTGGGGGCCAAAGGGTGGCCATTCACCGAGTTTGATGGCTTCGCCTTCATCGGTATCCATATTCCAACGTGCCATTATAGCAAAGATTTTAGAATGCGTTCGGCAGTTGGCGCAGGAATAATGTAGAAAAATTCGCGTCCATTTTTCGCTTAAGGCGACTTTTTTGGTCTGATAGGAATCAAAATAGCGGACGCCGGTGCATATACTGTTGGGGCAAAACAATTTTAAGCGCGGCTTGATTAAAATGGGCGAGGCGTTGGGACTTCGGCTGATACCCAGGTTGCCGATTGTTTGAATTTCACCGGGCGGGTATTTGCTAAGAAAATCTTCAAATTTTACGGATTCAACTCGAGCAAGATTTCGTTTTTTTGCCGCGGCAGTATTCATGCTAAAGCCTTTATCCAAAAGCGCCTACGGATGATCAAAAATAACCCAAAGACGGAATGATTTGGAAGATTTATTGGCCAATAAATATGAATATCCGAAGCATATAAGAAAGTCAAGTATTATAAATAGTTAGGACATTTTGTGCCGTGTAGTTTTCTATATTTCGATATATTAATTTAAATAGAAAAATAGCGGGGCGGCTGGATGGCCGCCCCGCTATCATACCGTACATATAAGATGGATTGCGCAAGTTCCTATTTAAGATTTTTTATCCAAGATGAACTTTTAAACCAGCGGTTATTTAGCTTTTTCAGGTGACCGCTGCCATCCAGCACTTTCATGTAATTGTTGAGCCAGTTAATTAACAGGGCGTCTTCTTTGACGGCGATTCCCAGGGGCTCAAAAGTCAAGGGTGCCTTTCCGGCAACTAACCCTTTTTCCTGATGCCGAAAAGCGGTAAAAGCACAGAAAGGATAATCAGCGATGATCACATCGATTTTATCCTCAAATAATAACCCAAGGGCCTCATCATAAGATTTAGTGGGTACAAGTGTGGCTTTGGGAGCTGTTTTTTCAACAAATAACTGGCTGGTTGATGCTTTGAGAGCCGCCACTTTAAATTGCGGATCGTTTAAACCTTCAGCAGCCTGTAAGTTGGCAAGCGTCTGTGTCTTGGCCAGCATCCCTTTGCCGGAAATGTAATAGGGCCCAATGAAGGCCACTTTCAAATTGCGTTTCGGCGTCATGGTCATGCTGGATACTATGATATCTACTTTACCCGCATGTAGCGCTGGAAGCAGTTCTGAAAAAGGCATGGGTTTAAAGCGAACTTCTACCCCCATACTGGCCGCGATGCCCTTGGCAATATCGGCATCCAGGCCGATGATTTCACCATCTTTGGTGGTGGCGTTCAGAGGCGGTTGCGTACCGGTTGTGCCGACAACCAGTACCCCATTTTTCAAAATGCGGTCCATGACAGGTCCGGCCGGGGCGCTGGCAGCACAGATAAAGAATAAGAGTGATACGACTGCAGCGATCAAGATGGTTTTTTTCATGAATGTTCTCCTCTCATTAAGATTTCATTGGGAAAATTTGGACAAGTAAAGATTGGGTAAGAAATGCCAAAATTATTCTGTAAAGGTAAAACCCCCCAGATAATCTTCAAGTCCCTGCCGAGATTTCTTTGACAGTTCGGGGCAGTCCGCAGGGACTTGAGCGCATTCCGCCAGGCGGGTGGCAAAGACCAGGCAGGTGGGTTGGCCGCATTTGCGGCAATTGGTTTTGGGCAGCTGGCGCAGAATCTCAAGAATGCCGGGCCGCGGCAATCCTTCAAAACTCGGCTGAATGCCATCACGCCCTTCCCAGGCTGCGTTGATTTCAGCGATCAACCACTGCAAAATCTTTTCAGCTTCAGCTTCATCTTTAAGGGCATTAATGGCTATCTTGCGTGCATGCAGGGTAATTAATCGCCCCCGGGACTTCAGAATCAGTGCCGGCGGATCCTTTAAATATTCAAATCCGCCCAGCAAGCTGTTCAGATAGGGCAATACATCCGAGATGTCCTGCTCCAAATCGGCGATGC
>JAAUXY010183898.1_pt1 | contig 13709 bp, 7 predicted proteins | sample 7278121 | NCBI WGS metagenome assembly JAAUXY01 (sample SAMN14350117, study PRJNA611818) | marine sediment metagenome | isolation source: surface marine sediment (1.8m) | place: French Polynesia: Moorea | collected 2018-08 | reverse complement strand
TCAACACCAGTACCAGGGGCCTCCCACGGCGACTCTCGGGTTGTCTTCAAAAAATGGCAACAGTACCCTTACCGCTTCACTAGCTGCTGCTCGGATCGGCGTCGGTCAATAATGCAACTCAATAAATCGATACAAGCGCACGGCATCGGACTGAACATCCTTAGCCTCTATCGCTATGAATCCTGAGGTCTCGTCTCTGAGCATTTCCAGCCGTCTCGTACGAGCCGGCAAGGCGCCACCCGCACCGCTCGAAGGCGAACGACTGCGGAAGATATCCTCTGGCCTGACCCGGCTCTCTCGCTTGGCCCAACGTCGTGAGCCCACCCGCCAACTGCTTGAAGACGCGCTGCGCGGCCGAATGGAAGAACTCGCGGAACCAGCCTGCGAAGTAGCGATCGAAACTGGAGCCCCGATCGCCTCTGTGATGGCGAAAATACTCGACGAACGATGGTCACCGATTCTTGCAGACCAATTGATGCATCTCTGTGAACAGGAGCGATATCGAAACTCTTACCACCTCATGGAACTATCGGTGGTGGCCACGCGACAAGTCTTCAAACTCCGCCAAATCTGGCGTTCCGATCGCCGACGTTCTCTCAAACTATTCACAGGGAAAGATCAGGGGCAGCCTCCGATCGATAGTGACATGTTACAAAAAGCCGAGTTGGCGCGGACAGCCAACAATCTGGCGGCCCGGCTGGTCACCGTCGGCCGACGCTACTCCCAGGCTCGGGAAGTCGTTGAGATGGCCCTGGAGTTTCGGCGTGAGTTAGCGGGGCTGCGCCCCGACATGTTTCGGAGTCCGCTGGCAGACAGCCTGTTAAACCAATCCGGTCTGCTTGCTTCCCTGGGCCGACCGACCCAGGCGCTCGAAGCTGCTCAAGAAGCAACCGTCATCTACCGTGATCTGGCCGCCCACGGTGCTGCTCGGCATCGCGCAGGCTTCGCGTCGAGCCTGGCCCGCCTGAGCCAAGGTCTGAGCCTCCTGAACCGGCATCGACAGGCCCTCGACTCGGCTCTTGCAGCTCTGGCAATCCGCCGCGCGCTGGTCAGCGAGACGGAAGACCATAGACCTGCCCTGGCTGATTCCCTGATTCAGGCGAGCCGTGCTTTGTCCGCCTTGAATAAGCACCTGGAAGCTCTGGGCGCGATGCGAGAGGCCGTCCAGATCCTCCGTGATCTGGCTCTCGATCGTCCCGATGTTTTTCAAGGAACTCTGGCCGAAGCTCTCAGCGGGCTGAGCAATGTTCTCAACACCCTGAATCGAAAGCCGGAAGCTTTCGAAGTAGCTACCGAAGCGGTCGACTTCTACCGCGAGCTGGCCTCGCAACACTCGGGATTCTTCCGATCGTCTCTCGCCACCAGCCTCAACAATCAGGCCCTCCGGCTCAACGCCTTGGACCGCCGGAAAGACGCCATCAGGGTACTCAGCGAAGCTATCGCAATCTATCGTGACCTCGCCCAGGCTCGACCTCATATCTACGACTCCGGCCTAGCGATAAGCCTCTCCAACCGGAGCGCCATGTACCAGGCGGCAGAGTGCTGGGCGGAAGCCCTGGTTGACGCCGAGGAAGCGGTTCAGATCCGCCGACGGCTGGTCGTCGAGCAACCCGGCGCCTACTCACCGGATCTGGCGATGAGCCTCAACAACTTGAGCGCCGTCCTCGAGGGACTGGCCCGTTCAGAGGACGCGCGTGGTGCACTTAAAGAGGCGGTCGATATCTTCCGTCGATTCGCCGCCAAAGAACCCGACGCCTTCCTGCCCAATCTCGCCCTCAGCCTGCGCAACCTTTCCTACCACCTGATGCAACAAGGACACCGCGGCCAGGCCTGTTCCATCGCCGAGGAAGCGGTGGAAATCATGACGCCCGTCTTCCAACGGCATCCCCGAGCCTTTACCCCACAAATGCGAGCCATCACGAACCACTACCTCGAAGCCTGCCGAACTTCCGGCAGGAACCCTTCCGCGGGAATCCTAGGGCCTGTCGCTGGTGTCATGCCGGATGCTGACGGAAGACCTCGCCCACGAGATCACGGCTCGACTCGAAATCGAGCTCGAAAGCGGAGCAGCACCCGATCCTGACTTCCGCGCGAGCTCGAAAGGATTCAGCCAACAGACGGGGAGTGAGCGCTCCGGCTACAATATTTAAAACAATATCCGTGCTTTCACGAGGAGGATTTGTAGTTCCATGACCGAAGCTCGATCGGCATCCGAGATCCCGGAGGATGCGGCCCCCGACCTGCTGTTGAGCGTCTGGCGTGAGAGGCGCGAGGGCGACATTTGTTTGACCTATCAGCTGCGGGAAGCCACGGCGGAAACTCGCGACTATGAACAGAAGCTCGACCGCGACCCGTTCGAGATCTTCCAGGAGCTCTTCGAACAGGTCGAAACCATCGGAACTGGCCAGGGGCTCGACGAGGACGCTCGGCGAAAGGCGGAGCGGCAGCTCGAAGGCATCGGCGCCACCCTGGCTGAGCGCATCTTGCCCAAGCCGTTGCGGCGCCGCGTCCTGACGCATCACGACCCGGCTTGCGATCCAGAGGACGACGCGCCGACGCTGTGGATCGTCTCGGACGAACCCTGGGTGCCCTGGGAGCTGCTCTTCCTGAAACAGCCTGGGGCCCGCGATAGCGTCTTCCTGGGTGAGGCCTTCGCCCTCACCCGCTGGCTCTGGGATCTGGCGCCCACCCTGGCTCTGCCTCTCGACCACATCGGACTCGTCGTCCCGGAGAACTCGGGACTGGAGGCGGCGGCGCAAGAGCGACTCGCCGTCCTGGCCCTCGAACAGGAGGGGAAGCGGAGGGTCGAACGTCTCGAGGCCCGCTACAATCGTCTTCTCGACGGCTTCGGCGCGAAACGTTTCACCGGCTGGCACTTCACCGGCCACGGCTGGGCCGAAGACGACAATCCAGATCTTTGGAGCCTGGTACTCGACGACGACGAGCTCAAGCCTACGGATCTCAAGGCGAGCGACTCGGATCTCTCAGGCCAGAGTCCCCTGGTGTTCTTGAACGCTTGCCGGAGTGCCCGCATGCATCTCGCGCTGAGCGGGCTGGGCGGCCTCGCCGGAGCCTTCCTCGAGGCCGGGGCCGGGGCCTTCATCGGCACCCATTGGTCGGTGCCCGACGATCGGGCCCAGGCCTTTGCCGAGGCGTTTTACGAGTTCTTTCTCGGCGGTGATTCCATCGCCGAGGCGATCCGACAAGCGCGCCTCTGGTTGCGCACGGAGTTCGAGGGCGATCCCACCTGGCTGGCCTACACCGGCTTCGCACATCCGCTGGCGACGGTTCGGAGAGACGCGCCGCCCCTGCCCGCCATGCGCTGGCCCGGACAGTATCTCGAGATTCCGTGGAGGGAATGGCACCCCGACTTCTCGCCGGGTGCCCTGCTGCGGGCCGACCACGGCGTGGTACCTTTCCATCGGCGGCGGGATGAGCTCGAGGAGCTGCGTGAGTGGTGCGAACACGAACGCCCGGTGAGCGTCCGCCTGCTCACCGGGGCGGGCGGCATGGGCAAGACCCGCCTCGCCCTACAGATTTGCCAGGAAGAGCGTGACGGCGGCTGGCGGAGCGGCTTCGTCAAACGCGAGGCCGACGCCAGGCCGGAGGCCGCGGCCAGGTCTCTGATCTCCGACGGCGGGCCGACGCTCGTCGTCATCGATTATGCCGAGACCCGCCGTGACCTGCTCGTCCCACTCTTTCGGAAGTTGCTCGACGCCGAAGAATCAGGCCCTTTCCGAATCATCCTCCTGTCCCGCCGGCGGGAAGACTGGTGGAAACACCTCAAGGCCGCGCCGGGGCGGGTGGGAGAACTGATCTCGGGCTCCGCGACGTCGCACCGTGCCCTGGGGCCGCTGGCCACGAAAACCGAGCATCGGATCGAGAGCTACCGAACCGCGGCCGAATCCTTCGCCGCCAAGCTCGAGAAGGACATCCCGTCCAGCTTGCCCGAGGATATCGACGCCGAGTATTTCAAACCCGTTCTGATGCTTCACATGACCGCCTTGGGGGCGGTGGAGGGAGTCCACCTCAAGAGCGAAGACGGCATCCTCAATTGGGTGCTCGATCGGGAACGGAAGTTCTGGCAGAACCAGGCTGCGGCCCGGAGCCTGGACGAGAACCTGGTGGACGGCATCGGGCGCGCCATGGCCACCTTCACCATGGGCGGCGGCTCCGTAAACGAGAACACGGCGATAGACCTGCTCGGCAGGTTGAAGGACTTCTCCGGGGTCCCGCGTCCGACGCTGCGCAGCGTCGCCCGGCTCCTGCATGACACCTACCCGGGCGAGTCTTGGATCGATCCGGTGCAACCCGACATCCTGGGCGAGCACCTGATAGAACGCGAGCTCGAGGACGGCAGGCAGGAGATCTTCGAGCTGGTCTTCGGCCCTCAGACCGATCCGGAGCCTGGGGAGAGCTCCGGGGATTAACACCCGCCGGTCCCCCGAATGTCCGCCCTGTTTCCGAGCAACGCCACAGTCTTCGCCCTGACCGCCCTCACGCGCCTGGCACAGCGCAGGCCGCATACGGTCGATGACCTGAAAGCAGCCATTGCCGGGCGCATCGATGCCGTGGCACGTCCGGCCGTGGCTGTCGCCCGCGAGACCGGAGACCCGGTCGGTCAACTGCTCGCTCGCGAGCTCGAGGCCCACGGCACCGAGCGACAGGCCGAGCTTCTGGTCCGGATCTGCGAGCAAGAAGGCACCTTCTACTCCGTGCCCTTGCGCGAGCTGGCGCTCGTCGCCACCCGCAAGCTTCTCGACGCCAGAGGACGCGACCGGCCCGACCTCGGAACCCGTCAGAAGGCCGAAATCGCCCGCTTGAGCAACAATCTGAGCAATCGCTTGGGCGACCTCGGCCGGCAGGACGAAGCTCTGCCCTACGTCGCCGAGAGCATCGAGATCCTGCGTCAACTCGCCCCGGAACAGCTTGAACATCGCATCGACTTGGCCACCGCGCTGGAAAACCATGCCGTCACCCTGAAAGAGCTGGGACGCTACTCGGCAGCAGTCGAGCAGATTCACGAAGCAGTGGCGATTCGCCGTAGCCTGCTCTCTCCGGATGACCAAGAGACCCGGATCGCCCTCGCCTTGAGTCTCCAGCACGAGGGCTCGATCCTCTTCGAGCTCGGTCAACGCCGAGACGCCCTGGCCGCCACGCGCGAAGCCGCCGAGACCTATCGGGACATGGCCCACGTTGGCGATTCCTCGCTGGACGCGGTCACCAACCTGATTCTGCTCGGCACCCTGCTCAGCGACCTGGGAGACCATGAAGAAGCCCTGCGGGAGACCCGGGAGGCGGTTCGCCTCTGTCGCCAGCTCGCCAACGAGAAGCCGGATACTTTTCTGCCGAGCCTGGCCGCCTGCCTCAACAATCTCAGCCGCCACCTGCGCGACCTCGGAGACCCGCACCAGGCCGTGCGCGTGGCCCGAGAGGCGGTGGCGATCTACCGCGACCTGGTCGGGTCGAGGCCGGAGCCCTTCTCGCCCAATCTGGCCGTCGCACTCCACAACCTGGCCACGACCCTGCATGCGATCGGCCGCCCCGGCGACGCTCGAGAGCCTGGCGAGGAAGCGATCGAGGTCCGGCGTCGATTGGCCCGGGAGCGACCCGGCGCCGTTCGAGCCGATCTGGCCATGAGCTTGCACAATCACAGCATCGTGCTCCTGGAGCTTGGCCGGCGCCGATCGGCGTTGCGTTGCGCGCGCGAAGCCGTGGAGCTCTATCGCAAGAGTCAAGAGGAGCGTGCGGAGGTTTTCACCTCGCCGTTGGCGAGCAGCCTGCATCACCTGGCCCTGGTTCGAAACGCCGGCAAGGATCAGAAGCGGGCCCTGGCCGACATCGACGAAGCCATCAGTTTGCGACGCGGCCGGGCCGGCGAGAAGGCAGCCCGTCCCGGACTCGCCGGTAGTCTGGTGACCCGGGGTTCGATCCTCCTGGAATGTAGCCGGTTCGAGGCCGCCCGCGAGGCCCTGGAGGAGGCCGTGTCGCTCTACCGCGAGCTGATCGAAGAGCGTCCCGAGACCTTTCGCGCGACACTCGCGACCGCGCTCCACAATCTCGCCATGGCGCTCGACGGAGTGGGCGAAGCGGCGGCGGCACGATCGAAGTCGGAGGAGGCCCTGGCCTTGCGGCGCCGACTGGCGGAAAAGAACCCGGAGCTCCACGGCAAGGATCTGGCTTCGAGCCTCAACAACCTGGCGGCCCGCCATCGGCATGCCGGCAACTTCAAAGAAGCGCTCGAGGCCACTCAGCAAGCCGTCGCATTGACCCGGGAGCTAGCACGAAAGCGTCCGGAGCTATTTCGTCACAATCTGGCTTCCCGACTGTTCGGCCTCGGTACCGCCCTCTCGGCCCTTGGCCGGAAAACGGAGGCGAGCGAGAGTTTGCGGGAATCGGTGGCGATTCAGCGGCAGCTGGCGGCCGAGGACCCCACCGCCCACGAGGTCGATCTCGCCCGGGCCTTGAGCCAGCTGGCCGCCGTGCTCTTCGATACCGAGGATTCGCCCGACGAGGCCCTGGATCTGGCCCGAGAAGCGACGCGGATCTACCGCCGGCGGTTTCGAGAACAGCCGGCGGCTCTGCTTCCCCGTCTCGCCACCGCGGTCCACAATTACGGTGCCCTGCTCGGCAAGACGGGAGACCCCAAAGGCGCCCTCCGGCTCTCCCGGGAGGCTGTAACCCTGAGACGCGAGCTGGTGGCGGCAGCGCCCTCATATCGGAACGAGCTGGCATCGAGCCTCAACAACACCGGCGCCTTCCTCCTCGAGCTAGGCCAGCCGCGGGAGGCGGCCGAGCCGATGAAGGAAGCCGTGGACCATTATCGAGAGCTGGCCGCGGCGCGACCCGAGCTCTTCTTGCAAGATCTCGCCTTGAACCTCCACAATCTCAGCGTCCTCTACGAGGACCTTAAGCAGCACCTCCAGGCTCTCCTCGCCGCGGAAGAGGCGCTGAGGAGCCTGAGTGTCTTTTTTCTCAAGTTCCCGCGGGCTGCCGCGGCTCAGATGCGAGCCACGATAAAAAGATACCTGGAAGCCAGCGACCGAGCGGGATCCGAGCCCGAGGAACGACTCCTGCAACCGATCTTTCAGACGTTTAGAGAACTGTCTGAGGATCACGAGTCATAGGCCAAAGGCTTCTTTCATTAATGGGGCTTGCCGAGCTGAATCCCGTCCTCCAACGCCCGAGCCTCGATCAACCGGCCGATCCAACGCTCGACCGGCTCCCCCCGCGATTCAGCTTTTTCTCGAGCGTAGCGCACGAGGTCGCCGTCGAGCTCTACGGTGTCGCCAGAAAAGCAACGCTGCCCTAGCAGGTAGACCGCGGGGTCGCCGAGAACGATGAGGTTGCGGGCGTCGTTGACTGCCGTCCACAGCATGCCAAGCTGCTCGGGATCGGGCTTGATGCCGAGCTCGACCTGATGCAGGGTGATCGCCAGTCGAGCGGCCAAAAAGGCGTAGCGCCGAGCGAGAGGCCTGAGAGAATGGCCCAACCTCTCGCCCTTGAGTAGCCGTTTGAGCGCGTCTTGAAGACTCGCGGTGGCGTCGATGTTGCCTTTGCCAGATTTCTTCTCCTGCCAGGCACATGACAGCGTCCAGCCACGATCGACATGCCCGAGAACCGCCAGGGTGCCCCGGGCGAGCAAGGCCTGCGGCAGACGAGCGATGAACGGCCTCAACGCCATCCATCTGAGCCGTCCCTGAATGACCGAATCAGACTTCGCGATGCCGTATGGGAAATTGTCGATCACCGGTGTGCCGGTGCCGTAGCAGGAGAAAAGAAAAGCGATCTGGCCGCGGAGCTCGGCGTCTACCGGAACGTCGGCGGCGCTGAAAAGGATCTTCTCTTCCGATGGACTGTGGCAGACCAAAGCTCCCTGGCGCGCTTCCTGGGTCGAATGCCCCGGAGTGATGTAGCTACCGTGGCAGGAGGCGAGCAACAAGCCCGGGGCCCGCTCACCCAGCAGCCGTCCCATCGTCGTCTTGGAAGCTCGGCTTTTTCGCCAGACCTCGAGATCCCAGTCGGGCAGATATCCCTTGAGGTTGCGTTCGAGAGGTTTGACCAGGTACTTCGCCAACAGCGAGGTCACCCGATCGTTCTCCACGGAAAAGATAGCTGTCCGACGAGGACGCTCCACCTCTTCCGTCTCGGCTGAATAGACGTGCTGGGCGTAACGCCGATAGTCGACCGCTTCCGTGAAATGAAGGCGTCCGACCGCGTGGTTGAGACCGAGATGATACTGAAACTCGAAAGGAATCTCCTCCGGGCCGCCCGCAATGAGGAGGTAGTACGGGACCTTTTCGGGCTTGATCGTGCCCAATGTCTCTCCGTTGCGAGCCAAGAAGACGGCAGCGGGCTCTCCCGGCTGGTAGGTGAATCGCTTGAACCTCTTCTTTCCCGCTTGGCTTTCGCGGAGGTCGAGGAGCGTCTTGAGGCGTTGACTCAGGCTCCGCCGGGCCGCCGGAGGAAAAATGACTCCCCAGCCAGCCTCTTGTAGCTCATGTGGATCTATGTCGACCGGCAACTCGCGCCGGGAGACTTCCCGGGCCGCGCGTTCGGCCTCCTCGAAACGACGACAGAAGTCCATCTCCCGAGCAACTTGCGGTACCGCAGCCTGGACACTTGCCGCAAGCCAGGACCCCAGGGTCCGGGGGGAAAGATCAGGAATCGGCGTGAAATCCGATTCTCCCGCCGCCTCCGACGTGGAGGCGGCAAGCATCGACTCCGACGAGGCCTGCCTGCGCCGTTTTGCCGACAGACGCTCCTTGAGCCGACGGCGCCTGGCGGCAGCGCTGGTCACTCTTCTTCTTTCTGCAGGCGCTCCCGCTCCCTCGCGGCGGCTTTCGCAAGCTCCTTTTGGACCTCTTCACCGACGTCACCGCCACCGGTCTCCGCCACACTACCCGGAGATTCAGCATCATCAACTTGCGGGTCCGCGACGCTGTAGTAGCTCTTCATTTGTTCTTCTGCCATTGCCTCCTCCTATTCTTCCGTTGCGGTGCCTCATTCATGGCTGCGCAGGCAAAACCTGGAGCCACTCTCCCTGAAAGATAAATCCAGCCCAATGAAGGGGCTCCTCAGTCTCCTTATCTTCAAGCATCTTCAACTGCGCATGGCGCAATGCGGCGGAGGGCGCCAAACCTTCGCCGAGATAGGCTCGATAGAATTCTGTCATCAATCGGGCTGTCGAGCGATCACTCACCCGCCACAAGCTGGAGACGACCCGCCCTGCACCCGCGTTGAAGAAGGCACGGGTTAATCCCATTACGCCTTCACCCGGTACACTCTGACCTCTTCCAGTCTGGCAGGCGCTCAGGACGACCAGCTCTACCGGCAGATTCAGCCGGGAAATCTCAAAAGCCCGCAAGAAGCCGTCTTGAGGCTCACCCCGTTCGTCGACCAGAGAAAGTACCAGCCCCGAGAGCTCAGGGTAGGTCTGATCCTGGAAGGCGTGGGTGGCGAAGTGAAGAATGCGGTAGTCCGACAGAGATTGCTGAGCAAAGGTCGCGCGACTGGCCGCGAAATCGACCACTAGAAGGTTGTCCTGAGCCGGAACCAGGCCCAGAATCGTGTCGACTTCCTTTCTCGAATGCCTCAAGCGTTGGTAGGGATCGAAGCCCAGATTGGAGAACGCTCGTTCTTGCGCTCGGAACCTCATACCCGCTTCGGAGGTATCATCCGGCGGCTCCTGTTCCGCATCCGTATCAGCCCCGACACGAGGATCATCGGAACGAAACACCGGATCTGCAAAGGCCGCGATCGATCGCTCAGGAGTCGGTCGACTGGTGAGGGCCTGTCGTAAAGAGACGATGCTCGAGATCGAAGGCAGCATCACGACCTCATAAGACCGGATCAAGTAGTCGTCGTCGAGAATAGCCCCGGGAACGGGCAGAGCAGAGAAGGGAACGCGCTGCAAGTCGCCCGATGCGATGACGACCAAACGCCGAGCTTCTGATTCAGTCAGGGCTGGTGCCAGCAGAAGCTCGCTCAATTTGCGAGCTGCTCGCACACGTGAATCCTTGATTTTCAATTTTCTACTGGGCAGCCCCTCGGAGAACTGACGCGCAAGATTTTCGATCTTTCGTCGAGTGGGAAGCTCATGAGCTTCAACCGTTTCGGACGAGATCGCCCAGAGATAACTGGCCTCGTCCGCCAGGGAATAAACAAGGATCAGAGAGTCCTCGTCGAGCACAGATTCTCGAATCTCTTCGAGCCGAACCGGAGATTTGGCAGGAACCGCGACCCGGCGCTGCACGGCTTGGCGGATCTCGCCTCGGATTTCTCGCAAACGATCGACTAGACGACCGACCTTCTCGTCGAACTCCTCTACCTGCACGGAGCCTGTCAACGTTCGAAGCTCTTCTTCGAGCCGCTCTTCTTCGGCGAGCAGGACCTCATCGACCTGCTGGCGGGAGACAGTCGTCGCCTCGTTCAGAACATCGAGGAACTCGCGAGCCCGACGACGCTCATGGATCTCGAGCGCCCGCACGTGGTAGTCGCTCTTCCTGTCGCGCCCATGGAGATCCATCAATATCTCGATGGCGGTATCGAAGAACTCTTGCCGAAAGGCAAAGTAGCCGGTGCGGACATCGGAACGGTCGGATGCATCGCGGAGCCTCTCGGCGGTATCCAAAGCTGGAGCGAGGTGCTCAAGAGCCATCTCGAGGTCGCCGAGGTCACGGAGCGCCTTTGCGCCACGATCTCGGGCCACCGCTTGGCCGACGGGATCTTCGATCGTTGAAAAGAGTTCGAAAGCCTGATCGATCCATTGCTTGCCCTCGACGGACTTGCCCTCGAGCACCAGGAGATGGCCAGAGTCCAGGAGGCCCATCCCTTCGATCTGACGGTCTTCCGCTTGCCGACTCAGTTCCAAGGCAACTTGAAGATCCTCGTGAGCCTCGGTGAATTCATCCCTCTTGGTCTTGACTCGGCTCAGGTAGATGTAAGACAGCGCCAAATCGCGATCGACCCTCTCTCCTCGCTCCTGATAGAACTTGAGAATCTCGATCGCTTCAGCGAGATCCTCCTCCGCCTTGTCCAGCTCGTCCAGACGGATCGCCGCTATGGCGGCCCGATTGAGGACGTTGGCCAGCAGACGGTCGTCGTCTAGTTGGCGATAGATCTTCTTGGACGCACCGAAACGGCTGAGTGCAGCCCGCGGTTGGTTGAGATCAAAAAGAACGTTGCCCTGCTTGATGAGGACCCGAGCACGCACACGCAAGGAGAGGTCCGACTCTTCGACAACGATCATCGCACGTTCGAGGTAGTCCCATGCTTGCCGGAAGTCCCCGAGGCGTTGATGGGTCGTCCCGATATTCGCAAGCGCGCTGGCGTAACTCTTATGCTCCCCTACTGCTCGAAACAGCGAAGCCGCTTCTTCAAAATGGGCTAGAGATCGCCTGACCTGACCGAGACGCAGTCCTATCACACCGACACGATTCAAAGCGACGGCTGTCATCAAACTGTCGTTCAGCTCCCGATAGATCGAGATGGCCTGCTCACAATATGCGATCGCCAACTCGCCTTCGTTGCTAGAACGATGAACAAGCCCCAGAGCGAGCCGGGTGTCCGCTTCTCGGCGCGAGCTCTCCAGTCGTATCCAAATCTCAAGAGCACCGCGTAGCTTAGAGAGCGCTTTCGAATACTTCGCATCCGACAACAGATCTTCGGCAGCATAGTAAGCACGATCTGCGCGAACCAGGTCACGGTCCTCGACGGTAGCCTGACGGCGCGCCAGCTCTCGAAAGATGACCTCTCCCGCGCTGACATCCGCTCCCGGCCCGACGATTTCGAACCGATAGGTTCTCGGGGCCTCAGCGATCAAAACCAATTCTTCTGTCCCCTGCTTGCCGTTCGGACTGTCGACCGCGTGAAGGATCTCACCTTCGGGGCTCTGCCATCGAACGCTGACGTCAATACCGTGCTGTTCGGCCACCAGGTGCACAAATTCACCGGTTCCCAGCTCATAGTCGCGGTAATAGATCTCCCGAGAGCCGACGGCAAACGGCTCACCTACTCGGGGAATCGGTTTCAAGACGTAATCTTTCACTGATGCGTCCTCGGTCACGCATCCACTCAGCCAGAGGCTGGCGGCAATGACCCATATGCCAAAAGTTGAGCTCAGGGGGGGCTCAATCGCCCCCGAAATATGCATGCAAGACCCGCTTTATCAGTCGCGCAAAATAACCGTTGAAAGTATCATCTCCCAGATTTGATCTTCGTTGCAAGGCTCAGCCTAGGACGCTTACTCAGCACTCGGCGGCTCGGATCCCTCGGGCAGGTAACGACCGTCGAACCAAACTGACCAGGTCTTGCCGCCGTCGATGGATTCTTCGAGAAACTGACGCACACTGCCGTCGTCCCCGGGTGTGAAGGTCATCCGAAACGGCCGACGCTCGCCAGTCTTGAGCACATGCTCGCCGAGCAGCCGCATAGCACCGCCCTCGAGGCCGCCTCGGCCGGAGATCAGCGAGCCGTCGGCGCCCATCCACACTTGAACCCACTGATCGCTAGCCGGGTCGACGTAGTTGAGGCTGTGGCCGTCACTGCCGGAGGCGCTGGTCCAGCTCTCGTAGAGCATGCAGCCTTCCGACGCCCGTGTGATGGTATTAGTCCCCGCCTTTCGGCCGGCGGTGTCGTAGACGTCCCAATTGCCGATCCAGAAATCGAAATCGCGGTAGCGCTCTTCGTGGCGACAGGGGAAAGTCTTGCGCTCAGCGATCTTTCGCAGCTCCTCGAACCGCGAGTCGCCCCGCAATGCTGAGAGCCCGGGATGGCCGTCCAGGTACGGTAGCGGCAGCCCGAGCTCCACCCCTCGCTCAAGCCAGGAGAGCGCTTGATCGCGGTGCCCCAAACGAAGGTGGGCATTGGCGGCCCGGGCAGGGATTCTGGCGGCCAACTTGGCTTTATCCTCAGCCTCGTTCCAGATCGCCTCATAGGCTTTGGCGGCCGCGGCCCAGTCTTCGGCATCGAAGAGGGCATCCGCTTTCTCGACCATCGATTCCGCGGCTACGGGAGGCGCTACGAGCGCGAGTAAGAAGATGAGCGAAGTGGCGGTACGAATCAGGCGTTTCATGGCTGATCTCCAATCTTTCCGGTCAGTCTCATATCCTACGTCTAACCACAGCAACGGATATCGACTAGGGGCAGACCGCTACTGAGCGTATTCCGCCGGCTCATCTGGAGGTTCACTCCCTTGCCGACCCGGCGTATAATGGCCGACCCGGCGTCGCCAGAAGTAGCCTCCAGCGGCCGACGGGGTCTACTGAACTTGAATTCGAACCATGGACTGGACGCCGATGATCGGGCGCCACCGCCCCGTCGAACAGGACGCCGTGCGCGTCCTGACCCTCGTCGACCTGTTGGGACAAGGGCCGGACGAACCGCCCGACCCGGGTGAGGCTCGGACCATAGACCGCTTCATCGATACCGAAAGCCAGCTTCAACACCTCGATCATCTGGTACGCCATCCGATCGATCTGGCCTACGTCCTGATGGATCAAGTGCGATCCGGACTTGATCCATCCGTCGAGACAGAGACCGATATCGACGCTCGCTTCGGCGAGTTGGCCCTGCGCACTCGTCGTCTGCTCGACACGGCGCCCTCCCGCAAACAGCCGCCCGGGCGCCACCGCCCCAGCCTCTTGAGACCCTTTGAAACCGGATCCTGGCGACGGTGGGACGACGCACTCGCCGTACTCAGCTGCCGG
>JAAUXY010028758.1_pt1 | contig 13713 bp, 13 predicted proteins | sample 7278121 | NCBI WGS metagenome assembly JAAUXY01 (sample SAMN14350117, study PRJNA611818) | marine sediment metagenome | isolation source: surface marine sediment (1.8m) | place: French Polynesia: Moorea | collected 2018-08 | reverse complement strand
GCGTGGAGGCCGGCCAGGGTGGTGCGCAGGCGGGCGGCGTGATCGGCCGCGGGCTCGGCGGTGACGATCCACCATTCGTCGGGGCCGAGCCAGAAGGCGGTGGTCTTGCCCTGGGTCGCCGTGGTGTTGGGGGCGAGCGGCAGCGCGAGGCCGAGGGCGCCCTCGACGGCGGCCAGGACGGCGGCGTCCTCGGGGTTGCCGCGCAGGTTGACGATGGCGCGGAACGGCTTCTCGGCCAGGGCGACGCCGGCCTCGCCGCGCTCGGGACGGGCGCGGCCGTCGAGGCCGAGCTGCGCCAGGGCGCTCTGGCGGATCATCAGGTCAGCCACGGAGCCGCTCCCCGGTCGGATCGAAGAAGACCGGCTCGGTCACCTTGCAGGCCAGGGTCTTGCCCTCCAGCGGGGCGTGGACCGTATGGCCGATCCGGGCCCGGCCGCCTTTCACCAGGGCCAGCGCGATGGAGCGGCCGATGTTGGGGCTGTGGTAGCTGGAGGAGACGTGGCCGATCATGGTCATGGGCGGCTGCGCCTGCGGGTGCTCGACCAGCTGCGCGCCCTCGGGCAGGACCTCGTCGATGTCCTCGGTCAGGATCCCGACCAGCTGCTTGCGGTCGGGCTTGTCCATGTCGGCGCGGGTCAGCGAGCGCTTGCCGATGAAGTCCTTCTTCTTGGAGACGATCCAGTCCATGCCCAGGTCGTGCGGGTTGATCGAGCCGTCGGTCTCCTGGCCGACGATGATGTAGCCCTTCTCGGCGCGCAGCACGTGCATGGCCTCGGTGCCGAAGGGGGTGATGTCGTAGGTCGCGCCGGCGGTCATGATCGCCTGCCAGAGGGCGAGGCCGCGGCTCGCCGGGACGTTGATTTCGTAGCCGGCCTCGCCGGTGAAGGAGACCCGGAAGATCCGCGCCGGGATGCCGCCGACCTCGGTCTCGGCCAGGCTCATGTGGGGCAGGGCGTTGGGCGAGAGGTCGAGGTCGGTGAAGCCTGAGAGCAGGCGCTGGGCGTTAGGGCCGGAGAGCGAGAGGGTGGCGAACTGCTCGGTGACGCTGGTCAGGTAGACCTCGAGCTCCGGCCACTCGGTCTGCAGCCACTCCTCGAGGTGGGCCAGGACCGGGGCGGCGTTGCCGGTGGTCGTGGTCATCAGGAAGTGGTGCTCGCCCAGGCGCGCGGTGACGCCGTCGTCCATCACCATGCCGTCCTCGCCCAGCATCAGGCCGTAGCGGCAGCGGCCGACCTCCAGCTTGCTCCAGGCGTTGGTGTAGACCCGGTTCAGGAACTCGGCGGCGTCGGGGCCCTGGATGTCGATCTTGCCCAGGGTCGAGGCGTCGAGGATGCCGATCGAGCGGCGGCAGGCCAGGACCTCGCGCTCGACCGCGGCGTGGAGGTCCTCGCCGTCGCGCGGGTAGTACCAGGGCCGTTTCCACTGGCCGACGTCCTCGAAGACCGCGCCGGCCTGCTCGTGCCAGGGATGGATCGGAGTCTTGCGGACCGGGTCGAGCAGGTCGTCGAGGTCGCGCCCAGCGTAGGCGCCGAAGCTGACCGGGGTGTAGGGCGGCCGGAAGGTGGTGACCCCGACCGAGGGGACGGGCACGCCGAAGTGCTCGGCGACGATGCCGATGGCGTTGACGTTGCCGGTCTTGCCCTGGTCGGTGCCCATGCCGGTGGTGGTGTAGCGCTTGACGTGCTCGATCGAGCGGTAGCCCTCGCGCAGGGCCAGCTTGAGGTCGGCGGCGGTGACGTCGTTCTGCAGGTCGACGAAGGCCTTGCCGCCCTGGCCCGGGGGCTTGTCGGCCAGGGCCTTGTCGGGGGGCAGGCGCCAGATCCAGCGGCCGAGCAGGGGCCCCTGTTCGCCCGCCTTGGGCTGCTTGCGCCGGCCGCCCTTGGCCTTGAAGCCGGCCGCAGCGGCGGCCTTTGTTCCCGCCTCGGCGCCCTGCTTCAGGCAGGACTGCAGGCCGAAGGCGCCGTTGCAGGCGCCGGCGCAGAGCACCGCCTGGCGGGCCTCGTCGGGGACGAAGCAGGCCAGGTCCGGGTCCCACGTCAGGCTGCCCTTGGCCTGGGAGAAGAGATTGACCGTCGGGTTCCAGCCGCCGGCGACGGCCAGCAGGTCGCAGTCCAGCCGCTCGGCCTCGCCGAGCACGGCGTCGCCGGACTCGTTCAGGGTGGCGATCTTGACCGCGCTGACGCGGTTGCGGCCCTCGGTGCCGACGATGGTCTGGCCGGCCAGGACCGGCAGGCGCGCGGCCTCGGCCGCCTCGCTCAGCGGGCCCTCGGGCTCCGCCCGAAGGTCGACGATGCCGGCGATCTCGACCCCGGCCGCTCGCAGGTCGAGGGCGGCGCCGTAGCCGGAGTCGTTGTTGGCGAAGACCACGGCGCGCCTGCCAGGGCGGACGCCGTAGCGCTGAACGTAGGTCCGGCAGGCGCCGGCCAGCAGGATGCCCGGCCGGTCGTTGTCGGCGAAGACCAGGGGCCGCTCGATGGCGCCGGTCGCCAGCACCACCTGCCTGGCGCGCAGCTTCCACAGGCGGTGGCGCGGCAGCTCCTCCGGCGGATCGCCAAGGTGGTCGGTGACCCGCTCGAAGAGCGCCAGGTAGCCGTGGTCGTAGAAGGAGCTGACCGTGGTCCGGGTCAGGATCCGCACCTCGTCGTTCTGCTCCAGCTCGGCCAGGGCGGCGGCGACCCAGTCCAGGGCCGGCTTGCCGTCGATCTCCTCGGCGAGGCCGAGCAGGGCGCCGCCGGGCTCGGGCTGCTCGTCGGCCAGGACCACCCGGGCCCCGGCGCGGGCGGCGGCCAGGGCCGCGGCCAGGCCGGCCGGGCCGGCGCCGACCACCAGGACGTCGCAGTGGGCGTGGGTCTTGTCGTAGCGGTCCGGGTCGCGGCCCTCGGGCGCCTTGCCCAGGCCGGCGGCCCGGCGGATGACGTACTCGTAGCGCTCCCAGAGGCCGGCCGGCCACATGAAGGTCTTGTAGTAGAAGCCGGCCGGGATCAGCCGCGAAGCCAGGTTGTTGACCACCCCGACGTCGAACTCCAGGTTCGGCCAGCGGTTCTGGGAGCGGGCCTCCAGGCCCTCCAAGATCTCGGCCTGGGTGGCGCGGATGTTAGGCTCGCTGCGCGCGCCGCGGCCGAGCTGGACCAGGGCGTTGGGCTCCTCGACCCCGGCGGAGAAGATGCCGCGCGGCCGGTGGTACTTGAAGCTGCGGCCGACCAGGTGGACGCCGTTGGCGAGCAGCGCCGAGGCCAGGGTGTCGCCGCGATAGCCCTGGTAGCTCCTGCCGTCGAAGCGGAAGCTGACCGGCTTCGCGCGGTCGATGCGGCCCCCCTCGGGCAGGCGGAAGTCCTGTGCCATCCGGGGCGCCTCAGATGTATTTCGTGTTGTCGAGCTTGGGCGGCTTCTCGCCCATGCGGTAGACCGCCAGGATCCGGTAGGTGACCGTGTCGCGGGCGAGGTTGAACCAGCGCCGGCAGCCCTGGCTGTGGCACCAGCGCTCGAGCAGCACGCCCTTGACGTTGGACCTCATGAAGACGTAGTCGCCCCAGTCCTCGTCGGAGAGCTTCTCCGGCTTCTTGGGCCGGGCGATGTGCGCCTCGCCGCCGTAGCCGAACTCGGTCTCGTCGCGCGGGCCGCACCAGGGGCAGTCGATCAGGAGCATGCCGTCGTCTCCCTCAGTGCGCCACGGCGGCGGCGCCGTGCTCGTCGATCAGGAAGCCGCTGTGGAAGCGGTCCAGGGCGAAGGGCGCGTTGAGCGCGTGGGGTTCGTCGCGGGCGATGGTGTGGGCGAAGACGTGGCCGGAGCCGGGGGTCGCCTTGAAGCCGCCGGTGCCCCAGCCGCAGTTGATGTAGAGACCCTCGACCGGGGTCTTGGAGAGGATCGGGCTGGCGTCGGGGCAGACGTCGACGATGCCGCCCCAGTTGCGCAGCATGCGCATCCGCCGGAACATGGGGAAGAGCTCGCAGATCGCCGCCAGGGTCTCTTCGGTCACCGCGATGCCGCCGCGCTGACCGTAGCCGACGTAGTGGTCGACGCCGGCGCCGATCACCAGTTCGCCCTTGTCGGACTGGGAGATGTAGGCGTGCACGGCGTTGGACATGACCACGGTGTCGAGCACCGGCTTGACCGGCTCGGAGACCAGGGCCTGGAGCGGCAGGCTCTGCACCGGCAGGCGGAAGCCGGCCTGCTCGGCCAGCACGCTGGAATGGCCGGCGACCACAAGGCCGACCTTTGCGGCCTCGATCCGGCCCTTGCCGGTGCGCAGCGCCTGGATCTTGCCGTTGGAGATGTCGAAGCCCTCGACCGGGCACTCCTGGATGATGTCGATTCCGCGGGCGTCGGCGGCCCGGGCATAGCCCCAGGCGACCGCGTCGTGGCGGGCGGTGCCGCCGCGGCGCTGCAGCGAGGCGCCCAGGACCGGGTAGCGGCCGTCGCTGCGCAGGTCGATGATCGGGCAGAAGGCCTTGATCTGGGCCGGGCTCAGGAACTCGGAGTCGATGCCGTTCAAGCGGTTGGCGCTGACCCGGCGGTTCAGCTCGCGCAGGTCGTGCTGGTTGTGGGCCAGGTTCATCACCCCGCGCTGGCTGAACATGACGTTGTAGTTCAGGTCCTGGGACAGGCCCTCCCAGAGCTTGAGCGCGTGCTCGTAGAGCCGGGCGCTCTCGTCCCAGAGGTAGTTGGAGCGCACGATGGTGGTGTTGCGGCCGGTGTTGCCGCCGCCCAGCCAGCCGCGCTCGATCACCGCGACGTCGGTGATGCCGTGCTCCTTGGCCAGGTAGTAGGCGGTCGCCAGGCCGTGGCCGCCGCCGCCGACGATGACCACCTCGTAGGACGGCTTGGGCTCCGGGCTGCGCCAGGCCTCCGGCCAGTCCTCGTGGTAGCTGGCCGCGTTGCGCAGCAGGCTGAAGATCGAATAGCGCGGCGTCATGGATCTCCCCGGCAGTGCGCTGCGGCGCCTATCCTGGCACAGGGCGCCGCGTTTTCAATAGTTTCCAAGGAGCCGGGACGACCTGTGAAGGCTTGGGGATGAGCCTTTTGCCGGCCGGCGGCTAGCGGGGCAACGCCCACAATTTTTCATTTCGCGACACCGGGCGATTTATGCCAGAGTGGCCGCAAAAGGCGAAGAAAAGACGCCGGGTTTCGGCGCGGGGAATGGGAAAGCATGCTGGCTGCACCACCGCGAGAGCTGCCACACCGGATCGGCTTTTTGCTGATTCCGCAGTTCTCGATGATCTCCTTTTCGACGGCGGTGGAGCCGCTGCGCTTGGCCAACCGGCAATCGGGCAGGGACCTCTACGCCTGGGAGCTCTTCTCCCCGGACGGTCAGCCGGTGACCGCCTCCAACGGGATCGAGATCCGGGTCCGGGGCGGGCTGGAGGCGGCCAGCGCCCTGCCGGTGATCGTGGTCTGCGCCGGGATCGATGTCCACCGCTTCGACAACAAGGCGGTCCTGTCCTGGCTGCGCCGGATGGACCGCAAGGGCAGCGACATCGGCGCCGTCTGCACGGCCAGCCACATCCTGGCCCGGGCCGGCCTGCTCGACGGCTTCCGCTGCACCATCCACTGGGAGAACCTGGCGAGCTTCGCCGAGGACTTTCCCAACATCGAGGTCAGCTCCGAGATCTTCGAGATCGACCGCAACCGCTTCACCTGCGCCGGCGGCACGGCGCCGCTGGACTTGATGCTGAACATGATCTCGCTGCAGCACGGCCACGAGCTGGCGGCCAGCGTCGCCGACCAGTTCATGCACGAGCGGATCCGCGACCAGCACGACCACCAGCGGATCTCGCTGCCGGCGCGCCTGGGCGTGCGCCATCCCAAGCTGCTGACCGTGATCGAGATGATGGAGCAGAACCTGGAGGAGCCCCTGTCCCGCGGCGAGTTGGCGCGGGCGGCCCGGCTCTCGACCCGGCAGCTCGAGCGGCTGTTCCGCAAGTACCTGAGCCGCTCGCCGGCCCGCTACTATCTCGAGCTGAGGCTGAACCGGGCCCGCCTGCTGCTGCTGCAGACCAACATGTCGGTGATCGACGTGGCGCTGGCCTGCGGCTTCGTATCAGCCTCCCACTTCTCCAAGTGCTACCGCGACTTCTTCGGCCACACGCCGCGCAAGGAGCGCGGCCTGCCGCTCGCCGGCAGCGGCGCCGGCAACAACCGGGTCGTGGCTGCGATTTAGTCGACCGGCGCGCGGTCCGAGGCCGCCAGTCTGTGATCCATTCTCCAGCTGTCCGGGACGGGCTGGGCTCGTTGCTGTGCGATTGAGGCTCGGAGGGCCGCTCCAAACGCCTCCTCCCCCTTGATGGGGGAGGATCAAGGAGGGGGTGGCGGCCGGTAGGCCGCAAGGATCCCGCCCAATCATATATATGGAGCCGACTTCACCCCCCACCCCGACCCTCCCCCACAAGGGGGGAGGGAGCTTCATGTCAGGTCTTGGGATTGGTGGTACCCATCGGCGTCGGTCAGTAGTTCATCTTCGGTTCGCGGGCGAAGAGGCGGCGGACCATGGGCTCGAAGGCCGCCAGGGGCAGGGTGTCGTAGTCCGGGTCGAAGGAGGTCTGGTCCCAGCGCTCGCAGAAGGCGGCGGTGATCTCGAAGCAGGGATGGCCGCGGAAGCTCTCGCGGGCGTCCCGGTCCAGGCCGAAGTGGTGGAAGTAGTAGTAGCCCTGGAAGATGCCGTGGTGGAGGACCAGCCAGTGGTTCGCCTCGCCGACGTAGGGCCGCAGGACGGCGGCGGCGAGCTGGCTGTGATTCTCCGGCGCCAGGACGTCGCCGATGTCGTGGAGCAGGGCGACCACCACGGTCTCCTCGTCGGCCCCGTCTCGCAGGGCGCGGGTCGCGGTCTGCAGCGAATGCTGGTAGCGGTCGATGCGGTAGCCGAACTTCGGCCCCGCCATCGCCTTGAGCATGCCGAGCACGCTGTCGGCGAGGGTTGCCCGCGTGTGGGCGCGGAGCAGGCCGTCGACCAGGGCATAGTCCTCGGCCGTGCCCTGGTCCATGCGGGTGAAGCTGACGCTGTCCATGGCTGCCCTCCTGAAGGACCCCCGGCCCCGGTCGCGGTCCGGGCTTATTCGTTCCGTTCGGCCCTGCCTGCGGCCCAGTCCCCGGCGGCCAGGGCGTAGACGAAGATCCGGCCCTTGGCGGCGACCCGATCGTGGTCGAGCCGAAAGCCGAGTGCCCTCATGATCCGGTGTGAGGCCGCGTTGCGCTCCTCCACCACCGACATCACCGCTCCGAGAGCGAAGCGGTCGAAGCCCTGGTCGAGGACCGCCGCGATCGCCTCGCGCGCCAGGCCTCGGCCCCAGTAGCGGCGCAGCAGGGCGTAGCGCAGGAAGGGCTCGGGCCGCTCCGACATCGAAAAGAAGCCGCATTCTCCGACGAAGTCGCCGGTCGACTTCAGGCTCAGCGCGTAGAGGCCGCGCCCCTCGCGCGCCCAGTTGGCCAGGTGGCCGGCGAAGACCTCCTTCGCCTGGACCCGGTCCAGGCACCCCAGCTTGGTGTGGCGGGTGACCTCCGGATCGCCGTAGAGCGTCACCGCCGCCTCCAGGTGCTCCGGGACGTAGGGGTCCAGCAACAGGCGCTCCGTCTCAATCCGAGTCACGGCCTGCCCCTTGCTCGCAGGGGGACGAAGGGGAGGGCGGCTGCGTAACGCAAGTCATCACGTGCCGAAGTATGCAACAGGCCTCAGGGAGACGACAGGATGACGAGTCGCAGCAAACGTGTGGTGACGATCTTCGGAGCCTTCGGCCTAGCCCTGGTGTTGTCGGGCTGTCACTACCATCACCTCCGTCACCACCGCCACCACCACGGCCACGGTTTCGACCAGGGGCACCACGGTCACGGCGGCGCATACCACGGCCACTACAAGAAAATGCATCACGACGACGACTGAGGATCCGGCGCGCAGTGCCCGGTCCCCCTTCAGGCCCCGTTGCGCCGACGGCGCCGGCGGCGGCCCTCGGCCGGTGCCGCCACCGCCTTGGCGGCGCGCGGTGCGGGCAGCTTCACCGCCTCGGCGAGCTTGGGGAAGGCCGCGGTGGAATGCGGAATGCCCATGGCCTCGACGAAGTGGGCCTGGAACTGCGGCTCGACCGCGGTCTCGACCTTCTCGACCCCGCGCACGATGCGCTGGATCTCGTCGCGGGCGGTCTGGTTCAGGAGCGCGATCCGGGCCCCGGTGCCGGCGGCGTTGCCGGCCGCGTAGACGTGCGCAAGGTCGCAGTCCGGGATCAGGCCCAGGATCATGGCGTACTTGACGTCGATGTGGCTGCCGAAGGCGCCGGCCAGGACGATGCGGTCGACCCGGTCGATGCCCAGGCGGTCCATCAGCAGGCGCGCGCCGGCGTAGAGCGCCGCCTTGGCGAGCTGGATCGCGCGGACGTCGTTCTGGGTGATGCGGATCTCCGGCTCGCCGGCGTGCAGCAGGTAGGAGAAGGTCCGTCCGTCGGCCTCGACCCGGCTGCTGCGCGCCCGGGCGGCGCCGTCGATGGTGCCGTCGCCGGTCAGGATCCCGGCCAGGTACATCTCGGCCAGGACCTCGATGATGCCGGAGCCGCAGATGCCGGTGACCCCGGTCGCCGCCGTCTCCGCCACGAAGCCGTCCTCGTCTGACCAGAGCTCGCTGCCGATGATCCGGAAGCGGGGCTCCAGGGTGTCGGGGTCGATGCGGACCCGTTCGATGGCCCCCGGCGCGGCGCGCTGCCCGCCGGAGATCTGGGCGCCCTCGAAGGCCGGGCCGGTCGGCGAGGAGGCGGCCAGCAGGCGCTCCTTGTTGCCGAGGACGATCTCGGCGTTGGTGCCGACGTCGACGATCAGGCTGATCTCGTCGCGCTGCTGGGGACTCTCGGAAAGGATCACCCCGGCGGTGTCGGCGCCGACGTGCCCGGCGATGCAGGGCAGGATGTAGACCCGCGCGTCCTCGTTCATGACCAGGCCGAGCTCGCTGGCCCAGAGGGTCATGCCGCTGTTTGTCGCGAGCGCGAAGGGCGCGCCGCCGAGCTCGGTCGGATCGATGCCGAGCAGCAGGTGGTGCATGATCGGGTTGCCGACGAAGGTCGCGTTGAGGATCTCCTCGACCGCGATCCCGGCCTCCGCGGCGACCTCGGCGATCAGCCGCTTGATGCCCGTGCGGACCGCGGCGGTCAGCTCGGCGTCGCCGCCCGGGTGCATCATGACGTAGGAGACCCGGCTCATCAGGTCCTCGCCAAAACGGATCTGCGGGTTCATCACCCCGCCCGAGGCGACGACCTCGCCGGTCGAGAGGTTGCAGAGGTGGGCGGCGATGGTGGTCGAGCCGACATCGACCGCCAGGCCGTAGGCGCGGTCGTGAAAGCCCGGCCAGATCGCGGTGATGCGCTGGCCGCGGTGGACCGCGACGGTGACCTTCCAGTGCCCCTCGCGCAATGCCTTTTGAAGCCGCTGGAGGGTGTGCAGGTCGCACTCCTCCAGGCCGGTCAGGCCCCACTGCTCGGCCAGGGCCTTGAGCAGACGCTCCAGGTCGCCGGTCGGCTGGTGCATGTCGGGCTCTTCGACCTCGACGTAGTGGAGGCGCATCGCCGGGTCGAGCTGGATGTCGCGGACCTCGGCGCGCTTACGCACGACCTGCTTGTGGACCTGGCTTTCCGGCGGCACGTCCACGACCGCGTCGCCGGCCAGGCAGGCCTGGCAGGACAGGCGGCGACCGGGCTGTAGGCTGCGCTTCTCCGCGTAGCGCGCCTCGACCTCGTTGAAGGCGGTCAGGTGGCCGGCCTTGCTGATCAGGCCGTGCTTGGCGAAGTCGCCCTCGGCGACCTCGATCTGGCAGCGGCCGCAGAGGCCGCGGCCGCCGCAGACGGACTCGATGTCGACGCCGAGCGCGCGGGCCGCCTTCAGCAGGGGCGTCCCGGCCGGGAAGCGGCCGCGGCGGCCGGACGGCGTAAAGACGACGCGGCTGTCCGCCTCGCTCATGCCTGCCTGCCTGGCCGGTCGGGCGCTGCGGTCATGGGTCTCGCCAGAATCCGTGGTCGCCGTCTTCGAGCTGCGGCAGGCCGTCGGCGATCTCGTAGTAGTCGCCCTTGTCGCCGACGAAGATGTGGGCTGCGGTCGCGAGCCCGTTTCCGTCGTCGAACGTGCCGGCCATGATCGAGACCTGGGCCGCGCCGTCGCGCTGCCAGAAGAGGTTGGCGCCGCAGCTGCGGCAGAAGCCGCGCCGCGCCGTCTCCGAGGAGCGGTACCAGCTCAGCGCGGCCTCGCCTTCGATGGTCAGGTCGTCGAGCCTGGCGGCGGTGGCGGCGACGTGATGGCCGCTGGTCCGGCGGCACTGGTGGCAGTGGCAGGCGACGACGGGCCGGAGCGCGCCGGCGACGCTGTAGCGGATCGCGCCGCAGAGGCAGCCGCCGCCGTATGTCCGTCCGCCCGCCGCCATACCCGACCGCTCAGCCCCGGCGGCGCCGGCGCTCGCGGCGCCCGCCTTCCGCACCCGCCTCCACCGGTTCGCGGTAGCGGGCGATCCAGCGCCGGCAGTCCCGGTCGTTGCCCAGCATGACGTTGGCTGCGCGGATCGCCGCCATCTCCTCTTCGTGCAGCGGGTTCATGATCGCCGAGGTCATGCCGGCGGTCGCCGCCATGGACAGGAAGACCGCATTCAGGGCGTGGCGGTTGGGCAGGCCGAAGGAGATGTTGGAGGCGCCGCAGGTCGAGTTGACCCCGAGCTCCTCGCGCAGCCGGCGCAGGATGTGGAAGACCTGCTTGCCGGCGTTGCCCAGGGCGCCGATCGGCATGACCAGCGGATCGACGACCACGTCCTCCTTGGGGATGCCGTGGTCCATGGCGCGCTCGACGATGGTCTTGGCGACCGCGAAGCGGACGTCCGGGTCCTCGGAGATGCCGGTCTCGTCGTTGGAGATCGCAACCACGGCGGCGCCGTACTTCTTGACCAGCGGCAGCACGCTCTCCAGGCGCTCCTCCTCGCCGGTGACCGAGTTGACCAGGGCCTTGCCCTGGTAGACCTCGAGGCCCCTGGCCAAAGCCTCGACGATCGAGGAGTCGATCGACAGCGGCACGTCGGTCAGCGACTGCACCAGCTTGACGCTCTCGGCCAGGATCGCCGGCTCGTCGGCCAGCGGGATGCCGGCGTTGACGTCCAGCATCGAGGCGCCGGCGGCGACCTGGGCGAGCGCGTCCGCCTCGACGGTGGCGTAGTTCCCGGCCGCCATCTCGGCAGCCAGCTTCTTGCGGCCGGTCGGGTTGATGCGCTCGCCGATGATGCAGAAGGGCTGGTCGAAGCCGATGACGACTTCCTTGGTCGCGGAGCTGACGACGGTGTGGGTCATGGGGCGGGCCTTCTCCTCAAAGACTGCGCCGGTCCCCACCGTCTCGCGGCGGTCCGGCGCCGCGCGCAGATGTCGCGCAGGCGCCGTTTTGGGGCTGGCGCAGCCGCGACCTCGGCTTGCCTATTTGCGCTGATCCCGCAGGCTCCGATCATGCGAACTCCCGCAGCACCTTGAAGCCCTTGCCCTGGCGGTCGATGACGAAGTCGCCGTCGAGCACGCCGTGGACCCAGGCCGCCGACTTGCGTAGCCCGCCCAGGGGATAGACGTGGACCCGGCGGATGCCGCAGTCCGGGTCCTCGGCCCGGTAGCGGGCCAGGTCCAGGACCAGGCGGTCGGGCGCGTTGACGGTCATGAGCTTGGCGACCCTGGTCGCCTGGCGGCTCAGGAAGCGCATCGAGGGGCCGACCCCGCAGGCCCGGGCGTGGGCCAGGAGGGTCTTGATCGTGGCCAGGCCGGGGACGCCGATGTGGATCGGGAGCCGGTTGCCGGCGGCGCGCAGCCGGCGGTCCCAGGCGATGATCGGCGCTGCCTCGAAGCAGAACTGGGTGGCGATGTAGAAGGCGGCGTCGCTGCGCTCGGCGAAGGCGTTCTTCCAGTTCAAGGCCTCGGCCAGGGCCGGCTCCGGGATGTCGGGGCTACCCTCGGGATGGCCGGCGACGCCGATGGTCCGGATGCCGTACTTGTCGAAGAGGCCGGTCTCGAGCAGCTGCATCGAGCTGTCGAAGTCGCCGAGCGGGTCGCTGACGCCGCCGCCCAGCGCCAGGACGTGGGTCACGCCGACCTGGTCCTGCAGGCGCTTCAGCCAGTCCTCCAGGGTCGCGCGGTCGGGGGTCGAGCGGGCCGCGATGTGGGGCGCCGCCTCGAAGCCCTCGGCCTTGAGGCGCTTGGCCGTGGCGATGGTCTCGGCGAAGTCGGAGCCGGGCAGGTGGGTGACGTTGACCGTGGTGCCCGGCCGCAGCAGCGCCCGGTAGTCCGGGATCTTGGCCGCGGAGCCCGGCGTGGTCTCGATCGAGAAGCCGGTCAGGAACTCGACGACCTGCTGCCTGGCGTCCTCCGGACCGGTTCTTGCTTCCATCACCATGGTTTCGTTATCGGCCTTCAGCGCGGCGCTGTCCATCATGCCTCTCCCGTCTTTTCCAGCCCGCCGGCCGCGACCAGGGCGGAGAGGCGGTCGTCGTCGAATTCGGTCTCCAGCCGTTCGGCCGCAGCGGCCGCCTCGGCCTCCAGGTCGTCGCCGCAGGGCTGGGGCGCGGCCCGCCGCCACTCCGCCAGGTAGGAGTCGGTGTCGCGCAGCTTGGCCTTCATCGCCGCCCGGTCGATCGCCGTCTCGAAGCGCTCCGAGAGTTGCCGCTTTGCCGTCTGGCGGCCGGCCTTGGCGATGACCTGGGCCGGGATGTCGCGCCAGTAGACGACGATGAGCTGTGCCATGGCTGCGCTCCGGTCTCTAGTCTGCGGCCGGACGCCCGTCGGCCATGAATTGCTCCAGGCCGCCCATGCCCGTGAAGCGGTAGCGGTAGGCCAGGCCGAGCCGCGCCGCCGCGGCCCGGGCCTGGACCTCGAGTGCCGGGTCCTCGCTCTGGGCAAGGTAGAGCACCGCGGTGTAGTTGCCGAAGTAGTCTTCCAGCAGCTCGGGGTGGCGGTCGAGGCCCAGGCCCTGGATCACCAGCCGGTCGAAATGCCGGACCAGGTAGTCGGTCAGGTAGAAGGTGCCCGGCTCCTCCTCCGCCAGGGTGTCGAAGGCCTTCAGCCCGGCGTAGAAGGCGTAGCAGTGCGGCCCGGGAATGCGCTCGACGCCCTCTTCCTCCAGGACCGCATCCAGGAGGCCGCCGGAGCCGCAGTCGCCATAGAGCACCTTGATGCTGTCATAGCGGTCGCGAGCGTCCCGAATCTTGCTGCGGACGCCTTCTGGGATCCTGGCCGGCGTATTGTGCCAGGCCGCCGGCAGGCAGCTCACGGTCATGTGGCGCCAGCCGTTGAGGCGGATCAGGTCGATCACCTCGCGCGCCAGGGCACCGCAGGCGATCAGCAGTGTCCTCGGGGGCGTTTTCTCGCTCGGCCGCTTCGACATGAGCCCACTCCGAGCGCCAGCGGCCGGCGCTACTGGGCGGCCCTGGCGCCCAGCTGGTTGTGCTTGCGGGCGATGAGGTCCTTGGCGGTCTCGACCGCGACCGCGGCGTCCCGGCAATAGGCGTCGGCGCCGATGGCCTCGGCGAAGGCCTCGTTGAGCGGCGCGCCGCCGACCAGGACGATGTAGTCCTCGCGGATCCCGTTCTCCTTCAGCGCCTCGATCACGACCTTCATGTAGGGCATGGTCGTGGTCAGCAGGGCCGACATGCCGAGGATGTCCGGCTTGTGCTCCTCGAGGGCCTCCATATAGGCCTCGACCGAGTTGTTGATGCCGATGTTGACCACCTCGAAGCCGGC
>JAAUXY010153136.1_pt1 | contig 13717 bp, 13 predicted proteins | sample 7278121 | NCBI WGS metagenome assembly JAAUXY01 (sample SAMN14350117, study PRJNA611818) | marine sediment metagenome | isolation source: surface marine sediment (1.8m) | place: French Polynesia: Moorea | collected 2018-08 | reverse complement strand
CTCCAGCAAAAACTGATGAGAGGGTTGGGCGTCGTGGCTATTGAAAACCAGGCCCGCATCTGACACAGCTCAAGCGTCCCCGGTCTGGGGGCGAGGCTTGGTCGAGGCGCTGCAACAATTTATCCCCGCAATTTGGAGCACTCTGATTGCATCGTGATCCAGGGATCCAATATGGCAGAGTGTCATCCAGTTGCTTTTCGCTGGGCTATCAAAGCACAACTAAAAGGTGCCAAACTCATCCACGTTGACCCACGTTTTACACGCACGAGCGCAAAGGCTGACATTTACGCTCCAATTCGAGCCGGTTCAGACATTGCATTTCTTGGAGGTATTATCAACTTCATATTAAGTGACCAACGGTGGAACTCTGATCGCTTTTTCCAGCAATACCTGGTGAACTATACCAACGCTGCATCAATTATAAATGAGGGTTTCCGAGATACGGAAGATTTTGATGGCATTTTTTCCGGATTCATGCAGTATTCTGACCATGAGGACAAATGGCCATATAACGGTTCCAATAGCCGGTATGACAACACCACGTGGCAGTATGCGCGTCAAAGCAAAGACCTGAAAAGCAAATTGCCGTTAGATGATATGTCATTGGAGGAATTGATCCGTTCCCTGAGAATGCCCCCTGTACTTAAAGACGAAAAATTGCAGCATCCCCACACAATATTTCAGCTCGTCAGGCGGCATTTTAGCCGCTACACACCCGAAATGGTGCAAAAAATTACCGGGTGTCCACAAGAGACCTTTCTCAAAATTGCCCGTACCGTACTCGAGAATTCGGGCCGCGACCGAACGACCTCCTGGGCTTACGCTGTTGGGTGGACTCAGCACACATACGGTCCTCAGATTATTGGTTGCTGCGCCCTTCTTCAGCTCTTACTCGGAAACATGGGGAGACCCGGAGGCGGTATAATGGCTCTCCGCGGCCATGCCTCCATCCAGGGATCCAGTGATATACCGACATTATACCACAGTATTCATGGATATATGCCGGCACCATCGGCTCTCAAGGATCACAGTTCTCTTCGAGGATATATTGCTTCAGAGGCGAGTGCTACGGGATACTGGGCGAATATGCCGAAGTTTTTAATATCCTACCTGAAGTCCATGTATGGATCGGCAGCCACACCGCAAAATGATTTCGGCTACAGCTGGCATCCAAAGATTAGCGGGGATCATTCCCATATGCCAATGTTTATGGCCATGGCAGAGGGAAATATTAAGGGCATGCTCTGTATCGGCCAGAATCCAGCCACATCGATAAATGCAAGTCTGGAACGTAAGGGATTGCGAAACCTCCAATGGCTCGTTGTCAAAGACAATTTCATCACCGAAACAGCATCTTTTTGGAATAAAGCTCCTGAAATCGTAAGCAAAGACATTAAACCGGAGGAGATTCAGACCGAGGTATTCTTTTTTCCATCTGCCCAAGTCGCTGAATTAGAGGGCAGTTTTACAAACACCCAGCGTATGCTTCAATGGCATTTTAAAGCAGCCGACCCGCCGGGCGCTTGCCGGTCAGATGCCTGGTTTACTTACCAGCTGGGCTTACGTCTGAAAAAGTTATACACCAAGAGTTCCCTGGCACGAGATCAAGGGATTCGGAATCTCGTATGGGACTATGACACGACTGTTATAGAGAGCACGCCCGGAGAACCTGACGTTGAAAAGGTTCTCAAAGAAATAAACGGATTTTACACTGAAAATCCAGATCAGCATCTTACAGGATTTTCAGAATTAAAGGATGATGGGTCAACAGCATGTGCATCCTGGATCTACTGTGGTGTTTTCCCGTCACCGGATCGCAATCTGTCCAAGCGCAGGGAACCTGATCCTCCGGCGGCTATTGGTGCTCATTTAAATTGGGGATGGGCCTGGCCGGCCAATCGGCGGGTGCTTTACAACCGTGCCTCCGCCGACTTGGAAGGACGGCCGTGGAGCGAGCGAAAAAAATGGATCTGGTGGGACGGCGAGAAATGGACCGGTTACGACACACCGGACTTTGCCATTCATAAACGACCTGATGCCTTGGCTGATCCAAAAGGTGTTGGACTCGACGGCCATTCCGGCCGTCAGCCCTTTATAATGAAACCGGATGGCGTCGGTTGGCTTTTTACGCCAAATGGATTAGTAGATGGACCGCTACCGACGCATTACGAGCCTGTCGAGTCGCCGGTAGAGAACTTGCTCTATAACCAACAGAACAACCCGGTTTTGAAGTATTGGAGGCATGCGTCCAACAGACTCGCAGAAGTTGCTGACCAGCGCTTTCCTTATGTGATGACAACATTTCGGCTCACGGAGCATTTTCTCGCCGGGGCCATGAGCCGCTGGAATACATGGCTTACAGAACTTATGCCCGAACTGTTTGTTGAGATTAGCCCTGAGCTTGCCGGGGAAAAGGGAATAAACAATAATCAACGGGTACGAATCACCACCCCTCGGGGCCAGATTCAAGCAAGGACTCTTATAACAGGCCGTATGCGGCCATTTTTAATTAGCGGCAGACGCATACATCACGTCGGAATGCCGTGGCACTGGGGATGGCAGGGTGTTGTTGTCGGTGATGTCGTCAACCAGCTCACTGCAATGATCGGCGATCCGAACGTCAGTATTCACGAAGCCAAGGCCTTTGTTTGTAACGTGGAGAAAGCATAATGATTGAACGTATAGGATTTTTCACCGATACCACCGTGTGTATTGGCTGTAAAGCCTGTGAAGTGGCCTGCAAACAGTGGAATCGCCTTTTGGCACCAAGCAGCGGGATGAGCCGAGAGTATGGCTACAGTTACGACAACACCTTAAATCTGGACGGCTTCCACTGGCGCCATGTTAAATTCATCGAGCAGTTTAACAAAGAGCGCAGTGAAGCGCGTTGGCTCATGATGAGCGATTCCTGCAAGCACTGCACGCAGGCCCCCTGTATTGATGCGTGCCCGGAGGATGCCATCATACGCACAGAGTTTAATACAGTTGTGATCCAAAAAGAACTGTGCAAAGGGTACTTTGCCTGCGCGGGTGCCTGCCCTTTTGGGGTAATCGAGGGAGATCCAGACATCAGAATCGCCCGGAAATGCACGCTCTGCTATGACCGCCTGAAAAACGGATTGATCCCGGCTTGTGCTAAAACCTGCCCCACGGATTCAATTCAGTTCGGCCCACTCAAAGAGCTTATCCATAGAGCAAAAGAGCGAGTCAAGCGACTACACAAACAAGGAGAAACAAAAGCTTATCTATACGGCGTTGATCAGGATTATTTGGGTGGCCTTGGCAATTTTTACCTGCTCATTGATCATCCGGAAGTGTACGCATTGCCGCAAAAGTCACAAATATAATTTTTATTTATTTGAGGGGTCAGGGAGTTTTTTCATCCTTTACATTATTGACCTAAATCAATTGCTTTTTTTATGTATTTGTTAGATTAAACTTATATTTCATTAATTTGATCACCAAATATCCCTGAATGGAGGGGCCACATATGTGTGAAAGCTTTAAAACCAAATGTGTCTGCGGCGAAAAAACAGCTGAGATTTTTTTCGGCAAAATGGTTTTGGCGGAATCTTCGGTGGCAAAAGTCTTCTGTCCCAACTGCAGCCAGGATTTAGATGCCGAACGCTCGGACCGCGTATGGGACAACAACTGGGTGCTTCAACTGGATATGGATGTCCTACGCACCCATGCAGGTTCCATGGGAATCGCTCCCCAGGAAGTGACCGCTGCCTGGGTATTCGATCAGGGCTACGCCACCTGGGTGGGTATCACCCCGGATGATACCGAAAGAAGAAATCAGGAGCGGGATGAAATTCAGAAACTGGCCAAAACCGATATACGTGCCTACTACGAAGCCATGAAGGAATGGGGGCTGAACCGCGAAAAGAAGTTTTTGGAGGAGGGTTGGCGCAAGATGAAGGCCTCTGCCTGAAATGAGCTCCCAAACCGCAGACGCTTCACAAGAACCGTCGTAATCCGATTTTTAGATACGCTTGGATCAAGAGGGCAGGATGGACTTCATCCTGCCCTCCTTGATTTTGTAGATATAATCAATAAGGCTCTAAATAATATACGATTTAGTTTTCAAAAGCGCTGTGGTGCCTATTGAATCGCGTTTTTATAGTTTTCATCAACTTTTTGCCAGTTAATGATATTAAAGAATGCCGCAATATATTCCGGCCGGCGATTCTGGTATTTCAAATAATAGGCATGCTCCCAGACATCCAGACCCAAAATCGGTATGTGACCTTGACTCAAGGGACTGTCTTGATTGGGCGTGGTTGTGATCTCAAGTTCTCCTTTATTAACAACCAACCAGGTCCAACCACTGCCGAATAGCAGGGCGGCAGAATTTGAAAATTTTTCTTTAAAGTTGTCATAATCGCCAAATTTCTTAGTTATGGCCTTGGCAACATCACCACTAAAATCAACCTCTTTCCACAACAGGGGCCAGAAAAAGCTATGATTGGCATGTCCGCCACCGTGATTGCGAACAGCGGTTCGAATCTTCTCCGGAACGGCATTTAGATCCGTTATCAGCTCTTCGGCGCTTTTGTTCTGGAAACTATCCTGGCCTTCAAGCGCGGCATTGAGTTTGTCGACATAGGTCTGGTGATGTTTGGTATGGTGAATCTGCATGGTTTGTTCATCAAAATACGGTTCCAAAGCATTATATGCATATGGAAGCGCAGGTAGTGTATGGCTCATTTTTGCACCTCCGAATATTTTTATGATTTTTCTTGAAAAAAGAAAGAAGTGATATTTAAATCTATCAAACGTTGTATTTAAATAATAAGCACTAAAATAGATCCGACAACCATTTGGTTGTATTGATAAAATATATAAAAATCAGATATATACATAAGACCACAACATTACTTCACTTCAGGATTACCCCCTGATGACCCGTATTAAAATAGTGTCGAACTTTCTGGGATTAACTCAAAGCACGGTGGGATTGTTGTTTATGGTGGTTTTGGTGGGCATGGGAGAGCGCATGGCCGAGCGCTTCCTGCCCATGTATCTACTGGCTTTAGGCGGCGGGGTGATATCGATCGGCCTGTTAAACGGGTTGGATAATTTCCTATCGGCCATTTACGCCTTTCCAGGGGGGTATTTATCCGAGCGCATTGGGTTCAAAAGATCGTTGTTGGTGTTTAATGCTATGGCCATGGCCGGTTTCTTATTGGTGATTCTGATTCCGGCCTGGCAGGCGGTTTTAATCGGTGCCGTTTTTTTTCTGGCCTGGTCGGCCATTTCCCTTCCGGCAACCATGGGGCTGATTGCCAAAGTCTTACCCACCAACAAGAGAACCATGGGGGTCACCATGCATTCACTGGTGCGGCGCTTTCCCATGGCGCTGGGTCCGATACTCGGCGGATTGTGCATTGGTGTCTGGGGGGTCGAAAAGGGTGTTCGCATTGCCTTTAGCGTAGCGCTGGTCCTGGCAGTCCTGGCAGTTCTACTACAGCAAAGATTAATTGAAGACGATACGCGCTCTACCTCTGCCGACGATTGTGAACTCAGGCCGGAAAAAAATCCCTGGAAATTGTTCCAGTCGATGGATGTTTCGCTGAAGCGTTTGCTGATATCTGATATTCTTATCCGCTTCTGTGAGCAAATCCCTTATGCCTTTGTCGTGGTCTGGTGCATGCAAACGATCACCCGGCCGGTCTCAGCTTTTCAATTCGGCCTGTTGACCGCTATCGAAATGGCCACCGCAGTGCTGGTCTATATTCCCGTGGCCCACTTTGCAGATAAAACCACCAAAAAGCCTTTTGTAGTGGCCACCTTTGTCTTTTTTACCTTTTTTCCGCTGGTGCTCTTATTTTGTCAGTCGTTTGTGTGGTTGATACCCGCTTTTGTTCTTAGGGGGTTGAAGGAGTTTGGTGAGCCCACCCGTAAAGCGCTCATTTTGGATCTGGCGCCGGAATCCTGTAAAGCGGGCATGTACGGTCTGTATTATTTTATGCGGGATGTGTGCGTTTCCATAGCGGCTTTTGGCGGGGCTTTTTTATGGCAGATTAGCCCGGCAACCAATCTTATCGTTGCCTTTGTATTCGGCGTGGTGGGGACCATCGCATTTGCCCGCTATGGTACCGATGTCCGCCATCCTAACGATTGACGGTCAATTTTTTCCCGACGGTCATCAGGGCAAAATCAAACGCCCTATTTGTGATTGGCATAATCATCAGAGGGATCACAAACAAGGCGTTGACATACACCGGACATATTTTTTTACGGCGCTCGCCGAACCAAAAGTGTAAGATATCTTTGACGGTTCACATCATACGGACTCCACGCTGACGATTTCAGGGATTTTCTTTCTGACGTAAGTTTCGATGCCCTGTTTGAGGGTCATCTGTGACATGGGGCATCCGCCACAGGCACCGGTCAGCCGGACGGTGACGACGCCGTCCACCACATCGACCAGCTCCACATCACCACCATCAGCTTGAAGTGAGGGTCGGATATCATTTAATGCGCTTTGAACCTGCTCTTTCATTGTTTTCTCCAAAATTGTTAAGGGTTATGGTTATTTAAAAAAGCTTTTGTCATTTTAAACCTATACCACTTTGTGGCATTGGTCAAGGTTTTCCTGTCTTTTATGTCGGCAACTCTCTGCCGACTGTTCTCTGGTTTTGAGGTCCAAAGTTCGCGTTGCGAGTTGCCCTTCGACTTTGCTCAGGGTGGTGAGTCCTTCGACTTCGCTCAGGACCGTGAGCCTGTCGAACGGCCTGTCGAACCACGCGTCCCGCGTTTCGGGTTGCGACTGTTTGCTGCTGGCTTTTAGTAATTGGTCTCGGGTTCCAGCCAGTCGCCAGGTGCCAGTAGCCAGTGGCTGTAGAAATGAACCTTGACACGCTGCTCGCTGATGGGTTAATCATTAAGCGTTCCTCAATAAACCACGTATCATTCCTGTCAACCTTGCGTAATCTCCAAAACGGGTACCCATTTCAATACTTAGGGTGAAAGGGGCTCCACAATGATTGAATCCATTTACCAACTTCTGGCCAAAATTGGCTATACGCACCCGTTGCACCCTCCGGCCACCCATTTACCGGCCGGCCTGATAATCGGCGGATTTTTATTCGCTTTGGTTGCCTGGATATTTAATCGCAAAAATGTGGCGCAGAGCGCACGGCATTGTTTTGTTTTAGCGTTGATAATGGCCATTCCCACAATCCTGTTAGGTTTGACGGACTGGCAGCAGCGCTTTGGCGGTGCCTATCTCTTTGAAATTAAGATGAAGCTGGTGTTAGCCGGAATACTGTTATTTTTGCTTCTGGTGGCCGTAATTTACAACGCTCTGGCCGGTGGTTTCAGTAAAATAGTTGTGGCGCTTTACGCGCTGTGCCTCTTGACAGTGATCGGCCTCGGCTACTTTGGTGGGGAGCTGGTATATGGAACCCGTGAACCTGCTGCCGCAGAAGCGACAGGTGTAGCCGCCACAGGAGAACAGCTATTTAAGCAAAACTGTTCGGCCTGCCACCTGACCGACAGCACCGCCACCAAACTGGGACCGGGATTGAAAGGTGTTTTCAAGCAGGATAAATTTCCCGTCAGCGGCCAATCGGTTTCAGATGAAAATTTCCGACAGCTTTTAAAGACGCCTTTTAGGCAAATGCCGCCTTTCGGACACCTTTCTGAAGAACAGGTGAATGCGATACTCGATTATCTGAAAACATTGTAAATCCACTCTTTAAAACTTAACCTAAGCCATGCAAAAAGGACGAATGACGACAATGAAAACGCAAAGATCATCAAAAGGGATTTCAAGAATTGTTTTAGGATGCCTGTTTGCCTGTTTGGCTTTTTGGGGGCTTCCCCAAGCATGGGGGCAAACTTTCATTTCCGGCAAAGTCATCACGGCCGATGGCAAGGCGGTTGCCAGTGGGGCCGTGGCGCTGGAAAAAGGTGAGCTACACAACGATGCCTTTTTAGCAGGCGGTGCCATTGGCTCTGACGGCACCTTTAAAATACCGCTATCGAGCGGCGGTCCTTGGGGGCTGCATGTTTATAGCGAAGGCTATATTTATTTTCCGTTGCAGGTGCAGATCAAAGCGGGTGTGGACAACGATATCCCGGTGATATTGCCGGTGGATGGCGATTCGGGCGATGATCCGCGCATCTCAGGCATTCGTTTCAATAAGATTTCCGATCAGGTTTTTCAAATCAAAATGCGGGTCGATGACGCCAACGCTAACTTGGGCCCCCAGATGCTGGCAGTTGATACCAAGCGTTTTCGATCCTACCGGCTGGTACCAGAAAGCGGCGATTTGAAGGATAAAAAAGCGGATTTTCCAAGCGGCGAATATGTATCACCATTTATTCCACTACCGCTTGATACGGAGGATTTAAACAACTGGTTTTTTGTGGTGGCCGATCATCAATGCAGCAACGGCCCGATTTACAGTGGTTTAAATCAATCGGTTTTCAAACCGCCGGTGGCCAATGCCGAGAAATTAAACTGTGAGGTGGCCGGCATCTGGAAGTCCAACTTTGACAAGGTCTATCAATTTAACCAGGAAAAGGCAGGAACTTTCAGCGGCAAACAGTTTGCGGGTGATATTCTGATCGCTAAAATGGCGCAAACCGAAAATAAGGTAACAATGGATTTCCGCTTCAAAGGCGATAAGGGTAAAGCGGATCTGCAATTGGCGTGTCAGGAGAATCAGATCCGCTTGCAGGGCACGTTCCAGCTGCCGGAACGCTCCGGTGAATGGGTTTTTGCCAAGCTGCAAAATGCCAAGGCCACCCAATCCGGTAAAGATCTGTTTGTCGCCAACTGTTCAGGCTGTCATTTCGTTGATCGCAAGGATACCAAGGTGGGCCCCGGTTTGCTGGGGCTATTTAAAAATCCAAAACTTCCCCAATCTGGGCGCCCGACCAGCGAAGAAAACGTACGGACTGTCATCGTCAACGGGCAGGGGAAAATGCCGCCGTTCAAGCATCTTGAGGAATCAAAGGTTAAAGCCCTGATTGATTATTTAAAATCCTTATAAAGGCGGTCTTATTTTTCAAGCGCTTTTTTGGAATTGACAACAGGGCTTTGTGCTGATGTTTAAACGGCACAGAGCCCGTTTTCATTTTAGGCCATTTGACATAATTCTATTTAATTCAGATTTTAGCAGAAATGAATCATTGGCGCTTTACAGGGATTGCACTCATTTGTTTTTTGCCGATCGCCATGGCGGGCAATACGTCAGATTTAGATGGCTTGCTGCAACCGCCGGGTCTAAGGCCGTTCGCTGAACCGGCAATCGTCATTCCCGCTACCTATCAGTATGTCAATCAAAAGTTGGCGTTGCCGCCATATCGCAGCGTTTCCGGAACCCCATTGGCAGGCTGGAAAAGAGAATTCATCAAAACACGCCGCTTTGCCAGTGATCAGAGCGCCTGGATCTATTACCGCCCAACGGATTTAGATCGGGCCAGATTGATAAAGAACACCGGTTTACCGGAATCGCTTCGAATCTGGCCGGTGGGAACGACGCTGATCCTGGAAGGATATAAGGGGGATGCCTCGCAAATCCATAATGCCAAACTTATTGAAATTGAATTGATGACCAAAATGGCACCGATTCCGACATCTGACAGTCAGACGTTCTTTCCGGTTGATTGGAGTTACGCACGTTACACGCCGGATGGCCAATGGTCACTAACCCAGCAGAAACTCATCGAATGCCATCAATGCCACAGTATTGCCTTTCAATTGACGGGCGATCTGGTTTTTACCCCCTTCCGCTGATTTGGTGCTTAGTATGTGATTTGCAAAGCACAGTGATATTTTCGGTGTCGGCATAATGGCTTCTTGCTTCTTGCCTCTGGCTTTCCGGTTTTCAAACGAATCGGTTTTGCCAGCCGCCAGCTGCCAGTAGCCAGCAGCTATAAACCATCTATTATTAGGTGCCTGGAGCATTTTTGACCTATGAGCTCTAAATATAGCACACTGCTAAATATACTATCAAAATCCCTACCCTGGCTGCATTTCTGCGGTACCTGCTTTTTCTTTGTGCTCTTCTATTTTTTTGCGGCCTTCCACAGCCAACTCGGCCAAGAAATTTCAGCCGGTGAAAGCCCGGGGTTTGCATTTCTCGGTGAAAACCTGATGACCTTTATGAGCTTGGCGGCAGGTTATTTAATTGCCATCGCCGGGTTTCAATCGCTCTGGTTGCGATCCTGTGCTATCCCGCAGGCAACGGCAATTAAAGTTACGGCCGGCTTTCAATTTATAGGGATAGGAGTTTTGGCACTGGCGGTACTGAGCGGATGGAACCAGTTTGCTAATGTGACGGCCATTTTGGTACTGGCGTCAATTTTGGTCCAGGGCTATCTGGCCCTGTGGATTCACCGGTTGCGCGAAAAAGATATCCCTTATCGCTTTGATCAAAGAGAAACGCAGGTGCTATTGTTTTTGGTCTTCATCTTTCTGGTAAATGCCCTTGTGGCCCAGATGGATCCCTCCTGGCATCGGCTAAAAGAATTTATCCACCTGAATTCCAGTATGGCGCTTTTCCTGCAGAAGCTGGTCGCCGCGCTTTTTGCCGGTGTAACCGGATTATGGTTTGGCATTGCAACAATGGCTATACTGGCCCTGTCGGCTTGGTTACGGATCAGGTTTGAAAGTCAATATGCCCTAAAAGGCATTTTATTTTTTCTGCCCTTTATTCTACTTTGCGGTTTTTACGCCGCAATCACATTATCCGCACTGACGGTTGCCATTGAATGGCAGGTCAGTAAGCTAAATCTCAGGCCCGCCGTTTTTGCGCTGGCTGTTTTGCTGTCAGCTGTTAGCGGCGCCTTTCTGTCATCTGCTTATTCGCGAATTTTAAACTATCTGCCGGCCAATCAAAAACACAGTCCGGTAGGACTTATTTGTGTTTCGATGGGGGCCTTAATCGTTTATCCATTGTTTTGGCTGGTCACTGCCAGACCCTATCGCCGCTTTACTTGGTTCACCTTGCTGCTGTCAATTGTCTTGTTGTGTGGTGTTTTTAATTTTGGACTGTTATACGGCGATGTATTTAATCCCTGGTTTACGACCTTTTCGTATCTAAAGGGCATTTTGTTAAAAATAGCAGCGCTTATAATTGCTGGAACACTGGTGCTTATTTTTAGGGAAATGATACCTTTGCAGAGTGTCGTCGTCACAGGGCCGCTAAGACGCTGGGCCCTGTTGGTGGTTGTTGCACTTAGCGGATTTATTCCTTTTGGGCTCTTAAATCACTATCCGAATACCAAAACGACACTGCTGCAGTTCAGTGATCTGACCCGGGTGGAGGCCGCTTATGCCAGAGAGTTTGCCTCCTTGCTGAGACTGGACCGCTGGGTTCGGTTGGGACAAAACCCGCATTTTAACCAACAACCCCATCCCTGGCCCCAACCGTGGAAGCTGCAGAAAGTAGGACCCTCCTTGCTGCCGCAAGACTTTAATCTGATGGTCATTGTCGTGGACGCACTGCGAGGTGATGCCTTTCATTCTGCCGGCTATCATCGTAATCTGACGCCTTTTATGGACCTATGGGCAAAACAAGAGGCCGTCTCGTTTCGTCGGGCCTACAGCCAAGGCGGCGGCTCTTTTGCAGCTTTTCCGTTTCTGGTCGCCGGTCGAAGCCGCTTCACCCTGTATGGGCCTGAATTGTATCACCACAACCTTTATCTCAAAATCGCCAAGGCCGAAGGTATCCGGCATTATATGGTGATGAAAGATTTCGGCCCGCGTGCCATTTTCCCGCCGGATCTTCCGGTTACCGAATTAAGCATCCCCCGGGCCGCTAGCGACCGGCGCACCGCCACAGCCGACGAAGTGTTTCATGCGGCACGTGAGGCCATCACCCAGATCGGCGCGGATGAGCGGTTTTTATGCTTTTTGCATTTGATGGATGTCCACAATGACCTTTGGAAAAAACCCGGTGGTATCGATTTTGGTGATGCACCTCGAGATCTTTACGATAACAACCTGTCGTATTTAGACCGCGCCTTTGAACGCTTTATCAACTGGTTAAAAGCAAATCATATTTACGATAACACCGTTATTATTTTTACCTCGGACCACGGGGAACAATTTTGGGAGCACGGCGCCAGCCTGCATGGTCATACCCTGTATGAAGAAGAAATCCGGATTCCGGCTATTCTATTCGTACCTGGAATCCAAAGACGGTTTGAAGACGTGCCCATTATTGCCGCGGATATGGCGCCGACCATCGCCGAACTAGCCGGCTACGCAGTTGATCCGCCGTACGATGACCCCCATATGGGGATTTCGCTGGTACCGCTTATTTTAGAAGATGATCGCACACCCTATCTTCGAAGAGATATTGTTGGCCGGGCCTCTTTCAAACGCCGCTATTTTTTGTTCCGAAACTGGCACTGGAAATTCGTCTATTTTGCCGAATTGGATCTTATCCAGTTATTCAATGTCGTCGAAGACCCTCAGGAGAAGAAAAACTTGATAGAAGAAAAACCCGGGCTGGCGGCCACACTGGAACGGCAACTATTAGACTATTTAAAACAGGTGGAGGGCAAAACCTATCGCCCGCTGCTAACCCCGTCTAAGCCTGAAACAGCGCATATTTCCAGAACCGCACAATATTAAATCGTCTAATTTTTCGGGTATCGTGACCAGCCTGTTTTTCTTCTCTGCTCGTATTGACACAACCTTATCCAAGTTTTACTTTCTCTGTTAACATTTTGCTTCCAAAAAAAAGTGCCCGTCAAAATCAAAAAATTTCCCATCTAAGCAAGGAGATCCAATCATGAAAAAATGGATATTCATCGGTCTGGGTGCCATTATCGTCCTTGTGATCGTTGTCGTGGTTGTCGGCATTTCAAAACTAGGACCACTGGTTAAAATAGCGGTCAATACTTACGGCCCCAAAATTACGAACACCGAATTACGGGTGGAGGATGTCGGGATTTCTTTATTTTCGGCCCAAGCCAAGCTCAAGCGGTTTTTCCTTGGCAATCCGCAAGGCTTCAAATCACCCAGTGCGATGAAAGTCGGTTCGATCTTTGTGGATGTTGATCAAGGCTCTGTTACGCAAAATCCGATCGTTATCAACAGAATCGAGGTTGTTGCACCCGAAATCACCTATGAAAAGCGGGGTAAAAGCGATAATTTTCAATCGATACTCAACAATGTGAAAAGGAATGTGCCTCAAAAAGGGGCCGCCAAAAAGGAAACTGCCAAAGAGGGACCGGGAAAGCAGCTGATCATCAACGATTTTATCATTAAAAAAGGTAAGGTAAACCTGGCAGTCGCCATGGCCGGCGGGGTTCTTGGTGAGCAGGAAATTAAGGCCGATCTGCCGGACATACACATCAAAGACATCGGCAAAAAGAAAGGCGGCGCCTCAGCGGCCGAAGTGGCCAAGGAGATCTTTGCTGCTCTTTACAGTCAAATCAAATCTCCGGTGGTCATGGGGGCCTTAAAGGATCAGCTTAAAAATTTAGGCGGCGATTACGCCGAAACAGCTGAAAAAGCCTTAAAAGGCGCAACCGATATTGTTGAAGGCTCAGGGGAAAGTGCCGGCAGTGTGACCGATAAGGTGAAAGGGTTATTCCAAAAAAAGCAATAGAACCCATCTCAAAAATGCATCTAACGCCCAAGGCCTTTGTTAAAAACCGATTCGAAATACTCGAATACTAGCGTGTATACTCCGTTTTCGAATCGGTTTTGCGCCGCGCCCTTGGACATGATCTACTATTTTTG
>JAAUXY010175834.1_pt1 | contig 13718 bp, 13 predicted proteins | sample 7278121 | NCBI WGS metagenome assembly JAAUXY01 (sample SAMN14350117, study PRJNA611818) | marine sediment metagenome | isolation source: surface marine sediment (1.8m) | place: French Polynesia: Moorea | collected 2018-08 | reverse complement strand
GGTGCGCGATCAGCCGGGTGGGGACCCGTGACGCAGCGCCTCACGCTTTCAGACCAATGATAATGAGCCGAGCCAGTCGGCCGGGAATGAAAACATGACGGAATTGCGGCAGTTCAGCTTTATCAAGCTCGTCCTTACTGGGATATTCCTATCCCTCGTCAGCGCCTGCGGCGGCGGTGGCGGGACCAGTGATCCTGGGTTTATCGGGGGCGGCGTTGACGATCCCGGCGGCGGTGGCCCAGGTGGCGGCGGCGGCAACGTGTCCATCGCGCTGACCGATACCTCAGGGAACCCGACGACGACTATCAGCGAGTCGAGCCCCGGCATTGTCACCGTGACATTTTCAGGCGGTGCCGACGCGATAGTCGATGCAGCCACTACGGTGGGCACTATTTCACCCGCCTCGTCCCTGACCAACGCTGACGGTATTGCATCGTTTGTCCTTGAATCCAATCAGCAGGCGGGCGCCGGCACCGTTCAGGCAACGGTTGAAGGCCAGACTGCCAGCCTGAACTTCCAGATTGAGTCGGTAAACCAGGGCAATAACGTGCTCACGCTCGAGCTGACTGACAATGCCGGCAATCCGACGAATAACATAACGGATATCAGCCCCGGCACGCTCACGGCCACTGCGCGTGATGCCTTCGGGCGGCCGTTGGCAGGGCAGATCGTGTCGGCGACGCTGACGCTGGGCGTATTGGCACCGTCTTCGGGCACGGCCCTGACCGACGTGAACGGCATCGCGACCTTTACTATCGGTTCTACCGGGGTTCTCGGCGCCGGCTCGGCGACGGCCACCCTTGGCGGCGTATCCACCTCTCTCAATTACCAGGTCGGTGAAGCCAACCTGCGCATCGGCCGCTTCCAGGGCAGCACCTTCATCGAGGGTGAAATTCAAGCCGGTGCCACTTCCCTGCCGGCTGCAGGGTCTACACCGCTGTCGGTCAGCGTGGTGCAAGACGACGACTCACTGGTCACTTCCGTGGTCTCCGTGGAATTCAGGAGTGGTTGCGCTAGTCTGAATCCGCCGCTGGCTCAGTTGCCCACTGATGTAAACACGATCAACGGTGTGGCAACGGCCACCTACACGGCGCAGGGCTGCGCCGGCGCCGATACGGTTACCGCGGCAATTGTCCAGGGCAACACGCAAACGGCCTCCACCACCTTGACCATTACCACCGCAGACGTGAACTCCATTGCCTTCCTGGATGCAGACCCCACGACCATCGCGCTGCGTGGCACAGGTGGCGCCGGCCGTTCCGAGACCTCTGAAGTCTCCTTCCGGGTGCTGGATACTACAGGCGCACCGGCTGCCGGTGTTGACGTTGCCTTTACTCTCTCCACTACCATTGGCGGTCTCAGCCTGACCAACGACCAGGCCACCACCAACGAAGAAGGCATCGTCAATGCCATCGTCCAGTCGGGCAACGTGTCAACATCCGTGCGGGTAACGGCGACCATAGATGTCAGTGGCCAGCCCCTCAGTACTGTCTCCGACCGCCTGCTGGTCAGTACCGGTCTGCCGGACCAGAATTCCATCTCGCTGTCGCGGGGTGTCGGGAACCCCGGCGGCGGTAACATCGATGGAGTCACCACCAACGTCAACGTGCGCATGGCCGACAAGTTCAACAACCCGGTACCTGACGGCACGGTGGCGTTTTTCACCACTGAATACGGCTCGATCAACGACAGCTGCGAATTGGCGAACGGCGCCTGCTCAGTCACCTGGACCAGCCAGGAACCACGCCTGCCGCTGATCTACAACGACGACTCTGATGATCCCGACGCCTTCGTCTCCACCATTTTTAACCGCCCATGCCCGGACAATGGCAACCGTACGGGCCTCCCGTGCCCCAGCAGCCTGGGGCCGATCGTTGCCCGGCAGAGTGCGATTACGGTCATCGCAGTGGGCGAAGAGAGCTTTATCGATACCAACGGCAATGGCCTCTACGATGTGGGCGAGCCTTTCGACGACCTGCCGGAAGCCTGGCTCGACAAGAACCTGAATGGGCAATTCGACAATACAGCGCCGCTGTGTACACCGGATGGTTCAACTGTCACCGGGCGCTCCTGCGGTGAAGGCCTCGAAGAGATCTTCTTCGATTTCAACGAGAATGGGGTTTACGACGCAGCCAACGGCATTTACAACGGCTCGCTGTGCCCAGTGAATCTCGAAGCCAGCGGCGTCTGCACGCGAGAACTGCTACACGTCAGGGGCCGCACGGTGATCCTTATGTCCGGCCTGCAGAGTTCACATGTCTATCAGGACACGTCGCCGCTCTCCGATGCTCCGGACACGATTGTCGTTTCGTCAGCAACAGGTGATCTGTCGTTCGTGGTCGCCACCTCGGACGTCTACAACAACCCGCCGCCGGCGGGCACCGAGGTCTCTGTGGCGGCTGAATCCTGTGAGATTATCACCGACCGTGGCCCGGTGCCGGACACCGTCAACAATGGTGCACACCTCACACGTTTCACCGTAATAAACAACCAGACCAACGCCAATGAGCTCAGGGGTACCATTGAGATCACCTACGAGGGCTTCACCCGTATCTTCCAGTGCATAGACCAGCCTGGTTAAGTGCGGAGGGAAAGCGGGCTTTGCCCGCTTTCTTTTTGCCGTGATAACTATTAACTAATAGGCTATAGTTTAGAGGTGTTACCCAGGAGACAGGCCATGTCCGAAGCTGAAGCAGAACTCAAGGGCAAGTGCCCGCATTTTGACCTTACCGACCCGGACTCCTACCAGGGCGGCATGCCGCGGGAGGCCTTCAGCTACCTGCGGCGGGAAGAACCGGTGTATTGGCACGAGGACCCGACCCAGGGCCGCGGATTCTGGGCGGTGACACGCCAGGCAGACCTCGACTACATCTCAAAGAATCCGCAGATATTTTCTTCGGAGGTCGAGACCTGTTTCCTGCATGAGCACGACGAGGAAACGCTGCCGCTATTGCAACTCCAACTCATCAATATGGATCCGCCCAGGCACCTCAAGTATCGGCGCTTGGTGCGCAACGCGTTTACGCCGAAGGCAGTGGATTCCTATGAGCCGCGCTTTCGGGAGGTGGCCCACAATATTGTCGAGGCCGCCGTAGAGGGTGGACGCTGCGAGTTTGTCGAGGACGTGGCTGCCGAGCTGCCGCTGATCGCCATCTGCGAGCTGATGGGTGTGCCGCTTGAGAAGCGGCGCCGCATCTTCGAGCTGACCAATATCATGATTGGCATGGATGACCCGGAAATGGCCACCACCCAGGAAGACGGCATGGTGGCCATGATGGAGATGTTCGGTATTGCCCAGGAGCTGGCGGCGGAACACCGCGCCAATCCGCAGGACGATATCGTCAACGTGCTGCTGACCGGTACCGTGGAAGACGAGCCGCTGACCGATGACGAGTTCTGCTACTTCTTCCTGATGCTGATCGTGGCGGGCAACGAGACAACCCGCACGGTGACCAGTCACGGCATGCGCCTGCTGATGGAAACCGGCCAGTACCAGGCCTTGCAGGACAACCCGGAGCTGCTGGAAGGCGCTATCGAGGAATTCCTGCGCTACAACCCGGCGGTGATCGCCTTCCGGCGCACGGCGGTGGAGGATGCCGAGGTCGGTGGCCAGAAGATCAAGAAGGGCGACAAGGTCCACATGTTCTATGGCGCTGCCAATGCCGATGAGGCGGTGTTCGAGGACGGTGACCGCTTTGATATCACCCGTGCCGACCGCGAGGACGTGCGCAACCAACACCGTGCCTTCGGTATCGGTGAGCACTTCTGCCTGGGGTCGCACCTGGCGCGGCTGGAGCTGAGGGTCATCTTCGAAGAGATCCTCGGGCGGATTGCCAATCCGGAATTCGACGGCGAGATCCGCTGGCTTCGCTCCAACTTCATCAACGGCATCAAGAGCATGCCGATCCGCTTTGACGTTTTGCCCGCTGGCGGGGAGCATAGCTGAACCAGTTTCGACAGGATCAGCAGTATGCGCGCCATAGCCATATCCGAGCCCGGGGGCCCCGAGGTCCTCGGTATCACCGAACTGCCGGACCCCACACCGGGCCCCGGTGAAGTCCTGATCGCCGTGCAGGCCGCCGGTATCAACCGCGCCGATATCGTCCAGCGCCTGGGTTTCTATCCACCGCCGCCGGGCGCCCCCGACACCCCGGGGCTGGAAGTCGCCGGCACGGTGGCGGCGCTGGGTGCAGGCGTCGATGCCTGGTCGGTCGGCGATCGCGTTTGCGCGCTGTTAGCGGGCGGCGGCTATGCCGAGCTGGCAGTGGCGGCGGCCGCAGAATGCCTGCCCATTCCCGCCGAGATGAGCTTCGAGGAGGCGGCCGGGCTGCCGGAAACGGTGCTCACCGTCTGGTCCAATGTCATGCAGCGGGCGGCGATCCAGCCCGGCGAGAGCTTCCTGGTCCACGGCGGCAGCAGTGGGATCGGCACCTCTGCCATCCAGATGCTGGACGCCTTCGGCTGTCCGGTATACGCCACCGCCGGCTCTGCGGAGAAGGTCGAAGTCTGCCAGGCGCTGGGCGCCACGCGCTGTGTGAACTACCGGGAGCAGGACTTCGTCGAGGTGCTGCTTGAGGCCACCGGTGGCAGGGGCATCGATGTGATTCTCGACATGGTGGGTGGCGATTACGTTGATCGCAACATCCAGCTTGCCGCCGTCGACGGGCGAATTGTGAATATCGCCTACCTGCAGGGGTCCCAGGTGAGCGCCAACCTGATGCCGGTCATGCTCAAGCGCCTGCAGCTGACCGGTTCCACACTGCGCGCCCGTGAACCCGAGTTCAAGGCTGCCCTGGTAGCGGAAGTCCGCGCCCGGGCCTGGCCCTGGCTCGACGACCAGATCCTGCAGCCGGTGATTCACCAGGTGTTCTCCTTCGCCGAGGTCAGTGAGGCCCATCGGGTGATGGAAGCCAGCACCCATATTGGCAAGCTGATCCTGAGCTGGGAGTAGGGCGCTGGACTATTTCAGCATTGAAGAGGTACGCGATCGTCCCGGGCTGCGACTGGTTGTAACCGCCGGTGTACCGGGTCCCTGGGGCGAGGCCATCAAGTCGGTGCTGGCCCTGAAGGAGCTCGTCTACGTCGCCGCCGCCCAGGAAGCCGGTGGCGAGAATGCGATCCTGGTCGACTGGACCGGACAGGCCAGTGCCCCGGTGCTCGCCTGGAACCGCGAACCGCCACGCATCAGCTGGCTGTCTCAGCTCGAGCTCGCCGAGCGCCTGGCACCGGACACCCCCCTGCTCGGCGGAAGTCCGGCCGAGCGCGCGGAGGTGGTCGGACTCTGCCATGTTATCGCGGGCTACGAGGGCATTGGCTGGCATCGGCGTACCCAGCTTACCGGGCTGGTGATCAGCCGCGGTGAAGCGCCCGCCTACATGCAGCGCATGGCCGATCGCTACGACTATTCCGAGACTTCCTACGCCAGCTGTGAAGAGCGACTGGTAGAGATCCTGGGCTGGCTGGGGGACTACCTGGCCGAGCGGCGGGCCAACAACTGCAACTACCTGGTTGGCGACAGCGTTACCGCCGCTGATCTCTACCTGGCCAGTTTCATGGGCATGCTCGACCCGCTACCAGAGAACCTGAACCCCATGCCGGAGCAGATGCGCCGCGCCTACAGCTATCGCAGCGAGGCGCTGGCCGCGGCACTGGACCCGCTATTGCTCAGCCACCGCGACCTCGTGGTCCAGCGGCACATTACAACCCCACTCGACTTCTAGGAACACCATGCTTTCGCAACAGGAAATATCAGACCGCCTCGAGATACAGGACCTGTGCTACCGCTACGCGGAGCTCATCGACGGCAAGGACTTCGATGCGCTGGCTACCGATGTATTCACCGACGATGCGCACATTGACTACAGCGTTTTCGGTGGCAGCGTCGGCGGCCTGGAGGAGACCATCAGCTTCCTGAAACAGGCGCTGACCAGAGAGGCGTTCCCATCTCACCAGCATCTCAATGCCAATATCCAGGTGAAACTCGACGGCGAGGAAGCCAGCGGCCGGGTAATGTGCTTCAACCCGCAGGAGCTGAGCTTGCCGGAGGGCGGCTCACAGCTATTCATGCTCGGGCTGTGGTACGTGGATCGTTACCGGCGTACGGATGCCGGCTGGCGCATTGCTTCGCGGGTGGAGGAGAAGAGCTGGGTGTTCAACACGCCGGATTTCATGTCGCTCTGAGCTTGAACAAAGTTCAAGGCCATTGGCGTGATGTGTTGTTCAGGTTTTGAATAGGATTTATCGCGGCTGGCGCCGGCGACGGAGCGCTATCAGGCGACGCGCGTGTCTTCTTTCCAGCTATTGAGGCTGGCCAGGTCCATGCGGCTGACGCAGTCCGCCAGGCATGTTTCCAGCTCACAGAGCGCCTGTTCACCTACCTGCTCGAGGTAGAAGGCGCGCACCTCATCGACCGCTTCCGCGCTGTCGCGCATCAGGTCGAGGCCGCGCTGGGTGGGCCTGATTTTCTTGGCCCGGCGGTCACTGCCGTCGATGTCACGAACGATGTAACCGATTCGTTCCATCTCCTTGAGCATCTTGCCCATGGCCTGCTGTGTCACGTGGGCCCGCTCCGCAAGCTCTGTGACGCGGACCGCACCTTCGCTCAGGTTGGCAAACACCGTGAAATGAGAGGGCCGGATCAGTGGGTGGCCGCGCTCGTGCAGGCGTTCCATCACCCGCCGCTCATAATCACGACCAAATTCCAGCAGGAGACGACCCAGATTGACAGAAAGGCGCGGTTTTCGTGCCTTTGCTTCGACTTCCGTAGTCATAGTTGGATCCCTGAAGACGTACCTGTCTTCTGTTCTTTTTCGTGTGCGTTTTTTCCTTCCTTCCAGCCTATAAGAATAAATAGGATAGCTAGTTTTGCCAACTCCATTGGGTGCGGCGGGAGAGACGGGGTATGATGCGCCGCTTTTCGGTTCAAACTGGCAAATCATGGCGAAAATTATCACCTGCAACACCAATGGCATCCGCGCAGCGGCCCGCAAGGGCTTCTTCGACTGGCTGGCGAAGCAGGATGCAGATGTGGTCTGTATCCAGGAAACCAAGGCCCAGGTACACCAGCTCGAAGACCCGATCTTTCACCCGGAGGGCTACCACTGCACCTATAACGATGCCATCAAGCCCGGCTACAGCGGCACCGCGGTGTATTCCAGGGTCGAGCCCCGCAAGGTCACCACTGCGCTGGGCTGGGAGCCGCTGGACGGGGAGGGGCGCTACATCCAGGCCGACTACGACCGTTTCAGCGTGATTTCCCTGTACCTGCCGTCGGGCTCCAGCAGTGATGAGGCCCAGCAGAAGAAGTATCGTTTCATGGACCGGTTTTACGACCACCTGCGGACCCTGCGGCGCAAGCGCCGGGAGTTCGTGATCTGTGCCGACTGGAACATCTGCCACAAGCAAATCGATCTCAAGAACTGGCGCTCCAACCAGAAGAATTCGGGTTTCCTGCCAGAAGAGCGCGCCTGGCTGGACCGGGTCTATGAGGAACTGGGTTATATCGACTCCTTCCGGCTGGTAAACCAGCAGCCGGACGAGTACACCTGGTGGTCAAACCGAGGCCAGGCCTGGGCCAAGAACGTGGGCTGGCGCCTGGATTACCAGATGATCACCCCGGGGCTCAGGAACCGGGTAGTCAGCGCCGACATTTACCGGGATGAGCGTTTTTCCGACCACGCCCCGCATACCATGGTGTTTGATTGGGATATTGACCCCTGATACATTTAGCGCCCTCTTCAACAAGGGTATTTCCATGAGTCTGTTTGTAGCCAACGCCCACGCCCAGGCGGCGGGCCAGCCGGCACCCGGCGGTGAGATGTTCCAGATCGTGTTTCTCATCGGGCTGTTTGTCCTGTTCTACTTCATCGCCATCCGCCCGCAGCGCAAGCGGCAGAAGGAGCACGCCGATATGGTCTCGGCCCTGGAAAAGGGCAACGAGGTGATCACCACCAGCGGCATTCTCGGGAAAATCACCCGGCTCGAGGACAACTTCGTGGTCCTGCAGGTGGCCGACAACGTGGAACTGAAATTCCAGCGTTCCTACATCAACGCCGTGCTGCCCAAGGGGACGCTGAAGTCAATCTAGACTTCCCAGCAAGGATCTCCCTCGCGCGGCTGCCGACGCCGCTGCAGCCGCTGGACCGTCTCACAGAATCTCTTGGTGGCGACCACCGGCTCTGGGTCAAGCGCGACGACCTGACCGATGCCGCCATCAGCGGCAACAAGCTGCGTAAACTGGAATTTGTCACTGCGGCGGCCCGTGACCAGGGTTGCGATACCCTGATTACCTGCGGTGGCGTGCAGTCGAACCACTGTCGCGCCACGGCCCTGGTCGGCGCCAGGCTCGGCTTCAAGGTGCACCTGATCCTGCGCGGCGAAGCGCCGGCGGAACCCGACGGCAACCTGCTACTGGATCACCTCGCCGGCGCGCGCATCAGTCACTACCCGAAGCACCAGTACGTCGCTGAACTGCCGGAACTGTTCGCCCATTGGCGCGACCACTACCACGCCCAGGGCCACAAGGCCCTGTGTATCCCGACCGGGGCCAGTGACGGCCTGGGGCTATGGGGCTACCTGGCCGGCGCCCAGGAGTTGGCGGCGGACATGCAAGCCGAATCCATCGGCGCGGCCCACTGGGTCTGCGCAACCGGTTCTGGCGGTACCCAGGCGGGCCTGACCCTGGGCGCGGCACTGGCCGACCTGCCGGTGGATGTCTGGGGCTTCAATGTCTGCGACGACGAGGCCTGGTTCATGAACAAGGTTGCCGAGGACATCGCCGACTGGCAGCGGCGGTTTCCCGATCGCGTCCCGCAGCCAATGCCGGCGTACCGAACGCGAGTGATTGATGGTTATGTGGGGCCCGGTTACGGGCGGGCGACAGCGGAAGTTTTTGAGACCATTGCCGAGCTCGCCAGGCTGGAAGGACTGGTGCTGGACCCGGTGTACACCGGCAAGGCCTTCCACGGCATGCTGCAGGAAATCCGCGCGGGGCGGTTTGCCGGGCGCCGTGACATCATTTTCGTGCATACCGGGGGTATATTCGGTTTATTTCCGCAGCGCGGCGAGTTCGATTTCTCACATTCAGACCTAGCGTAATGCCCCGCAGCGCAGTGAGTTCGACTTCTCCAGCAGGGCCTGACGCCGGCGTATTCTGGTAAGCTCTTGGTCGTGTACCCGGAGCCTTACTGCCATGCCTGACCAGGCGAGCGACAAGCTGGTGATCGCGATCTCCTCGCGGGCCCTGTTCAACCTCGACGACAGTCACGAGGTCTATGAGCGCGATGGCCTGGAAGCCTATTCGCACTACCAGATCGAGCGCGAGGACGAGCCGCTGGAGCCCGGCGAGGCCTTTCCCATGGTGCAGAAGTTGTTGCGCATCAACCAGCTGCTGGACGGAGGCGACCGGGTCGAGGTGATCCTGCTGTCGCGCAACAGCGCCGATACCGGGCTGCGCATCTTCAACTCTATCCAGCACTACCAGCTGTCTATCCAGCGGGCGGCGTTTTGTGGCGGCGAGAGCCCCTACCGTTATATCTCTGCATTCGGGGCCCAGCTGTTCCTCTCTACCGAGCCTGAGGATGTGCGCCACGCCCTGGACCACGGGGTGGCCGCTGCCAACCTGGTATCAAAGCGCAAGGCCGGCAACGACGCCGACCAGCTGCGCTTTGCCTTCGACGGCGACGCGGTGCTGTTTTCCGATGAGGCCGAGCGGGTCTACAAGAGCGAGGGCCTGGCAGCCTTCCAGGACAGCGAGCAGGCGGCTGCCCACCGGCCCCTCAGCGGCGGGCCTTTCAAACCCTTCCTGGCGGCACTGCAGCACCTGCAGCGGGAATTCCCGGCCACCGAGTCGCCGATTCGTACGGCGCTGGTGACGGCTCGTTCCGCCCCGGCCCATGAGCGTGTCATCCGTACCCTGCGGGCCTGGGAGATCCGCATCGACGAGTCGATCTTCCTGGGCGGCCTCGACAAGGGCGAGTTTCTCAAGGCCTACCAGGCGGATGTGTTCTTCGACGACCAGCAGGCCCATTGTGATAGCGCCGGCAGCCACGTCGCCACGGGCCATGTGCCCCACGGCATAGCCAATCAATAGCAGCGCTTGATCCGCCCACCCACGCGACAAGCGTTATTACTTTTTGCGGTTTGCAATAACTCTGCTAAGCGCTATTCTTCATAAGCGCTCTCTACTTTGGGCGCAGGCTCCACAATCAAGGCCTTGCAGGTCAGGCGATGAAATTACAGCAGCTGCGCTACATCTGGGAAGTTGCCCACCACGAACTCAACGTGTCCGCCACTGCACAGAGCCTCTATACCTCTCAGCCCGGAATCAGCAAGCAGATCCGCCTTCTGGAAGACGAACTGGGCGTCGAGATTTTCGCGCGCAGCGGCAAGCACCTGACCCACGTGACCCCGGCCGGGGAAGTCATTCTCAAAACGGCAGGTGAAATCCTCCGCAAGGTGGACAGTATCAAGTCGGTGGCGCAGGAGTTCAGCAACGAGAAGAAGGGCAGCCTGTCCCTGGCAACCACTCATACCCAGGCGCGCTATGCGTTGCCCGAGACCATCAGCACTTTCATCGACCGCTACCCGGAAGTTTCACTGCATATGCACCAGGGTACGCCGATGCAGATTTCCGAGATGGCCGCAGACGGAACCGTTGAATTCGCCATCGCTACCGAGGCCCTGGAGCTGTTCAGCGACCTGGTGATGATGCCCTGTTACACCTGGAACCGCTGCATCCTGGTGCCGCGCGACCACCCGCTGACCCAGCTATCCAGGCTCACCCTGGAAGCGGTCGCCGAGCACGCCATCGTCACCTACGTATTTGGCTTCACCGGGCGCTCCCGGCTGGATGAGGCCTTCATGGAGAAGGGGCTGGTGCCCAAGGTGGTGTTTACCGCCGCTGATGCGGATGTGATCAAGACCTATGTACGGCTGGGGCTGGGTATCGGCATCGTCGCCCACATGGCCTACGACAAGAACACTGACAGTGACCTGGTGCCGCTCGACGCCAGCCACCTGTTCGACCCCAGCATCACCAAGATCGGCTGTCGCCGGGGCACCTTCATGCGCGGTTACATGTACGAGTTTATCGAGCTGTTCGCCCCGCACCTGACCCGCGACCTGGTGGACGAGGCGTTTTCCTGCCACAGTAAATCCGAGTTGGACGCCCTGTTCGCCAACCTGGAACTGCCGACCCACTAAATCACACTGGACGACGAAGCATGGAACTGGTTTGCCTGGACCTCGAGGGGGTTCTCGTTCCGGAAATCTGGATCGAATTTGCCGAGCGCACGGGAATTGATGCGCTGCGCGCCACCACCCGGGATATCCCCGACTACGATGTGTTGATGAAGCAGCGGCTGTCACTGCTGGATGAGCACGGTCTGCGCATCGATGACATCCAGGCGGTGATTGCCGATATGGGACCCCTGGAGGGTGCTCGGGAATTCATTGACTGGCTGCGGGAGCGTTTCCAGGTGGTAATCCTGTCGGACACTTTCTACGAGTTTTCCGCGCCGCTGATGCAGCAGCTTGCCTGGCCAACCCTGCTGTGCCATCGACTGATCACGGACAGCGAGGGCAGGGTGGTGGACTACAAGCTGCGCCAGCCTGATCCCAAACGCGCCTCGGTGAAGGCGTTCCACAGTCTCAACTACCGGATCATTGCCTCTGGCGATTCCTACAATGACACGACCATGCTCGAGGAGGCCGACGCGGGCATCCTGTTCCGGGCACCCGACAATGTCATTGAAGAATTCCCGCAGTACCCGTCGGTCACCAGCTACGATGACCTGCGCACGGAAATCTGCAAAGCCTCAGAGCGCGACATCACGCCCTGATCGCGGTTTACGCCCGGAGGGCTGTCTGCTCCAGGTGCTCCAGGTAGCGGCCGACCTTGTCCCAGGTTTCCTGGTACTCCAGCTGGCAGTTGGAATCGGATACCAGGCCGCCACCGCCCCAGCAGTGAATGACGCCATCCCGGCACAGCAGGGAGCGGATGGCGATATTGCTGTCGAACTGGCCGTCGGCGCTCAGGTAGAACACGCTGCCACAGTAGGCACGGCGCGGCGCCGGTTCCAGTTCGCCGATAATCTCCATGGCCCGTCGCTTTGGTGCTCCGGTAATCGAGCCACCCGGGAAACTGTCACGCAGCAGGTCCAGCGCTGTGCAGTCGGCGCGCAGTTCGCCGGAGACGGTGCTGACCAGGTGATGGACGCTGGGATAGCTCTCCAGTTCGAACAGGCCATCGACCTGGATACTCCCGGGGCGACAGCTGCGCCCGATATCGTTGCGTAACAGATCGACAATCATCAGGTTCTCGGCCCGGTCCTTGGGTGAGCGCTGCAGGTCTTCGGCGGCCAGGCGGTCGGCGCCCGGGTCACTGGAGCGCCCCCGGGTGCCCTTGATAGGACGGGTCTCCACATGACGGCCCGAGACGCGCAGGAAGCGCTCGGGAGACAGGCACAGTAGCTGCTCGTCGCCGCAGTCGTGGTAGGCGGCAAACGGCGCAGCTGCGAGCCCACGCAGTCCCTGGTAGGCATTCCAGGGGTCACCGGCGAAGTCCGCGCTGAAGCAGCGCGCCAGGTTGACCTGGTAACAGTCGCCGGCGTGAATGTACCGCTGTACCTGGCGGAAGGCCTGTTGGTAGGCGTCGCGGGGCAGGCCGTTGCCAAAGCCGGAGGTGAGGGCGAAGTCTTCGTGGTTGCGGGTATCTGGCTGTGGCTCGCGCAACCTGTCCAGCAGCCGCTTGCGCCTGGCCGGCGTGACCCCAGGCAGGCAGACGAACAGGCAGCGCTGTAGCACGTGGTCCTGGACCAGTGCCCAGTCATAGAGGCCGACCCGGGCGCCGGCACCGACTGCGGGAGCCAGGTGCTGCAGGGGCAGGCCGAATTCGTAGTCCAGGTAGCCTGCCAGGCCGCCACAGAAGGGAACCGTGTCGGCGGCGTCGCAATGGCTGCCGTTCCACGCTGCCTGTAGGTCGTGAAAGTACTTTACAATATCTTTGTAACTCGTTGTTATTTCACATGTAAAGTCTATCGTTTCGCGGGGGTCGGCGAGCAGGATGTCAAACCTGCCCCGGCTGCTGTGGGGGTAGCAGGAGTCGAGGAAGAGCGGCCTGGGCAGGTCGCGCAGGCGCAAAAACCAGGTGCAGCTATCCGGGTGATAGGGCAGTTCCTCGAGCTGTACGGTGCTGATTGCCATTATTCGTAGAATTCACGAATCAAAAATACGTGAATAAGTGTTTACCCTGCATACATATATTGTTATTGCCTGCTGCGAACGGCGTCGAAATTGACTTCAACAGGCGTTAAACGTATCGTAACTCGCCGTTTATCCCCAGTGTTAAGAACTCCTCCGCATGGCAGACAAGACGGTAAGCCCTAATCTAGTAAATCCCTTCGCCCAGGCTGTTGATCGGGAGTTCATTGTCCCCGGCCAGCTCGCCACCGAACCGGGCCTCTACGAAGAGGCGCTGAAGTCCGGCTTCGACCTGCAGCAGCGACCGCAGCAGGCGGCCGGTGTCAAGAATATCGAGCGCCAGCATCAGAAGCAGCGCATGACGGTCTGGGAGCGTATCGATCTGCTCAATGATCCTGGCCACACCCCGACCATCCTGTTCCAGAACTGGGGCCCCAACCTGGACGGCGCGTCATTGGTGACGGCGATCATCAAGGTCAATGGCCGCGACGTCGCGCTCTACGGCCATGATTTTACGG
>JAAUXY010005850.1_pt1 | contig 13720 bp, 10 predicted proteins | sample 7278121 | NCBI WGS metagenome assembly JAAUXY01 (sample SAMN14350117, study PRJNA611818) | marine sediment metagenome | isolation source: surface marine sediment (1.8m) | place: French Polynesia: Moorea | collected 2018-08 | reverse complement strand
TTTTGAGTCCTTTATAATCCCGTATTCACCGAATAATAAAATCTTAGAATAGAAAAGTGGTCCTTTCATTTCTGTTTTAAAGTTGGTCAAAAGTACAAAAATTTAACTTTTGGCTATTTAACCATTGGCTAATTCTTAACATTGTTCTGCGGGATTAGGCTTAAGCAAAAGGTTTTTAACCCAATCAGGATATCGATCTGGCACCTGATCCCACCCGATCTTTAAGTACAGACCTGTCCTCACAGAACTGTAATAATTCATCATTGATAAAGATGTTAGTCTTCTCTGCCTCTTGAGCGGGAAATAAAAGATGAACGTTGGCCCCGGCATCCAGTGTAAAACAAAGATGTAAACCAGTATCGCGACGATAACGCCATATCCTCTCGATGATTTCCAAAGTATTCGGTTTCATCAGGAGATAATACGGAATACTGGTCATCATCATAGCATGTAAACTCAGGGCTTCACTTTCCACTATCTCCACAAATTTGTCAAGATCTCCCTCTTTCAGGACATTTCTGATTAAAGATAGATTTGAATTTGCCTGTTCAAACCTATTCCCGGCGTAGCGATGACCTTCCATCAGCCCGTGTCCGGTGGTACTACTTACAGACTTCTCTCCTTTATGAACAAGCAATATAGCATCCTGAAAGTCTCTGAAAACAGGATCGATCTCATAGGGGTATTCCACTGCATAAAGATCGCTACTACCTTCGTAATCCTCATGCTCTCCCCACATCATCATGGGACCGCGCATACTGCGACAGGCACTGCCTGATCCTAATCGAGCAAGGAAGGAAGCTTTTTGATAAAAAAATTCTTCATCCATCCCCGGATCTATTTTCTTTTCCAATTCCATAAAACATGACGCCAGGGCAGCAAAGGCGCTAGCCGACGAAGCAATTCCGCTGCTATGAGGAAAGGAATTGGAGCTTTCTATTCTAAAATGATACTCCTTTAAAAAGGGTAAATACGGGCTAATGCGATTGAGGAAACTGTCTATTTTTGGCCTGAAACTCTTATTCTCCTTTCCCTCAAATAAAAAATCGTAAGAATAGCCAGCTGCTTTTTGTTCAAGGGGCGTGTATTCCAACTGAGTAGCAGTAAGACTTGAACTAAGCGTAAAACTCAGGGAAGGATTTGCCGGTATTTGGTTCTTCTTCTTTCCCCAATACTTTATCAGGGCAATATTGCTCGGTGCCTGCCATCCTACTTTTCCAGCAATATCAAGTGGAGTCGCATGGGGAAGGACAAAGTGAGATTCCTCCATTAATCCTCAGTTTGAGCAAATATAGTGGATACACCTAAACCCGATAATCCGGAATTAAAATAAATTGTAAATTTAATACAGATTCACCCTCGTATCTTGAGAAAAAAATTACCCTATATCGCCGTTTCGGTAGTACTTTGTCTGTTCATTGGGTTTCTATCAGGCTTTGCTACCCAAAGCTCAGTGAATGCCTGGTATGCATCCTTAGCTAAACCATGGTTTACACCCCCAAATTGGGTGTTCGGACCCGTATGGACCTTGTTGTATATCATGATGGGCATATCGGCGGGGATCGTTTGGTCTAAAGGAATCTATCACAAATGGGTGAAAACGGCATTGTATCATTTTAGTTTCCAGTTGATTTTCAATGCCTTGTGGAGCATTATCTTTTTCGGTTTCAATGAACCATTTTGGGCACTTCTGGTCATACTTATCCTGCTAGCCCTGATACTGCTCACAATGAGGTCATTCAGGGTTGTTAGTCACACGGCAGCCTATCTGATGATACCTTATTTCCTTTGGGTAAGTTTTGCCACATTCCTCAATTACAAGATATGGGAAATGAATTAATCCTGTTGCTTTTCCAATTCTTCGGACATTTTTAAAAGTGTTTTCATTGTCCTTAAATTTCTTGTCGTGGCCCGCACCTTCAATCGTCTTTCAAAAAAATTATTATCACACCTGGCCTTTCCATAGCCTGCATGACAATACAAAAAGATGCAATCGGGGGTTATTTTGAATGATTCATTGGCAAAATTTTCCGATTCTAATCCATGGGTTAGTGCGGTTGCGGGTGGCTGATTGAGAAATACATAATACAACTTGGCCTTTTCCTCCTCTGATTCAGGGCTATAAGGGTTATTTTCCACAATGCGTAAATAGTCGTTGTAAGGGCGAACCCACACTCCAACCTCGAATCCATAGACTTTGATGATCATCGCCACAATAATTCCTTCCACCCTGCTGTGCTCAGATTCCGGGTGCCTGAATACCAGGTTTCCACTTTGAATATAAGTCTGTACAGAGTGGAAGCCGAATTTGACTAAGTGTTCCCTAAATTCTGCCATTTTGATCTTTTTCTGGCCACTCACATTGATCCCTCTCAGCAAGGCGACATACGTATACATATTGCTTTTCTTATCTGCTTAAAAATAAAGCCAATGAATAGAAATTAGCAATTATGAAGTCTGAAATAATTGATTTACATTTATCGCTCTAGCATTGAATCGACTTTTTTCTAAGCTCACTATATGGACCAATATATTATAGCCCTGGATCAGGGTACGACCAGTTGCCGTGCCCTAGTATTCGACAGGACAGGGTCAATTATTTCAACTGCACAAAAAGAATTTACACAGATATTTCCTAAACCTGGTTGGGTAGAACACGATGCGCTGGAGATATGGTCCACTCAATTGGGTATGGCTGCGGAAGCTATACTTAAAAAAGGTTTGCATGCAGATCAAATCGCTTCAATTGGAATTACTAACCAGCGGGAGACCGTTGTGGTTTGGGACAAACATACCGGTATTCCTGTTTACAATGCTATAGTATGGCAAGACAAAAGAACAGCCGCTTATTGCGACCAGCTTCGTGCTGAGGGTAAGAGTCCGATGATAAGGGAAAAGACCGGCCTGGTAATTGACGCCTATTTTTCAGGAACTAAGGTAAAATGGATACTGGATAATGTGGAAGGTGCCAGGGAAAAAGCAGAGGCAGGCAACCTGATCATGGGTACTATAGATACCTGGCTCATCTGGAAATTAACCGAAGGAAGTTTACATGTCACTGATGTCACCAATGCCTGCAGGACCCTATTCTTTAATATCAATACGCTCGATTGGGACCAGGAATTGCTCGATCTCTTCGGAATCCCAAAATCCATGCTACCCGAGGTTAAGGCTTCCAGCGAGGTATACGGACACACCAGTGAAGGACTTTTTACGGCTAGAATTCCCATCGCAGGCATTGCAGGCGATCAGCAAGCTGCACTATTTGGTCAGATGTGTACACAGCAGGGAATGGTTAAAAACACCTACGGCACCGGCTGTTTTATGCTTATGAACATCGGTGAAGAACCCATAGTTTCCAACAACAACCTGCTCACCTCAATAGGATGGCAGATAAACGGCAAAACCACTTATGTACTGGAAGGCAGTATATTCATAGCCGGGGCCGTTGTACAGTGGTTGAGAGACAGTCTCAAGATCATCAGAAAATCTTCTGAGGTGGAAAAATTGGCAACGTCTGTTGATAGTTCTGAAGGAGTCTATTTTGTACCTGCTTTCGCCGGCTTGGGTGCCCCTCATTGGGATCAGCATGCCAAGGGCTCCATTTTCGGACTGACCAGGGGAAGTACCGATGCACATATTGCGCGAGCTGCTCTAGAATCTGTCGCTTATCAGACTATGGACATCCTGAAGGCCATGGAGGCAGATTCGGGAATTGCGATCAGGGAATTGCGAGTTGACGGGGGGGCAACGGTTAATGATTTGCTCATGCAAATACAGGCTGATGTACTCAATACTGAAACCGTGAGACCTCAGATTGTTGAGACAACTGTAATGGGTGCAGCATTTCTGGCCGGTCTGGCAGTGGGTTACTGGCAGGACCTGGACGAGATTAAACAGATCTGGCAAACCGATAAACGATTTAAACCCACTGAGGACAGGGCCTCCATTGAAGAAGGCATCCGTGGCTGGTATAAAGCTATAGAAGCGTTGCAATTTTGGTCTAAACAATCTTAATTCATATGACACCATTTATATCAGAGATCGTAGGCACCTTTATTTTGATGTTGCTGGGATGTGGCATCAATGCCAATGTGGTATTAAAAGACACCAAGGGTAATAATGGTGGTTGGTTAGCAATTACAACCGGTTGGGCCCTGGCTGTATACGTAGCCGTAGTGGTAGCCGGACCTTCCAGCGGTGCACACATCAATCCGGCTGTCAGCATAGGACTGGCTGCTGCGGGAAAGTTTCCGTGGCAGGATGTTCCCCTCTATATTACCGCACAATTCATTGGCGCTATGCTGGCCGCACTGATCGTATGGCTGAATTATAAAGACCATTTTGACAGAACAGAGGATCAGAAATTAAAACTGGCTGTATTCAGCACGGCTCCGGCCATTCCTAATATATCACTCAACTTTCTTGCAGAGGTGACAGGAACATTTGTTCTTGTATTTGCAGTACTATTTTTTACTGATGCCAGTATTGTAGAATCAAATACGATAATCGGACTAGGTTCACTTGGTGCTCTGCCTGTGGCCTTCGTTGTTTGGTCTATCGGTCTTTCCCTTGGAGGTACTACAGGCTATTCCATTAATCCCGCACGTGATCTCGGTCCCAGGATAATGCATGCCATTTTGCCAATTAAGAATAAGGGAGGTAGCGATTGGTCCTATGGCTGGATTCCGGTATTAGGTCCTATTGCCGGTGGCTTACTAGCTGCTATACTGGCCGCTTTCCTCAGCGCTTAATGCAATATTTTGTGCGGCAATATATGAACCTGTCCAGGCAGATTGAAAGTTAAATCCTCCGGTTACAGCATCTATATTTAGTACTTCTCCTGCAAAGTACAAGCTCGGGTGTAATCGACTGCTAAACGATTTGAAATCAATTTGTTTCAGATCAACTCCTCCGGCAGTAACGAACTCTTCTTTGTTGGTACTCTTACCATCTACCATAAACTCAGATGCTGTGAGCAGTTCAGCCAAGGCATCAATCCGGCTATTGCTCAGATCGGCCCATTTTAGCTCTTCCGGAATTCCCGCAGCCGCTATGAGTCGGCGCCACAATTTTCTGGGCAGGTCAAAAGCAACGGTACGCAGAACTGTTTTTCTGGCTTCTACGGAACGAACCTCCTGTAGCAAGTGTCTGACGCTATTTTCATGGTAATCCGGTATCCAATTTACCCTGATCCTGAAACGGTAATTATAATCGAAAAGCTCTCTTGCTGCCCAGGCCGAAAGCTTTAAAATGGCAGGACCGCTAAGGCCCCAATGCGTTATTAAAACCGGGCCTTCTGCCACAAATTCTTCCGTGGATTTTGGTCTGCTCCTCAGTCCTACAGTTATTTCCTTGATATTGGGTCGCTTATTAACAATAGAAACCCTGGCGTGGGTACTTATGCCCTGAAGCCCTGAAATGCGTTTGTCCTGGATATTAAAACTAAATAGCGAGGGAACCGGATCAACAATCAGATAACCCAGCCTGCTCAGGATATGCCAAATTTTAATATTACTGCCGGTGGCAATTAAAACAAACTTGGCTTTGAATGTTCTCTTCTTCCCCACCAGCTGCCATATTTCGGAGTCCGGATCTGTCGATTCCTCGGGAGGAATAATATCCAGGACCGCGGTATTGCGTATTATTCTGATACCGTGCTTTTCAGCTTCATTAAGAAAGAAGTTGATGATAGTTTCAGATTGATCCGTTACGGGAAACATTCTGCCGTCATCTTCAGTTTTTAACTGAATTCCGTGATCCTGAAAATAGTTGACGGTTTCCTGGCTGGAATGAGAGTGAAATGGACCTAATAATTCCCGGGCACCTCTGGGGTAGTGTTCTACGAGTTCAGACGGTTCACTAATTGTATTGGTTACATTACAGCGTCCACCTCCGGATACTCTTACCTTGGAAAGAACATTTTTTCCCCTTTCGAGAATTGCAATTTTAAGCTGTGGCTGGCTCATTGCTAAGTGCAATGCCCCGTAAAAGCCTGCGGCACCGCCACCAACAATAATTACATCGAACATCATCTGATGCGCTCAGGGTAGTCGGAAAATATTCCGTCAACACCGTAATCCTTCATCCTACTGATCTCCTCCGGGTTATTTACAGTCCATGTGTATACCTTGAATCCGGCCTGATGTATGGAATCAACCACCTCTTCGTTCAATTGACCAAAGTTGGGATTGATAGCGACCGCATTGAGTTCTTTAGCCACCGGAATAGCTTTTAGAGGATCTCCTTCCACCAGCACCCCAATTGCGATATCAGGATTAAAAGATCGGAAGGATCTGAGTTCATCCCAATTAAAACTGGAGATCAGAAATTGATCCAGTGTCCAGCCGTTTCTTTCGATGTAGGTTTCAATGATAAAATTTACGCGATCTGCCTGATTAGCACCTTTCAACTCTATATTGAGCTTGGCTTGTTTGTCTACCAATCTCAGGACCTCCTGCAACATTGGAATTGGATGATTGCCGTCAAGTATAAGTTTTTTGGCATCAACAATATTGTATTCCTCTATCTTACCCCCGCCGTTGGTGAGTCTGTCTACGCGTTCATCGTGGAAGACAAGAATTTCCCCACTGGCAATCTTAAACACATCAATCTCAATCATGTCTACTCCAAGATCGAGCGCTTTCTGTATTGAAGGAAGACTATTCTCGGTCTCGTGTCCCATGGCCCCCCTGTGACCTATTACCATAATTTCGTTACTCATATCATTACAACTTGAAAGAAATATCCCCAGGCATAAGATGCTGAGTTTAAGATATCTGACGCTCATAAAAAATCCGGTTTATTCTTTTGAATCATGCAGAGGCAAAAATACAATTTCGGGATAATTCTGAAACCTTATTTTACCAAGCTTTTAAAGACAATTGAAATTCTAATTTATTGAATAATAATCATTATTATGGTAATAAACTGATGATATGATAATTTTAAATATATATATTTGTGATATTAGCAACCAATTAATAACTAAACTATGTTTTCAAAGCAAAATTTATTGGCTACGTTAGCCGGTTTCCTGGTTATGTTCTTTGTAGGCTATCTCATCTGGGGAATTGCCACAGCCGATTTCTTTGACGGTCACATGCTAAATGACTTTAGCAAAGATCCGCCGGATTTTCTTTTTTTAGCTATCAGTAATCTCGTGGCTGCATTTGTTGTGAGTACGCTTTACGGCAAATGGTCTGGTGGTAATTACGGGGCAAAGGATGGATTCGGCTTTGGTGCCTGGATCGGTCTGTTCACAGGAGTGGGCCTGGGATTGTTGTGGTACTCCACTGCAAATTTGATGGACCTCCAGGGCTATCTGGCAGAGGCAGTACTGGAAATAATATTCTATGGAATTATGGGTGCTGCAATCGGAGCGGTATATAAAGCTACACAGCCTAAAGCCGCTACCTGATTAATCCAAATTGAAATAATACCAAGGCCTGTGGGACAATTCCACAGGCTTTTTTATAGTTTGAAAATAAAGGATTCCAAGGGTCCAGAAGAGACCTTGATCTTTCCTTCGCCATTCTCTACTAAAAGTGTATTACCAGAACCGTAAAGAACATCCTCGATCTCATAGCTTCCGTCTTGCAGTGACCATTGATCAATGATATGAGGTGGAATTTTCAATTCGAATTCATAGGACTTATAACTGTCAAAATTGCTTAGAACTATCAATTTTTCATCATTACCCCAGCGGACATAGGAGAGTACTCTATGATCGTAACCTTCTGTTCTCTCCTTATTGTAGAAGTGGATTTCTTCATAGGCACCCATTAAAGCCTCACTTGATATAGTGAAATTCAGCAGTCTTTTATAGAAGTCGCGCAGGTCTTTTTCCTCCTGGTAAAGCTGCCCGCCATCAAATTCTTTGTTGTTTACCCATCGCTGATGGTTCGGCACACCAATATAGTCAAATATGGAGGTCCTGGTAGGCGAACCGAAGCCGGCATTTTCCGCTCCCGGTTCTCCAACTTCCTGTCCAAAATAAATCATCGTTGGTGAGGTACTGATTGTAGCAGATATGACCATAGCAGGTTTTCCCTTGTTGGCATCTCCCGCAAAATCCGGACTCGCAATTCGCTGTTCATCGTGGTTCTCCAGAAAATGCAGCATATGATGTTCAATATCGGCCATTTCTTTTTGAACAACCGGGATATGATCTGTCCAACCGTGTCCCTGTACTATATGTTTTATGCTGTCATAAAGCTCTACCTTGTCGTACAGGTAGTCCATTTTCCCTTTATAGATATAGTCCCTGTAAAGGGAGGGGTTGTATACTTCTGCCAACAAAAGTGCATCGGGATTTGCAGCTTTTATACTGGAATTCATATAGCTCCAGAATTCAATCGGCACCATTTCAGCCATATCAAACCTGAAGCCATCTACTCCAATTTCCAGCCAGTACAGGGCAATGTCCTTAAATTTTACCCAGGAATTGGGGATGTCTTTGTCTGACCAGAATTGCAAGTGTTCAGCGTGATCCTTGTTTCCGTATTCATCAGGTAGTATATCGAATTCTGCAGTACCATCCGGACTGACTCCATAATTGATTTTTACTGTTTCATACCAGTCGTTAAAATCTGGTTTTGCCAGTCGCGATCCGTTACCGGTCCATTTTGCCGGCACTTCTTTAAAAGTTCCATCGGAAAGTGGATGTGCTTCCCCCCCAAGGGGTTGGTAACCGTTATGACTGTCAGGTACCTGGAAAGCCTGACCCGGTATATAATAGTAATCGTTATCCCGTCTGTACTCAACACTGCTGTCATCAGACTGTCCAAAAGGTTCGTGGCCTGCGGGAGTAGAACTGCCTTCATAGTTTCTCGCTACATGATTGGGTACAATGTCTATAAGCACTTTCAGTCCGGCCTTATGACTTCGCTCTAGTAAAGCCTTAAACTCATCCAGTCTGTTCGCCGGGTCGTCTGCCAGATCCGGATTGACATTGTAATAGTCTTTTACTGCATAGGGAGAACCTGCCCTTCCCTTAACCACATCCGGATCATCGTTAGAAATACCATAATCAGTATAGTCTCCTATAAGCGCATGATGTGGCACACCGGTATACCATATATATGTTACTCCCAGTTGACGTATTTCGCTTAGAGCCTTATCGTTAAAGTCGGAGAATTTACCAACGCCATTCTCCTCCTTTGTACCCCAAGACTTATTTGTGGTATTCGTATTGCCAAATAATCTCGTAAATACCTGGTAAATAACTTCCTTTTTCTTTGTTGTCGTGATCTGATCCATTGATTCCACCTCTTTTTTCTCCGGCTTGCAACCGGAAATCGCTGTAATTACAAATAAGATTATATACGTATAAGCTATTCTTCTCATCCTTAGAGAATTATTTCTTCAATTCCAAAATATATGCTGTCTTAGCTTCAATCGTCCAATCATCCGAAAGGTTGAACCTTCGTTCATTAAGTACATCCTTTGCCGTGGTATAAGCACTTAGATTTTCTTCGAATCTGTTCAGCATAAGTTTTCTTTCCGAATTATTGGGGTTTATTACAACCATTACGGATTTGTCGCCAAGCGTTCGGAAGTAAATAAATACGTTTTCCTCAGGTGCATACTGTGTCATTTTACCTCTGTGAATAACCTCTGCATGCTTGCGCCAGTTGAGAAGCCGGGAAGTAAATTCGTGATACTGGACTTCTTTTTCTGTCCGGCCAGCGGGAGTAAAGGCATTTCGTTCGTCATCGGGCCAACCGCCCGGAAAATCTCTCCTGATATCTCCGTCTCCTTCAGACTTTTTCCCCATCATACCAATTTCGGATCCGTAATAGATCTGCGGTATTCCTCTAATTGTGCAGATTAAGGATAAGATCATTTTATACTCCTCAATACCTGGATATAGCTCGTTGATCCTGGGTGTATCGTGGTTCTCGGCAAATACAAGAATATTCTGAATATCCGGATAGAGAAAATCACTTACAAAATTTTCATAGACAGAAACCATTCCTTTATTCCACTCAGGATCGTCCTTGCCAAACTCCTCAATTACAGCATCGTGCAAGGTAAAGTCCATAACAGAAGGCAGATGTGAATTGAAATTTTGTATTGCACCGATCCTACTGTCTTTCTGCCAGTATGCTATTTGGGCCTGGTGATGCATCCATATTTCACCGACGATGTTCAGATTTGGGTACTCGTTCATAATGGCCATGGTCCATTGGGCAATGGTATCTTTGTTATTATAGGAATAGGTATCCACCCTGAATCCGTCCAGATTGGCATATTCAATCCACCAGATTGCATTTTGAATCAGATAATTCAACATACTGGGGTTAGACTGGTTGAGATCTGGCATGGAAGGTACGAACCAACCCTCAACGCACATTTTGAGATCTCGCTTAGACGCATTTGGGTCCATTTGTGTGGTCATACGGTGATTGGTCTGCTGGTATGTATCAAATTGGTGGATCCAGTCATCCGAGGGTAAGTCTTTGATCATCCAGTGCTCCAGGCCCCAGTGATTAGTTACATAATCCATAATGAGTTTCATATCCCTCTTGTGTAGTTCTTCCGCCAATTCAAGATATTCCTCATTACTTCCAATCCTGGGATCGATCCGGTAGACATCGCTTTGTGCATAACCGTGATAAGAACCCCGGGCATCGTTATCCTCGCACATCGGTGTACTCCAGATGGTGGTCGCGCCGAGACTTTGAATATAATCCAGATGATTTATGATGCCACGGATATCACCACCATGCCTTCCACCGGGATCTTCCCTGTTGACTTTTTCTGTAGTCTCGGGATGAGAGTCCCTGGAAGGATCGCCATTTGCAAAACGATCGGGCATGATCAGATAGATTACATCAGACGAATCAAAACCCGGGCGCTCAGCTGAACCGGTACGACGCTCCCTGAATTCAAATTCTTTTATAAAGCTTCGTTTACCGTTTTGCTTAAATTCAAACTGAACAATACCAGTATGAGCGTTACCGCTGTCAATAGTTATAAAAAGGTAGTTTGAATTATCGGTCCTTTTTACTTCCAGGATCTTTACATCTGAAGATTCAGGCTCGTAGTCTGCAATATTTTCTCCATAAAAAAGTATCTCCAGATTCTGTAGTTTCATTCCTGACCACCAAAAAGGAGGTTCCATTCTTTGTACCTGGGATGAACTTTGATGTATTGATGCCATCAGAAAGAAGATCAAAGCAAAGCGGATCAGCTTTTTCATATTTCAGCGAAGTGTAAAAGCGTGTAGAGTGATAGATACTGGATTATCATCTCAACTTATCCTCGCTTTACACCATAATTTTATTCTGCAAACTCATTTGTTTCACTCACCAACTGCTTCGGACCAATTACCACTCTTTTTCCATACACCCGAATAGACATTTCCTGATCCCCTTCCAGTTCAAAAGTGGTCTCTTCCTGTGTGACTTTTACCTTCAAAATACGATTTCTAAAATTTACTTTAAAGGAATATGCCTCCCACTCATTCGGGATCCTCGGGGTGAAAGACAGCTTATCTTCCACAACACGCATTCCTCCAAAGCCTTCAACGATACTCATCCAGGTACCGGCCATAGAAGTGATATGAAGTCCTTCTTCCACTTCCTTATTGTAGTCATCCAGGTCTAGTCTGGATGTTCTCAAATATAATTCATAGGCCTTCGTCATCCGGTCGAGCTTTGCCGCCAGAATGGAATGGACGCATGGAGAGAGGGAAGATTCGTGAACTGTGAAAGGTTCGTAAAAATCGTAATGTCTGGCGATCTCATCGGTAGAGAAACGATCTTCAAATAGATAAAAGCCCTGCAGCGTATCGGCCTGTTTGATATATGGAGATCTGAGAATACGATCCCAGCTCCATTTCTGGTTAATAGGTCTTTGAGACCTGTCCAGTTCCGATACGGTCAGCAGTTCCTTATCCAGGAATCCGTCTTGCTGCAAATAGATATTTCGATCTTTTGAAAAAGGGAAATACATATTGTTGGCAACTTCCAGCCATGATTCGACTTCTGAATCTGTAAGCTTGGTCAGCCCCATGATCCTGTCGTAATCTGCTTTATAACCGTCCTTGACCTTGGTCAGTTGCTCGGTGGTAAACTGAATGCACCAACGAGCCAGGTAATTTGTGTACCAGTTATTATTAACATTGTTCTCATACTCGTTAGGACCGGTCACCCCCAGTATCACATATTGATCTTTCTCTGTGGAAAATGAGGCCCTCTGATGCCAGAACCTGGCAATACCGATGAGTACTTCAAGCCCCATTTCAGGAATGTAGGAGTAATCACCTGTAAATCTGTAATAATTATAAATGGCAAATGCAATGGCGCCGTTACGGTGGATTTCTTCAAAAGTAATTTCCCATTCGTTGTGGCATTCCTCACCGTTCATGGTAACCATAGGATAGAGTGCAGCTCCACCACTGAATCCTAACTTCTCCGCATTTTCAATGGCCCGTTCCAGATGGTTATAGCGATACTGCAACAGATTTCTAGCCACCTTATGATCCTTAGTCGCCATATAAAAAGGTATACAGTAAGCTTCCGTATCCCAGTAAGTACTACCTCCGTATTTTTCACCGGTAAATCCCTTGGGTCCGATATTAAGTCGGGAATCCGTCCCCAGATAGGTCTGGTTTAGATGAAAGATATTAAAACGGATACCCTGCTGTGCTTTGACATCTCCTTCTATAGTAATGTCGCTCATATCCCAGATTGCGGCCCAGGATCTCTTTTGCATTTCGAGCAGCTCTTCAAAGCCAAGCTCTGTGGCTTTCGCCAGCACTTTCTTGGCTGCATCGATCAATTCAGAACTTTTGTGATTCCTGGAAACTGTGTAGCCACCAAATTTTTCAAGAATGGCGGTTTCATCTTTGGCAACTTCCTGAACATACTTATGGGCGATCATCAGGTCTTCTTTGACCTCTTCAACAGACTTCGCATCCGGATCGGAAGCCAAGCCCGCCTGCATAAATGTGCAGGTCTCAAAATTGGTTTTCATGGTATGGGCCTCAATAAAGGCCTGGTTCTCTCCGGAAACAACATTTGTTGTATTCCAGAACTGGTCGTCCCAATTGCTGTCTTCATTGTGAATACCACTGTCGAGGTACGGAATAAACTCAATTTTTGCAGCTCCGGATAATGGAGTAACCTCAAAGCGTATTGCCCCAAGATCGTCCAGGGCCAAGCTCAGGAACCTGGTGGATCTGATCCGGACTTTAATGCCATTTGGAAGGGTAGCCTGGAAGCTTCTCTGGTACCATCCCTCCTTCATATTGAGTTCCCTGCGAAAATCTTCAACCGAGGTGCAGGTATTTAGGTCCAGTTCCTCCCCGTCTATGAAAACGCGGATACCTATCCAGTTGGGAGCATTCAATACCTTTGCGAAGTATTCGGGATATCCGTTCTTCCACCAGCCAACCCTTGTTTTATCGGGATAGTAAACTCCGGCTATATAACTGCCCTGAAATGTGGGACCGGAGTAATTCTCTTCAAAGTTTGCTCTCTGACCCATCGCACCGTTGCCAATGCTGAACAGGCTTTCAGAAGACTTCACATTGTCTTTGTCAAAGCCTTCTTCAATAATAGACCATGCGTCGGATAAAATGTAATCCTGATTCATATTATATATAATGTATAGTTCGTCTGTTTAATTTCTTCTGAATACTCCCCTGAATTAGTCTAAGCCTTGCCGTCTGCTTTATCGAAAAGTTCCATCAGTAAATTAGCACTGATCT
>JAAUXY010183398.1_pt1 | contig 13724 bp, 8 predicted proteins | sample 7278121 | NCBI WGS metagenome assembly JAAUXY01 (sample SAMN14350117, study PRJNA611818) | marine sediment metagenome | isolation source: surface marine sediment (1.8m) | place: French Polynesia: Moorea | collected 2018-08 | reverse complement strand
TTTCGATCGTTTGAGGCGAATAGTGGTGACTATTTAACGAAAACGATCGTAACAAGAGACCCATTCCCTGCCGCCGCATCACTAGCTTTATACTTCAAGATTAGTCGCTTGGAGGCAAAAGACGAAAAAATATTTGGAACTACAGCCCCATCGGCAAATCAAAATCGTGTAACAAAGCCTGCACCCTAATTTATTCGGATACTAACTATAACTATACAGTAGGTTTTATTGGAAATAGCGCTATCGGCGATAAATGCTTTAGAATAGTAACTATTCTTAAATTTAATCGTTGACATAGTGATATTTTTACTCTTCGCTTAGTTTCTTCACTCATAGGATGAGTATGGGTCTCACTTCAGGATACACTACTTCAATACACAACTCCCAAACAATTTCGAAAATAAACAATACTGGAGACCATGGCTTTAAACTTCACAAGAATTTGGCTCATCGTTTATTTGGTAACTCTCTGTTTGGTGTCTTACTCATGTTCAACTACTCCGTCAAGTAGTCAAACTCCAGTTAAACCCCAACCACCAACGAGTTCCAACCAGACAACTTCCAAGTCCGAATCGCAAGCATCACAAGCCACGAAGAGCTCTGAGGAAAAAGCGCAGAAGGAGAAAGCGGCGAAGGAGAAAGCCTCCTTAAAGACTGATTCTGGTAAATCCAGTGCTGAAAACGCTGCTGAGGAGGATACCGCCGAAGTGGACCAAGGAACTAATAACGTCGAAGGCGCAGCCCCTCGGCCTGACGAAAGTACTGTACCGACCCCACATACTCAACCTGCTGCACTGCCTGCAACGAAGACCGAGGAAGAAAAAGCACTCGAATTGAACCAAAAACTCAATAAGTCGCTGAGCACTTTCGACGGAAAATTACTCAAGGAAAGACAAATATTGCAAGATCAGCAACCATCTGGTAGTAGGAGGGGAACTCAAGGCGACATGGACACCACCGATACACTCGGTTCTGGCAGCGAGGGGGAATCCATTTCCGGTGAGACCCCAGGAGGAAGCCCTGGTACTGAAGAAAAACCTCAGGGAGTAACACAAGGAGGTCGTAGTACACGCCAGCGAGGAGGTGTACCACCCACACCACCGGATATCCCCGACGGCAAGGATGATGACATCATCGCCCGCCAGCTACGTGAAGCGGCGGAAAACGAAACCGACCCGGCATTGCGGGAAAAGCTCTGGGAGGAATACAGAAAATACAAAAGGGGTGGCGGTTAGTGACTGGAATTGGTCAAGGGGATACGCTGAAAACGCGATTGATCTCGCTCATGATGGTGCTTTCGCTTACCCTGCTCAGTGCATGTGCCAGCCATCAGATCATAAAAGCAAACGCCACACCCTCAATCAAAGCTCAACAAGAAATTCCAGAAAGTCAACTGTTAGACGTTGGGGTTTCCATTTTTAATCCAGGAATTCCTGAAGACCCCAAGGATCAGGAAAAAGAGAATATTTTCCCCGAAGTAAGGAAGGCCGAAGCACGCTACATTCCCTATGTTCTGCGAACCACGCTGGAGGGAACGGGTCATTGGGGTGCCGTGCGAGTCATGCCTTCAGGTACCTATACAACGGACCTATTGGTCGAAGGGAAGATAGTTACCTCGAACGGCGAGCAAATGGTCGTAGATATAGTGGTTAAAGATGCCACTGGTCGGGTCTGGCTGGAGAAGCAGTATTCAGACACCGCCAGCAAATACGCCTACCGTGAGCAAAAACTCGGCGATGAAGATCCATTTCAAGATATCTATAATAATATCGCTAACGATATGCTTGCGGTAAAAAATCGTCTGCGCAGCGAAGACTTCCGAACGATTCGCAACGTATCCGAATTGAAATTTGCAGCGGATTTGTCGCCACAAGCCTTTGGTGACCATTTGCAACAAAACGAGCGAGGCGATTACCAGATTAATCGCCTGCCGGCGCAAGATGATCCGATGCTGGCGCGCGTCCGCAGCATCCGAGACCGTGATAACATGCTGATCGATACCTTGGACGAACACTATGCTTCGCTGCATCGTGGCATGACGCAACCCTATCAAGATTGGAGAAAAAATAGCTTTGAAGAAGTCCAGGCATTGCGAGAAGTTCAAAGCTCAGCGCGGAATCGAATGCTACTCGGTGCCGCAGCCGTAATCGCAGGCATTTTCGGTGCAACTACGAGCAACAGTAGTGTGGGTTCAACAGCAGGCACAGTTGCTGTGCTCGGTGGAGTTGGCATCTTTCAGAGTGGCCTGCAAAAGCGCGCAGAATCCAAAATACACGCTGAAGCCTTACAGGAATTAGGCAATTCGTTCGAAGCTGAAGTCGCGCCCTTGGTAGTCGACGTAGAGGGTAAAACTATCACACTGACTGGATCGGCAGAAGATCAGTATAAAGAATGGCGTCATCTGCTCCAAGAAATCTATGCCACGGAAACCGCATTCCCGCTTGCAGATGAAGTGAGCAACGAGAACTTGGAAACTAACTCGGAGCCTAAACCGGATCAATAGATCTGTAGTGATTATACTTCGAACGGTCGTAAATTATGATTTTTCGCTGGCCCTGAACATCGATAGCCGCGTTGCTCTGGCTCGCAATAAGACCTGGCTATTACTCGCCTTCGCGCCTTGCTCTCGATGCCCAGGGCTCACCCAAAATTTCCCAATTTACAACCGTTCGAAGTATACTCGGCTATCGTCACAAATTCTGGTGTGGCAGCAGATGCTTTCCAAGACCGCCAGCTGTCAGGATGGCCTTTATGGTGCGTACAAGCATATATTTACGGCATATGCTATAAAGCATCGGCCCTATCCGACCAAGTAGTTACGATCTATACTGCAACCGTTCAATGCCCAAGCTCACCCGAGGCCAGACACTCTCCACCCGTTTCACCCTCGTCAGCCGCCTTGGACAGGGTGGCATGGGGGTCGTTTGGCTTGCCCAAGACAATGAACTCAAGGAGCAGGTCGCTCTAAAAATCCTAAAACCAGAATTAACTGCCTCACCCGAGATGGTGGAATTGCTCAGAAATGAGTGCCGCAATACCCGTCGTCTCAACCACCCTAATATAGTCCGCGTATTTGACTTTCATGCTATTGAGTCCTGCTATTTTATTTCGATGGAATATATGGAGGGCTGTGATTTTCGGCAATTCATTGGAGGTGATTATCGGGACTTTTTGCCTAAGCTATTACCGGTGCTCGATGCCCTTGAATATGCCCACAACTTAGGAGTTATTCATCGGGACCTCAAGGCGTCCAATATTCTTTTCGATAAAGCGGGCATCGTTCGACTGATGGACTTTGGTATCGCTGCAGCCAGTCACAAGGAAAATGAGGCACTTGCGCTAACCTCGGGCGGTTCACTTTACAGCATGAGTCCTCAGCAGATTGCTCAACAAAAACCTCAACCGGCTGATGACATCTATTCATTCGGTACCCTGTTATACCAATTACTCAGCGGCTATCCACCATTTTACCCGGACATCACCGAAGATAGGGTCATCCATGAATCTCCCCCCCCGATGCCGGCCTCCAGGCCGCTACCACCGCAACTGGAATCGCTGGTAATCAAACTTCTTGCAAAATCACCCGCCGACCGCCCAGCCACTATCGCCGCAGTTAGACAATCATTAGTGGCATGCATTAGTACTCAGGTCAACGTTACGACGCCACCGCAGGGGCCATCGGCAGAAAAACCACTGTCGCAGGAGGCGGATCGCATCACTCCCCTAAGCCTCAATCCGCCCGCAGCTGCGAATCAAACCAAGCCTACGACTCACATTTCACCCCATACGGTTCCGGCAAAGTTGGCGTGGGTTACATTATTTCTGCTGCTCATGACCGCGATTGGGGTATTCTACTTTTTGCCGAAAACCACCCAGCATTCCCGTCACGAGAAAACAGTCGCCGAAAGCGCTATCCTCTCCGACCCAGATCCATCAAGCCTCCCTTCTGCTCCCGCCTCAACAACCTCAATTCAGGGGGGAGTATCCCCCTGGACGCAGGCACAGCTTGCTCACGATAGGCAAACGGCTGAGCAGGTACTATCAGATTTACTGGAAAAGCAATCGGCACTAGAGAATCGCGGAGTAGCCATCTGGGGAACAGTAAAATTCGAATCAGCCCAAGCCATGGCTGTTAAAGGCGACGAAGCTTTTCGACAGAGCAATTTCAATGCGGCCACCCAGGCCTATTCCGAGGGTGTTGAACTTATGGACCAACTCCTCGTAGAAGCCCAGTCAGTATTCAATACAACTCTCACAGAAGGCTGGGAAGCCTTTGCAGCCGGCAACAGCGAAACCGCAAAGCAGTCCTTCAAGCTAGCATTAACGATCAATCCCAATCATGAGGAAGCGAAGCGGGGACTCGCTCGTGCTGAGAGCTTGGACCAGGTCCTGGCATTGTTAGAGTCTGGTCGACAACACGAGCAACAAAACAAACTGCCACTCGCACAAGCAGATTTTCAGCAGGCCAGTAAACTGGATCCCGAATTTGAGCCGGTCCGGGCCGCTCTCCTGCGTATCAATAATAAACTCCAAGACATTCGCTTTAAAGAGATCATGTCCGTGGGCTTTACAGCCTTGACCCGCCAGGACTACAAAGCGGCCCGCGAGGCCTTTGAACGTGCTCGCCAACTAAAACCGCATTCGCAGGAGCCCCTCGACGGTCTGGCGCAAGTGGACATTAACCAACGTCTCAACCAGATCGCCGCACACCAACACAAAGCCACATCACTGGAACAGCGGGAGCGCTGGGACGAGGCCGCCAGGCATTACAGCGCCGCTTTGAAGCTCGATCCGACACTGGTATTTGCACAACAGGGGAAAACGCGTAGCCTTGAGCAAGCTAACCTATCGAAGGAATTGAATTTTTTCATTCATAACCCTAAGCGATTGTCCTCAAAGAACGTTCTGGACAGAGCGATAAAATTAAAAGACGAGGCGTTGACGGTCAAAAATAGCGGACCCATCCGGCAACAACAGATCGAGCGCCTATCCAAATTGATCAAACAGGCTCAAACTGCAGTGCCGGTGCGCTTGGAATCTGACAATCTAACTAATGTTGTAATATACAAAGTGGGCCGACTGGGAAGTTTCAATACCCGGCAACTGGAGCTGCGTCCTGGCACCTATACGGCGGTAGGAACGCGTGCCGGTTATCGCGATGTGCGACGTCAATTTACCATTGTGGCGGGTAAACTGCCGGCGCCGATAGTGGTGCTTTGTGAGGAAAAGATATGAGTCAAGCTCCCGCTGCACACGACAGCGTCGGTGAAGTCACGTACCAACCCAACGACTTCCCTCTCACAATTGGTGGCAAAAATGCCGACATCCCCGTACCGGGCATCCCAGCTGGTGAACCGCTGGCCGTGCTTGGCGTGGCGGACAAATCGCCGTTCATACAACCTGGTCCACAGCATCGTCCCATTTTGCTGAATGGAAACCGCTTGGAAGACTCTCAATGGTTGCAGCATGGGGATGTACTTCACCTAGGCGAGACACGGATCGTGTGTAATTTCAATACCGCGGGTTTGGGTTTTAAGGTGTCCTACGGAGATCCGACCCAGAATACCTTGCCACCGCTCGAAACTAGCTCGAAAATCGCGGCACCGATATCGCCTCCCCCCCTACCCGAAGAACCGGACAAAACCATTCAACCGATCACGTTCGTTCTGCCGGAACTTGAGTCGTCGAAACCCACACGTGGCCTCAAGCCGCTGTCAGTAATCCTGCTATTAATTCTGCTGACGCTGGGTGGAGTAGCTTGGTATCTGTTTACGGCCAAATCGATTCGTCTAGAAATTGAACCTGTGCCAGATCGTATTACCGTAGAGGGTACGCTATTACCTTTCTCGTTGGGAGGAAGGTATCTGTTAAGACCCGGGACTTACACCCTTAAAGCGGAAAAAACAGGCTATCATAGTCTAACCCAACTCCTTGAGATCACCGAGGCTGCACAACAGACTTTTTCCCTGAAGCTTGATAAATTACCGGGTTTACTCACAGTGATTTCACGCCCTGTTGAGGGTGCGCAGGTATTTATCGACACTAAAGAGGTCGGGCAAACACCACTCGCTAATTTAGAGATTGCACCGGGAGAACACGAGTTGGTGGTACGCGCCGATAGATACCTCGAATATCAAGCAGCGGTAACGATCGAAGGCGCCGCGAAAAAACAGGCACTGGAAATCAATTTAACGCCCGGTTGGGCAGCCATTTCTTTGAGCTCCTCACCCTCAGACGCTCACGTGCTAGTGGACGGTGAGGAGGTTGGATTAACGCCCTTAACCGCCGAACTGGCGCAAGGAGAGCGTGAGGTTGAATTGAAACTGAAGGGTTACAAGACCTGGCAACAACGACTTAAGGTGGTAGCGAACGAACCTCAAATCCTGCCGCAGGTAAACTTGCAAGAGGCTGATGGGCGAGTTTTAGTAGGCACGACGCCCGAAGGTGCCAACGTTACCTTGGACGGCAAATATCAAGGGCAAACACCGCTCGAGCTTGCATTCGCTCCGGGCTCTACCCATAGCATCGGTTTGACTAAAGCCGGATACCAACTAGTCACTCATGACGTGGAGGTGAAGGCGGAGGAAGAAAAGCAGTTGAACGTGCAGTTGAAGCCGAATCTCGGGACAGTCAAACTCGTAAGCCGCCCCGATGGCGCCGTAGTTTATGTAGACGGCGTACGCCGCGGCAGCGCTAATCAACGCTTAAGGCTTACCGCAGTTCCCCATATGCTTGAAATAAAGAAAGCGGGTTACGCTTCTCAAAAGCTCAGCGTGACCCCCCGTCCAGGATTCGAACAGGAGCTTTCGATCACCTTACAATCCTTGGCGCAACGCCAGGCCGCCGCTACACCCACGATGATTAAAACCCATGCCGGGCAAGAGCTGCGCCTGATCAAACCCGGTCAATTCACCATGGGCGCATCGCGTCGCGAGCAAGGCCGACGGGCCAATGAAGTACGCTATCCCGTGAAACTCACCCGTGCATTTTACCTTGGCACCAAAGAAGTCACCAACACCCAGTTTCGCCAGTTTCAAGCGGCCCATTCCTCGGGCATTGTGCAAAATATCAGCCTGGACATCGATAGTCGTCCTGTGGTCAGGGTGAGCTGGGAACAAGCAATCCGCTATTGTAATTGGTTGAGCCGTCAAGACGGTTTGCCACTCTTCTATGTGGAACAAGACGGCAAGCTGGTTGCAGCCCAACCTGTCACCTTGGGGTACCGCTTACCCACAGAAGCTGAATGGGCCTGGGCTGCCCGCTTTGCTGGTGGTACTCAAGCTGTGAAATTTCCTTGGGGTAAGACGTTGCCGCCTGCCGAGAAGTCAGGGAACTACGCAGATGAATCCGCCGGGAATCTCATCGCCGACACGCTTAACGGTTATAACGATGGTTATCCAGCAAGTGCACCCGTCGGGACTTACCCATCTAACTCACTGGGTTTGTTTGACCTTGGCGGAAACGTGGCCGAATGGATTCATGATTTTTATTCTTTCGGCCCCAATCAGACCGAAAAGCCTTCGATAGATCCCATGGGACCGGCCAAAGGTCAGTATCACGTCATTCGTGGATCGAGTTGGATGCACGCAAGTATCAGCGAACTGCGTTTGACTTATCGGGACTATGGAGATAAGGCTCGCCCGGATGTAGGCTTCAGAATTGCACGTTATGCACAGTTGCCATGATCAGAATTTAAGTCGCAAATGGTAGAATAAGCGCGGTAAAACGTGCCCATCATCTCTCTCAGCTGAGTAACTGCAACCCTAATTAAAGACCGTGAAATTCCTAGTTTATCTCTGCGCATATTTGACTCTTGCGGGTACTGCCCTCGCCGCTCAGGCCCAACAACCTGCAAGCAACCCAATCGAACAGCCGGCTACCCATGAAAGACCTAAATCGGAAATCGCCGACAGACCATCCGCAAATAAAAAGGCCCCAAAGGGTTCGGAGCCTTCATCAACCCCATCGAAGCAATTCGTTCCCAAGGAAAAAATACCTACCGACAGCGCGATAGCCTTTCCGGTAGATATCTAGAACTTGATCCTAATGAAAAAAAACGTTCCTATTGAGTTTCTCTATCAAGTCTTCGCCCTGATCATTGCATTCATTATCGTGCATGCTGTGTACATTACGCTAATTCGCCCCACGGCGGACAGTATCTTAGCGGAACAGGCGGCGCTCCTGCAACAAAATGAAAACTATGTCCCTGAACGCTCAGTCTATGTATTGATCCGCGATTACGAACAAGAAGCCTGCTTTATTTTGATGCTCTGGGCTGTGGCCGTCATGGCTTACAAAGCCGTTGCAACGGTGCGTGAACGGGCGCTGTTAGAAACAGAACTGATCCCAATCACCGAAGGCTTGAGTATCCTGCCAGAGGACACGCGTGAATATTCCCGACCGGTACAAGCGCTTCCGGACAGTATGCAAGGCTATTTATTGCCACGCGCATTGCTCACCGCGCTACACCGTTTCCGATCCACGCGCAATATCCAAGACGTATCCACCGCCGTGCGCACCGTGTGTGAAGCAGAATCTGAGCGACTGGATACAGAATTGGCCATGGTGCGATACATTGCCTGGGCCATTCCTTCCGTTGGGTTTATCGGCACGGTACGCGGTATCGGTCAGGCGCTCTCACAGGCCCACAAAGCGGTGGAAGGAGACATCGCGATGGTCACCGAAAGCCTGGGAGTGGCCTTCAACTCAACATTCATTGCCCTGGTGCTGAGCATCGTGCTTATGTTTTTTCTGCATCAATTACAGATGGTGCAAGAACGCCTAGTGCTCGATACGCAAAACTATTGTGACCAGCACTTGATTCGCTACCTGCAGGTACGCTAAACGTGACCCTCGGCGTAATTGAGCTCAATGACATCGGCATCACCGTACACAGCGGTGAACGAGTATTAATAGAGAGTCCAGGATACGCTCTCCTGCAAAGTAATTCATTGCTGGTGGGACACGAGGCTTATGCTAAGGCTCGGCTCAATCCCCGTCGAACCCACACCCGCTTCTGGGACCAGTTAAGTCTGGATCCCCTTGCTCAATCTACTGCTACGGTACGCCACCATGCCGATATCGCCTACGCTCATCTGGCCCATATCTGGGAGCAAATCAAATCCCAGACCGATGAGATCCTGTTCGCCGTCCCCCCAGCCTTCGCTCCGCAACAGCTGGGTCTGCTGCTTGGCATCGCCGAACAATGCGCCATGCCGGTGGTGGGGCTGGTTGATAGCGCGGTAGCCGCCTCCAGCGAATCAGTTCCTGCAGATCGCGAGCTGTTTCATCTCGATATTCAGCTCCATCGCATCCTGCTGACAGAGCTAAGCCAGGACGCTAGACTTGATAGGGCCAAAGTGAGTCAATTCACCAAGGCCGGATGGATCTCTTTGATGGAAAATTGGGCGAATACAATTGCAGATGCCTTTGTCCGCGAAACCCGCTTTGATCCCATGCATGCGGCGATCACGGAACAACAACTTTATGACAAACTCCCTGCTTGGCTTGCCAGCCTGGAGCGCAATGAGGCGACAAAATTTGAGATGCAGGTCAGCGACAAAACCCAGCAGGTGACTTTGGGCCGAGACCGCTTGTCATCGGCGGCGGCCGAAATTTATGGGCACATCCTGCAGCTGATCCGCAGTAGCGCCCCGCGCAACGAACCTATCGTCCTGCAGGTCTCGCACCGATTTAGTGATTTTCCCGGTTTTTTCGCTCACCTGGCGGAATTGAATCATTGTGAAATCATTCGACTCGGCTCTGGAGCCGCAGCTCGAGGCGCCACCAAAAATCGTTTACACATCTGTCGGCCAGGCAATTCGCGGGTCCTGGTCACCCACATTCCCTGGCAGAGACCGAGCTTGACCTTAAGCCCTCCCAAAACCCCAACACGCACACCAGCGGCCAAACCGACCCACCTATTGTACCGGACACAGGCTTATCCCATCGGCGAGCAAGCGCTTATCGTTGGGGCAGCAATTCCCGAGAATAGTCATGGATTCAATCTTAGCGGGCCGCTTAACGGCGTTTCGCGCAGCCACTTCTCCGTTTATACCGAAAGCAATCAAATCTGGGTAGATGATCACAGTACCTATGGCACGTTTTTAAACGGTCAAAAAATCGACGGTCGCACCGTGGTGAAGCTCGGCGACAAACTCAGAGTCGGCACCCCCGGTGAGGAACTACAATTCATCGCGTTAGTGAACCTCAAGCAATCCCATGGCGCGTAGAACCGTCAACGTCTTCAATCTGTCCTTTCTAGATGTCATGGCCTGTGGGCTGGGTGCGGTTGTGCTACTTTTTATGATCATCAACCACGCCGCTGAAGTCCGCTCGGACGAAAAAAACAAGGAACTGCTCGCCGAAGTGAATCGCCTCGAGCACGAAGTACTGAGAGGCAAAAAAAATTTAGTCGAACTACAAAATTCTGTGCAAGACACCGATAAAGAACTGGTCACTACACAGGGCCTTTCACGGCGCATTATCACGACCATCAAACAGAGCAAGCTTGAGCTCGCCGAGCTTGATAAAGAAACCACCGCTCGAAAGGAACACGTGGCCGCCCTCAAAGCCGATCTCAAAGCTGCCGAAGCGGGAATGAAGCGGTTGGAGGGTAGCCGCGCAGATCAGGAAGATCAGGGCACAGCGACTCGCTCGTTCGTCGGCCAGGGCGATCGCCAGTATCTGACCGGCCTAAAGGTGGGTGGCAAACGCATTTTAATCCTAGTCGATAAGTCTGCCAGCATGCTGGATGAGACCATCGTCAATATCATTCGGCGCCGGAACATGCCGGATGCAGAAAAAATCAAGGCCCGTAAATGGCAACGGGTAATCGCCACCGTAGACTGGTTGACCACCCAAATACCGCTCACCAGCAAATTTCAGATTTACACTTTCAACGTGCAAGCCACACCTGTAATCGAAGGCACCGAAGCAAACTGGCTAGAAGTCGCCGAAGGTAAACGGCTAAACCAAGCGATCCAGAACCTGCGACATGTAACGCCTCAAGACGGAACTAGTTTGTACAACGCTTTCGCCATAATCAACAAGCTCAATCCTAAACCGGATAATATCTATCTGCTCACCGACGGCCTACCGACTCAGGGTAAGACACCCGAACGCGGACCTATGGTTTCTGGTAAAACACGCTTGCGCCATTTTGAACAGGCCCTCAAACAAGTCTCTGCTGGAATTCCCGTCAATACCATCCTGTTTCCCCTGGAAGGTGATCCCATAGCAGCGAGCGCTTTCTGGCAACTGGCAATGAGCACTCGCGGCGCCTTTTTGAGCCCTGCCAAGGACTGGCCGTGAGGAGCAGTTAATCATGAAACGTCGTCGAGACATTGCGACCCTGAGCCTGTCGTTTTTGGATGTGATCAGCTGCGGCTTCGGTGCCATCGTACTACTGCTGGTGTTAACCAAGTCAGCCGAGCCAGTTATCTTTGAAAAATCCACTGAAGCACTGGATGGTCGCATTGCGGATTTGCAACAACAACTGTTCGAACTTCGCGGTGAAACGAAAATATTTAATCGTGAGTTGTCTACCAAACAGGAGCAACTATCTCGAGAGCAGGCCAAAATTGCCCGCCTGCAAGGCGATCTGTCTAATTTAAGAGGTCAGTACGCCGCTTCAAAACAAAGCGCTGAGGTTGCCAACCTGCTCGAGGAGCAATTCGCTTCCGCTAAGCAGGAGCTGAGCGAGGAAATGAAGCGACTGCTGGGGGCAAGTTACAGGCGCAAAGACCAGACCATCGGCGGCATCCCGGTGGACAGCGAGTACATCATTTTTGTGATCGACACTTCCGGCAGCATGTTCAACTACAGCTGGCCAGCTATGCTGAAAAAAATCTCCGAGACTTTAGATATCTATCCCAAGGTCAAAGGCATCCAAGTGATGAACGACATGGGGACCTACATGTTTAGTCGTTACCGGCGTAAATGGATTCCGGATACCCCCGCACGGCGCAAAGCTATTATTGCCCGCCTGAAAAGCTGGAACGCCTTCAGCAATAGCAGCCCCGTCGAAGGTATCACTCAGGCTATCCGTACTTTCTATGCCCCGGATAAGAAGATAAGCGTCTATGTTTTCGGCGACGAATTTACCGGCGAGTCCATCGAAGCAGTAGTCGAGACTGTCGACCGTATAAACAAGGTCGACGAGCATGGCAACCGCCGGGTACGCATCCATGCCGTGGGCTTTCCCGTCCAGTTCGCCCGCGTCCCTCATCTCCAAACCACTGGTATTAGATTCGCCGTTCTGATGCGAATACTCACTCATAAAAACGGAGGCACTTTTGTCGGCCTCAATACTATTTCGCCCTAAGCAACTCTTGTAAAATCTCTTAGATCAGCGCAAGAGTAGACAAAAATTGGTGAAAGCAAGCAGTTTACATCTAAGATGCTGTTTTAAAACCTCTCAGCTGAGTGCGAGACAAGGCATAAATCGATGAGAAAGCGCAGTTTACATGGGAGTAAATGAAGGCACTTCGAGTCAATTTATAACGCCGTATCGTGCCAGCTGAGGGGTTTTAAAACAGCGTGACTACTCGGCTATCTCTAGAATGCCATACCCCACCTGAGTAGTTACAAAAAAGCTTCTTAGGCGTCTTCTCTAGATGTTAAACAGGGCGCGAATCATGGGACACCCAATTTGAATTGGGAGGCGGATGTCCCCTAATTCGCCATTAGGGATAAAACCAATACCACTAAGGATAATAATTGAGTGAACCACCAAGCTACTGAAACTGCAGGCAGATCGCAAGAAGAAGGCCTTTCTTCGGCCAATGGATCATCTGTCCTTAAGCGACTATGGTTATCGCTGCTGTCTTGGTTGCAGGGGGACAGGCCAGTTGTACGATTTTATTGTCCGGAAGCGGATTCGGTATCACTGGTTATTGAAGGACACCGTAATTCGCTGCCCATGCGACCGGTTGGAAGCGGGGTGTGGTCAATCCGAATCGGATTACCTAAGCGGCAGCTGAGCGGTCGGGTTTATCAGTTCAAAGTGGTGCGCAAGGGTGAGTCAATACTGCTGGCGGATCCGCTGGCTGATCGAACCGAGCGACGAGCACATCGCGTCGTCTCTCTGTTTGGCGAGCTCGACTACCGTTGGCGAAGCGGGCAGTTTCGCACACCGCCTATGCGCGATCTAGTTATTTACGAGACCCATATGCCTGCGCTCAGTCGTCACGCTAGCGCCGACGTCGAAGACGAATCACACCGCGGAACTTATCTCGGTATGTGCTCGCCCACTGTGCTTTCGCATCTCGAGCGCCTCGGGGTCGCGGTGGAGCTAATGCCGCTTCATGCAAGCGATGAGCTGCTTGGGCAGGACTGGGGTTATTTCTCGACCTCCTTCCATGCGATGACATCGCGCTATGCGCGAGATCCTGACAACACGAATCGCGAGGTGATGGCGATGGTGGATGCACTGCATAATCGCGGCATCCCCGTGTTACTCGACGTGGTCTTCAACCACGGTGCCGAACTCCTTGTTCGGGCTTGGGGCAGGAAGCTCGTCTACCGAAAACAAGCGGACGGTCAGTTTTGCCATGGCTCAGGATGCGGCCCCACCGTACGGACTGAACACCCACTCATACGGTTAATCATTCTGGATGCACTACAGTACCTTATACAGATCTATCGGATTGATGGGTTCAGATTCGACTTAGGGGCACTACACGATGTAGAGACGATGCTTGAGATCGCTAATCAGCTGCCGA
>JAAUXY010018638.1_pt1 | contig 13726 bp, 9 predicted proteins | sample 7278121 | NCBI WGS metagenome assembly JAAUXY01 (sample SAMN14350117, study PRJNA611818) | marine sediment metagenome | isolation source: surface marine sediment (1.8m) | place: French Polynesia: Moorea | collected 2018-08 | reverse complement strand
CAGCGACTTCGACATCTTCTTGCCGTCTTTGTCGACGATGTGGCTTAAGCAGATGACGTTCTTGTACGCGACGCTGTCGGAGACGAGCGTTGCGATCGCGTGCAGCGTGTAGAACCAGCCGCGTGTCTGATCGATCGCCTCACAGATGTAATCGGCGGGGAAATGTTGTTCGAACAGGTCCTGGTTCTCGAACGGATAGTGCCACTGTGCATAAGACATCGCGCCCGAGTCGAACCAGCAGTCGATGACCTCGGGCACTCGGCGCCAGGTCACGCCGTCGATCTCAAACGTCACGTTATCGACGGCGGGACGGTGCAGGTCCAGTTCGCTGAGATCGCGGCCGGTCAGCTCTTCGAGTTCTGCGACCGAGCCGATGCATCGGAGCCCACCCTCGCCGTCCGTCCAGATCGGCAGCGGTGTTCCCCAGAAACGCTCGCGGGACAGCGCCCAGTCCACATTGTTTTCCAGCCAGTTGCCGAAACGTCCGTCGCGAATATGCTCAGGAACCCACTTGATGGTCTGGTTCAGTTCCGTCATCCGCTCGCGGAACTTCGATGTCCGGATATACCAGGCATTCTTCGCGTAGTAGATGATCGGGTCCTTGGTGCGCCAGCCGAAGGGATAGCTGTGCGTGTAGCGTTCGGAGCGGAACATGATGCCGCGCTCCTTCAGGATCCGTATCAGCGGCTTGTCGGCGTCCTTGAAGAACATGCCCGCCACGGGCTCGACGGCGTCGACAAAGTTGCCGTCGAGACCGACGCCGTGGACAACCGGCAGACCGTTTTCCTGGCCCAGCGCCAGGTCGTCGACGCCATAGGCCGGGGCCGTGTGCACGATCCCGGTGCCGCTTTCCGTCGTGACAAAATCGGCGCCGAACACCTGGAACGCATTGGGCGCATCGACATCGAGGTAGTCGAAGAGGCGCTCGTAGCGGCGACCGACAAGCGCTGTACCTTTGACGGTCTTGACGACCCGATGCTCGATATCCCGAAACACCGACTCGCGCAGCGCCTCGGCGACGATCAGTGTCTGGCCGTCGGACTCACAGTAGCTGTAGTCGATGTCCTCGCCGACGGCCAGCGCGAGGTTGGACGGTAGCGTCCACGGCGTTGTCGTCCAGACCAGGAAATAGGTGTCGTCCTCGTCCTGCAACTTGAAGCGAACGGTGATTGACGGATCTTCAGTCTCCTGGTAGCCCTGCGCCAGCTCGTGCGACGACAGCGTCGCACCGATTCTCGGGTCGTACGGAACGACCTTGTAGCCGCGGTAGATCAGGTCCTTGTCGAAGATGTCCTTGAGCAGGTACCAGACCGACTCGATGAAGGAGTTGTCGAGCGTGTAGTACGCCTCGTCCATGTTGACCCAGAAGCCCATGCGCTCGGTCATCTTTTCCCAGTCGGCGATGTAGGTCATCACCGACTCTCGACACAGGCGGGTGAATTCGTCGATCCCGACCTTTGCCTCGATCTCGTCTTTGTCGTAGGTCTCAATAAGGCCTTCAGTCTTCAGGCGTTTCTCGACCTCGTGTTCGACCGGCAGGCCGTGCGTGTCCCAGCCAGCCTTGCGCGGCACGTGATAGCCCTGCATCGTCTTGTAGCGCGGGAAGACGTCCTTGAATGCACGTGCGAGGACGTGATGAATGCCGGGTTTTCCGTTTGCGGTCGGCGGACCCTCACAGAAGCTGAACCGCGGCCCATCTGCCGTCTGCTCAAGCGACTTCTCGAAAACGTCTTCGCTGCGCCAGAATTCCAGCAGCCGCTCTTCGAGTTGGGGTCCGTTATAGCGACCCGCTACTTCCTTAAACGTCAAAACCCTGCTCCGTTTGCTCTTCGTCCAATCTCATCGACGCATCGGGGCCCAAAACGAAAAAACCCCGGACGCTCTCGCGTCCGGGGCGAAATTCTTCGCGGTACCACCCGGCTTCACAGCCGGCTCTCGCCGACTGCCTCATGGGGTTACAGAACCCCGGCCTTTTCTCGGAGACCAACCGGCCCTGCTTACTGTGAGTTCAGCGGGCGACTCCGGGGTGATATTCGGTGGTCTGAAGGCCCGGGGCTCACACCCTCCCCCGGTCGCTCAAGCCTTGAGGGGTCCACCTACTCGTCCCCTTCAACGTCTTCGCGTGAAAACTATAGTCGGCGACCCCAAAAAACAAGCAAAATGTCGAAATGAGGCACGCCGGGCTCGCCGATCGGTACTCGAGGCGTGCCCGACACCCGCGGAGACCGGCATTGAACGACACGTCTTTTCCCGAACCCACGCTGCTAGCCGTCAACGATGTGAGGCTGGCCGTCCATGAGCAGGGCGACGGAGACCCGGTGATCCTGTTGCACGGCTTCCCGGAGCTGGCGTTTTCCTGGCGCTTCCAGATGCCGGCGCTCGCCGCCGCCGGGTTTCGCGCCATCGCACCGGATCAGCGCGGATACGGCCTGAGCTCCTGCCCGGACGCGGTCGGTGAGTACACGATCCAGAAACTGATCGCCGACATCAACGGACTGCTGGACGCACTCGGGCTCGAGTCTGCGCGCTTCGTCGGACACGACTGGGGAGCGATCCTGCTCTGGCAATACGCTTTGATGAACAGCGATCGCGTCGACGAGATGGTCGTACTCAACATTCCGTTCTATCCGAGACCCCCGGTCGATCCGATCACTATCTTCAGGCACCGGCACGGCAATCACTTCTATATCGTCGACTTTCAGGACTCCAGCGCCGCTGATCGCGAGTTCGCCGCCGACCCGAGCCACTTCATCAACAACATGATGCGGCGAGGACAGATCACGCGCGAGGCCTACGAACGACTGCCCGCTCAGCAACGTGTCCTGAGCCTGCGCGCAACGATGGCAAAGGCGTCCTCGGGGGGAACGCCGTTATTGAGCGATGAGGAACTCGATTACTTTGCTGACGCCTTCGCGAGGTCCGGTTTTACCGGCGGCATCAACTGGTACCGCAACATGGAACATAACTGGGTAAGCACGGCTGACGTCGAACAGCGCATCCGAACCCGCACGCTGTTCATCGGCGCCCGCGATGACGTGGTCATCCCTTTGGGCGACATTGAGTCGATGCGCGAGCACGTCGACGACCTGCGGATAGAAATGCTTGCGCCCTGCGGCCACTGGTCACAGCAGGAGCGGCCCGATGACGTCAATCAGTTAATCCTGGACTTCTTCTCTCACGGCGCCGGCCGCTGAGAGTCTCAATGCAGCGGGGCTCTGACCTCGTTGCCATCCTCATCGCCAAACATCGCCCTGTCGAAACCGGCGACGATGTCGTCGATCTCCTGCGCGCCGACGAGGAGCAGGCGCCTGTTCATCAGGAAGCCCGGCACGGCGCCGACACCGCTGGCTCGAATCCGCTGTTCCTTGTCCACGACGCTGCCCCGGAGGTGATCATCGTCGATTGCTGCGGTGACCTGATCCGCGTCGAGGCCGTACCGTCGCGCGACGTCGACGATGACGTCCCGCTGACCGATGTCCTCGCCCTGTGTCAGGTAGGCGTTCATGAAGGCTTCGACGAGCGGCATCGGGTCCTGCCCTTTGGAATCTGCAAGCTCGATGACCTGGTGCGCAGGCAGCGTGTTCGGTACTCGCTCCAGCCGATCGAACTGGTATTCGATGCCGGCATCCCTGCCTTCGGCCTGCAACCGGTCGAGAACCGGTTGAATCGCCGCCCTCGACCCGAATCGCTGTGCGAGGTAGTCATCGAACGCTTCGCCGATTGAGGGCATGTCGGGGTTTAGCTGGAAGGGATAGAAGCCCAGCGTGCTGGGACCACGAACAGAATGTATTGCGCGATCGACGCGCCGCTTGCCGAGGTAGCAGAACGGGCAAATGAGGTCTCCAACCAGCTCGACGTCCAGCGTCGCAGCGGGTCTGGCAGCCAACCTGCCCGGTACCGTTGTTGAAAATGCATCACTCATTGATTCATCCTCGCGTGTAGTACCTGTCTAAGGCTGAAATTCAGAGTTTCAACGTTGACCGCTGAACACGACCTGAAAACAGCGCGATTCCTTTCAGTCCTGCCTGTCCTCCTCTAACGCTTGGTATGAATACTGCTCTTTCCTGTTAACGCCAGCATGCCGCGCTGCCAGGACAGCCAGGCGATGCCGCCTGACACGATGAAGTTGATGAGTTCCTGTGTCGTGACGAAACGCGACCCGGTCTCAATCATGTCGTCCGTCACGAACATAACACGAACCGCCATCGTCAGGATCAGTGCGCTCAGCGTTACGGTAGACTCGACAACCCCGAGCACCTCCGCCCAGGCCGGGCGCCAGATGATCGCCGCGAGTAATCCAAAGCAGACGCAGTAGTAGACGAGCCGCCAGGCGGGCCAGGCGTCGAGGAAAGCAACGCGGACATTGACCTTGAAGACATAATCCAGCACGAGAAAAACAGCAGTACCCGCGTAGTAGAGCTTCAGGATCTGATTTGGCAGGGGCAGGACGGTCTCCAAGTCGGTAACAGTTTGTAGCAAACCCGATCGCCGAACAGGTTTTGTGCAATATTCCGACCACTTGTCCGGTCATAGTGACTATACCGTTACGGAGTTTCTGCGTGTTAATCAAAAAGCCGTCTGATATTCGACCCTCCGAGATCACCAGTGAATCGAACTACCTGAGTCGACGCGACTTTATCCGGGCCGGTGCGATCGCCGGTGGCACCGCGTTTGCGCCGGGCGCACTCGGCGCTATCGTTCCCGAGGAACGCGGTGCAGCCCTGTCCGACGTCGGCAAGAGCCCGCTCAGCACGGACGAGGCGCCGAATTCCTGGGAAGACATCACGACGTACAACAACTTCTACGAGTTCGGTACCGGCAAGGATGACCCGCACAGGAACGCGCAGGACTTCAAGACGCGGCCGTGGACGATCACGGTTGACGGACACGCCGAAAAGACCGGCTCGTTCCACTTCGACGATTTCATCAAGCCGTTCGACCTCGAGGAGCGCATCTATCGCCTGCGCTGTGTCGAAGCCTGGTCAATGGTCGTTCCGTGGGTCGGTATATCGCTTGCGGAGGTCGTGAAGTCATTCAAACCCACGTCGAAGGCGAAGTACGTCGCTTTCCAGACGTTGCTTGACCCTGTCCAGATGCCGGGCCAGCGTCGCGGCGTCCTCGACTGGCCCTACGTCGAGGGCCTGACCATCGAAGAAGCGACGAACGAGTTGTCGATTCTTGCAGTCGGCATCTACGGCAGAGTGATCCCGAACCAGAACGGCGCACCGATCCGACTCGTGGTGCCGTGGAAGTACGGCTTCAAGAGCATCAAGAGTATCGTTCGAATCAGCTTCACCGAGCGCCAGCCACCCACGAGCTGGAACATTTCGGCGCCGCAGGAATACGGCTTCTACGCTAACGTAAACCCCGAAGTCGATCACCCGCGCTGGAGCCAGGCGCGCGAGCGGCGTATCGGCGCCGGCATTTTTGCGCAACGCCAGCCGACGCTTAAATTCAACGGCTACGGCGAGCAGGTGGCGCACCTGTACAAAGACCTGGACCTGCGCCGCTACTACTGACAGTCGTGATTACGCAGAGGCAACTTCGTTTCGTCGTCAAGCCGGTCGTCTTTCTGGCCTGCCTGCTGCCGGCTGCGTTGATCGTTACTGACACATTCGAGCTGACCGGTAGCCTCGGCGCCAACCCGATCGAGGAGATCCTCGACCGCTTCGGCATTCTCGGCATCCAGTTCATGCTGATTGCGCTTGCCGTCACGCCGCTTCGACAAATAACCGGCTGGACGCAGCTCGCGCAATTCCGGCGCATGCTGGGCCTGTTCGCGTTCTTCTATGTGTTCATGCATTTCCTGACTTGGCTCGTGCTCGACCGCGGCCTGTTCTGGCCCGACATCGTCGAGGACATCGTCAAACGACCTTTCATCACGATCGGCATGATCGCGCTGGTGCTGCTAATCGCGATGGCGGCGACATCGTTCAAGCGCCTGCGACAGAAGATGGGCCGGCGCTGGCAGAAACTGCACAACAGCGTCTACGCCGTCGGGGTGCTGGGCGTCTGGCATTACTGGTGGCAGGTCAAAGCCGATGCGCTGGAACCCGCGATTTACGCCGCCATCCTGTCGCTGCTGCTCGGCTGTCGATTGTTCAAGCGCCGCAAGCCCCGGGCGACCGTGCTCGCGACTCAATAAATCCCCTTTTGTGCCGATAACCAGCAGGTCTGCTGGGAAAATCGGTCTCGAAATGAACAAGCACGCAACGGCTCTCCTGATGCTGGCCCTGTTGCCGGGACTGCAGCTCTATGCCATTCCGCCTGACCAGCCCCCTGAGATCGAGGTGTTCATTGCCGGCTCGACGGCACAGGACGCCGCACTGGAAAGCCTGATGAGGCTCACATCCGGTGTTCCGGGCACGCCTAACATTTGCCAGAAGGGCTCCCTCGACGTCTACCGGGGCGAAATCAACGGGATCAGGAAACGCGTCTACTTCTGCCTGACAAGTGAATTCATCGACGGGGTACCGAGCGGTCTGAGGCTCGCGGTACACAAGTCCAGCGCCGGCTTCGGCGAAGGGGTAGCACCGGTCGCAAACGGTAAGCCGATAGCCTACATCGACCTCGAGAATCTCCCCGACAATGAGGGCTGCAGTAAGCCCGCACGCGTTCTGCACACGGGAAACCTCGCCGCTTACAGCAACCGCAGCAATTGCGGCGGCGCGGGCAAGCTGGCGGTGCCCGGCCTCGGCGTATCAGACATCGAGCCGGCGCTGCTCGGCGAAGACACAACCGGCCTGAGTTTCCGGTCGAAGTCCCAGATAATCTGGGGACTCCCCGTGAGCAAGAACTTTCGCAACGCCCTGCAGGCGTTGCAGGGCCTTGTACCAGCAGATGTGGCTCACGATTCACCGCAACGAGAGTCGGAGGAAAACATGCCCTCCCTGACATCGGCACAGGTCGCGTCTATCTTCTCCGGCGCAATTGAGAGCTGGAACCAGATGTACGATCAGAACGGCAATCCGAGTTACCTGTCGCCCGACCTTCCGGTGCACCCACCACAACTTCGAGACCTGTCCGGCACGCAGCCTGGCGCGTATCAACCCAGCCCCGGAGGCGGGCAAACCGTATACGTCTGCCGTCGCACATCCAGCTCCGGCACGCAGGCGGCGTTTGAAACGCACTATCTGAAACGACGCTGCCTGCAGGACGCTCTTCATTTCGTGCCGGCAGATGACGGCAGTAACGTCCTTTTCGGCGGAGACCCGGAGGTGCAGGTACGAAGAGTCGATCCCGCGGGACGCGTCTTTGCCGGCGGGGACACCTCTGCCGTTCGCGCGTGCCTCGATGCTCACGACGAATTTAATCGCTGGGCCATCGGTATGTTTTCGACCGAGCACGTGGGCGACAACCTGCGAAACGAATTCCGATTCATTCGTGTGGATGGCTTCGCGCCGACACTATTAAACGCTCATCGCGGCCTCTGGTCTCATGTGTCTGAACCTACCCTGCAGTGGCGAAGCGATGGTCGAGCGCAGCTCGCGTCCAGCCCGGAAGGCCGCACGCTGCTGTTTTTGCGAAGAAACATTGGAAAACCACGCGTTCTCGGTGCCTTGAACGCTGGTGCTGAGCATGCCTGGGGACAGGGCGGCTACCTTGCCATCCCCGACCCGAACTCGAAAACGAACGTGGTGCCGGTGACTCCCGAGTCCCTGCTGGATTATCCGGTGGCTGGCGTCAGTCGCACGACGCAGGACTGCCAGGTGTCACTCGTCCGCGGAAGTTCGTCCGCTGCCCAATAACGCAGAGCCAACACCGAACATCATTCGAGGCGCTGATCCACCGGGTATCGGCGGCGAGCAGCGCGACAAGACTGTCGGATGTCAGACTGTCGACTGCCTTGGTACCGCTGCTGCGGATCAGGCGTCCAGCTGATTGACGAGTTTCTCTCGCGCCGCTGCGACGGCGGACTTCAGTTTCTCGAATTGCGCCGGTGCGTCATCGAGGGACGCCTTGCGTCCAAGCTGCTCGAGTGCCGCGGCCGTCGCCGAGACCTGCATCGCCCCGACGTTCGCTGCGCAGGATTTCAGCGAATGGGCTGCGACGCCGACTCGCTCGGCGCTGCCTTCGCGTATCGCCTCGCCGATTTCATCCCGGTAACGGTTGGCGTCCTCCAGGAACATCGAGATGATCTTGCTGACTAGATCCTCGCTGCCCGGTTGTTGCAAGGATCGGATCGCGTCCAGCGCATTGGTATCAATCGTAAGGTCCGTTTCCATCACGTCGTCTCCTCAGGGGTTCGCATGCGGCAGCCGATGAACCTGCCGTGCTCGGTGTTGCTTAATAAATTCGAAAACCGAGCTCGCTGGCATCGGCTTCGCAAAGTGGTACCCCTGAATCTCGTCGCAGTTCATCATTCTCAAAAGCTGCAACTGCTCGTTGTTTTCTACACCCTCGGCGACAACCTCCATGCCGAGACCGTGGGCCAACGCAACGATCGCTTTACAGATCGAATGGCTGTCCTCTGATTTGTCTATTTCGAATACGAAGGAGCGATCGATCTTTAGCGCATCGATCGGAAATCGGGTCAGGTAACTCAACGATGAATATCCCGTTCCGAAATCGTCGACCGCGATACGGAGCCCGGCCTCCTTGATCTGGCGCAGGCTTTCGGCGGTCGAGTCGAGGTCGCTCATCAACGCGCCCTCCGTCAGCTCGAGATCCAGCAGGCCTGCCGAGATGTTCTGCTTCCTGATCGCCCGGATGATCTGCGACGCGAGGTCCTTGATATGGAACTGTTTCGCGGACAGGTTGATGGCGATGCGCACATCGTGCAGCGGCGTCGACTGCCACTCCTTAAGCTGCTGGCAGGCTCGATGCAGTACCCAGTCGCCGAGCTCGATGATCATCCCGGAGTCTTCTGCGATGGGAATGAACTTCGCCGGCGAGATTGGCCCGCGCTCGGGGTGGGTCCAGCGAAGCAGCGCTTCAACACTGGTCAGGCTCTGGTCGGCGAGCTTCATCTTCGGCTGGAAGTGGAGATCCAGATCGTCGTTCTGTATCGCCGTCCGCAGTGAGTCTTCGATGTCCAGCCGCTCGAGCGAACGAATCGACATCGTGCCCGAGAATCTCGTTACCCGGTCACGACCGGAGGCCTTCGCGTGGTGCAACGCCGTATCCGCGTTCTTCATCAGCGTTTCGAGGTCGTGACCGTCCTCCGGGTAAACCGCGATGCCGACGCTTGGCGTGACGACGAAGCGATGTCCGTTGCACTCCAGCGGTTCTTTCAGGACACTGACCAGTCGGTCGGAGACCGCGTCGGCCTGCTCTATGGACTCGAGGCCCGGGAGCAGGACGGTGAACTCGTCACCGCCAAGGCGCGCAAGTTGCAGCGCTCGGGATTTGCCGCTGCCGGCGATAAAGTCGTCGCGCCTCACGCTGGCGGCCAGCCGATCGGCGATGTCTTTCAGCAGAGAATCCCCGACGCTGTGGCCCAGCGAATCATTGATCAGCTTGAAGTTGTCGAGATCGATGTAGACAACCCCGACCAGGCGATCAGTGTCCTCCGCATCGCGAATAGCCTCGGCGAGCTGGATCAGGAAGGACTGTCGGTTCGGCAGTCCGGTCAATGTGTCGTAAAAAGCGAGCTTGCGAACTTTTGCAGCGGCCTGCTTCTGCGCGGTAACGTCACGGAGCATGATCAGTACGCTGTCCTGCGTATACGGTACGACACGTGATTCGTAGTACTGGGTGTTGCGATTCTTCATCGCTCGATGCTCGCTGAGCTCGACGCCCTTGGTCGTCAGGACCTGCTTGATCTGCTGACGCCACAGATCGGACAGCGACTGCGGCAAGACGTCATAGATGCAGACGCCTTCCTGCACCCGATCGTCGATCATCTGGCTGCCGCTCGCGCCGCGATGGTGGGTCAGCAGCCGGCCTCGCGCATCGACGACGAGCATCGAGTCAGGAATGGCTCGGACAAACGCCCGGTTCTTGCCTTCACTCTCTCTCAAGCCGCGGCTGACCCGGCTCGCGCGGACGATGTACCGCACGCGCTGCCCCAGGAGTGACCAGTTGATCGGTTTGGAGATAAAGTCGGTCGCGCCGCAATCGTAGGCCTGCTGAATGGACTCATCGTCGTCGCGCCCGGTCAGCATCATGATAGGCGTGTCGACGAACGCCTTGTGCTCGCGTATCGCCGCGCATGCGGAAAACCCGTCGAGCACCGGCATCTCGACATCGAGCATGATCACGTCGGGGAACGCCGTCGTTGCAACGTCGATTGCGGCCTGGCCGTTCTCAGCCTCGATCACATCGAAACCCACCTGCTCGAGCGCGGCCCGCGTCAGCAGGCGCAGGGTCGGATCGTCGTCAACGACAAGGATGCTCGCCTTTTGCTGTATGAGCGTATCCTTCATGCCGAATCCGCCATGTCAGGGTTCTTCCATCTGAGCAGGGTTTCCCGCATCTTCTCGATCGAAAACGGCTTGCTCAGGTAGTCGTCCATTCCGGAATCGAGGCAACGATCGCGATCCTCCGGCAACGCGTTTGCGGTAAGCGCGACAATGACCTGGTGGGCGCCGGTCTCCTGTTCGCGCCGGCGGATCTCGCCCGTCGCCTGGTAGCCGTCCATGACCGGCATCTGGCAATCCATCAGGACAACGTCGTAGGTCTTGTCCTCGAGCGCGGAGACGGCCTCCTCACCGTTGGAAGCGACGTCGACGTCGCATTCGAGACTGGCCAGCATGCCTCTCGCCACTTCCTGGTTGATCCGGTTGTCTTCGACGAGCAGCACCTTCAGGCCCCTCAGTGACGGATCGTTGCCCGCTATCTGGTCGACGAGAGGCAACGCGCTCGTTTCGGCCTCGGCAACCAGCAGGTGCAGCATCGTGTCGCGAAGTCGTGCCTGGCGAACCGGCTTGGTGATATAGGCCTGAACGTTCGCGTCGCCGTTCTCTTCGAGGATCTCGGCGACCGACGCAGACGTCAGCAATACGACCGGGATAGACGAGAAATCCTCGTGCTTGGCCAGCTCTGACGCGAACATGACGCCGTCGACGTCCGGCATGTGCCAGTCCAGCAGAATCAGATCGTACTTGCGGCGTTCGAGTACCGATTCGCGCAGCGCGTGCATCGCCAGGACCGCGCCGTCAACGGCGACGGAATGCATGTTCCAATGCGAAAGCTGTGCGACCAGCATTTCGCGGTTTGTCGCGTTATCGTCGATGATCAGGACGCGGTGGTTAGCGAGCTCCTCCACAAGCAACACAGTGCGCTCGACCGACAGTACCTCGAACGGAATCTCAAACCAGAACGTCGAGCCTTCGCCCACCTCAGTCTCGACGCCGATCTCCCCGTCCATCAGCGTCACCAGCTCCTTCGAGATCGCAAGGCCCAGACCGGTACCGCCGAATTTGCGGGTCGTGCTCCCGTCTTCCTGCGAGAAGGACTCGAAAATCGCCTCCTGCTTGTCAGGTCGGATTCCAACACCCGTGTCGCTGATTTCGAATCGCAGTCGAACCTTGTCGTCCTCCCGCCCGGTCGTGAACACGCTGATCTTGATTTCGCCAACGTCGGTGAACTTGATCGCATTGCCGATCAGGTTCATGACAACCTGGCGCAGGCGAATGCCGTCGCCGCGCACGGTCAGGTCGGCATCGCTACGGATCTCGCAGACCATCTCGACCTTTTTGTCGTGTGCCCGGTTAGCCAGCAGCTCGACAACGCTCTCCACGGCTTCCCTGACGTGCAATTCCTCGTAGTCGAGGACCAGTTTCCCGGCCTCAATCTTCGAGAAGTCCAGGATGTCATTGATGACCGCCATCAGCGTCTCCGCTGACTGGTCGATTGTCGAGACGTAGTGCTGCTGGTCACGATCCAGTGATGTTCTGGCGAGAAGCTCAAGCATGCCGATGACGCCGTTCATCGGCGTTCGAATCTCGTGACTCATCCGTGCGAGGAACTCGCTCTTGGTCCGACTCGCGGACTCCGCCGCCTCTTTCGCCTCGTTACTTTCCTGGACCGCGGCTTTAAGCTCCTCGTTCGCCGCAGCGAGACTTTCGCCGCGTTCAGCGAGCCGCTGGCGGTTCTCCTGGAGGCTCCGATCGCGCTCGCCGATCTGCTCCAGCATCTCGTGAAAGCCATTGACGAGAACGCCGATCTCGTCGTCTCCGCGATATTTGGCCCGAACCGCATAATCGCCGCTGTCACTGACCTGCCGGGTCGCATCGACCAGTTGCTTGATTGGCTCGGAGACCATTTTCTGCAGTCGCAGCGACAGCAGCAATGCGAGCAGGATCGCAACTGACAGGATCCCAAGAGCAACCAGGATGGAGCGCTGCAGCCGCTGCATGACACCCCGGAGCCCGGCCCTGATGTGAACGTAGCCTGCGAGCTCTCCCTCGTAGAGTACGGGTTCGATGACGTCGATGTGGCGGAACCCGCTGAAGTCGCTCATCGTTTGTTGCTTCGATACTGCCTCGAGCAACAAGTCAGGGCTCAATGACGCTTCGGCGGAGAAGTCGGCATCGTCGATGCGGTAACTGGCCACCCGGCTGCCGTTCCTGTCGTAGAGATTGGCCAGCAGGAATGAAGGCTCGGACTCCAGCGCAGCGAGCGCCTGTTCGCCAAGCTTCTCGTCCTCGAACAGGATCGCCGTAACGTTGTTCGTGCCTATCGCGCGGGCCACGGTCACCATCTGTGAGGACAGGTCTGAACGATAGGCGAAGCCCTGCGAAACGGTCGAGAACAGGGATGACAGGACGAGGGTGATCGTCGCAGTTCCAACGGTGATCAGAACCAGCTTCTTGGTTAACGATAATCTCGAGATAAATCCCACGCGTTACTCCGCCTGTCCGCTCCGGTGCAGCGCGATTCGGGCACAGCGCACCGGCGCGTGGGAGCCCGGTTGCGGCAACCCACAGGGGAGGTATCGGCCAGCGAGGCGCGGGCTTGAGGGCTTGAGACCAGAAAATCCCAGTGATTCCGCCTGCTTCCGGTTCCGACATTTCTCGTCGCCGCGCAGTGCGTTGATCGACCCCCAGCCTGTTTCAGACGGGGGCGCAACGCATCCTTTGGCGTCGGATCACAGAACGCCACCAAGGTCGTCCTACACGCCCGCACGGGCGCTGTTGCAATTTGAAACAGTTGGATACGAGGCTGAGACGATCTCGCAGCCGACTTTTTCTAGTATGCAGTCATCCCCAAGGGTCGTGACGCCTATCCCCCCTGAAGTCGCGGCCCGCTAAGCCGGAGTCCCCTCTCCGGCTTTTTTTTGAGGATTGATGCCGCCCACCTCTGGGCGGCTTTTTTCGCCTTCGATTCATCCCGACGTCATTGGCTTTCTGCCCGGACAAAAAAAAGCCCGGCGATCTCTCGCCGGGCCTTCTTTCTCGAGCGTGTGCTCGGACGGATGATTACATCATGCCGCCCATGCCACCCATGCCGCCCATATCCGGCATCGGCGGAACTGCAGCCTCGTCCTTCGGCGCGTCGGCGACCATCGCTTCGGTCGTCAGCAACAGGCCAGAGACGGAAGCGGCGTTCTGCAGGGCAAAACGCGTGACCTTGGTCGGATCCAGGATACCGGCCTCGATCATGTCACCGTACTCGCCGGTGGCCGCGTTGTAGCCGTAGTTGCCTTTGCCTTCGGCAACGGCGTTCAGCACGACGCTGGGGTCGCCGCCGGCGTTGTTGACGATCTGACGCAGCGGCTCTTCGACGGCGCGACGCAGGATGTTGATGCCTACGTTCTGGTCGTCGTTGTCACCCTGGATCT
>JAAUXY010160318.1_pt1 | contig 13727 bp, 10 predicted proteins | sample 7278121 | NCBI WGS metagenome assembly JAAUXY01 (sample SAMN14350117, study PRJNA611818) | marine sediment metagenome | isolation source: surface marine sediment (1.8m) | place: French Polynesia: Moorea | collected 2018-08 | reverse complement strand
CTCGGGGCCGGACTTCACCGATCAGCCCAAGGTGATCAACGGCGCCTCCGACCTGATGGTCGAGGTCTTCGGCGACGCCGGCAAGCACGCCCGCTCCGCCGTCTCCGCCGCGGCCCTGCCGCTCGGCGTCTCGGTCGAGGTCGAGGCGACGGTGGAGATCGGATGAGTCGGCCGGGGGCAGTGCCGTACCTGGCTCTCTAGGGACGTCCAGTCAAACTTGTCATGCTCGGGCTTGACCCGAGCATCCATCGAAGTTGCGGCGACCGCCTGAACTATCAGGCAAGGACCCGGTCCCGCATCCCCATGGACCCTCGGGTCAAGCCCGAGGGTGACAGTTGGAGCAAGGGCGCCAGAAAGACCTTTGGAAGAGCGAGCCAGCCCCCCTCACGGCCCGTCGATGCCGACCTCGCGGTGGGTCTCGGGCACGTCGCTGTTCGACGAGGCGCTCAGTTTGTTGCTGGTGGGATCGAAGATCTCGGGATCGAGCGGTTGCCGCATCACGTCTCGGCCGATGAACAGGATGCTCTCCAACTCGCCCTCGAACTCGACCTCGCCTTCGAGCCGCATGGTGATGCCGTCGTCGGTCACCCACATGACGACGTCGAGCTGGCGCTCCGCCAATTCGTTGCTGAAGACGCGGTACTTGGTCGTCGCCTCGCCGCCCTCCTTGTCCGGGCCGAGCAGCTCGATGATCCGCTCGCCGGGCGCGCGCCACACCGGCAGGAAGCTGACCTCGTCCAGCGGCAGCTCGATGATGCTCTTGGCCGCGGGCTGAATGATGTAGCCCTTGTCCAGATCGGGCCTGAGCAGGGTGATCTGGAACAGCCCGTCGATGCTCATCTCGTGCCGCTCCTTGCCCTCCTGGTGGTAGAGCTTGAAGACGACCCGGTCGCCGCCGATCTGGTACACGCCGTCGGCGGTGTAGGTCGCCTTGGGGGGCGGCAGCTGCTCCGCCGACGCCGCCGCGCTCGAGATCGAGAGGACCAGAAGGACCGCCAATGACCGGATCATGCCCCGGATCTCCCCAGCGGGATGCGGCGCGCACCGCGAATCCCGGGACGCGCAGATGATTCTAGGCGCCGGACCCGAGTCTGTCCAACGCGGACGGACTTGCCTCGCCCCGGCGACGGAGTACCTTCTGAGTCGATAGTCTGATCCCAACGGGACCATGCCAGACGGACGCGAGGCCATTGCGGTCAAGGTGTTGAGCCGTATCGCGGAGGTGCCCGCGGCGGAGTGGGACGCCTGTGCCGGGCCGGACGCGCCCTTCGTCGGCCACGGCTTCCTGGCGGCCCTGGAGGAGAGCGGCTCGGCGGTGCGCGAGACCGGCTGGCTGCCGCAGCATCTGGCCATATCCGACGAGCAGGACCGGCTCATGGGCGCGGTGCCGCTCTACCTCAAGAGCCATTCCTACGGCGAGTACGTGTTCGACTGGTCCTGGGCCAACGCCTACGAGCGCGCCGGCGGGCGCTATTACCCGAAGCTGCAGAGCTGCGTGCCCTTCACGCCGGTGACCGGCCCGCGCCTGCTGGTGCGCCCGGAGGCCGACCGCGAGGCGGTGACCAGCGCGCTGATCGCCGGCATGGCGGAGCTGGCCTACCGTCACGACGTCTCCTCGCTGCACATCACCTTTCCGTTCGAGTGGGAGTGGCGGCGCTTCGGCGAGGCCGGTTTCCAGCAGCGCGTCGGCCTGCAGTACCACTGGCGGAACGCCGGGTACGAGAGCTTCGACGACTTCCTCGGCGCGCTCGTCTCGCGCAAGCGCAAGGCCATCCGCAAGGAGCGGGCCAAGGCGCTGGAAAGCGGCCTTACGGTCACCACGCTCACCGGCGCCGACATCAAGGCGCATCACTGGGACGCCTTCTACCGTTTCTACACCTCGACCAGCGACCGCAAATGGGGCAGCGCTTATCTCACCCGCGCCTTCTTCGACATCCTGGGCGAGACCATGGCCGAGTCCGTGGTGCTGGTGATCGCGGAGGAGGACGGCCGGCCGGTGGCGGGCGCCCTCAACCTGATGGGCGGCGACGCGCTCTTCGGGCGCAACTGGGGCGCCGTGCGGCGGCATCGCTTTCTGCACTTCGAGCTCTGTTACTACCGGGCGATCGACTTCGCGATCGCGCACGGCCTCGAGCGCGTCGAGGCCGGCGCCCAGGGCGAGCACAAGATCCAACGCGGCTACCTGCCGGTCGAGACCTACAGCGCCCACCTGATCCGCGACCGCGGCCTGCGCGAGGCGGTGGGTCAGTTCCTCGATCAGGAGCGGACCATGATCGAATACGAGAAGGCCGCTCTGGCCGAGCACAGTCCGTTTCGGAAGGTCGAGGGCGAAGCGCCGAAATGAGCGCGCACCGCGCCGAGCGAAACGCGGTCGGACTTCGCTGCCCCGTCTCTTGAGCTTGGGGAGGACCACGAACCAGAGGATGAGACCGCCGGCCAACAGGAGCAGCTGACGAGGACGACCTTCCAGCCGTTGCTCGCGGCCCAGTCGTCCAAGACCTGCCAGTCCCGCTTGGCGACCATCCGCTCGACGAAGGGGCGCCCGAACCATCGCGCCAACCCGAAGGCGACGAGGGCGCCGAGCGTGGCGCCGGTCCAGGTGACGACGCTGCCCCAGAGCGCCCCGTAGATCATCCCGTTGGCGCAGGCCAGGACGAGGCTCGACGGCTTTGCTCTATGGTGACCAGCGAACGGCCGGGCAGCTGAAGACCACCCTGGTCATCGGGTGTCATATCCAGCGCCTTCGGCTTTGCGGTAGCTCAGCTTGACACAAGTGAGCAGGCGGCGGTGTCTGAATCTGTCGAGGGGTGTCGGACGCGCACCGAGGACGGGCGGTTGCGACGCTTCGCCGCGGCCGTCGGGCATCGAACCAGCCTAAACAACAACGGCGGCGGAAGCGGTGAATTCTATTTCTCCGCCTTCTAAGGCGGTCGCCTCCGCTTGTTATCGACGAGCTAAGTCGGCCAAGTAGCCAAGATGACCCTGCATCACTATACTAGGGCCGACGATAACAAGGTCCATGCCAAACATGGCCTGTTGGGGGCCGAGAGGGAGGACCCCCAATGATCGGAGGTATCGGAGTTCAAGGACGCCTACTGTTGGCGTTCTTCGGCATCAGCGGCTTCGCGGTGCTCGCCGCGGCCGCCGCGATGTACGCGTTCTCCCAGTCCGGACAGGTTCTTGACCGGATTACCAAGGAGCGCATGCCCTCGGCCGTGGCATCGCTGCAACTATCGCGCCAGGCCGAACGGCTGGTCTCCCTGGCACCGGCACTGTTGGCCGCCACCGAAGAGAGCCGACTGGAAGAGCTCTCGAACACGGTTCAGCTCGAGGTCGATCAGCTCGAGACCTTGCTGGCCGACCTGGAAGGTCGATCGGTGGATCCGGCGGCCGAGGAAGCGATCGAGCATGCCGTCGGCTGGCTCAGCTTGAGCCTCATCAACATGGACACGACGGTGGCCAATCGTCTTGCGTTCCGGGGACACATGGAAGCGCTGCTCGAGCGCGCTACCGACGCGCATGCCGGGATGTTGCGGCTGATGGAGCCGTGGGTCCGGGTGATGGACGCGAAGATCGCGCAGCTGCGAGCGACCGTCGACGATGCCGGTCTGGAGGCCCACGAGAGGTCCGCGGCGATGACGGAATTGGTCGGTTCGGTCGCTTCCCTTTGGCCCCTCCAGGAGGTGCAGGCGGAGGCGGCCGCCATCAACGACACCCTGTTCAAGGCGACCTCGACCGAGGACGCGGACAGTTTGGCCGCCATGTCCGCGTCACTGGAACAATCGCTCGGCGCCATCGACCGATTGGCGGCTGATTTCGACCCGGAGCTGCGGCCCCCGCTTCTTGAACGAGTCGCGGAGCTCCGCAAGTTCACGATGGGCACAACCAGTGTCCTTCGGGCCCGTGAAAGGGAGCTCGAGATCGTCGCGAACGCGAAACACCTGCTGCGAGAGAGCAACCGTGCCTCCAAACAATTGACCGTGGCGGTGGATCAATTGGTTTACAGCGCAGACCGCGACATCAGCCGGGCCAGTCTGGAAGCCCTGTCGGTTCGACGGTTCAGCAGCGGCGTCCTCTTCGCCGTGGTGGCGCTCAGCCTGCTCAGCTCCACCCTCATTGTTTGGCTCTATGTGGGGCGTAACCTGATCGCCCGGCTGAAGGGGCTAAGCGACAGCATGCTGGCGATCGCAGGCGGCGATCTAAAGGCGAGCCTTCCCCAAGGCGGCAGTGACGAAATCAGCCGTATGGCCGAAGCTCTCGCCATATTTCGCGATACTGCGGTCGAAGTGGAGGAAAAGAACCTGCTGGAGATCGCCCAGGCCAGACAGCGCCTGACCGACGCGATCGAGAGCATCTCCGAGGGCTTTTCCCTCTACGACCCGAGCGACCGGCTGGTGCTGTGCAACAGCCGGTATCGCAAGCTTCTCTATCCCGGGATCGAAGATGTCGTGACGCCGGGCGTGAGCTTCGAGAGCATCATCCGCGCTGCGGCCGAGCGTGGTCTCATCCGCAGCGCCGAAGGCCGCATCGATGCCTGGGTGGCCGACCGACTGGCGCGGCACCGCAAGCCCCGCGGACCGCACCTGCAACAGCGCGGCGACGGTCGATGGATCCAGGTCAACGAGATCAAGACCGACGATGGAGGAACCGTCGCGGTCTACTCAGACATCACGGAGCTCAAGCGGCGCGAGGAGGATCTCGCCGATCTGGTCGACGAGCTCCAGAGGGCGCGCGACGAGGCCGAGGCGGCGACCAAGGCCAAGAGCCAGTTCCTCGCCAACATGAGCCACGAGCTGCGCACGCCGATGAACGCCATTATCGGCTTCACACGCCTGGTCATGCGCCGCGGGCAAGAAGTCCTGCCGGCCAAGCAGTACACGAATCTGGAAAAGATCCTGATCAGCGCCGAGCACCTACTGTCGTTGATCAACAGCGTGCTGGACCTGTCGAAGATCGAGGCGGGCCAGATGGAGATCCACGCGACCGAGTTTGCGGTCGAGCCGCTCCTCGACATGGCCCTGCGCACCGTCGAGCCGATGGTAAAGACCGACCGCGTGCGCCTAATGAAGACCGTCGAACCAGACCTGCCGTCGATCCGATCCGATCAGGACAAGTTGAAGCAAATCCTCATAAACCTGCTCAGCAACGCCGCCAAGTTCACAGAGGAAGGTGCCGTGACGATCAGTGCCCGGCGCAAGAACGGAGGGGTCGCCATCGCGGTTGCGGATACCGGAATCGGCATCCCCGAGGACAAGATAGCGCTCATCTTCGAGGAGTTCCGTCAAGCCGACAGCAGCACCACGAGGGAGTACGGGGGCACGGGTCTCGGGCTGTCGATCACCCGGCATCTCGCTCGCCTCCTGGGCGGAGACATCACGGTCGAAAGTACGGCCGGCGTCGGGTCCATCTTTACGATCGCGGTTCCGCTGGACTGCCCAGTGGGCGAAGCTACCGCACCGGCGGTCACTTCCAAAGAACTGGCTGCCGCACAGACTGAACCGGCCATCGGTGAAGCGGTTCCTCGCCACGGTCGAACAGGTGAAGGGGGCAACGGTCGGACGGTTCTGGTCATCGACGACGACCCCAATGCAATCTATCTCCTCCGTGAGAACCTCGCGGACGAAGGCTACCAGGTGGTCGGCGCGACGAGCAGCGACGACGGGCTAAGGAAGGCGCGCGACTTGAGGCCGGACGCCATTTCTCTAGATATCCTGATGCCCGATAAGGACGGGTGGCAGGTCCTCAAGGAGCTGAAAGCCGATCCTCTGACGCGCGATATTCCAATCATCATTTTGAGCATCGTGGACGAAAAGACGCGGGCCTACCGGATGGGCGCCTTCGACTACCTGGTGAAGCCGGTAGACCGCGACACGATTCTCGCATCGCTCCATCGCATAACAACCGATCGTGGTCGCATCCTGGTGGTGGACGATGACTCCACTGTGGTGGATCTCGTCCGTCAGCTCCTGCAAGACGAGCCCTTCGAAATCGGATGGGCCGCGGACGGCGAGCAAGCCTTGGCCGCGATCGAACGGGGGCGCCCGGATGTCATGTTGCTCGATCTGATGATGCCTGGGCTGGACGGTTTCGGGCTCATCGAGCGTATGCAGGACGATGCCAGACTTCGCGCCCTTCCGATCGTCGTCTTGACCGCCAAGACCCTCACCCGGAAGGAACAGGCGCTGCTCCACAAGCGAGGGCTCAAGGTGATCGAGAAGTCCGGCCTCGATCGCGACGTGCTCTTGGAGGAGGTCCACAAGGTATTGCCGGCGGCGATAAGGAAGGAGGCCAGGAGCGCATGAAAAAGATCCTTATCGTCGAGGATGTCGATCTCAACCGCGACCTATTGATCCAGCTCCTCGAGGAGGAGTACGAGCTCATCACCGCAACCGACGGGGCATCCGGTGTCGCCTTGGCCCATAGCGCCCGCCCCGACTTGATCCTCATGGACATGTCGCTGCCCGTCATGGACGGTTGGGAAGCCACGCGCACACTCAAGGCCAATAAGGCACTGAAACATATCCCTGTCGTCGCCCTGACGGCCCACGCCATGCGCGGGGACAAAGAGAAGGCTCTGGATTGCGGGTGCGACGACTACATCAGCAAACCGATTGATGAGGACCTGCTGTTTCAGAAGCTTCAACACCACCTGCAATACGGCGGTCCGCCTTAGACGACGGAGGATTTGCCGGAAACGGGAGGGGCGCGGCATGGCCGACCCGCCGCGAATACTGATCGTCGACGACGAACCGTTTAACGTCGACTACCTCGAGCAGGAATTGGACTTGCTCGGCTATGAGACCGTCAGCGCGGCCAACGGTCGGGAAGCCTTGGAAAAGGTCGCCGCAGAGCAGCCGGACCTGATACTCCTCGACGTTATGATGCCGGTGATGGACGGCTTCACCGTCTGCCGGACGCTGAAGGATGACGAGGAGACGCGCCTCATTCCGATCGTGTTCATGACCGCGTTGGATGCGGCCGATGACAGGATCAAGGGCATCGAGGCGGGTGCCGACGATTTCCTGACAAAACCCGTGGACGAGCGAGAGCTGGTCGCACGCATCCAGACGGCGTTGCGGTTGAAGCGGACCGTCGAGCGCAAGATCAGAGAGCTTTCGCAGGTGCAGGACCATCTGGCCAAGTTCGTCCCCGAGGCCGTCAAGCGGCTGGTCGCGGACAACCCCGAGGCGCCGGGACTGGCCAAGCGCGAAGAGGACATCTCGGTTCTGTTCCTCGATATCACCGGCTACACGCGGCTGAGCGAGACGCTCGCGCCGGACGTGCTTAATGAAACGGTGGAACGGTACTTCTCTGCTTACCTCGATCACATCAGCGAGGCAGGCGGCGACATCAGTGGAACCGCGGGCGACGGCCTGATGGCATTCTTTCAGGACCCGGCGCCCGACAAGCATGCCGTGATCGCCGTCGAGACGGCGCTAGGCCTGCTCGCCGTGACGGACACGCTCAACGAAGACAACCACGGGCAGCCGCTCGCGATCCACATGGGCATCAGCTCGGGCGTCGCCCTGGTCGGGGCGACACGTTTCGAGTGCGCGCGCGGGAGCCACTGGACTTTCTCCGCCGACGGCCAAGTGACAAATCTTGCCTCGCGCCTCGCCGGAATTGCCGAAGCCACGCAGATCGTTCTGGGTCCCGAGACCGCGCGGCGCGTGAAAGACCGCATCGCCGTGACGCGAGTCGGTCGAGAACACCTGAAGAACATCGCCGAGCCCGTCGACGTCTACCGGGTCAAGCAGCAGCCAGCGCGATCCTGATTTGCCCGCCCATGGTGCCTCCTCGCGTCGGCGAGGTGGAATTTGTGGCAAGCGGCCGCTCTGCGCAACGTTCCGGCGCGAGGCATTCCAACTTCTCACTCGCGGCCTAATTCTCCCAGTGACGGACTCGAAGGACAGCGGCGCGCAGAGCGATTGCCTTGCCCGCGGGTCCCGAGGCAGACTCGTTGGGGAAAGGAACCGAATCATGCCGCTCAACCCAGGCTCGCGTGGACGGGTCGTTGTTTCTGCGGCAGCGGCGCTGAGCCTGACGCTTGCGGCATTGCCGGGCGCGGCCACGGACTGGCAGGACCTCTGCGCATCCCCCGCGAGCGCGCAGGAGCTGGCGTCCTGCGAGGGGGCGGTCTTGTCGAACATGGAGGATTTGGCCGGGGTCCGCCGCCTGGCCTGGGTCCTGCTGTCGAACCACCGCGAGCCGCGCGCCCTCGAGCTGTTCGGCCGCCTGGCCAGTCTGCAGGCCGAAGACCCCGAAGCGCAGTTCGACTACGCCGCCGCGCTGGCCACGGTGTGGAACTACCAGGCCGCCGCCGGGCCGATCACCCGGGCGATCCGCCTGCGCGGCGACGAGCCGCGCTACTACCGCTTGGGCGCGATCATCTACGAGCAGCTGTCCCGCCCTGACGACGCCTTTGTGTTTCACCTGCGCCTGGCGCGCATGGGCGACCGCAACGCCATGTACGACGTCGCCACCGACTTCGCCGGCGGCCACGGCACGCCGCTCGACCCGCAAGCCGCGCGCCGCTGGTTCGAGGCCGCCGCCGAGCTCGACCACGTGGCGGCCATGGAGCAGCTGGCCGAAGCTTACCGCGAGGGCGCGCTCGACCTGCCGAGGGACGCGGCGCAGGCCGGCTACTGGCAGGCGCGCGCCGAGGCGGCAAGAGCGGGACCGTGACGGCCGACGCTCCGGATCACTTCACGCGCGCGAACCAATCGGTGCTGCCGAACCACTTCGCATAGATCTTGTCGAACCGCCCGTCGGCCTTGATCTCGGCCAGGAACTTATTGAGCCAATTGAGAAAATCGGGGTCGTCCCGGCGTATGGCCCAGGCGATGGGTTCGCGCGTGAAGGGCTCGTCGAGGAACACCAGGTCCGCGTCGGCGTGAATGGCGACGAAGACGGCGTTGTAGGGCAGGTCGTAGACGAAGGCGTCGGCTTCGCCATTCATCACCGCCATCGCAGCGGCCGCTTCGGTATTGAAGGGCTTGTAGGTCGCCTTGGGCAGCAGCTCCTTGACAGCCTGCTCGCCCGTCGTGCCCGGCTTCGAGGTGACCACGAACTTTGGATTGTCGAGGCCCTTGTAGCTCGTCACGGCGTCCCGGTGCTTGCCCGCGAGCAGCACGGTCTGCCCGACCGTCAGGTAGGGATCGGCGAAGTCCACCTTGCGTTGGCGCTCCGGCGTCACGGACATGCCGCTCATGATGATGTCGAAGCGGCCGACGTTGAGCGCGGGAATGATGCTGGGCCACATGGTATTGACCGGCACTAACTTGACGCCGAGCGCCTTGGCCATCTCCCGCGCGATGTCGATGTCGAAGCCGATGAAGCTCGCCTGCTGGCCGCCCTTGCGCTCGTCGCCGGCGCGCAGGTTGCGCTCGCGCAAGCCGCCGCGCTTGTCGATCATCTCGAAGGGCATGTAGCCGGCCTCGAAGCCGACGCGCAGCTTGCCCCGGCTCAAGATGCCTTCGAGCGTCGAGTCCGCGGCGAGCTCGACGTCCGCCGCCCAAGCCGACGCGGCGATCGATAAGGCCAGAAGCAGCCCGAACGCCGCCGCCAAGGGGTGCTTTGTCATGTGCGAACTCCTTTAGCGGCTCCGCTAGGAGCCGCTGGAACCCGCTTCCGCCTGCTCCGCTTCCGCGAGCAGGCGTTCCTTCGTCTCGTCGTCGATCGGCGCGATGGTCCAGCCAAGCCAGCCGAAGATCAGGGTGACCAGGGGCGAGAGCCAGTTGAAGAAGGCGAAGGGCAAGTAGGCGATGGTCGCCACCCCCAGGGTCGCGGCCTGATAGGCGCCGCCGGAGTTCCACGGCACCAGGCAGGCCGTCACCGTCGCCGAATCCTCGACCGCCCGCGACAGGTTCTTCGGGTGCAGGCCCTTCTCCGGATAGGCCTGGGCGTACATGCGCCCGCCCATCACGATCGCCATGTACTGGTCGCAGAGCACCAGATTGGCGCCCAGGCAGGTCAGCACGGTGGAGGTGATCAAGGAGCTCTTGGATGTGGCCCGCCGCAGGATCGCCTCGACGATCACCTTCAGTTGGTTGGTCCGCTCCATGATGCCACCGAACATCATGGCGCAGATCACGATCGAGATGGCGTAGAGCATCGCGGTGAAGCCGCCCTTGGTCAGCAGGCTGTCGACTGCCTCGATGCCGGTGTTGCTGCTGTAGCCGCCATAGGCCGCATTCAACATTTCCTCGTAGCTGTTGCCCTGCAGCGCCACGCCGAGGACCGCGGCGGCCAGCGCGCCGAGCGTGATGCCGGGAATCGCAGGCGCCTTCCTGTAGGCGAAAACGATGACCAGGACCGGCGGGATCAGGAACACCGGGTTGAGGTCGAATTGCTCCTTTAACACCCCCAGGATCAGGTTCACCTGCTCCAGATTCTCCTCGCCGCCGCCGTAGAAGAAACCGAGCACGACCTCGATGATCAGGGTCAGCACCATGGCGACGCCGGAGGTGTAAACCATATGCCGGATGTGCGTGTAGAGATCGGTGCCCACCATGGCCGGCGCCAGGTTGGTGGTGTCGGACAGGGGCGACATCTTGTCGCCGAAGTAGGCGCCCGACAGCACCGCCCCGGCGACGAGCGGCAAAGGGAATCCGAGGCCGGCGCCGATGCCCATGAGGGCCACGCCGATGGTGCCGGTCGTGCCCCACGAGGTTCCGGTGGCCAGCGACGTGATCGCGCAGATGAGCACGGTGGCCGGCAGAAAGATCACTGGATCGAGAATCAGCAGGCCGTAATAGAGCAGCGTCGGCACCACGCCGCTCAGGATCCAGATGCCGATCAGGATTCCGATGATCAAGAGGATGACGATGGCCTGCAGGGACCGGGATATTCCCTTGAGCATGCCTTCTTGAATGACGTCCCAGGAATAGCCCGCGCGATAGGCCACGATGGAGGCGATCAGGACGCCCAAGAGCATGGAGATGTGCGGATCGGTGCCGTAGACGGCGATCGCGACGGCGATGCCGGCCACCAAGGAGACAAGGGAGATCAGAGCTTCCCAGAGATACGGGTCACGTTGCTCTCGCTTGCGGGCCATGATGCCCCCCTTGCATCCAGCGATGCTGCCTTTCGGGCATCATAGACGTAATTGCCTATCCCGAGATAGCCTCCGAACGAGGGCCTGGGGCGTTCGGCGCGGCCCACCGGGCGACGACTTCCTCCGCCTCGGCTTCGCGCCAGCGCTGCCGCGGCGGCGCGGCCTCGCCGTTGAGCAGCGCCGGGAACAGCACCTCGAAGATCGGCTGGCGGCCGTCCTGGCGGCGCGCCAGGCCGCGCGCCTGCACCTGCGGGTGCGCCGGGACCTCGGCCGGCGCCAGCACCGCCTCGAAGCAGCAGTCGACTCCGGCCAGCACCGAGAGCCACTCGTCCAGCGTCCGGCTCGCGATCAGCTCCCAGACCTCCACGATCAGCTGGCGTTGCGGCAACGGCTCCCACTGGCGATCGATCCAATCCTCGCGCCCCGCCGCGCGGCAGAAGGCGGCCCAGAACTTCGCTTCGAGCGCGCCCAGGGTCACGAAGCGGCCGTCGCCGGTGCGATAGACCTGATAGCAGGCCGCCCCGCCGTTGAGCAGCGCGGCCGACCGGCGGGTCTCCTGCTCGCCGCGCAGCGCCGCCGTGATAGTCAGGGCCTGCCAGGCGAGCACCGTCTCGGCGATGGAGACGTCGAGGAAGGCGCCTCCGCCCCAACGCTCGCGCCGCAGCAGCGCGGCGAGCGTCGCCAGGGCCGCCTGCATGCCGCTGGCGTAGTCCGCCGTCGGCGGATGGGCCACGACTGGCCGGTCGGCCGTGCCCGACGTCGCCAGCCCGCCGCCCAGGGCCATGTAGTTGATGTCGTGCCCGGCCCGCTGGGCGTAGGGGCCGCTCTGGCCGTAGCCCGAGAGCGCGCAGTGCACCAGGTTCGGGTTCAGGACCTCGAGCGCCGCCGGCCCGAAGCCGAGCCGCGCCAGGGCGCCCGGCCGGAACGATTCGACCAGGGCGTCGGCGCATGGGATCAGACCGGCGAAGGCGGCCTTGCCGGCGTCCGACTTGAGGTCGAGCCGGACCACCGTCTTGCCGGCGTTGATCAGCTTGTAGAAGGGGGAGATGCCGTCGGAGTCGCGCGGCCCGAGCCGGCGCAGCGGATCGCCCTCGGGCGGCTCCAGCTTGACCACCTCGGCGCCCAGGTCGGCCAGGATCTGCGCCGCGTAAGGGCCGGGAAGGTACTGCGAGAGGTCGAGCACGCGCAGGCCCTGGAGGCAGTCTGCAAGCATGGCGCCCGTCCCCTTCGGATCACGCGGCCTGGCCGATCCGATGCTTCACCGCCCGAACGCGTCGGGCGGCGTCTTTTACCCCATTCGCACGGGTCCCGGACCGCGCTGCCCGGCTCCCGCCCCCTCTATTCCACCGGCTCCGGTGTCTTTTGTTTCGCGCGGGCCGAGCCGCCGCGCCCGGACTTCTTGGGTTCCGGATAGGTGAAAGTCAGCACCCCGTCCTCGACGCCGACCTGAACGCTGCCGCCCTTGGCAAGCTTGCCGAACAGCAGCTCTTCGGCGAGTGCCTTCTTGACGTTCTCCTGGATCACGCGGGCCAGGGGGCGGGCGCCGAAGGTCGGGTCGAAGCCCTTCTCGGCGAGCCACTGGCGCGCCGCGTCGGACAACTCGATCGAGACGTTGCGGTCGCCCAACTGGGCCTCGAGCTCCATGATGAACTTGTCGACCACCCGGCTCATGACCTCGGGCGTGAGGTTGTTGAAGCCGATGATGGCGTCGAGACGGTTGCGGAACTCCGGCGTGAACATCCGGTTGATCGCTTCCTCGTCGTCGCCCTCGCGGATGCCGCGCCCGAAGCCGATCGCCGGCTTGGCCATGTCGGCGGCGCCGGCGTTGGTGGTCATGATCAGGATCACGTTGCGGAAGTCGACCGACTTGCCGTTGTGGTCGGTCAGCTTGCCGTGGTCCATGACCTGCAAGAGGATGTTGAAGAGGTCGGGATGGGCCTTCTCGATCTCGTCCAAGAGCAGCACGCAGTGCGGATGCTGATCGACCGCATCGGTCAAGAGGCCGCCCTGATCGAAGCCGACGTAACCCGGCGGCGCGCCGATCAGGCGCGAGACGGAGTGCCGCTCCATGTACTCCGACATGTCGAAGCGGGTCAGCTCGACGCCCATGGAAAGCGCCAGCTGGCGCGCGACCTCGGTCTTGCCGACGCCGGTCGGACCGGAGAAGAGATAGCTGCCGATCGGCTTCTGCGGCTCGCGCAGGCCGGCGCGCGCCAGCTTGATCGCGGCGGTCAGCGCGTCGATCGCCGGGTCCTGGCCGAACACCATGGTCTTGAGGTCGCGCTTGAGGTTCTTGAGCGTGCTGCGGTCGTCCTTGGAGACGCTCTTCGGCGGGATGCGCGCGATTTTGGAGATCACGCCTTCGACCTCCTTGACGCCGATAGTCTTGCGCCGCTTGGACTCGGGCAGAAGCATCTGCGAGGCGCCGACCTCGTCGATGACGTCGATCGCCTTGTCCGGCAGCTTGCGGTCGTTGATGTAGCGCGCGGCGAGCTCAACAGCGGCGCGCAGGGCCTCCGCGGTGTAGCGCACCCGGTGGTGCTCCTCATAGTAGGGCTTGAGGCCGCGCAGGATCTTCACCGCCTCTTCGACCGTCGGCTCGTTGATGTCGATCTTCTGGAAGCGGCGCACCAGGGCGCGGTCCTTCTCGAAGTAATTGCGGTACTCCTTG
>JAAUXY010066377.1_pt1 | contig 13741 bp, 11 predicted proteins | sample 7278121 | NCBI WGS metagenome assembly JAAUXY01 (sample SAMN14350117, study PRJNA611818) | marine sediment metagenome | isolation source: surface marine sediment (1.8m) | place: French Polynesia: Moorea | collected 2018-08 | reverse complement strand
GTCGTAGGCCGGCTTGGGCGCCGGGTCGCGCCAGACGCGCGGCCAGTCCTTGTTGCCGGTGAGCGCCTGCCTGATCAGCGCGAGCGCGGAGTAGCGGGCGGATCTCGCCATGAAGTTTCACCTCGGAACACGGACAGCGAGCCCCCATTGTCGCTCGGGCGCAGCGCGCGTCTTTTCCAGAATCGACGGAACCGGATAGATTCTCGCCATTGATCTTCACGAAGACTTCATCCAGGTGCCAGCGCCACTAGGGGATGGCGTGCAAACTCCCCGCCCGTCTGCGTCTGAGCTTCGCGGCGAACATCGGACCAAAGCGGTTCCACCAGAGCCGCACGGTGCGCAGCACTGCGCTACGCGTCGTGGCGGATATCGATCGCACGCTCGAACAGCAGATCCTCGACTTGCCGTAGGGAGAGGGGACAGCGGATGTACAGCATAGCCGAGAGGCGGACCACCTCTGGTGAGCTGTTGAAATAGCGGAGAGGATTGCGCATCGACGGAGGCTACGGACCGTCCGTTCCGGGTTCGAGCCATTTTGCACTGACACCGCCCTTTGAGGAGACGGCAAATGCCCAGGCTTGGTGGCGGAGGGGATGGGATTCGAACCCACGATACGGCTTATCACCGTATAACGGTTTAGCAAACCGCCGCCTTCAGCCACTCGGCCACCCCTCCGCAAGAGCGGCTTCGTCCACGACGTATGCGAGGTCAGTGGCTTAGCCGCGGTGCCAGCCGCCGTCAAGGCTCCTCTGCTCCGCCAATTGGTACCCCATTTAGACCCATCGTTGCCGCGGGGCGGATTCGATGGCCGCTGCGGCTTGTGGCGCAGGGCGGACTTTCGTCGTCCCTGCACAGAGGACTGACACCGTCTTGACCCAAATCATGGTTGCCAACGGTACCGCTCCTATGCTGCGGCTTCCCCGGTGGGGAACTCAAAGGTCAGTCTTGCCGAATGAACATGACGGAGGAATCCAATGGCCAGAAAAGCCGTTGCCAAGAAACCCGCAACGAGCAAGCCGGCACCCAGCGAATCCGGTATTGAGTCGGTTTTTGCCCCCCTGATGGACCTGCGGCATCGCATGGACCACATGTTTGACGACTTCATGCAGGGTCTACACGGGACCGGCCTGAGGCGCGACCCCTGGAGACTGGATCTTTTCCGCGATTTCCCGTCGCTTTCCGGGCTTCAGGGAAACATCACCGACGTCAGGTTTGATGTCTCGGAGAGCGAAGACGCGATCGAGATCGCGGCCGAGTTGCCCGGATTGGACGAGAAGGATGTCGAGCTGTCCCTGTCGGACGGGGTCTTGACCATCAAGGGCGAAAAGAAGACGGAGTCCGAAGAAAAGAAGAAGAACTACTATTGTCGTGAACGCCGCTTTGGATCCTTTCTGCGCTCCTTCCGGGTTCCCGACTCAGTCGACGACGCCAAGATCCAGGCCAGCTTCGACAAGGGCGTGCTCGAGGTGATCCTTCCGAAGCGCCCGGAAGCCAAGGCCAAGGCGAAGAAGATCTCGATCGCCAAGAAGAAGTAGTGCTCTTGGACCGCAGGCCGTGAATGGCCAGCGACACTTCCGAGGGAAGGACCGGACGATCGGGAAGCTGCGCGGGCGCAGGCTCCCGGATCTCGCATTACCGGTCAGATGGACACGGACGCCTTGGACTCGGCCCTCATTCTCTCGTGAAGCCTGTCCAGCACGTGATGGCCCCCATCGGCGTAGGCGCTCGAAATCAGGGCCAAGAGGCCGGCAAGATCGGCGCCCCTGGCCGCAAGCGCGTGGAAGATCGCCTGGGTCTGATCGCTGACGAACTCGTCGTGGTCCGAACTGAGCATTGGGATCCCTTCGCTGATCTCCCCCGAACGAGGTGCCGTTCGCGGGTGTCGATCAGAACCAAAGACCACAGGCGTTGACGGATCGTTAACGACACCCACATGCTTGCGCCGCCGCAATGCGATAGGGGCCGAGGACACCAGTCCGGCCGGTGACAGGCGGGAAACAGCCAGGACATGGCTCATGCCCTTGAAGCGCTTCACATATTGATGCTTCTCACGGGCAAGATAGCTGCTAACGTTCGGCGTCCACGGATCCGTCTTGGAGGGGGGAATGGCACGAAATCAACATCATGCGACCCTGGGCGTGGTCAGCTTTGGCTTCGCCGTCGGCACGACCTCGGCCCTTCTCGTCTTCGTGCTCGGTGTCATGGCGGCCTTCTTCGGCTGGGGCCTGCCGGTGGCCGCCGCGCTTTCCACCTTGTTCATCGGCTTCGGGCCGACCTTTGTCGGCAGCATCGCGGGGGCCGTCTGGGCCTTCGTCAGCGGACTGATCACCGGCCTGATGATTGCCTGGTTCTACAACCGCTTCCTGCTGCAGCGCCAGCTGCCGCTTCGATGAAGTGCGCTACCAGGGTCGGGTCGTCGCTCGGGTTGCGGCAGGCGACGAGCGAACCCGGGTACGCGTGAAGCCTGGTCATCTCCGCCGTCTACCGAGATCGAACCGGAATCTTCCTTACTTGGCTTCGTGAACCGGGCGCTCTGGAGATATCGATGGTCAGGACGCCGTCCTGGTAGTGTGCCTCGGCCCTTTCGGTGTCGAGCTCAGGTGGCAGCCGGAAGCGGCGCTGGAAGCTGCCATAGGCCCGCTCTCTCAGATGGTAGTCCGCCTCGGAGACTTCTTTTTCGGTCCGCTTCTCGCCGCTGATTGTCAAGAGATCCTCCGTGATCGAGATCTCGATGTCCTTCTCCTCGAGCCCAGGCAGCTCCATGACGATGTGGAATCCCTCATCCGATTCACTGACATCGGTCTCCGGGGAGAAGCCCGTGAAGACCTGGCCGGACACGGGATGGTGATGCTTGCCGATCTTCTCATACATGACGTCGAGAAGATGACTGATCTGCTGGTACAGGGTGTGCAGGGAATCCGCATCGGGACGCGAAGCTGCCGGGTGTCCGGGCCGACTCCGTGGAACCAAAGGCTTCTCGGTCACTGCACCATCTCCTTGAGTTTCGCGGTTGCAGCAAGGCGGGGCGTCGCCATCGGGTGGCCCCGTCCTCATCCTTGAGACATCGCCGAGGCGCAAACGACGGGCAATGATTTCGGTCAAGGATAGACCTGGTGCGGCCGGGCGCCGAACCTCAAGACTCGAGCTTCGTCGAGACCCGTCAGCCCGGGTCCTTGCTTGGCCCGATCGTAAGGGTCACCCTGCGTTTCTTGCCGCGGCGCAGGATCTCCAGTTCGACCTCTTCGCCGATGCGCTTCAGTCCGATCTCGTTTCGCAGACCGGCTGCCGTGCGCACCTTTTCGCCGTCGACGCCGAGGATGACGTCGCCGGGCTCGAGGCCGGCCGTCTCCGCAGGCGAGCCCGGCACTACCTGCGAGATCAAGGCGCCATCCAGGATCTCCAGACGAAGTCCCTTCGCCAGATCGGGGGTGATGTCTTGAATGACGATTCCCAAGCGGCCACGCCTGACTTCGCCAAACTCAATGATCTGCTCCATCGCCAGGCGCGCCATGTTGATCGGGATCGCGAAGCCGATACCGACATTGCCGCCGGTCGGCGCGACGATGGCCGTGTTGATGCCTATGAGCTGGCCGCGAAGATCGACCAAGGCACCGCCGGAGTTCCCCGGGTTGATCGGTGCGTCCGTCTGAATGAAGTCCTCGTAGGCCTCGAGGCGGAGGCCGCTGCGCCCCAGCGCGCTAACGATTCCCAAGGTGACCGTCTGGCCGAGGCCGAAGGGGTTACCGATGGCGACCACGTAGTCCCCGACCTCCAGTCGATCCGAATCGCCCAAAGGCAAGGCCGTCAGACCAGAGGCGTCGATCTTTAGGACCGCGACGTCAGTTTGCGGATCGGAGCCGAGGAGCTCGGCTTTCAGGGCGCGCCCGTCCTTGAGCGTGACGAGGATTTCATCGGCGTCCTCGATCACGTGATGGTTGGTCAGCACATGGCCGCCCCGCGCATCGACGATCACGCCCGACCCGATGCTGTGGGTTTCACGCTCCGCCCGTGGATCGGGCAGGGAAAAGAACCTGCGGAACCGCGGATCCTCCAGGAATCTTCGAAAGTTCGGATCGTTGAACAGCGGGCTGTCCTCGACGCGGACCTTGCCGCTGGTCGCGATATTCACGACGCCGGGGGTTACTCGCTTCATCAGGGGTGCCAGGGTCGGGACGTCGTTCCCTGTAGAGGGGATGGGAGCCTGGGCGCAAAGCTGCGACGCCGCTGCTGTACACGCAAGGAGCAGCAGAGCAGCGCCGAAGGCTTGTCCAGAGCGTTTCACGGTCGGCATCGCTGGCATCCTAGACCCTCATCGGTCGAAATCGGGGCCGGGATGGTGGCGTCGATGCGTCTTGGTAATGCTCTCGACGGTTCGAGCCACCTCGTCGTCGGAGAGCGGTGGCCGACAGCGTACACGATTCCAACACAGAAGGAGTTCGACCGCGACCTCCGGGTCGACACCATGCCAGAGCAAGTGGCCGGTCAGGGACGCGATCGTGTTGTTGCGCGCCCCTTCGGCGACGCCTTGGCGCACGAGGTCCTGCCAATGAGAGAGGGAATGCCCGAGGTAGGCCGTTTCTCCCCGCGCCAGGGCAAGGAGCCAAGGCGGCATTGGGGCAACCGGCAGGTCATCCGGGTGATGCGAGACCTCCCATTCGTAACGCCGACCATTCGGGTGCAGCGACGGCGGCGCGATGATCATGCCGCCATCTCCCCGCAGGTCGATGCCCGGGGCCAGGCCGACGCGGTTCCGCAAGACACCGCCGGGATGAGCGAAGTAGATGTGGCGTCCGCCACCGCCGCTGATCCCCTCGACGGTTTCCGGAAGCGCAGCGAAGCGGCGCTCCAGGCTTTGGAGGCTGTCGTCGCCGCCGTGCCGTGGGTCGACATCGAGCACGACGAGCCCTGAGACCTTCCCGGTGACGATCGCGAGGTTGGCGTTCGGCCAGCGCCGAAACCAACCGTGGGCTTCCCCCTTTTCGGGATGCCGGTGCTGGAACGGCTCCCAGTTGACAAGGGGGCGCTTCCCGCCCGCGCGAACAGGAATTATCGACCAGCCGCGTGCCAGATAGTGGCGCGCCGCTTCTTCCGCAAGGAGCCTGTCCATTCAGCCGTGTTCACCGTCGATTCGGGCTTCGCGGTCCAGGACCGCACTTCACCCCATCTGTCTGGCCGGCACCATCTCGATGAGAGGCAACCTCAAGCCGCGCCGCTGCGGCTCTAGGCCGCCGGCGTGTACTGATTGCGGTCTACCAGATGGGAAACCTCGACGTCCTCGACTTCCAGTCCGTCCTCGCTCACCAGGATTGCGAAAGGCGACCTTTGCCCTTCGTCTCTCACGATCGTATCGACGATCCAGACATGACTGTGGTCACCGTGCTTCCAGTAGCGCTGGCCCTCACGCACAACCGTCATCGCACACACCTTTGCCGGAGGGATTTGCGACCCGCGTCGCATGTAGGAAGTAAATCTAACGGGAATCAGCCTCGCGGGTCTGATCCAGATCAAGACGACACCTAAGATCCCGCCTCATCGTCATAGCCGTCGAAGGCACGCGACAGCGGACAATCGGCGCGCAATCTTCTGGATGACGGGGACATGGATCTGAGAATCGGCGATCTGGAGATGCCGGATGTCGAGCGTCTCGATGCGGAGATCGTCGAGCGCAAGGGCCTCGGGCACCCGGACAGCATCTGCGATGCCTTGGCGGAGGCGCTGAGCACGGCCCTCTGTCGCTTCTATCTGGATCGCTTCGGTACGGTCCTGCACCACAACGTCGACAAGGTGCTTCTTTGCGCCGGAGAATCCGAACCGCGTTTTGGCGGCGGGCGCGTGACCAAGCCGATCGAGATCTTCTTCGGCGGCCGCGCCAGTCTCGACGTGAGCGGCCTCACCGTTCCGCTGGAAGACATTGCGGTCGAGACTACACAGGACTGGTTCCGCCGCCACATGCATGCCATCGCTCCCGAGAGGGACGTGAAGGTCCACACGCTGATCCGGCCCGGGTCGAAGGATCTCGTCGAGCTCTACCTGCGCCAGAGCAAGACCGGAGAATGGCTTGCCAATGATACCTCCTGCGGCCTCGGCTTCGCGCCGCTGACCCGGCTGGAGCAGATCGTCCTCGACGTCGAAGGCCGCCTGAATGCGCCGGCTGCCAGGCTTGAACACCCGGAGCGCGGTCAAGACATCAAGGTCATGGCAGTGCGCCAGGGCGAGCGGATCGATCTCACGGTGGCTTGCGCCTTCGTCGATGGCTTTGTCGCGCGGCTAGAGGATTATCAAGCGGCGAAGCTCGACGTGGCAGAACAGGCCAGATCCGTAGCCCGGCAATGGAAAGATGCACCCCTGTCGGTGGCGGTCAATTCGGCCGACGAACCCGAGGCGGGCAGCGTCTACCTGACCGTCACGGGCACCTCGGCCGAGGCCGGCGACGACGGCTCGGCGGGCCGGGGCAACCGGGCAAACGGCTTGATCACGCCCTACCGGCCGATGACCATGGAGTCGGTTGCCGGCAAGAACCCCATCACCCACGTCGGCAAGCTCTACAATATCGTCGCAGGCTTGACCGCGGAGCGGGTCGTCGAGGAGATCGCGGAGATCGGGTCCGCGCGCTGCCGGCTTGTCAGCCGCATCGGACGGCCGATCAAGGACCCGGCCTTCGTCGACATCGCGGTCTGCACAGCGGACGGACAACTCGGTGGCAATGCACGTCTAAGGATCGAGGAAATCCTGCGCGAGGAGTTGGAAGGCATTGGAAATCTGGCAGACCAACTCCGGTCGGGGGAAGTCGCGCTGGACCGATGGCCGCTTCGAAGGGCCTAAGGGGGTGCGCCTCAAGATTCTGCGCGCGGCCTGAAGCGTTCCGTCAACCGCTCCGGGCTTCTTCTCTCACTGGTCCGGCAGGCTGGACTCCGTGGACGGCCTGGAGAAACTCTGCTCGAGATCCCACCTGATTTCCAAGGGCAGGCGGAGCTACTCGGGATCTGCTGGGAGGCGGGCAGGCATGAAGCGTATCTCGATCGCGTTGGTCTCGGGCCTTGCGCTGTTCTTGGGGGGCTGCGCGCTCCTCGCACCCCTGCCGGACAAGACGACGCTCGATGATCGCATTGCGATGATTCCGGCACAGGGCCTGCCTCTGAGGGGCCGGACCGTCATCCACTGGGATCAGCACCAGATCCCCTTCATCGAAGCCGAGCACGACGAAGACGCCGCCCTGGCGCTCGGCCTGGTCCATGCTCATCTGCGCCTGGGCCAGATGGAGGTCCTACGGCGCATCTCCCAGGGGCGCCTGGCCGAGATGGCCGGGCCGATCGCCGTCGATGTCGATCACGGCCTGCGCGTTCTCGACTTCGGCCGCGCCGCGGCCGAGATCGAGGCCAGCCTGCCGCAAGCGACCCGTGCTTGGCTCGAAAACTACGTAGTCGGTATCAACCACTACCAGCAGCAGGTGGCGGTCTTGCCGGTCGAGTTCTCGGTCCTGGGCCTCAAGCGGGAGCCCTGGCGCATCGCCGACCTGCTCACCCTTGGCCGCCTGGCCGGCAGCGACGTCAACTGGCTGGTGTGGTTCAACCTGCTCCAGCTCAGGCCCAGGGACGATTGGCCGCAGATCTGGGACCGCCTGGTCGAAAACGGCAGTGATTCGGTGCCAAGTTTCTCGGCGCGGGCCGAGGGACCCTCCCTTGAGCGGCTGCTCTCAGACGTCAGCCGCTCAGGCAGCAACAGCCTCGCCGTTTCAGGCGGACGCAGCCGCAGCGGCGGCGCAATCCTCGCCAACGATCCGCACCTCGGCATCCTTCTGCCCAACACCTGGCTGATCGTTGGTCTTAAGTCGCCGTCCTACCACGCGCTGGGCCTGATGGCGCCGGGCTTGCCGGTCTTCGCGATCGGCCGCAATCCCTGGATTGCCTGGGGTGGCACCAACATGCGCGCCGCCTCCAGCGAGCTCTACGAGCTATCCCGCGGAAGCGCCGGCGAGCTGGTCCAGCGCGAGGAGACGATATCCGTGCGCTGGTGGTTCGACGAGACCGTGACGCTCCGCGACAGCGAGTGGGGACCGGTCCTGTCGGACGCACCGCAGCTACGGGATCTTGACCTGCCGGCCTTCGCGCTCAGATGGACCGGACATCTGCCCAGCGACGAGATCACCGCTTTCCTCGCGGTCAGCCGGGCCCGAAGCTTCGAAGGCTTCCGTAGGGCCTTCCGCAGCTTCGCAGTGCCCGGCCAAAACATGCTCTTCGCCGACCGCGAGGGCAACATCGGCCAGGTCATGGCGGTCCGCCTGCCGCGCCGCAACGGCGCGCCGCCAGAGGACGTCATCCTGGATGCGCGGGACCGCGAGACCGCCTGGAAGGACATGCAGGGTGCGGAGGAGCTGCCCTTCGTGCTCAATCCGCCCGACGGCTTTCTGGCCTCGGCGAACAACCGGCCGGCGGAGACCGAAACTCAGGTCGGCTACTTCTTCTCGCCCGACGACCGCGTCCTTCGCATGGGTGAGTTGCTCGGCAGCGCGACGCAGATCGGTGTCGACGACATCCGGCATCTGCAGCAGGATGTCTACATGGCCTCGTCCATGGCCCTTCGTTCGGTCCTCCTGCGCAAGCTCGATGCGCTCGGTGTGACCGCCTCGGCCACGCCCGAGGAGAGAGACATCATCGACTTGATGCGGGACTGGGACGGCAACTACGCCGAGTCTTCGCGCGGCGCCCTGGCCTTCGAGCTCTTCCGCGACGGCTTCACCAAGGCGTTCTATCGGATCGGCTTCGGCGAGCAGGACTGGGCCGCCTTCGCCAACGTCGGACGGATCAAGTCGATCCTGCTGGAAGACGTCGAAACCGCCGAGCCGCAGTCCCTCCGCCGGTCCCTCCGGGACGCCTTGGCGGCCGCGACGGGCGCGATCGGAGACTTCACTGACTGGGGCGAGATGCACCGCCTTCAGCTATCGCATCCGCTGTCCAACCTGCCGTTGGTCGGCGGTCGCTACCGCTTCGGCGACTATCCCGCCGCGGGCAGCTCCGACACCCTGATGAAGACCGCCCATGCAAGCACCAGCGAGCGCCATGCGACGCGCTATGGCGCCAACGCGCGGCACATCTCCGATCTCTCGGACCTGGACCTCAACTTCTTCGCCTTGCTCGGCGGTCAGGATGGCTGGTTCAACAGCTCGACCTTCATGGACCAGGTGCCCCTGTGGCGCTCCGGCGACTATATCCAGCTGCCCCTTCGTCTGGAGCGGGCCCGCGCGCGCGCGTTGCGTCGGACCACGCTTCTGCCCTGAAGGCGACAGCCAGGGGCATCGCCTCGTAATCAGGACCACTCTTTCGTCATGCTGGATCTCACGCCGTTCCTCAAGCTCTACGCGTTCCAGCGAGGCCTGCAGCTGCGCCTGGAAGACCCGCTGTTGCGACAGGAACGCGAGTTGCTGATTTTGGTCGGCTTCGCCGAGCACACCCGCTTTGGCCGCGACCATGCCTTCGGCTCGATCCGGTCGGTCGCGGACTTCCAGAACAATGTGCCCCTGCGCCGCTACGAGGACTTCTGGCGCGATTACTGGGAACCCGAGTTCCCCAGGCTGGTCGACTGCACCTGGCCGGGCCGCGTGCCCTTCTTCGCCCTAACCTCGGGCACGACGACGGGCGTGACCAAGTACATTCCCTGCACGCACGAGATGAATGCCGCCAACGTCAAGGCGGCCGCGGATATACTGGTGCACCATCTGGCCAGCCGCCCCGACAGCCGGATGCTTGCGGGCCTCAACTTCATGCTGGGCGGCAGCACCGACCTGCGTGAGCTGGCCCCCGGCATCGTGGCCGGCGACCTCAGTGGAATCGCCGCCAAGACGACGCCCTGGTGGGCCCGGCTGCGTTACTTTCCGCCGCGCGAGCTGGAGACAATCACGGACTGGGAGGTCAAGATCGAGCGGCTTGCAGCGGCCTCGCTGGAGAAGGACATCCGCAGCATCAGCGGTACGCCCAGTTGGCTGCTGCTTTTCTTCGAGAAGCTGGCCGAGTTGAGGCCGGAACGCGAGCGGCGGCTCTGCAGCTACTACCCGAACCTGGAGCTGGTGATCCACGGTGCGGTCAGCTTCGCGCCCTACCGGAGGATCTTCGGCGAGCTGCTCGAGGGCAGCCGGGCCGAGACCCGCGAAGTCTACGCCGCGAGCGAGGGCTTTATCGCCGTCGCCGACCGCGGCGATGGCGAGGGCCTGCGGCTGGTCACCGACAACGGGCTGTTCTTCGAGTTCGTGCCCCTTGAAGAGCTGGACGCCGACCAGCCGACCCGGCATTGGCTCGAGGATGTCGAGCCAGGGGTCAACTACGCCGTCGTCGTGACCTCCTGCGCAGGGCTCTGGTCCTACGTCATCGGCGACACGGTCCGCTTCATCGAGCGCAGGCCACCGCGCATCCTGATCACTGGCCGCACCAGCTATTCGCTCTCCGCCTTCGGCGAGCACCTGATCGACGAGGAGATCGAGACCGCCGTCGCCGCTGCGGCCGAGGCCATCGGGACCACGGTTGTCGACTACGCCGTCGGCGCACTGGTTCCGGACCGCGCCGGTGGGCGGGGACAGCACCTCTACATCGTCGAGTTCACCGGGTCCGTCCCGGGGCAAGAGGCGCTCGACAGCTTCGTGCGCCTCCTGGACGAGTCCCTGTCGAAGACCAACGAGGACTATCAGGCCCATCGGGCCGGCGATTATGGCATGAAGCCGCCGCGCCTCCACGCCGTGCGGCCCGGCGGCTTCGCCGCCTGGATGAAGAGCCGTGGCCAGCTGGGCGGGCAGCACAAGGTCCCGCGGGTCGTGAATGATCCCGAGCTGTTTCGGGGTTTGCGAGACTTCGTGGGCGCTGGCTAGAGCCGTTCAGCGCCAGGTGAGGCTCAGACGGCCGTCCTCGCCCAGCTCGGCGCCGGTGCCGAGCGGCGCGCCCTCCCGAGAAAGCAGGTCGCACATCCAGCGGGCATCCCGCTCGGACACCCGGTTGAGCCGGAACCGCCGGATCTGGAGCGGCGTCATCCGGCAGGCAAGGAGCGCACCGCTCTCTGCCGCCAAGGTGACGAAGTACATCAGCACCAGATCATCGCGATAGTCTTCGTAGCCGGTGATCCCCTCGTAGTCGTCGAAGAAGTCGCCGCAGCCGTAGAAGATCGGCCGCTGCCGATAGACCTCGATGCCCTTCACGTGATGCGCGGAATGGCCATGGACGACATCGACGCCGCCTTCGATCAAGCCCTTTGCGAAGGCGCGCTGCGCGGCCGGGATCCCGTAGCCCCAGTTCGGCCCCCAGTGGAGCGAGACCACGACGAGATCGCCCGGCCCTTTGTTTGCCTTCACGGATAGGGAAACGGCCTCGATGCTGGCGTCGGACAGGTCCGGCAATAGGTTGACCCCCGGCCGCGCCTTGGTGGCGGCCCAATCCGGAGCGACGCCGCTGCTGCCGTGACCGAAGGCAAAGACCAGCACCCGCCCCTTTTCCGGGACCGGCAGGATCGCCGGCGCCCCGGCCTCGAGGTCGTCGCGTCCGGCGCCGGCGCGCTTGATCCCGGCCTGGTCGAGGCTCTCCAGGGTCTCGATCAGTCCCGCCCGGCCCCAGTCGAGAACGTGGTTGTTGGCCAGCACGCAGCAGTCGATTCCCGCCGCGGTCAGGCAAGGGAGGTTTTCGGGGCTCATGCGGTAGCTGATTCCCTTGTCGCCGCAGTCCTCGCTGCGGGTGACGGCGGTCTCCAGGTTGACGATCCGCAGGTCCGGCATCGCAAGAGTCAGCTCGGGGAGCGCCTCGCCCCAGATCTCGGCGAAGCCGAGCGGCAGCGGGAGGGGGCCGTGGCGTTCCTCCGCCAGGGCGACGTAGTCCCTGGCCGAGGTCACGTAGGGCTCGCAAATCCGGGGGTCGCCCGGGTTCGGCAGCACCTGATCGATGCCGCGGCCGGTCATGACGTCGCCGCAAAGAAACAGGGTGATCGACGCCCTGCCTCCCGACGATCCGGCTGTCATCGCTCTCGCCATGGCAACGCAGTCCTCTCGACTAGGATCCTGTCCGCTGTGCCTCGAAAACCGGTTGACGCAGATCAAGTGACGACCGGGCCTGGAGGGCTATGACTCTCGAACACTGGACCGTGGTTGCTCGCGCCCCGGGGCAGGCCTATTGAGGTTCGGCAAACGAGCAGAATGTCCCCGCATGGCTGTGACCGCAAAGCTTTCCGACAGCATGAGCGACAACCACCGAAGGGGCGGCGCGCCTGCTGTGCCTAAGGTCGGCCAGCCGAGCTATGTCCACGGCGTGAGCCCGGTCCCCCTGATCGGAAAGACCATCGGTGTCTTCTTCGACGAGGCGGCAATGCGCTGGGCCGATCGCGAGGCCCTGGTCGTCTGTCACCAGGACATTCGCTGGTCCATTGGCGAGCTGAAGGAGCGCGTCGACGCCCTGGCCGCGGGTCTGATCGCCTTGGGATTGAAGCCGGGCGAGCGTATCGGCATCTGGTCGCCGAACAACGCCGAGTGGCTGATCACACAGTTCGCGACCGCCAAGGCGGGCCTGGTCCTGGTCAACATCAACCCGGCCTATCGCCTGCCGGAGCTGGAATATGCACTCAACACCGTCGGCTGTGCCGCGCTGATCACCGCGCCAACCTTCAAGGCCAGCAACTACATCGACATGCTGGGCGAGCTACTGCCCGAGTTGAAGGAGAGCGAGCCTGGCCGGCTGCAGAGCGCGGCCATCCCGTCGCTCCGGATCCTGATCCGCCTCGGCGAAGGGAAATCGCCGGGCATGCTCAACTTCGGCGAGATCGCCGAGCAGGGCGGCGAGGCAGAGCGATCCCGGCTCGTGGAGCTGGCCGGCGAGCTGCAGTTCGACGATCCCATCAACATCCAGTTCACCAGCGGCACCACCGGGGCGCCCAAGGCCTCGACCCTCAGCCACCACAGTATTCTGAACAATGCCTTCTTCGTGGCCGAGGACATGCGCCTGACCGAGGCCGACCGGCTCTGCATCCCGGTGCCGATGTACCACTGCTTCGGCATGGTGCTCGGCAGCCTGGTCTGCATCACCCACGGCGCGGCCATGATCTACCCCTCGGAGGGCTTCGACGCCCGCGCCACGCTCGAGGCTGTGGAGAAGGAGCGCTGCACCGCCCTGCACGGCGTGCCGACCATGTTCATCGCCGAGCTCGACCACCCGGACTTCAAGGACTTCGACATGAGCAGCCTGCGGACCGGGATCATGGCCGGCGCCCCTTGCCCGATCGAGCTTATGAAGCGGGTCATGACCGAGATGCACCTGGGGCAGATCACCATCGCCTACGGCATGACCGAGACCGGACCGGTCAGTTTCGAGACCTCGGTCGACGATCCCCTGGAACGCCGCGTCACCACGGTCGGTCGGGTCCTGCCGCACACCGAGGTCAAGATCGTCGACACCGAAGGGCGCATCCTGCCCCGCGGCGCGCCGGGCGAGCTGCTGACCCGGGGCTACTGCGTCATGCTGGGCTACTGGAACGATCCCAAGCGGACCAAGAAGGCGATCGACGAGGCGCATTGGATCGCGAGCGGAGACATCGCGACCATCGACGAGGAGGGCTACTGCCAGATCGTCGGCCGGATCAAGGACATGGTGATCCGCGGCGGCGAGAACATTTTCCCGCGCGAGATCGAGGAGTTCCTCTACACCCATTCCAAGATCGAGGACGTCCAGATCATCGGCGTTCCCGATCCGAAGTACGGCGAGGAGCTCTGCGCCTGCATCAAGCT
>JAAUXY010043377.1_pt1 | contig 13752 bp, 13 predicted proteins | sample 7278121 | NCBI WGS metagenome assembly JAAUXY01 (sample SAMN14350117, study PRJNA611818) | marine sediment metagenome | isolation source: surface marine sediment (1.8m) | place: French Polynesia: Moorea | collected 2018-08 | reverse complement strand
TTGCTGCGTCAGGGTTTCCCCCATTGCGCAAAATTCCTCACTGCTGCCTCCCGTAGGAGTCTGGACCGTGTGTCAGTTCCAGTGTGGCTGATCATCCTCTCAGACCAGCTAACCATCGTTGCCTTGGTAGGCCATTACCCTACCAACAAGCTAATGGTACGCGGGCTCATCTCCAAACAAAAGCTTCCAAGGAGAGGCCATCTTTGATCTCAAAAACTTATGTTATTGAGATGTCATTCGGTATTAGCATCGCTTTCGCAATGTTATCCCCAATTCGGAGGTAGATTACCCACGCGTTACTCACCCGTACGCCACTTTACTAGTTTCAGCAAGCTGAAACGTTCTCGTGCGACTTGCATGTGTTAGGCACGCCGCCAGCGTTCATTCTGAGCCAGGATCAAACTCTCCAATTAAACTATGAGATATTGTGTTAGAAACACAATACATTTACGTTGACCCGACTTACATACGCGTCACTATTTAGTTTTCAAAGATCAAATGGCCCTTCAACGAAGAGCATTGGCATTGAAGGCTAAAAAAAGCCGGCAATGCGACGTTTTAAATATACTATTTGGTAATATTTTGTCAATACTTTTTATCTCGTCAGGGCCGTTATTTCTGCAGTTTGGCCTTTGATGACAAACGGCGAATTTACCGTTAAGGATTGGGTTTGTCAATAAAAAAGTACCATTTTTTTAAAAAATTTACAAAAAATGGCCATCTAAGGTTGCCCAAAATCCTTTAATATTTTCATCAGGGAGTAATGTCAATATGCCGTTTCGCGTTCCGGGTTTCGGGTTGCGGGTTAACATCGAAACTGCGAATGGCCATACCTGACGCGCAACTCGCAACGCGCTACGCGTAACAATTTGTGGAACAATACGCCAGTTTCATTTAAGAAAAGGCTACCAATGATTTTACCTTCGTTTGGATGTATGGTTTGTACTGAAATGGACTATTCTTGGACTTCGATTTTATGGAAACGCTTTTTGCCGGATCTTAGCAAAATAGTTTGGCTATCGTCCAGATCGGCATCACTGACTTGATAATCAAATGAATCAACACGGACACCATTAATATAGGCCCCGCCCTGTTCGATCAAGCGGCGGGCAGCCCCACCGGATTTCGCCAGACCGGCCAGATGAAACAGCTTAAATGCGGGAATACCGGCCTTAAGGGTTTGCGCATCCAGCGATGAGGTAGGCACCGACGTATCGTCAGCGCCGACATCGCCGCGCGGTAAAGTGCTGCTGGGTAGAATATCAGCGGGTACTTGTCGAGTGCCAAACATGCTTGCTGTGGCCTGATGCGCTTCGACGGCCGCCTGGTTTCCATGCGCAAGCTGGGTGGCTTCAAAGGCCAGGATAGCTTTGGCAGTGTTAAGATCTGCGCCGCTAAGCTGGTCGATTGGACGAATTTCGTCCATCGGCAAAAAGGTAAACAAGGCTAAAAATCGCTCCACGTCTCGGTCGTCGGTGTTGATCCAATATTGATAGTACTCATAGGGTGAGGTTTTGGCGGCATCCAGCCACACAGCGCCTTTGGCCGTCTTACCCATTTTTTCGCCACTACTGGTGGTAATTAGTGGAAAGGTAATACCGAATGCTGCGCCCTGGTGGACCCGGCGAATCAACTCAACACCGGCAACGATGTTGCCCCATTGATCACTACCACCCATTTGGATCCGGCAATCGTGGTTTTGAAATAGCTCTAAAAAATCGTAGGCCTGCAAGACCATATAATTAAATTCGATAAAGGTCAGGCCCTCCTCAGAATCCAAGCGGATTTTATAGCTTTCGGCTTTAATCATGCGGTTTACCGAAAAGTGACGGCCGATATCCCGTAGAAAAGGGATATATTTCAATTCGGTCAGCCAATCGGCATTATTGAGCATCAACGCCTTATCGGCTTCAAAATCAAGAAAATGGGAAAGCTGTTTTTTGATGCCCTCTGCATTTTTTGCAAGTGCTTCTAAGGTCAGCAGCTGGCGCATCTCGGTTTTTCCGGAGGGATCTCCGACCATTCCGGTCCCTCCGCCAATGAGGGCAATCGGCCGATGCCCCTGCCGCTGCATGTGGGCCAACGACATAATGGGCACGAGGCTGCCAATGTGTAAACTGGCGGCTGTGGGATCAAACCCGATATAACAGGTCACGTTACCCTGATCGAGACATTCTCTTAACTCCTGGTCATGGGTGGTCTGTTCAATAAAACCGCGTTCCTTCAATACATCCAGAACATTCATCAAAAAAGCCTTTCGTTTAATTGGTTTTATTAGTTTTATTGGTTGTATTGGTTCAAGGCAGGGGTTAAATTAAACGAATCTAACTAATTGAACCAATCAAACAGACGTATTTAGAGATCACTTTAGTTGGCAATCATTCATATAATAAAGTATGAAAAAAAATATGTCCATAGGTATTTAATGAAATAATATAGAGATTTAAGAGCTTAGAGATAGCTTAAAGACACGGCACCCTAATAAAAAAATAATTTTGGACTTATAAATGAATTTTGGATAATTTATTCGGTCTGAAATGTACATTTTAATAAAGTAAAAATAAGAGCTTGTCCAACGGAAAGTAAACCAATAATAGCCGCCAGCCAAGGCTTAGATCTTGTTCGAGGGCACGGCGCAATTTGATTCAGAAGTGGAGCGTACACGCTAGTACGCGAGCATTATGAATCAAATTGTAACACAGCCATCGGACAAGAGATGGGTTTTGGCTGGCGGCTATTTATTTGTTGGCGTACTCAACCGCCCTAGTCTCTCGGATCACCGTCACCTTAATCTGTCCGGGGAAAGTTAACGACTCTTCTATCTTTTTGGCAATATCACGGCTAATCAAAATGGCTTCTTCATCGGAAATGACTTCGCTTTCTACGATGACTCTTAATTCCCGGCCGGCCTGAATGGCATACGTATTGGAAACACCATTAAAAGAGGTAGCAATATTCTCAAGATCCTCCAAACGTTTGATGTAGTTCTCAAGCAGTTCTTTGCGTGCGCCGGGTCTGGCACCGGAAAGCCCATCGGCTGCCTGGACAAGCAAGGCTAAAACCGAATTAGGCGGCACATCTTCATGGTGGGCGGCAATTGCATGGACGACTTTCGGCGATTCATTGAATTTTTTTGCCAAACGGGATCCGATGACTGCATGTGGTCCTTCGACTTCATGATCAATGGCTTTGCCGATGTCGTGCAACAGCCCCATCCGACGGGCCATTTTGGCATTGAGTCCCAGTTCAGAAGCCATGATACCAGCGAGGAAGCCGACTTCCACGGAGTGCTGCAGCACATTCTGTGCGTAGCTCGTTCGAAATTTTAACTGGCCCAAGGTCTTAATGAGCTCATTATGAATTCCATGAACGCCCAAATCAAAGGCTGCCTGTTCGCCGGCCTCCTTGATGGCGATGTCAACTTCTTGACCGACTTTTTTAACCACATCCTCTATGCGCGCAGGATGAATGCGGCCGTCTGATATAAGACGCATCAATGATAACCGCGCAACCTCTCTTCTGACTGGATTGAAGCCCGATAAAATGACCGCCTCAGGCGTATCATCGATGATCAAATCCACTCCAGTGGCAGCCTCGATGGCGCGAATATTGCGGCCTTCACGGCCGATAATTCGTCCTTTCATTTCATCGCTGGGTAACTGCACCACCGAGACCGTACGCTCGGCAACATATTCTCCAGCATATCGCTGGATGGCAGTGGCCAGAATCTTTTTTGATTTCCGATCGGCCCGTTCTTTGGCCTCGTTTTCAATTTTTTTGATAATTCGAGCACCTTCGTAGCGGGCTTCATTTTCCATGGCTCGGATTAACAGTTCCTTGGCCTGCTCGGCGGACAATCCTGAAATTTTTTCAAGTTGCTGCTTCTGTTCCTCTATCAGCTCTTCGTATTGAAGCTCTTTGCGCTCAATTTCGTTACTTCTTTTTCGTATCTTCTTTTCCTTGCGATGAAGCTCACGCGCCTTCTGCTCATGTTTTTCAATTTTGCGATCGATATTTTCCTCTTTTTGCATCAGATGCGTTTCACGCTGCTTGAGCTCTGAACGCGTCTCTTTGGTCTCAGCATCAAAATCGCTTTTCATTTTAAAATGCCGGTCTTTTATTTCCAGATCTGCTTCTTTAAGAAGGGTTTCGGCCTTACGTTTTGAGTCTGTAATCAAGTGCGCCGCTTCTCCCTCGGCCACTTTTATTTTTTGAGCTGCAATTTGCCCTTTGACCCAAAAGGCAATGGCAAAACCAACACCAAAGAAGATGATGGCCAGAATTATATCAAATGTGCTCATATCTTACTCCCTGAATAACCCGCTATGAAAGCGCTTGCCATGAACCGATGTTTTCATTAAACCGTTTTTGTATCATGGTCAGCTTTCCGTCACCTGCGGTAGAACGCAATCAGACGCATCTTTGCATACCCGGCTGAATCGTGGGTATCAGTCCGTTTTAACCCAATTTTTTGGGTGTTGCTAAAACGCATCAGACGTTCAGATTAGCATTTGAAGCGGAGCAAATCTGCAAGGAAATTTGGAGGAGAAAAAAGTTGGATTGCACCGGCAAACCCGAAATGCGGTTGAATCATTGACGTCATTCCACGTAACCGCACCCGGATGGTGGGGATTTCATTATGGACTTACAAAAGAAGACCCCCACCATAATGCCGTGTTGGCAGGTCTTTGAACCTAGGTTCAAAGTGGGCGCCTCATAATTTCATCAGGCTTTTCTGAACCAGCAGAACATGCACACCGAAACCAGCGAAGGCTCCCAGAAGATAGCTGTTGGGTCAAAGAGTAACTCCCAATCACGGACACGGTAGGGGCAAAACAATATTTGTTAGCGTACAATTAGACTGACCTTGATTATCACCGCAACCACATTCAAGTGTGTTCAGGAATTCAGGCAACTGAGGTTGTGGCATATCGAAGGGCTCTCCTTTATATCGGTGATTCATCCGACAACTTGTAAGGCCGTTTCTCATTTTTGTAGAATGCAATCATCTAATTGACGAATCAAATTTAAAGAGCGTTGTGATAAATCCTTCCTAAACTTTAAATGACGGTCCTCCTGCTCCAGATTTTGATGCGCGATATTCAAAGCCGCCAGCATCAAAGTAGTTAAATTTGATTCAGCAGATGATTTACCGGATTGCTGACTTTCAACACGAGACACTTCCTTGACGAGTAATTCCGCAATTTCTTTGGCCTGTTGAACATCTGATTCGGCCTTAAAGGTGTGTTTTTTTCCAAAAAGTTCTATGGTTACAAGTTGTTCCAATGAATATCAATTCTGCCTTTCCGTTTTCTCGAACCCAAATCCGACGGTCAAGGTACACTAAACTTCAATAATTTCCTCAATTCTAACCAACAAACTATCAATTTTTGAACGGATCAAAGCCTTTTCCTGCGCATGGCTTTTTTCAGCCTCGATCTTACCTAAAAGCTCCTCCTCTAGGCTTTTAATTTTATTTTTGAGTTCTAAATTGGCAGCCTCATTCTCTTTGCAAGCCGCAATCAACCGTGCAACTTTTTTCTCAATTTGGTTGAATTGGTCAGAAAGGATTGCATTATCCAAGGCTTAACCTCACGAATATTTTTTCCCAATATAAGCTGTATTGTCAAAAAAAGTCAAGCGATAATCAGCTGCGGTTTTTCATTGCCAGCTCAACAGTTTTTAATTCTTCAATCGTATTAACACCGGTGACTTCAACCGGATCGTTACCGGTTACGACGCCCATGGGCCTCTGATCAACATAAGCAATTTCAATAATATCGGTAAGATATATTTCTCCCTGGGCATTGTCTGATTTAATTTGGGGTAATGCCTCCGCCAGAAATTGCTTTTTGACACAAAAAATCCCCGTATTGATGAGCCCGATGCGCTTTTGTGCAGCGCTGGCATCGGATTCTTCCACAATAGCTTGCAGATCTTTTTCAGCACTCAACACGACGCGGCCGTAACCGGTCGGATCTGTCAGCTCAACCGCCAAAACGGTAATATCCCTTTTTTCAGACAGATGAGACTGAATCAGCGCCTGAATCGTGGACGCTTGAATCAGGGGCACATCGCCGCACAAAATCACGACTTCCCGGCAGGCTTCCGGAATGTGTGGCAGCGCACACAAAACCGCATGACCGGTACCCAGTTGCTCAGCTTGGTGGGCATAATAAAAGTCACCCCCTTCGGAGGCCATCCGGCGCACCTCATCTGCTTGATGCCCCACCACCAGGATGACATTATTGCCGGCAATGCACCGCGCCGTTTCAACGACATAGTGAATCATCGGCTTACCGCATACCTCATGTAAGACCTTGGCTTTGTTAGATTTCATACGGGTTCCCAAACCCGCGGCCAGTATGACAACAGCAATATTTTCATTCATATCTATAAGTTTATCTGTCGTAATGCAAAAGGGCAAACCCATTTTTTGGTTTGCCCTTTTTCTCAAATAATCAAATTAATGAAAATACGATTCAGCAGCAATACATATTTGCTTAAACGCTAACTTATCCCTGCTACTCGTATACGAACCGTAGCCCGTTCTAAAGCGGCTCGGGCGCGATGAAAATCGATATCTTCCCGAGAGCGATCTTCGGCCAGCCGTTTTTCGGCCCGTGCAAGGGCTTCTTTGGCCCGGTTGATATCGATGTCGCTGCTGACCTCGGCTGATTCCGCCAACACGGTCACTTTGTCCGGCAGCGCTTCGGCAAATCCACCGCTGACAAAAACATAGTGTTCTTTTCCACTCGTATCCGAAAAACGGATCATACCGGTCTTAAGCGTGGTTAAAAAAGGTGTGTGCCCGCTGAGAACACCAAACTCCCCCAGTGATCCCGGGGAGGCCACAATCTGGGCTTCTTCGCTGACAACAATCTTTTCAGGCGTAACGACTTCTAAATGTATATTTGCAGCCATAAGGGTTCCTCAGATTTAAATTACTTTTAATACCTGTTTCGCGATAATCAGGACCGAGCAGATTTTAGCGGAATAATGGAATGGTGGAATAATGGATAGTTGGGTTTGCAGGAAATGGTGCATTGAATAGCTTTGATTGCTAGAAATTAGATCCCGATGTTCAACCCAATATTCCAGTTTTCCAGTTTTCCATCATTCCTGGGATTTTATTCGGCTTCAGCCATTTCTTTGGCTGCTTCCAGAACCTCCTCGATACCGCCACGCATGTAAAAAGCCTGCTCGGGGATATCATCGTGTTTGCCATCACAAATCTCTTTAAAGGCTCTGACCGTATCTTCAATCTTGACGTAAACCCCGGGTTTATTGGTGAACGCTTCGGCCACGTGGAAGGGTTGTGACAAAAAGCGTTGGATCTTTCGGGCCCGCGCCACGGTGACTTTATCTTCGTCAGACAGTTCCTCGATTCCCAGAATGGCAATGATATCTTGAAGCTCTTTATACTTTTGCAGAATCTGCTGCACCTGACGCGCCACTTGATAGTGTTCATCACCAATGTAGGCGGCATCCAGAATGCGTGAGGTCGAGTCCAGGGGGTCCACTGCGGGGTAGATGCCCAGCTCAACGATTTGTCGCGATAAAACCACGGTTCCATCCAGATGCGCAAAGGTGGTTGCCGGTGCCGGGTCGGTCAAGTCGTCCGCCGGTACATATACACACTGCACCGCGGTAATGGATCCCTTATCAGTGGAGGTAATGCGCTCCTGTAATTCACCCAAATCAACGGCCAGTGTCGGTTGGTACCCCACGGCGGATGGCATCCGGCCCAACAGTGCGGAAACCTCGGAGCCGGCCTGGGTAAAGCGAAAAATATTGTCAATGAAGATCAATACGTCCTGGCCCTCTTCATCGCGAAAATACTCGGCGGCGGTCAACGCCGAGAGCGCCACGCGAGCTCTGGCGCCGGGCGGTTCGGTCATCTGTCCGTAAATCAGTGCCGCTTTGGGCAATACGCCAGAGTCTTTCATTTCATGATATAGGTCATTGCCTTCACGGGTGCGCTCACCCACACCGGCAAAAACCGAAATACCGCCGTGCTGCATGGCGATATTATGCACCATTTCCATCATAATAACGGTTTTGCCGACGCCGGCTCCGCCGAACATACCCATTTTGCCACCCCGCGGAAAGGGAACCAACAGGTCGATAACCTTAACCCCGGTCTCCAGAACCCGCACGGTGGTATCCTGTTCTGTAAATTTCGGCGCTTCCCGATGGATGGGCAACATCTTTTCCTGGCTCACCGGACCCAGCCCATCAACGGGTCGGCCGACCACATTGAGAACCCGACCCAGGCCGGCTTCGCCGACCGGCATCATAATGGGTTTTGCGGTGTCCTTAACCGGCATCCCTCGAACCAAACCGTCGGTGACGTCCATAGCGATGGTTCGAACCACATTATCACCCAGATGCTGGGCCACCTCTACCACCAGGTTATCTTCTTCATCATTAATGGCGGGGTTGCTAATGGTCAGTGCCGAGTAAATGGTCGGCAGTTTTCCCTGCTCAAATTCTACGTCAACAACAGGTCCCAATACCTGTAAAACCTTACCAATGTTCTCTCCCATCGAAAAACCTCCGTTTGTATTCGTTGTTACACGCTTGTAGCGAAAAAGTTGTATTCTTTTATTTACCGCCGAATGTCACCCAGCAATATGGAATATTGGAATGTTGGAACATTGGAAAACTGGGTATCAAAAAGATCTCATATAGTTATGCTTGATCTGAATCCTACAAACCCAACATTCCACTATTCCATTATTCCACCATTCCAATCGGGACGAAGTCCCGATCAACGCTATCCTTTGAGCGCTTCGGCACCGCCGACAATATCCATTAATTCGGCCGTAATAGATGCCTGACGTGCTTTGTTATAGATCAGCGTCAGGTTTTCAAGCATATCGTTGCAGGCCTTGGTGGCGTTGTCCATCGCCATCATGCGCGCGGCATGCTCGCTGGTCGAGGTTTCCAGCAAAGCGCTGTATATCTGGACATAAACATTACGGGGTAGCATATCGCTCAGCAAGGCATCTGTTGACGGCTCACAAATGTGTTCCGGCAAGTAGGCACCGGCTGTTGCGCTCTCTTCGGTTTCTTCGGTTTCAATCGGCGGAATCGGCAGCAGCTGCTGCAAAATCGGAATTTGGCGGGCCATGCTGACAAATTCAGCATAGATGATATAGACCTCATCGTAAGTGTCCGCCAAAAATGCATCGACCAGATTTTTGCCGGCCGTCGAAGCCACATTAAATCCAATAGTGGTGCCGACCACACCCAGATGCTCGCTGTCGATCTGCAAATTTTCTTTACGGCACCAATCGCGGCCTTTTTTACCAAAATTGGTAAATGAAAAAGCGATGTCGGCTCCGGCTTTTTCTTTCATAAAGCTCGCGGCCTTTTCAATCAGATTAACATTGAAACCGCCGCACAATCCCCGATCGGAAGTGCATAACACAACGTGCACATTCTTGACCTCTTCTTTAGGCACCAACAGCGGGTTGGTTTCTTCGCCGGCTCTTTCAGCCAAACTCCCCAGCACCTCGGCAAACTTGCCGGCATAAGGGCGGAATGCTTCCATGCCGGTCTGGGCTCCGCGCAATCTCGATGCGGCCACCATGTTCATGGCCTTGGTGATCTGTCGAGTTTTTTTAACCGCTGAAATCTTTAACTGGATGTCTTTTAATGTCGCCATGCAATCAGCCTTTGTAATGAAAGTTATTCGTTATTGGTTATTCGTTATTTGAGCACATTTTCAAACTATTAACTAATAACGGATAACAAATAACTATTTAATTGTATCTTTGAACTCCTCATCGTAGGCTTCCAGAGCCTGTTTCATCTGGCTTTCAAGATCCTCGCTGATCTCCTGTTTTTCGGCCAATTCCTTAAAAATCGCCGGATAGCGGTCTTCAATAAACGGGTAAAGACCGGCCTCATATTTTGCTAAAACGTCGATCGGATAATCGTCGAGGAACCCCTTGGTGCCGGCAAAAAGAATCGTCACCTGCTTTTCCATCGGCAGGGGTTGGTACTGGGGTTGTTTTAAGATTTCAACCAGCCGGGCCCCTCGGGTAAGCTGCTTCTGAGTGGCTTTGTCCAAATCACTGCCGAAAGCAGCGAATGCCTCGAGTTCACGATATTGTGCCAAGTCCAGCCGCAAGGTGCCGGCGACCTGTTTCATGGCCTTAACCTGTGCGGAGCCCCCAACGCGCGATACCGAAAGACCGACATTGATGGCCGGACGCACGCCAGCAAAAAACAGTCCCGGTTCAAGATAGATCTGGCCGTCTGTAATCGAAATCACGTTGGTTGGAATATAAGCGGAAACGTCACCGGCTTGGGTTTCAATGATCGGCAGTGCCGTCAGCGAACCGGCCCCCAGCTCATCATTAAGCTTAGCAGCCCGCTCGAGCAGCCGGGAGTGATTGTAGAAAATATCACCGGGGAAAGCCTCACGGCCCGGCGGACGCCGCAGTAGCAAGGACACCTGACGATAGGCGGCGGCCTGTTTGGATAGGTCATCATAAATGATTAGGGCATGCTGTTTGTTGTCCCGGAAATACTCGCCCATGGCACAGCCTGCATACGGCGCAATGTACTGCAACGTGGCCGGGTCACTGGCGCAGGCCGATATAATCGTGGTGTATTCCATGGCGCCGTGTTTTTCGAGCACGGCATGCACCTGGGCCACGGTGGATTTTTTTTGACCGCAGGCCACATATATGCAAAATACATCCGTGTCTTTTTGCGCCAAAATCGCATCTATGGCACAGGCGGTTTTACCGATCTGGCGGTCACCAATAATCAGTTCGCGCTGCCCTCTTCCCACCGGTGTCATGGCGTCGACCGCTTTAAGGCCGGTATAGCAGGGCTCATGGACGCTTTTTCTAGCGATAACACCGGGTGCAACCATCTCCACCCGACTATATTCTTTAGCATCAATCGGGCCTTTACCGTCCAATGGCTCTCCGACGGATGACATCACCCGGCCAAGCACGGCTTCACCCACCGGTACCTGGGCAATCCGGCCGGTGCGTTTGACGATATCGCCTTCTTTAATATGGACGTCTTCCCCCATAATGGCGACACCCACATTGTCCTCTTCGAGGTTAAGAACCAAACCGAGGATGGCACCCGGAAATTCCACCAGTTCCAGCGCCATAGCGTTTTCTAGCCCATAGATCCTGGCAATGCCATCACCCACCGATAACACGACGCCGGTTTCGCTGAGCTCTACTTTTTTGTCGTAATCCGTAATTTGCTCTTTAATAATCTGACTTATTTCTTCAGCTTTTAATTCCATTAGACACCCTCGCCCCTTTTTAAAGTTTCTCTCATATTTGATAATTGCGTTTTGATACTACCATCCCAGACAAGATCCCCGATCTTGGTTACGATGCCGCCAATCAAATCCGGATCTTTTTCAACTTCCAAAATAATGTCCATATTGGTTTTTTGGGATAATGCCGCCCGAATTCGTTCAACCGTTTCTTCTGAAAGATCCGTAGCCGATACCACGCTGGCCCTCCCAATACCGTTGAGCTCATCGGCAAGTTTTTGATAAAAGTCGTCTATCGCGCCGATGAAACTCATTCTGCCTTTGTCAAAAAGCAACAAAAGGAAAGATTTCATCGTGCTCGAAATATCCACTTTATCGATGATCGTCTGCAAGACCTTGCGGCGAACGGAAGCCTCGTAAAGTGGATTTGTAATTGCCTGGTTCAGCGCGTCATCGTTTTCCATGAGCTCGGCAAATCCACTGAGTTCCTTACGGTATGAATCGGTTTGACCATCCTCTTTGCTGATCAGCAAAAGGGCCTTGGCATAGCGCCGGGCGACAGCCAGATTTTTCATTATGCCACCACCTTATCTAAATATTCGTTTACAAGTTTGTCTTGATCCTGGTCGGTGATTGTCTTTTTCAGCATTTCTTCTGCTTGGGCCAATGATTTTTCGACCACTTCCCGTTGCAGCTCCTGCCTGGCTTTGCTAAATTCGTGCTCGATATTACGTTTCGCCTGGATCTGCAACTTCTCTGCGGTTGCGTCTGCTTCTTTTAAAATTTTAGCCTTGGCTTCATTACCCTGCTGAATATAGCCTTGAATAATCTTTTCGGCTTCGCTTTCCAACTGGGATAATTTGTCATTGTATTGCGCTAGTTTTTGTTCCGCTTCGGCTTTTTGCGTCTCCAAACTCTCCAGTTGCTCCTTGATCGTTTTAATGCGTGAGCTCAAGGCCTGAGAGATCGGTTTGCGCAAAATGAATATAAGAGCGGCGAGCAACACAACAAAATTCATGACCCGATAGGTATCGGTGGCCACCCAGCCCTTTCCGCCACCCCCTTCGCCGGATGCCGCCAATGCCGTTCCAATCGACAGGCACAAAAGCATTATCAATACACCCACTAAAATTCGCCGGCATGGTTTAGCTGTGTTCATTGGACCGTCCTTCCTAATATTTTTTGGCAAATATCATCCGCAAATTCTTCAACCTTGGTTTGTAAGGCGGCTTTTGCGGTTTGGGCTTCCTGGGAAATCTTTTGCCGGATATCTGCCAACTCCGCTTGGGCTTTTTCATTGACTTGGGCGACAATCTTTTTTTCTTCCTCAGAAGCCGCTTGCAGTAACGCTTCTTTTTCACTCAGGCCTTTGGCTCGGGCCTCTTTGATCCCCGAGGCAAAAGCGTCATCTTTTTCCTGGGCGTCATCATTGTAAGTTTGAATGCTGAGTTCAAGGCCGTCCATTTTTTCTTTTCTTTGGCGTATAATGTTGCGGATCGGCCGATATAAGATACGGTTTAAAATCCACAAAATGAAGAGAAAATTGATAATTTGGATGCCAACGGTCCAATCCGGCATAACGGTCACTCCGCCGCCGCCGCCGGACTCGCCCGATGCCCCCAGGGCCAAAGAAGCGGTTAGCAACACCATATTGAGGTTGGTTACCAGAACGATAGCGGAAAATTTGCGGTTTCCACCGAAAATTCTCATTGAGAAATCCTCCGTCTACAATTATTTACAAAACGGGTCTAAATAGTTTGATTAATGACAAAAGGATGGTTTGGCTCGGCGGTCTATAACATCCAGCCCAAGTGGTTGTCAAAGGATTTTTTGCAAATTTTAATTGCCCTTGGCAGGCTTTGAAATGGAAGGAATTGGGTTTAATTCGATCGACTTTTGTGAGGAACCCGATTTGGTCTTCATGGCGCATTTTCCGTTAAATAACCCGCCGGGTTCGATGGAAATGACACCCGCCTGAATGTCACCGTTAAGACGACCTGGTGGGTGTACTTCGATCCGTTCTTTGGCATCGATGGTGCCGCTGACCTCACCCATGATGATGATCGTATCAACAATGATATCGGCTTCTATCACAGCTTTTTCGCCGACAATCAGGGTGCCGCCCCTACTGGAAATTTTCCCGTTCACCTGACCATCTAATCGAAGGGTACCCTGAAACTCGACGGTTCCTTCTATGCGAGAGCCAAAGCCCAAAAATGTTGATATGGATGCCGAATTCTTATCCGTTTTCATCTCTAGTGTTGCTCTCCCTGTGGCAATCGCTTGCTAATTGCAGAATATAATAATAAATTGCCCGTTCAAGCGTCGTGCCGGACTTAATTTATATATCGGCAATTTTATCCATTAGTCGAGCATAAATCGACGCATACTGACATTAAGCAGCAAGCCGATGCCAATGGCTGTGGTTAATACCGAAGACCCCCCATAGCTGACAAACGGCAGCGGCACTCCCACCACCGGCAACAACCCCA
>JAAUXY010094401.1_pt1 | contig 13753 bp, 5 predicted proteins | sample 7278121 | NCBI WGS metagenome assembly JAAUXY01 (sample SAMN14350117, study PRJNA611818) | marine sediment metagenome | isolation source: surface marine sediment (1.8m) | place: French Polynesia: Moorea | collected 2018-08 | reverse complement strand
GCTGCTCTTTTCCGCCTGCGTCTCGACATCCACAAACACGCCGGCGACACCCCCAGCCGCTACCCCCGAGGCTCCTCCGTCCACCGACACGGCGGCCCGAGACACCACCCCGGCACCAATCGTCGAAGTCTCCCCTGAAGAGGCGCGGCGGATCGCCGCCGGCCCCCTCGACGCGCCGATCCCACCGACTCCCGCAGTGCGTACCGGACGCTTTGACAACGGCCTGACCTACTACGTGCGCGCCCATCGCAAACCCGAGCAGCGCGCCGAGTTGCGCCTGGTGGTCAACGCCGGTTCGATTCTCGAAGACGAAGACCAACTCGGCCTCGCCCATTTCGTTGAGCACATGGCGTTCAACGGCACCGAGAGATTCGAAAAACAAGAGATCGTCGACTACCTGGAGTCGATCGGCCTGTCTTTCGGTCCCGATCTCAACGCCTACACCAGCTTCGACGAAACCGTCTACATGCTCAAGGTCCCCACCGACGATGAGCAGATCGTTCGAACCGCCTTCGAGATCCTTGAAGACTGGGCCCACGCGGTGAGCTTCGACGGCGAGGAGATCGACAAGGAGCGCGGTGTGGTGGTCGAGGAATGGCGGCTCAACCGCGGCGCCAGCGCGCGCCTGCGCGACCGTCAGCTGCCGGTGATCTTCAAAGACTCGCGTTACGCCGAGCGCCTGCCGATCGGCGATAAAGACACCCTCGAGAACGCCCCCTACGACACCCTGCGTCGCTTCTATCGCGACTGGTATCGTCCCGATCTGATGGCGGTGATCGCGGTCGGCGATTTCGACGCCGACGACATGGAAGGGCTGATCGAGGAGCACTTCGCCAATATTCCCGCGGCCGAGAATCCCCGCGAGCGGAAGAGCTATCAGGTACCCAGCCATACCGAAACGCTGTTCTCGATCGAGACCGATCCCGAGCTCTCCGGCACTTCGGTGGCTGTGCACTACAAGCACCCAAGCTCCCCCCAGGGCAGGTACGGCGACTATCGTCGCTCGCTGGTCCAGTCGCTTTATCACGGCATGCTCAACTCGCGACTCAGCGAGCTCTCCCAGGAGGCCGAGCCTCCCTTCCTCTTCGCCTTCTCCTCGATGAGCCCGTTTGTGCGCACCTCGAGCGTCCTCTCACAGCAGGCGCGGGTGCGCGAAGGGGAGGTGCTGCCCGGGCTCGAAGCTTTGCTGCTGGAGGTCGAGCGGGTCGACCAGCACGGTTTTACCCAGACCGAGCTCGACCGCGCCAAGACCAACACTCTGCGCAGTTACGAGCAGTTGAGTCGCGAGCATGACAAGCTGCGCTCCGGGCCCCTGGCGGCCGAGCTGGTGCGCGCCTATCTGGAAGGCGAGCCGATTCCCGGCATCCAGGTCGAGCTCGAGTTGGTCAAGCGTTTCCTGCCGACTATCGAGCTCGACGAGGTCAACCGCCAGGCCCAGGACTGGATCACCGACGAAAACCGCGTGATCGTGGTCTCCGGGCCTGAGAAAGAGGAAGCCGACCTTCCCGCTGAAAACGCACTGCTAGCGGTGTTCGACGCCGTCGACGCCGCCGATGTCGACCCATTCGTCGACCGGGTGCTGGACGAGCCCCTGCTGGCAGCCATCCCGGAGCCCGGCGAGATTGTCGAAAAATCCCAGATCGAAGAGCTCGGGGTCACCGAGTGGATGTTGTCCAACGGTATCCGGGTGATCCTGAAACCCACCGACTTTCAGAACGATCAGATCGCCGTCAGCGGCTTCTCCCCCGGCGGCCACTCCCTGGTCGGGGACACCGAGCATTCCTCGGCGATCTTCGCCACCACCATCCTGGGCGAGAGCGGCCTCGGCAATTTCAGCCAGATCGAGCTCGGCAAAGCCCTCGCTGGCAAAGTCGCCGGCGCCCAGGCGTTCATCGACGAGCTCGAGGAAGGGGTCTCGGCCTTCGCTTCGCCGCAGGACCTCGAGACCATGTTTCAACTGCTCTACCTGCGCCTCACCGCGCCACGGCTCGAGGAAGAGGCGTTCAAGTCGCTGATGTCGAAGATGCAGATCCTGCTCGCCAACCGCCTGAGCCGCCCGGGCACGGTGTTCGGCGACCGGATGTCCGAAGCCTTGAGCCAGAATCATCCGCGCCGGCGGCCGATCTCCGAGGCCGTCTTGAACGAGATCGATCCAGAAGCCGCCCTCGAGCTCTATCGCCAGCGTTTTGCCGACACCGGCGACTTCACCTTCATCATCGTCGGCAACTTTACCCCCGAGGGCATTGCGCCCCTGGTGCGCACCTACCTCGCCAGCCTGCCGACCAGCGGTCGCCAGGAGACCTGGCGCGACGTCGGCGTCAGGCGTCCCGACGAGGTAGTCAAGGTCGAGGTCGAAAAAGGGCTCGAGCCCAAGGCTCTGGTGCAGCTCATGTTCTCCGGCGAGGCCGAGTGGAGTCGCGAGAACCAGCACCAGCTCTCCAGCCTGGCCCGGGTACTGCAAATACGACTGCGAGAGATCCTGCGCGAGGACATGGGCGCCACCTACGGCACCTCGGTCGGCGGCGGGATCTCGTGGCGCCCGCATGAAAGCTACAGCTTCACCATCAGCTTCGGCTGCGACCCGGCCGAAGCCGACTCCTTGATCGACGAAGTTTTTGCCGAGATCAAGCGTTTAAAGGCCGAAGGGATCGAGCCAAGCTACGTCGACAAGATCGAAGAGATCCAGCGGCGCGGTCGTGAGACCAACCTCAAAGAGAATGGCTTCTGGCTCGGCGCGCTCAAGACCTACTACTCGCGTGATCTCGACCCGCGCCTGATCCTGGCCTTCGATGAATTGCTCGAAGGGGTTACCCCCGAGACCGTGCAGCAAACGGCGAAACAGTACTTGAATCCCGAGCGTTACGTGCTCGGCATCCTCAAGCCAGAACCCCAGACCGTGGCCGCGGCCGCGGGCGGCTAATCCGCTTTAAAACGTGAGACCTTAGGTCTTGCCACCGGCCAGAGAATGTTGTAGGTTACGCCTCAGTCGTTAGTTCGTAGTGAAGATACCGAAACTCGTGGAGACCGGAGGAGGTTTTCTGATGCGCAGAATCGTGTTAGTGATGCTTGGAGCAATCGTCCTGATGGCTGGTGTGGCGCAGGCCCAAACCCTTCATGGGACGGCCGGTGCGGCCGGAGTCAAGGCCCCGGCGCCGAACCTGGGCGGCGCGACCGAGCTGCTCCAGGTTGGTGACTTCGTGCCGGAATTCGGCATTGGCTGCTCGAACGGAACGGGCACCAGCGGCGGCCCCAACGATCTGGCGCTCGGCGTCACCGCGACCTCCATGCCGGCGACCTTCTATCTGCAGTCGGTCAGCTACAACCTCTTCACCCAGATCTCGCCGAACATCACCAACATGCAGTTCGCGGCCTGGGCCGGCGGCGCATCCCCGGGTGCCACCGGCAACATGACCTACGTGCCGTTCGCTCAGGGCTTCAACACTGTCGCCCTCGATCCGCGCCTGGAAGTTGGTGCCGCGACCGCCCCCGGCGGCCAGTTCTACATGGGTCTGCTGCAGAACCAGTCCACCGTCGGTTTCCGCGCCGGTGTCGATTCCAGCAGCGGCAGCGCCATGACCTCTTTCATCCGTGCCGCCACCTGCGGCGCCACGAACTTCACGCTGCTCGACAACCTCGGTTTCCCGGGCAACTGGGTCATCCGCGCGGTCGCCAACGAGCTGGTGCCGGTGGAGCTGATGACCTTCGAGGTCGACTGAACATCTCCGAAATAGTCCGGAAGGAATGGGCCGTCCTTTTTCAGGGTCGGCCCATTTTCTTTCTGTGACAACTTCTTCTGTGACAACGTCTCTCTGTGACAAGCTCTCGTGTGCTTTCAGCGATTCTCTCTCGTCTTGCCGGCGCTGCTCGCCCTGGCCTGTGAGGCTCCCCCCGCTCCTCCACCTGAGGATCCGTCGATTGTCGCCCGCTTCGAGGGCGGCGAGGTGTCGATCTCAGAGCTCGACGCCCACACCGAACGGCAGCAGCAGCTGGCTGCAGCCGCTGGCCCCGGCAATGAATCCATCGGTGCGTCCGATGCCCAGCCCCCGGAGCCAGCCTCGGTCGGGGATCCAGAGGACGTCGAGGAGTCAGAAGAAGATCCTCGCATCCGGTCGCTGACCGAGCTCGCCGTTGACCGGGTTCTCGCCGCTCAAGCCGCCGCCTGGACGGACCCGCAACTGATCAGCCAGGTCGACGCCACCATCGAGAATGCGGCGACCGGCGTGCTCCTCCAGGCGATGATCGAGCGCCGCGGCTGGAACGATCCCGAGCTCTCGACCGAAGAGCTGAAAGCCTACTTCGAGGCCCATCCGGAGTTCTATGACGAACCCCGTCGGGCTCGCCTCCAGCATATCTTTCTGCGCGCGGAAAAAGGCGTGCTGCCGGCCGCCGAGCGGCAGGAGATCCAACAGCGCCTCGAGGCACTCCGTCAAGAGGCCCTGAACGGCGCGGATTTCTCCGCCCTCGCGCGCCAGAATTCAGAGTCGGCCACCGCTGCCAGTGGTGGCTTCATGTCCCTTGAAGCCACGACTCCGGTGCCCGAGACTTTCTCGGCGGCGGTCTGGAGTCTGAAGGTCAACGAGATCAGCGAGGTGGTCGACGCCGGTAACGGCTTCCACCTGATCAAGCTGACCCAGCTCTTCGAGCCGTCCCGACGCACCTTCGAAGAGTCCCTCGATCACATCCGCCGCAAGGCCGGCCAGGCCAAGGTCCTAGATCTGATGGAGCAGCTGATCCAAGACGTCGGCCCGCGCTACGGCCTCGAGCGGCACTATGACCGGGTGCACTCAGATCCCGAGGCGGAAGAATCCGCGGTCTTGATCAGTCTCGGGAACGGAGACACCTACACCCTGAGCGACTTGCTGCTCGAGCTTCACGACGCTCTTCAAGAGCAGCTTTACCAGGGCTATATGCGGGACGTCCATCGGGTGCTGGACCAGGTGGCCGCCAACCGTCTCCTGGTTCTCGAGGCCCGCGACCAGAAGCTCGAGGAAGACCCCGAGATCGCTCGCCAGATCGCCGAGGCCGCGGAGCAGATTCGGGCGGAGGCGGCCCTCCAGCGCCGGCTCGATCAAGCGGTCGCGGCGGTGTCCGAGAGCGAGATGCGCGAATACTTCGATCAGAACAAAGACCGCTATCAGACCCTGCGGACCTACGACCTCACCGTGATTCATCTCGAGCCCGAGAAGGGCGAGAGCTACTGGCAGGTGCTCAAACGCGGCGAAAAGCTGGTGGCGCGCATCCGTGCCGGCGAGGACATGGAGGCCCTGGCTCGCGAGCATTCGCGCCACTATAGCGCCGTCAACGGCGGCCGAATGTATTACCTGACGGAAGTCGGTTTGCGCACTCGCGTCCAGGCCACCGTCAAGTTCCGTCGCCGGCTCGAGGCTCTGGAGCCCGGAGGCGTCACCGACCCCTTCCTGTCGGAGTGCTACGACCCGCCCCGGCTCACTTACATACGCACCGGGGTTTTCATCGTTCGGCTCGACGCCCTCCATGAGCCGGTGCGGAAAGGCTATGACGAGATGGCCGAGGCGGTTCGCCAGAACTACCTTCGGCGCCACCATCAACGGCTGGCCGAAGAAGTCCGGCAGCAGGTAGCCGAAGAGATCGGCCTCGAGATCTTTGCCGACCGCCTGCCGGCGAGCTGACCCGTGCTTGTCCAGAGTACTTTCTCGCGACATATGGAGCGGCGTACGGAACCCTGAAGACGGCCCGATGGCAATCTCTGGACAGGTTCGAGCTAACATGAAGACACGGTTGCTGGTCGGATGCCTGGTGCTCTCAGGGCTGGTGTTCTCGAGCTGCGACCGCGCTGGGCGGCCCAACGTGCTTCTCCTGACCCTCGACACCACCCGTGCCGATCGTCTGGGTTGCTACGGCTACGACGAGCCGACGTCACCGAACATCGATCAGCTGGCGGCCGAAGGCTTTCTCTTCGAGAACGCCATGACCACCAATCCCGTCACCTTGCCGGCGCACACCTCGATCCTCACCGGCACCTACCCCCTCGCCCACGGCGTTCGCAACAACAGCTATTACCATGTCCAGGAAGAAGCGGTCACCCTGGCCGAAGTGCTGAGCGATCAGGGTTACCAGACAGCCGCGGTGATCGGCGCCTTCGTGCTCGATTCACAGTTCAACCTGGACCAGGGCTTCGACCTCTACGACGACGACATCGAGCGAGATTGGTCCCGAGACGAGATCGAGAGGCGCCGGGCCAACGCTTTCGGATTCGCCGAGCGCAAGGCCAACCTGGTCACCTACTCCGCTCTCAACTGGCTCAAGGACGCCGGCAAGGATCCCTTCTTCCTCTGGCTCCACTACTTCGATCCCCACGAGCCGCGCAACGCTCCAGAGCCCCACCACAGCCGCTTCGCCAACCCCTACGACTCCGAGATCGCCTATACCGACGAGCAGGTCGGCAAGGTCTTCGACGCGCTTCGGGATAGAGGGCTTTGGGAAGACACGCTGGTCGTCCTGACCGCCGACCACGGCGAAGGCCTGCTCGAGCATGGCGAAACCAGCCACTCCCTGCGGATCTTCGACACCACGATGCGCGTGCCCATGATCTTTCGAGTCCCCGGGCGCTCAGGGGGCCAGCGGATCGGCGGCGTCGCCTCGGTGATCGACATCTTTCCGACGGTCCTAGAGCTGCTGGGCATCGAGTCGCCCGAAGGCGTCCAGGGGCACTCCCTGGTGCCCCTGCTCGAGGGCGCGGGCGAAGAGCCCGATCCCGAGCGCCAGGTCTACCTGGAATCGCTGGTCGGCCGGCTCGACTATGGTTGGGGCGAGCTTCGCGGTCTGCGAACCGCTCGCGAGAAGCTTATTCACGGACCCAAGCCGCGCTACTACGAGATCGATGAAGACCCTGAGGAGATCTACAATCGCGCTGCCCAGGAGCCCGAAGCGGTCGAGCGAATGACCCGCGAGCTGGCGCGCAGGATGAGCGAGTGGTCACGAGAGGCAGCTCTCGACGCGGTGGTCACCCCCGATGAAGACACCCTTGGCAAGTTGGTGGCGTTGGGCTACGTCGGAGGCGGCACCGAGGGCGGCGACTCGCTCCTGATCACCGACGAGCTCAAGCTCGATACCGACCGCCAGGATCCCCATGATCAGGGCTACCTCTTCGACCTCTTCGGCGTCGCCACCGAGTATCTTCGCACCGGCGACATGGAACGCGGGATCCGGGAGCTTGAGGGGATCGTCAATTCCAACCCTCGTTTCGAAGTCGCGATCAACACCCTGGCGAGAGTCTACGCCACCCGCAACGAACCGGGCCGCGCCTCCGAGTACTTTCGCCGCTCGCTCGAGATCAATCCCGACAACCTCGCGAGCCGAATCGCCCTGGGCGGCAGCCTGCTTCAGATCGGCGAGATTGAAGAGGCCGGAGAACAACTGCGCACGGCGCTCGCGATCGAGCCGGAGAGCGCGCAGATCCTCTTCCTGCTGGCGATCTGGCACCTGGAAGTGAGGGATTACCCGCAAGCGGTCGCCTTCCTCGAGCGCACCCTCGCAGCCAATCCTCAGCATCAGCGGGCGAGAACCGTCCTCGACCAGCTACAAAGTCAGCTCGGCGGCTGATGGCCCCCTCACCCTAACCCTCTCCCCCAAGGGGGAGAGGGGACCAGAGCCCGGATACCGTCCACTCGTCATCATACGAGCTAAATCTTCAGTAGGCTCAATTTCCCTCGAGCCAGGACCAGCCACCGGCGTAGAGCTGCGCCACTTCACCGGCGGTCAAGGCGCGCCGGAGGATCCCGATCTCATCGAGGGAACCGACGAAATTACCGCCGCCGGTACGACGACCGCCGATCGAAAGATGCGCCGGATTGGTGAGTGACCCCTGGTACGGGGTCGGATCCTGACGCTCACCGGCCTCGACGCCGTCGACGAACCAGCGGATACCGTCGCTCTGATCGCGGTCGACAGTCACGGCGACATGGTGCCAGCGCCCGTCGGCGATGAACGGCCCCTCGTAGTTGGTGAACCGACCGTCGCCGAGTTGCAGCCCGAGATGCCCCCAGTGATTGTAGAGGTGATAGCCGGCGGCGCGGGCTCGCTTGTCGAGAATCACCCAGTACTGGCGGCGAGCCTGGCGGGTCTTGATCCAGGCATGAAGGGTAAAGTCTCCGGTGTCGAGGCCGAGGCTGTCCGAATTGCCGGCGTCGACATATCCGTGTCCGCCGAAGCTCAAGGCGCTGCCTCGCCTGCCTGACGACCGAAGCGCCCGATCGACCAGGACAGCCGAATGAGTGCCGGTGCGATCGAGGACCCGCGATCCTTCACCCTCCTCGAACGACCACCAGGCGACGGTATCTGCCCGGATCTCTTCGGCAGGGGCGCTGGGCGACGTCTTCACGGCAGGGCGACGCGGAGAGCTTTGGACACGCGGGGGTGAGCTCGCGTGGGGCTCGCTACCGTTGGTGTGATTTGTCCCGACCTCGAGGACACCCAGGGCGTCGATCCCGAGGGACGAATCCCAGGCGTAGGCCCTGAGGATTCGGCCGGCGGCCAGTTCCTCAGCCGAGGTCTCGAGGTTCACGGCAAATTCCGGAGCGTCGAGGCGCAGCTCGGTCGAACGCAGGATCTCGCCTTCTTCGTCCAGTAGCTCGACCAGGAGCTCGCCCGAGAAATCGCCCGTCTCGACCGCACCGCGGACCTTGAATCGATTCTTCTTGCCGACCTCGGCAGAGAGCGCGATCTCCCACGCCGGCATGGCCACCGGCACCGCGGGATCGCCCATCAGGTTGTAGCGCTCGACGAAACCGCTGTAGCGAATCTGGCGCTTGGCGTTCATCACCGCTTCGCCGATGGTGGCCTCCGGCCGCCGGAGCTCATCGAAGAGCGCCTGCCCCCAGGTGACGGACGGACTGTTGCGGGACGACGCGCCGAGCACGGCGATGGCGCCGCGATCGTCCAGTCGCAAGAGTTTCTCGCCGATCGAATCGGCCTCGGGGTGATCGAACGGAGCCGAAAAGCAAGCCAGACTCAGCACCACCGGCAGCCGGCCGGTCGGCTCCAGCTGCTCCAGGTGTTCAAGACCGAAGAGGTCGCGGCCTTTCTCGACGTCGCGCCGGCCCGTGCGCCAGATGAAGCGCCCGCCGTGGCCCAGGAACTGCACGAAGAGCTGTCCTTCGTCGAACAGGCCGAGCAGGCGCTCCCGGTGGCCCTCATTGCCGTCGTCTTTGATCGCCGGATACACCTTCTGGGTTGAAAAACCCATCGCCGCAAAGCCCCGGGCCTGCCGATCGCTGTGGGTCTGAAAGCGTCGATCCGTATTGGTGATGAAAACCACGTTGCGTCGCCACGGCCCGACCTCCGGTGAGGAGGCATATTGGATGACCTTGTCGACGATCTGGGTCACCTCGGCCGGTTCCACCACCGGCAGGCGACCGATCGCCATGTCGGGCAGGCCGTCGTCGCCGTCGACCGCCACGAAGTAGTTGTCGCTGGCGGAGCGAATCATCGACGTGTGGTCCCAGGTCGGAATCAGGTTGCGATCCTTCAGCGCGGTTCCCGAGGCGTATGGGGTATAAAGCAACTCTCCGTCCTGGCGGGCTCGACGGGAGCGCCGCTTTGGCCGACCCGCCGTATGGTCGGCAAAGCTGCCGTCTCTGGCATAGACATTCTTGCCGTTCCAGCTGGCGTCCCCGACCAGCAGGACGAAACGCGGCGACGGCTTCTGCCACCGGTGGTAGGCGTGCTCGAGAAAGGCGCGCAAAGCCCAGGGCCCCGCGATGCCGTGATCAAACTCGTCGTAAATGTCCTGGAGGTCGACCACCGCGACGTCGAGGCCCCGAGAGCGGTGAAACTCGGCGAGCGGCTCGATCGCTTCCAGCAGCCGGCGATGGACGACCATGATGTAGTCCGCCCGATTCGATGTCTCAGCGAGGCTTGAAGGGCGATCCAGGACAATGGCTTCGGGGGCCTTGAGGTCGTCGGGATTGGCGACGATCAAGGAGCTCTCGAAGGGGGGCGGCTCGAACATCGAGGCGCCGACGCGCTCATCCCACGGCTGCCGCGCCGCGTTGCTCAGGACCATTCGGGATCCTCGGGGGCCGTACACCAGGTACTCTTCTCCCGGCGGGCTGAGCACCCGAACCGGCTTGCGTTCCAAAGGAGCGCTGAGCTCAAAATCGGTCCCCGCGCCTCCGATCTCCTCGATGCGCGGATAGTTGACCTCGATCCAGTTGAGCATGACGACGTCGATCAGCGTCCGATCGCCCTCGCCCAGGGGTCGCTTGGGGATCACCAGCTCCAGCGTGTTGGTGCCGGTGACCAGCTCGCTGGCCGGGACGGCGGGGACAACCACCAGGTGAGGCCGCCGCCCGTTCCACTCGGCGCTCGCCACCTCTCGGCCGTTGAGCCTCACTTCAACCCGGTGGTCCTTCAGTCTGGGATCCGGCTTGTGCGCGGGCTCCGACCAGCCGCTGAGCTCGATTCGAATCTCCACCGATCGGCCGTCGTCGACCGCCAGATCGCCGATGGCGAGGGGATAAGTGAACGGCTCCCGGTCCTCGTGGGTCAGCTTGGCCCAGTACCAGAGCTCGTCGGGTCGCTCGCCCCTGAGCGGCGGTGGCTGGCGAAATAGCTGCAGATCCCGCTCGTGGTGTCGCCGACGTCTAAGCTTGTGCACCTCACCCTCGAAGTCCGGCGACGTCACCGGGCGATGGTCGACCATCCGGAGCGGGTCGGTGACGTCGAAACGCAGGAAGTAGACGTTGTAGCGAGTGTGCTCGTCGTTGTAAGAGACCCAGCCGTGCACCAGCTCGCCGAGGAATTCGATCCAGTCTCCCGGCCCGAAGACGCCGTCGCCGCCGTCTTCCACCCACACCGGAACCGGATGGCCGCGGTGAGTGAGCCCGAGCTCGGCACTGGGAAGAGCATCGCTCGCCAGCCCGGCGCGGGCAAGTTGCTCGAAGCTCACCTTATAAGGGCCGGCGGCGGCAACGTAAAGCTTGAAGACCGGAGGCCCAGACTCGGCGGCGAGCGGCGACGAGGCGATCCATATGAGGGCCGCGAAAGCCGCCGACCTGAGCACGCCGAGTCGACGGCATAGCATGGCGGTCAGCCTTCTGCCTAGCAGGCCGGGAGGCTTAATTTGTGAGGCTTGATGATGACGTGTCGCGAAACGCATGGCCCGCCGATTTTAACATTCCGGGGCTGGCTTTCGGGACCACTCGGGCCACTCTGGGAACTGGGCCATTTGGCCTTTCCCTGCTCCGCGACAGGTCAGCTTGTGCCTGTCGAGAACTCCTTGTCGGCTCCCTCCGGGCTCCGGCTAAAACTCGCTGCGCTCAAACACCCCGCCTCCGCTATTCCTCCGGGAGCCGATCCATGCACTTCGCGGGACTGTGCCTGCTGACCAGAGGCTGCGCAGGGAAAGGCCAAATGACCCAGTGCTCTGCAGCGAAAGCTCGGGGCGCGGCGAGCTCAGCTCAATGGGTGGTCGATGACCAGGCCGTCGTGTCGCCCGATTCGAAGCCGTCGGAGAAGATCGGGCTGGTGCAGATCAAGCGGATTGCGCTGAAGTTGTCGATCGCGGCCTCGGTGACCGAGTCGTTCGGATTATCGGCGATCAGGAAGCGAACCCGCGTTTCATCACTGAAGGCGACGAAATCGGCGGTGTGAAAGCGGTCCTCGCGCCAACCCCCAAGGTTGCCTTCATAGCGCCTGGCCTCGACCCAATTCGCTCCGTCGGCGGAGACCTCCACGATCAGAGCATCGTTGCCGTCGTCATTGAAGTGCCAGTAGGAGTAGCTGATGAGGCCGCCGGCGCTCGCCAAATCGAGGGTTGGTGAGGTGAGGACGGTGGGGCCGCCGTCGACGTCGGCCTCGCTGATCGAGCCGCCCACGGGCCCCTGAGCGGTGAAATAGCTCGAGCCGTCCCCGGCGCCGGTGGCGTCGTTCTCGGGCTGGGCGCCGGTGCCCCGGGCGTCTCCGCGCTCCCAGGTGCCGCTTTCGACGTTGCTATTGCTGACCGTCCAGCCCAGGTCGAGATCGAAGTTATCGTCCAGGACCGACTCGGTCCCGGTCGCGACGTCGACTCGATAGCTCTCCGCCGGAGCCCCCGGCGGATCGACGAAAGACATGCCGAGGGTGTTGTCGGCTGAGAGCGAAAACTCGATGACGCTGCCGCACGAGGCCGCCGGCAGAGTCCCCGAGAAGATGCCGCTGCCCTCGTCACCCAGGGTCTGTTCGACCGGGGCGCCGCCATTGATCGTGGCGCGACGCATCACGCTGGCCGCCTCGGGAGGCGCGCCGACGGGGGAGATCTCGACCTCGATCGGCGTCTCGACCCCCGGCGCCACGATCCTGGGCAGACCATTCGGATACTTGAAGCGCAGGACGTTGGGGTCGACGTCGAGAACCCACAGGCCGGTACTCCGATCGCTGGCCAAGATCCGGTCCTGTCCGAGGAAGGGATAGACCCCCCAATTTCCGGCGAAGGTGCTGTCGTCGCCGTCGGCAGGCGTGGTGTCGAAAGACGCGATCAGGGTGAAGGTGGCGGTGTCTGGATCGATCTCGAAGACCTGGACACCGGCGGCATACCAGGAAACATAAACGCGATAGTCGTCGATCACCACGTTGTGAACGCTGCCGGCGCGCAAGCTGGAGAGGAAATGGTAGTCCCGGACCTCGAGCTCGACCGACGAGCCGTTGTCGAAGATCTCGTAGAGGGTCAAGCCGCTGACCGAATGCTCCTCGGTGACCACCAGGAAGCGTCCGTCGTCGGTCGCCCAGCTGGCGTGGACGCTGGCCCCCGACGCCGTGCCCAGCAGCGGCGGCAGCTCGTTGGCCACGTCGGTGACGTCGTAGACGCGGATCGTGTCCCAGGCCGAAGCGTAAAGCTTGCCGTCCTGGACCGTGATGTCGTGCACGATCTGGCCACCGACCCCGGTCATCTGCCAGGTGGAGGTCGAGATCACCGCCGGTGGATTGTCCGGATCGTAGGAGCGCAGGTCGATGATCTCGATGATCGTCTGGGAGCTGTCCGCCAGGTAGAGCCATCCCTGGTCGTAGAAGGAATTGTGGACTCCCGGGAGCACGGTGATGTCGGTCAGCTTGACCGGCGCGTAGGGATCGCGCACGTCGACGATCTGAGCGCCCGGGGTGGCGCCCTCCAGGCCGACGAACATCAGCCCCTCAGCGACCTTGACGTCCTGGGCGCTGGCGATGGCGACGCCTGAGTCATAAGTGGCGGCGAGGATCGGGTTCTGGGGATCGGTGATATCGATGATGTCGACCACTCGCTGGCCGAAATGGCCGATGTAAGCGAAGTTGCCGTCGCCCCAGACGTCACCGTAGCTCTGCCCGGACTGGACAAACTGACTCACCTCGGTGGCGTTGAACGGCGCCTCCTGGGCGAAGGCCGCCCCGGCTGCCACGACGAGCGCCAGGCTCACGATCATCCGCTGACGCGCGGCACCGAGGCTGCGGGCACGAAGGATGCTCATTCTTTGCCGCATGTCCGTCTCCATGGATTCAGGGTTCAGAAAGTGACCGGCCGCGCTCAGGGGGTCGCGTCGGACCAGGCCGAGGTGTCTCCCGACTCGAATCCGTCAGCGAAGACTCCGGCGACCTGGAAAAAGGTCATCATGCCTCGCCCCGAGTGCTCGAGGATATGGCAGTGGGCGAGCCAACCACCGGAGCGGGTCTCGGTCGGAGTCTTGCCTTCGGCGCTGATCTGCCCTTCGCGGCCCGTGTCGTCGAAGGTCACGGCGAAACGCGAAATGCTGAAGCTCTGACCGGG
>JAAUXY010158987.1_pt1 | contig 13761 bp, 11 predicted proteins | sample 7278121 | NCBI WGS metagenome assembly JAAUXY01 (sample SAMN14350117, study PRJNA611818) | marine sediment metagenome | isolation source: surface marine sediment (1.8m) | place: French Polynesia: Moorea | collected 2018-08 | reverse complement strand
CGCATCGGAGGCCGACGAGCCGGCCGACGAGCCCGATCCCGCCGACGAGCCGGCGACCACGGACGCCACGGCGCCGACCGACGCGCCGACGACGACGGTCGCCCCACTCGCGGAGTTCCCGCCGTGTCCCGTCGACGCGCTCGACGGCGCGAGCGGACCCGTCGACGTCGTGTTCTGGCACAGCATGACCAACGAGCTGGAGACCGCGCTGATCGGCCTCACCGACGACTACAACGCGTCCCAGGACCGGGTGCGCGTCGAGCTCCAGAACCAGACCAGCTACGAGTCGACGATCGACAAGTACATCCAGTCGAGCCAGGGCAGCCGCCCGACGCTCGTGCAGGTCCCCGAGTACACGCTGCAGTCGTTCGCCGAGTCCGGCACCGCCATCCCGATGCAGGCGTGCATCGAGGCGGCCGGGTTCGACACCTCTGCCCTGCTGCAGCGCACGACCGACGCCTACACGTTCGAGGGCATCCAGTGGTCGATGCCGTTCAACGTCAGCAACCCGGTCCTCTACTACAACAAGAAGATGTTCGGCGAGGCCGGTCTCGACCCCGACGACCCACCGATCTCGTTGGAGGACATGCGCGAGGTCAGCCAGCAGCTCGTCGACAGCGGTGCGGCGGCCTACGGCTGGATCGTCGACTCGGGCACCGACTCGGGAGGGGCGTGGTTCCTCGAGCAGTGGTTCGGCCGGGCCGGTGAGTTGTACTCGGACAACGGGAACGGTCGCCTCGCGCCGTCGACCGAGGTGCTGTTCGACAGCCCGACCGGCGTGGAACTCCTCACGTTCCTCCAGGCCATGGTCGACGAGGGTCTCGCCTTCACCGTCGGCGACAACCCCGGCGGCCTCGACGCCTTCCTCAAGCTGGCCGACGAGAACGAGCCCGGCGCGATGACGATCGGGACCTCGGCTGGACTCGGGACCGTCATCGCCGCGCTCGGCAGCGGGATCGCGCCCGGCCTGGGACCCGACGACTTCGGGGTCGGCCCGATGCCCGGTCCCGGCGACCAGCCGGCCGCGCAGGTCGGCGGGGCGTCGCTGTGGCTGGTGGCCGAGAAGGACGACGAGGCGACGGCGGCGGCGTGGGACTACGTCCAGTTCCTCGTGGATGCTCAGTCGCAGTCGACGTGGGCAGCGGCGACGGGCTACGCCCCGATCCGACCCGATGCACTCGACCTCGAGCCGCTGGCGACCCAGTACGCGCAGGACCCGCGGTTCCGCGTGCCCTACGACCAGCTCACGACGAACGTCGACGACGTGACGGCCAGCGGCCCGGTGCTCGGCCCCCAGCGTGAGGTCCGCGACGCCACCGCCAACGCGATCGCCGCCATCTTCGGCGGCGCCGACGTGGCGACCGCCCTCACCGACGCCAAGGCCGAAGCCGACGCCCTGATTCGCTCCTACAACGAGAGAAACTGAGCTCAGACGGTTCCGATGCGGCGATCGCTGCGTTCCGCAGGTTCGTCGCTGCCCGAAGGCAGCTTCCTCGCTGCGCGCCTTGCGCTCCCCACATCGGCTCCCGTCTGAGGAGGGGAATTGACGGTGCTGAACCGAGTCGGAGGTCGGGTCTGGTTCGGTGGGTAACCTGCGGCACCTATGGCTACTGCGTTTCCTCCCTTCGACGGTTCTGCCCCCAAGACCCAACAGTTCTCCGAGCCGCCGGAGATGGGGATCGACACGTCGAAGCGCTACACCGCCACGCTCGACACCTCGCTCGGCGAGATCGTGATCGCCCTCGACGCGATCAAGGCACCGAAGACCGTGAACAACTTCGTGTTCCTCGCACTCAACCACTACTACGACGGCGTCATCTTCCACCGCATCATCAACGGCTTCATGTGCCAGGGCGGCGACCCGACCGGCACCGGACGCGGTGGCCCCGGGTACCGCTTCGAGGACGAGCTGCCCAAGCCTCGCGAGTACCAGATCGGGTCCGTGGCGATGGCCAACGCCGGGCCCAACACCAACGGCAGCCAGTTCTTCATGGTGTCGGGCCCCTCAGGTGTCGGCCTGCCGCCGAACTACAGCCTCATCGGCCAGATAGTCAAGGGTCTCGACGTCCTCGACACGATGCAGAACGTCAAGACCGGCGGCGGCGACAAGCCCAAGGAAGACGTCGTGATCAACAAGGTCTCGATCACCGTTTCTGACTGAACCGCTCCAAGGCTCGCTGCGCTCGCCGTCGCTGGAGGTCGACTCGGACCTTGTGGTGTCGCCGCGCGATCCTCGGGCCGGTGAACTGTACGTTCTGGATCTCGGTCGGGCGCTGCCTTGGGTGACCTTTCCCTGTCCCATGCCAGGCGTATAGCGCTGGGCGCGCAGGGGTTCAACGACCCGCGGCCCTCGGGGCGGGTCGATCGGCGGCACTTGCGGCGGGTGCTCGATCGGATGGGGCTCATCCAGATCGACGCGGTCAACGTCCTCGTCCGCAGCCAGGAGCTGCCGCTGTTCGCTCGGCTCGGGCCGCATCCGCGCACGCTGATCGACGACGCCACCCGCGACGGCGAGCTGTTCGAGTACTGGGTCCACGAGGCCTGCCACGTCCCCGTCGATCAGCGCCCGCTCTACGGCTGGGCGATGGTCGGCCACCCCCGCTGGAAGTCGATGCGGACCTTTGCCGCGGAGCACCCGGAGCTGATCGACATCGTTCGGGAGCGGCTCCGTACCGACGGGCCGCTGGTGGCGAGCGAGCTCCAGATGCGCGACCGACCGAAGGGCGAATGGTGGGACTGGGACGACGGCAAGTTCGCCCTCGAGCACCTCTTCCGCACCGGGGAGGTGGCGGCGACGAGACGGCCGAGCGACTTCGCCCGCATGTACGACCTCGCAGAGCGGGTGATCCCCGCCGAGATCCTCGCCCGGGCGGTGCCCAGCGAGCGTGAGGCCAAGAAGGAGCTGCTCGTCCTGGCGGCGAAGTATCACGGCGTCGGCACGGCCGCCGACCTCGCCGACTATCACCGGCTCACCCACACCCGAGACCTCTTCCCCGAGCTCGTCGAGGAGGGCCGGCTGATCGAGACGTCGGTCGACGGGTGGTCGCAGTCCGCCTACCTCCACCCGGACGCCACCCGCCCCCGCCGGATCAGCGCCAGGGCGCTGCTCAGCCCGTTCGACCCCGTCGTCTGGTTCCGGGATCGCGCCGAGCGGCTGTTCGGCTTCGAGTACCGGATCGAGATCTACACCCCCCGCCCGAAGCGGCGGTACGGGTACTACGTGCTGCCGTTCCTGCTCGGCGAGGACCTGGTTGCCCGCGTCGACGTGAAGGCCGACCGCCAGCACCGCCGGCTCGTCGTGCCCGGCGCGTTCGGTGAACCGGGAATCGACGAGCGGGAGGTCGCCGCCGAGCTCGCCGCGGAACTGGAGTCGATGGCGGCCTGGCTCGACCTCGACGCCGGCGTCGTCGTCGGTGATCGCGGCGACCTCGCCGTGCCGCTCGCCGCAGCGGTCGCGCGCTGAGCGAGATCAGCCGGCGGCCCGCTCGGCGTCGGCCGGCGGCCGGACCGCCCATCGCAGCGTGCGGGTCACGGCGTCGCCCGCCGGGCGGAGGGCGAGCGCCTCGGTGACCGGCAACCACGGGATGCGAAGCGGCAGGCGCGTCCACGCCGGCATCAGGGCGACCGCCGACGCTGCGAGGAGTGCGTAGGCCGGTCGAACCGGCAGTGGCATCGGCGGCTGCACGAGCAGGTATCGCGCTGCCTCGCGTGCCTCGGGTGTGCCGCGCAGCTCGGGACGGAAGCGGCGGAGATGACGCCGCAGCTCGGCGGCCGACTCGGGTGGGTCCGGCACGCCGAGCGCCCGTGCCACGACGGCGGCGTCGGCGACGTATCGGTCCCGCCCGGCGTCGTCGAGGGGGCGCTCGCCGTAGTGGTCGTGCGCGCAGAGGAAGCTGTCGAGCTCGGCGATGTGTACCCAGTGGAGGAGGTGGGGGTCGTTGGCGGCGTACCTCCGCCCGTCGGACGCTGTGCCGACCACCCGCTCGTGGACCCGCCGCACGCGGTCCACGGCGCGCTGCGCCTCGGACGCCGGGCCGTACGTCGTCGCAGCAAGGAAGTCGGCGGTCCGCTGCAACCGGCCCCACGGGTCCCGGCGGTAGTCGGAGTGCTGGGCGACGCCGGCCATCGCCAGCGGGTGGAGCGACTGCAGCAGTAGCGCCCGCAGCCCCCCGACGAACATCGCGGCGTCGGCGTGGACCTCGCGGATCGCCGCATCGTCGTCGAACCAGCCGGGCTCGTCGCTGCCGAACAGCTCCTGGTGGCGCCGGGCGGCGTCGGCGCCGACCACGCGCATGCGGATCTGCCGCCCCAGCCACGTCCGGACGTCGTCGGGCATTGGCCCATCGTGCCACGCCCCCGTGAGTACGCTCCGAACGTGGCCGAGGATTCCGGGAGCACCGAGCGCGCTGCCGGCTCCCCGGGCCCCGACGCCGCGGCCAGCGGTGCGGGCACGGTCGAGGCCGCGGCCGGCGAGCCCGGCGACGACCTCGTCAGCGATCGCCGACTGCCGCGGTGGGCGATCCCGGCGATCGTGCTCTTCTGGATCGGCTTCCTCCTGGCGCTCGCCACCCGCCACGTCTTCGGCCGGCTGTCCGGGCTGATCGTCCTGCTGCTCGTGTCGCTGTTCCTCGCGCTGGCGGTCGAGCCCGGCGTCAACCGGCTGGCCGCCCGCGGCTGGCGGCGGGGGCGCGCAACGATGACGATCCTGCTCGGCGTGTTGCTGTCGTTCCTCGTCTTCGTCGGCGCGGTCGGCACGCTCGTCGGCACCCAGATCGCCGAGCTGCTGTCGGAGTCGGAGCGGTACATCACCGACACCGTCAACTGGCTCAACGACACGTTCGGCACCGAGATCGACCCCCAGGACGTGATCGACGAGTTCAACGACCCCGACGGCCGGGTCCAGGAGTTCATCCAGTCCCAGGGCGACGAGGCGATCCGGCTCTCGATCACGGCGCTCACCGTCATCTTCCAGGCGCTGTCGGTCTTCTTGTTCACCTACTACCTCGTCGCCGACGGGCCGCGTCTGCGGCGGGCGATCTGCTCCCGGCTGCGCCCGGACCGCCAAGCGCAGGTGCTCCAGGCGTGGGAGCTGGCGATCACCAAGACCGGCGGGTACCTCTACTCGCGGGCGCTGCTGGCCGCCCTGTCGGCGTTCTTCCACTGGATCGTGTTCCAGTCGCTCGGCACGCCGGCACCGATCGCGCTCGCGTTGTGGGTCGGCCTGATCAGCCAGTTCCTGCCGGTCGTCGGCACGTACATCGCGGGGATCCTGCCGGTGCTGGTGACGTTCCTCGAGTCGCCGCTCAAGGCGGCGATCGTGTTGGGGTTCATCGTGATCTACCAGCAGATCGAGAACTACTTCTTCGCGCCCCGCATCACCGCCCGGACGATGGAGCTGCACCCCGCCGTGGCGTTCGGGGCCGCCCTCGGCGGCGCGGCGCTGCTCGGCCCGATCGGAGCGATCCTGGCCCTGCCGGCGACGGCGATGGTGCAGGCGTTGGCCACCGAGTGGGGGAACCGCTACGACGTGGTCGACAACAACCTGACGACGATCCAACCGCCCAAGAGGTCGCGGCGCTCCGAGACGCACCCCAGCGCCCGGGCCGACCCGAACTGACATGCGGTTCGGCCCCGGGGCGTTCGCCCCGATCGCCGTGACGACCCGCAGCGGCCTCGAGGAATCGCTGTTCCACGGTGCGGGCGTCGCACTCGGACCAGACGGTGCCGCCGTCGCATCGATCGGTGACCCGGACCTCGTGATCTACGCGCGGTCGGCGCTCAAGCCGCTCCAAGCGACGGCGATGGTCGGGCTCGGGCTCGAGGTGCCGGCCGACCTGCTGGCGTTGGTCTGCGCCAGCCACGACGGCAACCCCGCACAACTCGACGGGGTCCGCCGCCTGCTCGACCGGTTCGGGCTGACCGAGGCGGATCTCGACAACACACCGTCGCGCCCCTACGGCGCGGCGGCGCGGGCGGAAGCAAGAGTGGCCGGGATCGAGCCGTCGTCGCTGCAGCAGAACTGCTCGGGCAAGCACGCCGGGATGCTGGCGACCTGCCGCATCAACGGGTGGACGACGGCCGACTACCTCGACGTCGACCACCCGCTGCAGCAAGCGATCACGGCCACGATCGAGCGGCTGGGGGGCCCGGTTCACCACATCGGCGTCGACGGGTGCGGCGCGCCGGCCCACGCGCTGTCGCTCCGCGATCTCGCGGTGGCGTTCGGGCGGATCGCCCGGGCGCAGGACGCCGTAGCGTCCTCGATGAGCGGGTGCCCGGAGCAGGTTGGGGGGCCGACGCGGGACGTGACCGCGTGGATGCGTGCGGTCGACGGGCTGATCGCCAAGGAGGGGGCGGCCGGCGTGATGGCGCTCGGCCTGCCCGACGGGAGGGCCGCCGCGCTGAAGATCGCCGACGGTTCCGACGCAGCCCGCCGAGCGGTGACCACCGAGGCGCTGCGCCGGCTCGCCGTCGACGTCGACGGGGCCCTGGCGTCGACGGCCGCGGAGGTAGCGGTCGCGACGTTCGGCCACGGGAAGCCGGTCGGCGAGGTGCGCCCGTTGGAGTGGTCGTGGAGTTCCTGACGCTCGACCGCGACTCGTTCGACTACGGGGTGGCCCAGCCGATCGCCCCGCTGGTTCGCCGGGTGATCGCCGAGAACCCGTCGAAGTTCACCTACTTCGGGACCGGCACCTACATCGTCGGTCACGGCGACGTCGCGGTCATCGACCCGGGCCCCCGGCTGGACAGCCACCGCAATGCGCTGGCAGCGGCGCTCGCCGGCGAGACGGTGCGGGCGATCCTCGTGACGCACTGCCACGCCGATCACTCGCCGCTCGCCGAGTGGCTCGCTGCGGAGACCGGTGCGCCGACTGTTGCGTTCGGGCCGCACGGCGACGACGCCTGGGACATCGGCAACGACTCGGATGTCGCGGCCTACGACGTCGAGGACGAGGCGGAGGACGTGGCACCGGTCGACTCGGAGGTGAAGGTCGAAGAGGCGACCGATCGGTCCTTTGCCCCCGACATCGTCGTGCGCACCGGCGACGAGGCCGTGGCCGGCTCCGGCTGGACGATGGTCGCTGTGCACACGCCCGGCCACACGTCGAACCACACGTGCTTCGCGCTCGACGACGGGGAGCGGCGCACGTTGTTCACCGGCGACCACGTGATGGGCTGGAGCACGACCGTCGTGTCGCCCCCCGATGGCGACATGACTGCGTACCTCGAGTCGCTGCGGCTGGTGCAGGGTCGAGGCGATGACGTCGGCATTCCGACCCACGGCCCGCCGATCGGCGACCTCGCCGGTTACGTCGGCGACCTGATCGAGCATCGGCTCGATCGGGAGCGCCAGGTCCTCGATGCGGTTCGCAGCGGCCTCGACGCGATCCCCGACATCGTCGGCCGGCTCTACGCCGCGTATCCGCGCCGCCTGCACCGCCCGGCGGCCCGCAGCGTGCTGTCCCACCTGGTCAAGCTCGTCGACGACGGCCAGGTCACGACCGCCGACCCGAACCCCCGCCTCACCAGCCGCTACCACCCGACCTGACGCCGTCGTTGCGGTGAGAGTTCGTGCGGAGGGGTCACGGGAACTCTCACCGGTAGATCGGGCTGGGTCGTTGCGGTGAGAGTTCGTGCGGAGGGGTCGCGGGAACTCTCACCGGAAGGGGTCGGGTGGGCGCGGGAGAGGAGTGCGTCGTATCGTGCTCGGCGATGAAGGAGCTGATCGCGCCGGATCCGTGGACGGTCGTCCAGGAGGGGTTCGACCCGGTCGAGAACCGGGTCTACGAGAGCCTGTTCTGCCTCGGCATCGGGCTCTTCGGCGGGCGCGGCAACCACGAGGAGCAGTACTCGGGCGACACGCTCCCCGGCAACTACCTCGCCGGCATCTACTACCCCGACCCGACCCGCGTCGGGTGGTGGAAGAACGGCTACCCGGACTACTTCGCCAAGATCCTCAACGCCGCCGACTGGAAGCCGATCCACGTCGAGGTCGACGGCGAGCCGCTCGACCTGGCCACCGCCGAGATCCACGAGTACCGCCGCGTGCTGCACCTGCGCACCGGCGAGCTGGAGCGCACGTTCCGCGCCACTCTCCCGAACGGTCGCACGGTCGCCGTCGAGGCGGTGCGCTTCGTCAGCATGACCCGTCAGCACCTCGGTGTGATCCGCTATCGCGTCACGCCGATCGACGCCGACGTCGCACTGCACCTCACGCTCGCCGTCGACGGGGACGTCGTCAACGAGGACTCGAACTACGACGAGGGGTTCTGGACCGAGGTCTCGCGCAGCTTCGAGGGCAGTCGCGTCTCGGTCGTGTCACGGACGCGCAAGACCGGGTTCCTGGCTTGCACCGCCATCGACTACGAGGTGCGCCTCGACGGTGAGTCGGTCGGGAGCGAGCCAACCGCGGTCGACGACCGCGACCGCTACATGGCGTCGGTCGTCGACGTCGAGGTCGCCGCCGGCCAGACCTTGGCGGTCGTCAAGTACGGCGCCAACGTCACCTCGCGCGACGTCGACGGCGATGACGTCACTACGCCCTGCTACGCCGAGCTCGACGAGGCGGCCGCCATCGGCTTCGAGCTGCTGCGCACCGAGCACCGGGCGGCCTGGACCCGCAAGTGGGAGATCAGCGACGTCGTGATCGAGGGCGACCCGGCCGCGCAGCAGGGGATCCGCTTCAACATCTTCCAGCTCAACTCGACCTTCACCGGCGACGACCCCGACCTGAACATCGGGCCGAAGGGGTTCACCGGCGAGAAGTACGGTGGCGTCACCTACTGGGACACCGAGGCGTTCTGCCTCCCCTTCTACCTCGCCACCTCCGAGCACGAGGTCAGCCGCAACCTGCTGCGGTATCGCCACCGCCAGCTCGGCAAGGCGATCGAGAACGCGGAGAAGCTGGGGTTCCGCGACGGCGCCGCGCTGTACCCGATGGTGACGATCAACGGCGAGGAGTGCCACAACGAGTGGGAGATCACCTTCGAGGAGATCCACCGCAACGGCGCGATCGCCTTCGCCATCTTCAACTACCTCCGCTACACGGGCGACGAGGCGTACCTGCTCGACGGCGGCCTCGAGGTGCTGATCGCGATCGCCCGGTTCTGGGTCCAGCGGGTGAGCTGGTCCGAACAGCGCGACGCCTGGGTGATGCTCGGCGTCACCGGCCCCAACGAGTACGAGAACAACGTCGACAACAACTGGTACACGAGCCTGATGGCGCAGTGGACCCTGCGCTACACCGCCGTGGCCCTCGACATCGCCCGGCGCCTCGACCCGGAGGCGGTCGACCGCGTCGCCGCCGCAGCCGGGCTCGACGAGGATGCCGAGCGGGCTGCGTGGGCCGACGTCGCCGACCGCATCCACCTCGGCGAGGACCCCGAGCGGGGCATCTTCCTCCAGCAGACCAACTTCCTCGACAAGGAGCTCGTGACCGTCGACGACCTCGACCCGGCGGAACGACCGATCAACCAGCACTGGTCGTGGGACCGGATCCTGCGATCGCCGTACATCAAGCAGGCCGACGTGCTGCAGGGACTGTGGGTCTTCGAGGACCGCTACGACCTCGACACGCTCCGGCGCAACTTCGACTTCTACGAGCCGCGCACCGTGCACGAGTCGTCGCTGTCGCCGTCGGTGCACGCCGTGCTGGCGGTGCGTCTCGGGCGGCTGGCGAAGGCCCACGAGCTGTTGCTGCGGACCGCACGGCTCGATCTCGACGACTACAACAACGACACCGCCGACGGGTGTCACACCACGAGCATGGCCGGCACCTGGATCGCCGCCGTGCAGGGGTTCGGTGGGCTGCAAGTGGTCGACGGTGAGCTGCGGATCGACCCGCAGCTCGCACCGGGCTGGACGCGGCTCGGGTTCCAGATCCAGTTCGGCGGCGCCTGGTTGTCCGTGTCGGCCGACGCCGGTTCGGTGACGGTCGAGAACCGCGGCGACCGCAACGTGGCGTTGCGGCTGGCCGGTGAACTGCGCGAGGTCCCGCACCAGGAGACGGTGACCTTCCCCGGCCGCTCCTGACGTTGGGGCCGGGCGATGACCGCGCCATGATCGAGGCATGACCCGGCCGCTCACCGCACTCGTCGCCGCTGCGTTGGTGCTCGCAGCGTGTGGCGACTCCGACGACGACACCACGGACACCGTGGTGACCGAGCCACCTCCGACCGACGAGGTGGCGACGGACCCGCCGGTGACCGAACCACCGGCCACCGAGCCGCCGGCGACCGACCCGCCGGCGACCGACCCGCCGTCGACCGAGCCCCCGGCGACCGACCCGCCGTCAACCGAGCCCCCGGAGACTGATCCACCGGCGACCGAACCCGAGCCCGCGAGCGGGGTCCAGTGGACGACCGTGGACCACGAGGGCGACTGCGTCTGCGCCGACGGGACACCGGTCGAGTTCTTCGAGCGGCGGGCCGACCCGTCAAAGGTGGTGCTGTTCTTCCAGGGAGGCGGCGCCTGCTTCAGCGCAGAGACGTGCGACTTCGACGAGGGCACCTACACCTCGACGCAGGTGGTGTCTGGCGACGACCTCGCCGACCGGGGTGGGATCTTCGACTTCGCCAACCCGGGCAATCCCCTCGCCGACCACTCGTTCGTCTTCGTGCCCTACTGCACCGGCGACGGCCACGTGGGCAACGCCACGACCGAGTACGCCCCGGAGCTCACCGTCCGCCACAACGGGTACGTCAACGGTCAGCTCGCACTCGACCACCTCGTGGCGACGTACCCGGATGCCGAGCAGCTGATCGTCACCGGAGCCAGTGCCGGCTCGATCCCGACGCCGCTGTTCGCCGGGCTCGCCGCCGACCTGTTGCCGGACGCCGACATCGTCACCTTCGGCGACAGCTCGGCCGCCTACCCCGACGTCCCGGTCCTCAACGCGACGATCGGCGGGTTGTGGGGCACCACGGAGGCGATCCCCGACTGGCCGGTGAACGAGGGCATCACCGCCGAGGAATGGAGCCTGCCCGGCCTCTACGTCCAGGCCGGACAGCACGCCCCCGACATCACGTTCGCCCGCTTCGACTTCGCGTTCGACGAGACGCAGGCCTTCTTCGGAGGGCTGGCCGGTGTGCCCGCCGACGAGCTCGTGACGTTGATCGACCAGAGCGAGGCCGACATCGAGGCGGCCGGCGTTCCGCTGGCGACCTACGTCGCACCGGGCACGGAGCACACGATCGTCGCCGACGACGAGTTCTACACGCTCGAAGTCGGCGGGGTCCGGCTCGTGGACTGGCTGGCGCAGCTCGTCGCCGGCGAGGTGCCCGACGACGTCCGCTGCGTGGAGTGCGGCTGACGGTGACCGCTCACGGGCTGGCCGAACCGGCCGCGCTCGCCGAGCAACTCGCGGCGCTCGGGGTACGGCCCGGTGGGGACCTGATGGTGCACGCCTCGTTGCGCAAGCTCGGTCCGGTGGTCGGCGGTGCGACGGGTGTCGTCGAAGCGGTGCGGCTCGCGCTCGGAGTCGACGGCACGATGTTGATGATGGTCGCCGCCGACGACGGCGAGCCGTTCGACCGTCTGACGACCCCCGCCGACCCCGAGAACGGCGTGCTCGCCGACGTCTTCCGCCAGCACCCCGGCGTCGAGGTCAACGACCATCCCGCGTGCCGGTTCGCGGCGTGGGGTCCGGCGGCCGCCGACCTGCTCGCCCCGCAACCGCTCGACGACTACTACGGGCCCGGGTCACCCCTCGAGCGGCTCACCCGCCGGGGTGGGTCGGTGCTCCGCCTCGGTTCCGACGTCGACACCGTCACGCTGACCCACCACGCCGAGTACCTCGCCGAGGTCCCCGGCAAGCGGACGGTGACCCGCCGCTACACGCGAGCCGACACCGGCGACGTCGACGTCCACAGCCTCGACGACTCCGCCGGCATCGTCGACTGGCCGCACGGCGACTACTTCTCCCAGATCCTGCTCGACTACCTCTCCGCGGGGCGAGCGAAGGTCGGCCCGGTCGGAGGATGCACCGCCGAGCTCCTCGACGCGAGGGACTTCGTCGAGTACGCCACGAGCTGGATGACCGAACATCTCGCGTAACGCCGGGGATGACCGAACATCTCGCCGAGTCGTAGTTGTGTCAGACACAACTACGACTCTGCGCGTCAGCCGAGCTTTTCGTGGAGAAATCCCGTGACCTGGGGCCAGATCTCGGCGACCTTGGCTTCGTCTTGGGTGCCGAGCGCGTTGTGCGGCGCCATGAACGCATGGCCGGTGCCCTCGTGCACGGTCAGCGTGACGTCCTTGCCGAGGTCGCGCAGCTGCTGTTCGAGCGCCCTCGCACCCTCCGGTGGGAAGAAGTCGTCGTTCTCGGCCATGTGGCCCTGGATCGATGCCTCGATCGCCGAGTAGTCCGGCTGGGCGTCCCCCGATGGGAAGCCGTAGAAGGGGACGGCGGCCTTGATCCGGTCGGGCCGGGCGGCGGCGAGCACGAACGTGAACAGCCCGCCCATGCAGAAGCCGACGACCCCGATGCCGTCGCCGGTCGTCGCGTCGTGGTCGGCGAGGTAGTCGACCGCACCGCTCATGTCCCGGGCGGCCCGGTCGGCGGGCAGCGCCGTCATCAGCTCGCCGGCCTTGTCCATCTCGGTGTGCCCGGCCAGCTCACCGTGGTAGAGGTCGGGGACGAGGGCGACGAACCCGGCGGCGGCCAAACGGTCGGCCATCTCCTTGATTCCCGAATCGAGGCCCCACCATTCCTGGATCACGATGACGCCGGGCCCGGACCCGCCGTCCGGGGTGGCGAGGTAACCGCCCGCCATGGAGCCGTTGCTTGCGAATTCGACCATCGATGCCATGCCCGCGACCGTAGCCGCGGCCAGTCGGGACCTCTCAGGCGTCGAGCCGGGCGGCGAGCGTCTTCGGCGCGACCTGGCGGTAGGCCTCGGTGACGATGCCGGCCATCTCGTCCCAGTCGGGGTCGATGTCGACGCGGACGCCGAGCCAGCCGCGGTGGCCGACGTACGGCGGCCGGAAGAACCGCTCCGGTTCCGCCTCCACCATCTGCTCCTGTGCGCCGGCCGGAGCCGCACACCAGATCGCCACTCGGCCGTCGCCGTGGTGGTTGTCGTGGAAGTAGACGAAGCCCTTCTTGTCGCGGACGAAGAAGCACGGCGCGCCGTGGCTCAGCCGTTCCGTTGTCTCGGGGAGCGCCAGGCAGATGCGGCGGATCTCGGTCAGCGGGTCGCTCGCAGCGCGCGCCATGGGCCCGCACTGTAGGAGGTGAGCGAGGCCGCGGCGCGCGCCTCGGTGGTCCGCTCGCGCCCGGTCACGATGGCGGTACGGCGTCGACGAGCGCCCGGAAGCCGCGGACGTGCGCATCGATCAGCGACTGGCGGGCCGCCCACGAGTTGACCTCGACGAGCATCGACGGGACCCCGGCGGCCTTGCCCGTCCAGGTCTCGCCTCCGCCGTGCTGGTCGAGCCCGAGCCGCAGCCGGTCGCCGGTCTGGCTGCGCCAGGCGTTGGCGTAGCTCCAGGGGCAGCCCGGGATCGGCGCCACGTAGGCGAGGGGCTGGTGGATCCAGACCGCAACGTCGGGGGCGGTCGAGTAGACGAGGTTCATCATCGCCTGGGTTTCGGGCGCCGACGCCGGTCCTGGGCCGCCGGTGCTCGGGCTCCACCGCCACGGGAAGTTGCGGTTGAGGTCGACGCCTTGGGCGTTGCGGCGTGAGTTTGCCGCCCAGCCGTCGGGGTTGGCCGAGGGCACGACCCAGATCGTCACGTCGCGCGGCAGCTCGACCCGGG
>JAAUXY010086348.1_pt1 | contig 13774 bp, 11 predicted proteins | sample 7278121 | NCBI WGS metagenome assembly JAAUXY01 (sample SAMN14350117, study PRJNA611818) | marine sediment metagenome | isolation source: surface marine sediment (1.8m) | place: French Polynesia: Moorea | collected 2018-08 | reverse complement strand
GCCGTCGTCGTCGTCCAACGCGTCCGTCGCCGGCGACCGCTGGCTCCGATCAAGGTGATCGGGGTGCTGCAGATGGTGCTGGGGTTGGGTGTGGTCGGGTGCACGGCGCTGGGGGTCGCCGTCTTCGGCTAGACCGCTGAGCGATCGGTGGCGAGCCGTGTCCTGACGCGCAGCACGGCGACGATGCCGACCATGCCGGCGACGGCGAGTGCGACCCGGAACACGGGTCCGTCGACGAGGACGATGCTGAGCGACACGAACACCACGATCATCACGACCGCGACGATCTTGGCGCTGCGGGGCATGCCGAGCCCGGCCCGGTAGTCCCGGACGGCCGGGCCGACCTTCGGCAGCGACAGGAGCCACGCCTCGAGCCGAGGGCTCGACCGGGAGAAGCACGCCGCGGCAGCGATGAAGAAGACGGTCGACGGCAAGCCAGGAACGACCACACCGATCGTGCCGGTCGCGACGCACACGAGGCCGCCGAGCACCCAGAGAAAGCGGGCGAGGCGACTCCGGCTCACCCCCTCGGTGGCGGCGGCATCGGGCGTCGCGTCGTCGGGAATGCCGTCACCTCCCGGTCGTCGGCCGATCGGACTCACTGTACGTCGACCCGCGCCTCAGTCCTCGACCACGTGCTCGTCGAACCGCCGGCGTGCCGCAGCCCATCGCCGGTGGTCGAATCCACCGCCCCGTGAGAGGCAGCTCGCCGCCGTGAGCCCCATGTCCATCACGTGGTGGAGGTTGTCGGCGACGAACAGCCCCTGGCGGCCGAAGGTGGTGACGCCGGGAAGGGCGCCGGCCCACCGGTGCAGCTCGTCGAGATCGTCCACGTGGTCCGTCGTGATCACGGGGTAGACGTGCGGCAGCCGTTCGAGGTGCACCTCGACCGGTTGCCGATCGGTGACCCCGATCCGAGCCAGGTCCCCGGTCAACCGGTCGCCGAGCTCGCCGGGCTGGGCCGTCCAGACCTCATCGCCGACATCGCAGGGCACCTCGGCACAGAGCACGGTGTGGTCCGCTGGGTCCGGGCCGTCGCGGTAGTTCTTCGGCTCGCTGACGCGCGTCGCCAGCTCGGCCGGCCCGGGCAGGTAGTGGGCGTCGAACGTGGTGACCTGCGGCCTGTCGTACGCGAGGTAGACGAGCACCATCGCCCGTTGAGCCGGGCGACCGGACACGACGGGTCCGGGAACGCCGGTCGCCGAACCGGCGAGCGCACCGAGCGGAGCCGTCCACATCACGCGACGACACTCGATCGCCGATCCGTCACCGAGGCCGACCGACGGGTGCTCCCCACCAAGCGCAAGCGACCCCACCTCGGCGCCGAGCCGGATCTCGACCCCGGCGCGACCACCCTCCTCGGCGAGCCGTTCGACCACGGCTCCGTAGCCCGTGCGCGGGTAGCGGAAGACCGCCGGCTCCCGCCGCAATGAGCGGGCCACCTTGCCGATCAGCCGACTCGCGGACGAGGCTGCGATGCGCCGGCGGGCCAGCTCGCCGGCCAGCTCCCCGGGGCCGACGCCCCAGAGCTTCTCGGCGTACGGCCCGTAGAACCACTCGAGCATCGCCGGACCGAGCCCGCGTGCGACGACAGCGGCGAACGAGTCGTCGGCCGTGCCCGACGAGCGGCGACGCACGGGACCGGTCACGGTGTCCCTGACCGCCTCGCCGACGAAGCGGGGCGGCAGCGACCGGGCGAGGTCGACCGGGTGGAGCGGGAAGCGCACCCATCGGTCGGCGAGCCGGAGCCGACCGTTGCGGCGACGCACCTGGAGGTCGTCTCCGAGGAGCTGCTGGAGGAGCGCCTCGACCTCCGGCGCCGCCACCGGATGGAGGCGGTGACTGCCGAGGTCGACACGCTGGCCGGACACCGTTCGCGAGGCCGCCATCCCGCCGACCTCGTCGTCCGCTTCGAGCAGCACCACCTCGTGGCCGGCGCGTCCGAGTGCAAGCGCGGCGGTGAGGCCTGCCGGGCCGGCTCCCACGACCGCAACGTCGCAGCTCGTCGTCGTCATGCAGTCGCGGACGCTGCAGCGACCCGGCCCGGCCACGCCCGTTCGATCGAAGCTGGTGTCATCGCAGGACGGTGCACTCGACGGCACACCGTACCGTCAGACGGCCGGCTCGAGCAGGCGGTGCACCCCGCGGCCATAGACGGCCGCCTCCTGGTCGAACGAACGCCTGGACTCCGGCGAGATCGTCGGCGTAATCGAGTCGAAGGCGGCGAGGACGTCGTCGGCCAGGAGCCGCCGGTCGACGACACCTGCCCGCGCCTCGGAGAACGCTTCGGCTGCAGCCTGTTGGATCGCCGACTGCATGTCGGCCGGCGTGAGTCCCTCGGTGGCTGCGACGAGTTCATCGGGATCGACGTCGGAGGCCGGGATGGCGGCCAACATCTGACCGAGGAGCGCATGCCGTGCCTGAGGGTCCGGTGGACCGACCGGCACCAGCAGGTCGAAGCGACCGGGACGGACGACGGCGGGGTCGAGCGCTCCGACGGAGTTGGTGGCGCAGACCAGGAGGCGCCCGTCGGACTCACGCACCCGGACGATCGCCTTCAGCAGCTCGTTGACGACCGCCTGCGTCTCAGGCCGGGCCGCCCTCGAGCTGGCGATGTCGTCGACCTCGTCGATGAAGATCACGACCCGATCGAGGCCGAGCAGCTCGTCGAACGCACGATGCAGCTCGTCGGCCATCATCGCCGAGCCGTTGGCACCGAGCTTGGACGGGAGCAGCTCGACGAACGGCCACCCCAGCCGCCCGGCGACGGCCTTCGCAAACGAGGTCTTGCCAGTACCCGGGGGCCCGAACAGCAGCATCGCCGATGGCGGCTCGACGCCGAATCGCTCGGCGAGCCGACGATCCAGCAGCGGCGCGAGCAGCCGCTCCTCGACGACGGCGCGCTGTTGCGGGAGTCCGGAGAAGGACTCCCATCTCGAGGGCGCCACCAGCTCGCCACCCCACGCCTCCAGGATCGAGAACGACGTCGGACGGAGCGGCTCGTCCTTCTCGTAGAGCACGAGGTCGGGCGTGGCGGTGAAGCCACGGTTGGCGAGCGCCGTCGCACCGACCTGACCGGCGGTGAGCAGTGCCACGATGCGCTGGGCACCTTGCTTCAGCAGCAGCGATTCGGCCCGCTCGATCAAGCCCGAGCCGATCCCCTGCTTGCGCCACTCAGGAGCGATCGCCAGGGCGACGATGTGGCCGGTCGGGCCATCGAGCCTCGTGAGCAACACGCCCACCACCTGATCTCCGACGCAGGCCACGAGGTTGGACCCGTTGACCCGCAGCTCGGGGATCAGGCCGGCGAGCTCGAAGGGGATGTCGCCGTCTCGGTGCGAACGCTCGATCAGGGTGACGACCGCCGGGAGGTCGTCGGTGTCGACAGGTCGTACGTGCCAGCTCACCCCGAGACTTTAACACCGTTTAGTCGCAATTAGTCGGTACGGTGCGGACAGTGACGACGGAGTCGACGCGGGACGCGTCGAACGCCGGCGGCCGGGGCTACCTCACGTGACCGGCACTGCGGCGCCCAGGATCGCCTTGGTCTCCAGGAACTCCTCGAGACCGTGGCTGCCCCACTCGCGGCCGTTGCCGGACTGCTTGTAGCCGCCGAAGGGAGCGTTGAAGTCGGGGCCGGCGCCGTTGACGTGCATGTTGCCCGTTCGGATCCGACGGGCGATGTCGATCGCCCGCTCGGGGCTCCCCGACACGTAGCCCGCCAGCCCGTAGGGCGTGTCGTTCGCGATCCGCACGGCGTCGTCGTCGTCCTCGTAGCCGATCATCACCAGCACCGGGCCGAAGATCTCCTCCTGGGCGATACGCATGTCGTTGGTGACGTTCGTGAACAGCGTCGGCCGCACGTAGTAACCGGTGTCGAGCCCCTCGGGACGGCCGGTGCCGCCGGTCACCAGCGTGGCGCCTTCGTCGATGCCGGCCTGGATCAGGCCCTGGATCTTGTTCCACTGCGCCTCGGACACCACCGGGCCGATCGTCGTGCCGTCGCTCGTCGGCGGGCCCACCTTGACGGCCTGCATCGCCTGCCCGGCGATCTCGGCGGCCTCGTCCATCCGGTCGTTCGGCACCAGCATGCGAGTTGCCGCGTTGCACGACTGGCCCGAGTTCATGCACATCCCGAAGGCGTCGCGGCCGATCGCCTCGGCGAAGTCGGCGTCGTCGAGGATGATGTTGGCCGACTTGCCACCGAGCTCCTGCGCCACGCGCTTGACGGTGGGTGCGGCGTTCTTGGCGACCTCGATACCGGCGCGGGTCGAGCCGGTGAACGACATCATGTCGATGCCGTCGTGCGACGACATGTAGGTGCCGACGGTCGGCCCGTCACCGTTGACGAGGTTGAACACGCCGGCCGGCACGCCGGCGTCGTCGAGGATCTCGGCGAACACGATGGCGTTGAGCGGGGCGATCTCGGACGGCTTGAGCACCATCGTGCAGCCGGCGGCGAGCGCAGGAGCGACCTTGCACGAGATCTGGTTGATCGGCCAGTTCCACGGCGTGATCATCCCGACGACCCCGACGGGCTCCTTGACGATCAACGACGTCCCGACGTGCTCTTCGAACTCGAAGCTCCCGAGCACCGCCGCCGTCGTGGCGAAGTGACCGAGGCCGCTCGCCGCCTGCGCCGCCTTCGCCAGCCCCATCGGCGCCCCCATCTCGGCGCTGATCGTGCTCGCCAGCTCATCGGCGCGCGCGCCGAGCAGGTCGGTGACCTTGCTGAGAAGCGCGATCCGTTCCTCGACCGAGGTCTGCGACCACGTCTCGAACGCCCGCTGGGCGGCGGCGACCGCCGCATCGACGTCCGCCGGTCCACCGAGCGCAATCGTGCCGATCGTCTCCTCGGTCGCCGGGTTGATCACCTCGAGCGTGTCCGACGTGGACGGTTCGACCCACTGGCCGTCGATGTAGAACTTCTGGGCGTTGTCGCTGATCTGCATGACGTGATGCTAAGAGCCCGGTCCGCTCGCACACCAACTGGGCCCCGGCGGGCTGTTGCCGGCGGGTCGATGAGGGCGGAGATCGACCGGGCTGGGCTCGGAGGGGCGCGGGTACGATGGGTCCATGCCGGCACCTGGTGAGCATCATCCCGCCTTCGAGGAGTACTGCGAGTGCATCTACGAGCTGCACGAAGACGACATCGACGTCATCCAGGCCCGCATCGCCGAGCGTCTCGAGGTGTCACGCCCTGCGGTGAGCGAGATGGTCAAGCGGATGGAGGCAGAGGGGCTGGTCTCGGTCGACGACGGCATCACGCTCACCACGAAGGGTCGCAAGCTGGCTGAGCGCACCGTGCGCCGGCACCGGCTGGCCGAGCGATTCCTCACCGACATCCTCAACCTGCCGTGGGCGGAGGCCCATCACGAGGCCGGCAAGTGGGAGCACGTGATGAGCGAGTCGGTGACCAAGGCCATGGACGAGCTCCTCGGCCACCCGACCACCTGCCCGCACGGCAACCCGATCCCGGGTTCCGACTACGAGCAGGGCGACTTCACCTCGCTGTCGAGCATCGACGTCGGCGGGTCGTTCACCGTCGAGCGGATCACCGAGGAGCTCGAGTTCGCCCCCGGGCTGCTCGAGTTCCTGGAGGAGTCCGAGATCCGGCCGGGCAACGACGGCACCGTGGTCGCATCCTCGCCCGACGGCACGCTCACGGTCACGATCGGCGAACGCCACGTCGGCGTCGGCGCCTTCGCCAGCGAGCGCATCCTCGTCACGACCTGACGCACCGGTTTTCGGACGGCCGATGCCGCCCGTCGCAGCCGGCATCGCTCGACGATCCGCAGCCGACGTGAGGCGCGCTGAACATCGATCGGTAGTCTCACTTGGTATGGCCCGCATCCTCGTCACCGGAGCGGCCGGCTTCATCGGCGGCGCCGTGATCGCCGAGTGCCGGCGCCGGGGAGTGCGGGCGACGGGACTCGACCGTTCCGGGCATCCGCCGTACGGAGCGCCGCTGCGCGCCGAGCCCGTCGTCGACCACGTCGTCGACCTCGTCGATGCCGACCTCGATCCACTGCTCGCCGGCGTCGACGCGGTGATCCACCTCGCCGGCACCCCCGGCGTCCAGTCGAGTTGGTCGACGGGGTTCGACCACCACGTCCGCAACAACCTCGTCGCCACCCAACGGCTCTGCGAGGCTGCGTTGCGGTGCGGCGTCGGGCGAGTGATCGTCGCCTCCTCGAGCAGCGTCTACGGCAACGTCCCGAGCGGTTCGGTCGCCGAATCGAGTCCGCTGCAGCCGATCTCGCCGTACGGCGCGTCGAAGGCGGCCATGGAGCTGCTCGCCGGGTCGTACGTCGAACGGGGCCTGTCGGTCACGCCACTGCGCTACTTCACCGTCTACGGGCCCTGGCAGCGGCCGGACATGGCGATCCACCGCATGATAAGGGCCGCGCTCGGCGGGCCCGCGTTCGGCCAGCGGGGCGACGGGACCCGATCGCGCAGCTTCACCTACGTCGACGACGTGGCGACGGCGACCGTCGATGCGGCGTTCGCCGACCTCCCGAGCGGCGCGCCGGTGAACATCGGCGGCACCCATATCGCGACGGTCCGGGAGTTGGTGGACCGTGTCAGCGAGCTCACCGGTCGGCCGGTGCCGGTGGAGGTGCTCCCTCCCGCGCCCGGGGACCCGGACCGGACGAGCGCGGACATCGGGCGGGCCGAGCGCTGGCTCGGGTGGACACCGCGCACCGGGCTCGACGACGGTCTCGGGCGGCAGTGGGCGTGGCATCTCGAACACCCCGCCGCCAGCCGTTGTCAGGTTGCGGCCGTCGCCGCCGGCTCCCGGGCACCGTCGCTCTCGGGCGCCCACGATCGCTCGCCCTCGTCAGGCGGTTGACCCGAACCCGGCCGGTCGCGAACCCCGACCAGGACACCGGCGACCATCGACAGCGCGATCACGACCGTCCACACCGCGAGCACCGCGTCGGACGAGGACGTGACCGGCCAGCCCTGGACGAACGCCCACTCGATCGCCCGGTAGCCGACGGCAGCCGTCTCGTAGAAGTCGACGATGATCGTCCGGCGGTCGGTCGTCGCCTCGACCGCCAACCACATCCAGTTCGCGGCGCCGACGAGGCCGAGCGCGCCGGCGACCCAGCGCAGCGGGCGGTGACGGTCGACGAGGACCGCCAGCGCGATGGCGACCAGCGGGACGATCACGACGACCTGCCGCCCCGGCGACCACCAGCCGTGCATCGTCAACGCGACGAAGGTGGCGACGAGCCACCCGGCCACGACGGGTCCGAGCAGCAGCATCCGGCGCTGGCCGGCGGCGGCGTACCACGCGACAGCGAACGGGGCCAGGGCCCAGACCGGGGCCCACGGCACGAGGCCGAAGCGACGGTCGACGAGCAGGCCGGTGAGCCGGCGGCTGCGGCCGACGTAGTCGGGGTCGGCACCGATCACCGCGAACTCGCCGTCGTCGACGAAGTGGTCGCCGGTCGAGTAGACGGTCCAGCCGCCGTACACCCGCTGATGGACGACGAGGTAGAGCGCTGCCGCCGCGGCGAGCACGCCGCCCGTCCACCAGAGCGCCGCCGTGCGGCGGTCGCGGAGCAGCGGCCAGAGCGCCGCCGCGCCGAGCACCGCCGCCACCGGGGCGTACTTGATCGACAGCCACGGCAGCGCGATCAGACCGACGACCACCACGGCGACGTGCCGCGGCCCCAGCCTCGGCGCCGTCGCCGCCGCAACCACCCCGCAGACCGAGAGCGCCGCCATGATCTCGGGAAACACCTGGGTCGAGTAGGCCGCGATCGGGGCGCTCACCATCAGCGAGCCGACACCCGCCGCACCGGCGCCGACCGACACTCCGAACCGTCGTATCGCCGTCCAGGTCGTGACCCCTGCGACGAGGCCGCCGACCACCACGAGCAGGATCCGGACGCCGACCCAACCGCCGACCCACATCGCAGGCGCGGCGACGATCGGCAGCAACGGATCGTGCGGCGAGATCCGCTGACCGGACTCGTCGAGGTCGAAGGTCTGGGTGTCGAGGCTGATCTCGTGGAACGGCTCGAACGCCCGCCGCTCGAGCTCGTCGCTGATGTCGAGGTCGAAGTCTTCGGCGATGCTCAGCGCGGTGATCAGGTACTGCGGCTCGTCGCTCGACGTCTGCGCGCCGTACGTCGTTCGCGCGGCAACGCCGAAGGCGGCGACCGCCATCGTCGCCAGTCCGACGAGGACGGCCGTGCGGAGGGCACGGTCGTTCGCAGCTCCGCTCATCCCGACACGGCGGTGAACGAACGGCATCTCATGGCGGGTGGGGCCTCCGAGGCGAGCCGGACAGGCCGGTCGGAGGTCGCGCTGATGCTAGCGACGCCCGAAGCGAGGTTGACGACGGAGGTGTGGAATGCCTAACGACGTCCTGGCGCACCAGATCGCACGCGCACGGTGACCGGGACAGCGGCCGGTTCCGGCGTCCGCTCGGCCCACCGCCGGAGCAGCAGGAAGGCCAGGGCGACGACGGCGGTCAGCGACACCAACCACATCGTCGAGCTCGCCGGGTGCCGACCGAACGTGGCGGCCTGGTAGAAGGCGGTCGCCACCACCCACGCGATGCCGGTGGTCCACGCCGCGACGAAGATCGCCCAGCTCCGTCCGGCTTCGCGCACGATCGCACCGATCGTGGCGAAGCACGGGAAGTACAGCAACACGAAGAGCAGGTAGGCGAACGCGCCGATGCGCCCGTCGAAGCGAGACTCCATCGCGCCGTACACACCTTCGTCGACCTCCTGTTCCTCCGCCGCCGACTCGACCGTTCCGATCGGACCCACGCCGATGCCGAGCGGGTCGGTGATGGTGCCGGCCGCAGCGCCGAGGTTGTCGGGAACCGTCGCCAACGAGTCACCGATCGCCGTCCAGAAGACGAAGGACTCCTGGTCCGCGACGTCCGCGGCATCGTCCTCGGCCAGGCTGCCGTAGAGCGAGTCGAGGGTGCCGACGACGGCTTCCTTGGCGAGCGCTCCGGTGAAGATGCCCACCGTCGCCGGCCAGTTCTCCTCGTCGAGCCCCATCGGCTGGAACGCCGGCGTGATCGTCCGGCCGATCCCGGACAGCACCGAGTCCTCGGTGTCCTCGTTGCCGAACGAGCCGTCGGTGCCGACCGAGTTGAGCACCGCCAGCACCGTGACCATCGCGACGATCACCACGCCGGCCCGCCGGACGAAGACACGAAGCCGGTCCCACGCATGCAGGAAGGTGCCGCGGAACGTCGGCCGATGGTACGCGGGCAGCTCCATCAAGAAGCCCTCGCTCCGACCGGGGAGCAGGCTGTGCCGCATCACCAGACCAGTCAGGATCGCCACGGCGATCCCGATCAGGTAGAGCAGGAACACCATGTTCTGACCGCTGGTGGGGAAGAAGGCCGCAGCGAAGAGGGCGTACACCGGCAGCCGGGCACCACACGACATGAACGGGTTCATCAAGATCGTGAGCTTGCGCTCCCGCTCCCGTTCGAGCGTGCGGGTCGCCATCACCGCCGGCACGTTGCACCCGAACCCGACGATCATCGGGACGAACGCCTTCCCCGGCAGCCCGATCACCCGCATTGCCCGGTCCATCACGAACGCCGCCCTGGCCAGGTACCCGCTGTCCTCGAGGACGGACAGGAAGAGGTAGAGCGCGCCGATGATCGGGATGAACGTCGCGACGACCTGGATGCCACCGCCGACGCCGTCCGCCAGGACGACCACGAGCCACTCCGGCGCCTCGAGCCAAGCGAGCACCTCACGGGCGCCGTCGACGAAGATCGCGCCGGCAATCCCGTCGAAGACGTCGATGAAGGCACCCCCGATGTTGATGGTGAACATGAACATCAGGTACATCACGCCGAGGAAGATCGGGACGCCCCAGATGCGGTGCACGAGCACTCGGTCGACGCGGTCGGACATCATTCCGACCGTCGTGTTCGGTCGGGAGACGGCCCGGCCCGCGATCTGCTCGGCGGCGTCGGACCGGCGTTCGGCGAGCAGCAGCTCGGCCTCCTGACCGGTTGCCTGCTCGAGCGCGACGGCGGCGGTGCGAGCCGCTTCGGCGGACGCGACGTCGACGCGGGAGAGCGCGATCTCGTCGCCTTCGAGCAATCGGCGGGCCAGCCACGGACGATCGGTCTCGGGTGCGGTCGACTCGAGATCGCCGGCGAGCGTCGACTCGACGACCGCCGCGGCGCGATCCACGGGCACGCCGTAGTCGACGGCGAACGCGGGTCGGGCACCGGACACCGCCGCCTCGGCGATGGCCGTCTCCAGCTCGTCGATGCCGGCACCGGTGACGGCGACGACCGGAACGACCCGGCACCCGAGCTCCGCCGCCAGCACGTCGGCATCGACGGAGATGCCGAGGCGGTCGGCGACGTCGATCATGTTGAGTGCCACCACCAGCGGGACGTCCAGCTCCGCCAGCTGCACCGTCAGGTAGAGGTGGCGCTCGAGGTTGGACGCATCGACGACGTCGACGACGACCTCGACCTCGTCGGTCAGGACGAAGTCGAGAGCGATGCGCTGGTCGGGCGATGTGGCCTCCAGCGAGTACGTGCCGGGGAGGTCGACGACGGTGAAGCGCTGAGCGTCGAAGGTGTACCGGCCCTCCTTGCGCTCGACCGTCACCCCCGGCCAGTTCCCGGTCTTCTGGCGGACACCCGCCAGCGCGTTGAAGATCGCCGTCTTCCCCGCGTTCGGGTTGCCGGTGATCGCAACCGTGACCGACGACGATCGAATCGCAGTTGGCGCGGGACGATCGGGGGTGCGCATCAGCCGACCTCCTCGACGTGGAGGTGCCTCGCCATCTCACGGCCGACGGCGACCCGCCCCGTGTCGGATGCGACGACCACACCGCCACCACGAGCCTGGGTGACCACGACCTCCGTCCCGGCTCGCAACCCCAGGCCGAACAACTGCGCCCTACGGCGTCTTCCTCCGTCGACGCCCGTCAATCGGAGCACCGAGCCGACCGGCTGACCCTCCAACGTCGAACCGGCCGCAAGCGACGCACGCCGTCGAGCACGCATCATCGTCTCCCATCATCGAACGCGTTGCCTACAAGTCCCCCTACTCCTCGCCATTAGGTTTGCCTAGGGTCCTTCGATGAGACGTACGTCATAGCTCGTCACGACCGTAGGTACCGATCCCGGATCGCCGCGTTGGTGGTCTGCGGGAGCGAGCCACCCTCGAGGAGCGCCTCGAGCGTCAGCGTGGTGAACGTGTTCGCGGGAGCGAGCAGCTCTCGGTAGCGGTCGCCGGCGTCGACGAGGTCGGGGTTCGCCCCCGGATGCACGACGAGGTACCTCCCCCACGTCCAGGCCCCGCTCGGGTGCTGCAGCATCGAGAGCAGCAACAGGTGCTCGAGCCACATGACGCACAGGTCGCTGCGCTGCAGAAGGCTGTCGACCGCGCCGGCCTGGAACTCCCCCGATCGTTCGGCGACCTCGGCGTAGCGCAAGGCGTTCTCGGGTCGCGGCGTCTCGGCCTTGTTGCGCTCGTGGTAGCGGACGGCGATGCCGAGTGCGCCGCTCGAGCCGTCGTCGAGTTCGAGCTCGACGAACGCAGAGAAGTCCCGGAGGCTGTTGAGGTAGGTGGGATCGAGGCGGCCCGGCGAGTGCGCGAAGCGCACCGCTCGCACGCGGCCGGCGAGGTCGGGCACCCACGTACGGACGGCGCCGGTGGCCCGGGCTGCGTCGGCGGCGAGATCACCGAAGACGTTGAACGCGAGCGCCTGCGAGGACAGCAGGTCGGCCCACAGCCGTTGCCGGTCGAAGCTCTGCTGCGGTTCGACGGTCTCCGTCCGAGCCCGCGCTGCGGCGAGCGCCGCCGGCGTCACGAAGTTGGCGCCCTCTTCGATCGCGATGCGCAGCGGAAGCCGACTCCCGACGGGCCGCACGCGTTGCGCCCCCGGCCGCGGGTCGATCGGCTGCGTTCCCGCGGGGAGCCCGTTCGCCTCCCGCCACGTCGCCTGCCGGTATCTGGCCAACCGGCGGAAGCTCGTCGTCGCCGGCCGGCCGGGCACCTGGTCGTCACGCTCCCAGCATGCGGCGGCTTCGAGCTCTTCCTTCGACGGAATCGGCCCCGACGTCATCGCTGACAGGATGGCGGGGCCGGATCCCGGAGTCCACCACCGGCGATCAGACCGGTGTGTCGCCCACCTTGCGCCGCAGCCCGTCGATGATCTCCTCGGGATCGAATCCCTGATCGAGTGCGTTGCGGGGGACGACGATCGTCATGCCCGGGCGGTGACAGCTCACCTGCTCGACGATCTCGCCACCGATGGGGTCGTCGGCGCCGAACTCGGCGACGACGGCATCGGCGCCCTCGACCAGCGGACACTCCTCGCCACGGAGCAGCGGGCAGCGTTCGGCGACCTCGCCGGGTCCGGCGCAGATGCGGACGTCGCACCCGGCCGCGTGGGCGAGATCCTCTCCCCACCACATGCCCTTCACCCCCTCGACGAGGAGGTGCGGCCGAGTCCGCTCGGGCGCCCAACCCGGCGTCTGCCCGTCGGTCGCGATCACGAGGCGAACCTGGCCGAGGTCGGGATGCTCGACCGTCGCTGCGCCGCGGTGCCGCAGCATGGTCACCATCGGGCGGTTGAGCAGGAGGACGTCGGCGTGCAGGTTCGGCACGTTGCGCTCCGCAGCCGCCTCGACGAGGGCGTCGAGCAGCCACGACCCGAGCCACCCCCGCCACTGCGGGTCGACGGTGATCGCCAGCTCGCCGTCCCCGTCCGCCAGCAACGTGTACCCCGCCTCACCGACCAGCTCGTGTCGATCCCCCTCGACGACCTCGGCGACGAGCGCCGCCCCGGTGCGATCGGGCGACATCCACTCCTCCACGATGCTGCGGCTCGGCTTGTGCTTGGTGAAGAAGCGCCGGTGCAGGTCGCGCGGCGGGAGCCGGTCGTACAGGGCGAGCACGGGGTCGACGTCGGCCGGCGTCGCATCGCGCACGTCGAGCCGCCGGCCGTCGCGCAGATCGACCGAGCGCAGCGGCGTCGACACGTCCGACCCGGATGCCATACCCACATCATCCCCGCTCCGAACCGCCGGGCACCGGGCCGTTCGGCCCAACCTCGCGCGGCTACCGTCCGGTCGTGAGCGAGATCGTCGTGTACCCCGCCCGTCGCATCGTGACGATGGACACGGGCCAGCCGGCCGTCGAGGCCGTCGCCGTGCGGGACCGGCGGGTCCTCGCTGCCGGGTCGATCGACGAGTGCCGGTCGTGGGGAGCGCACACCGTCGACGACCGCTTCCGCGACCTCGTGCTGGTGCCCGGCATGATCGAGGCGCACGCCCACACGCTCGAGGGTGCGTTCTCGATGCTCCCGTACGTCGGGTGGTTCGACCGCCATCGCGTCGACGGCGGGACCGCGCTCGGCCTCCGGACGTACGACGAGCTGCTCGATCGGCTGCGGGCGCTCGACGCCGAGACCGCCGGATCCGACGAAGCGATCGTCGTCGGCGGCTTCGACCCGATCTACTTCCGCGACGAGGAGCGGCTCACGCGCCGCCACCTCGACCTGGCCTCGGCCGACCGACCGATCTTCGTGTTCCACGCCAGCGGCCACCTCGCCACCGTCAACTCGGCGATGCTCGAACGGCACGACATCACCCGGGACGCCCCGACACCCGGCGTCGCCCGGGGGCCGGACGGCGAACCGAACGGCGAACTGCAGGAGATGCCGGCGATCGGGCTGGCGGCGTCGGGTCTGCAGGTCGTGATCCGGGCCATGACCGACCCGGCGGCGATCGAGGCGCTCGGTCAGATCT
>JAAUXY010055398.1_pt1 | contig 13774 bp, 14 predicted proteins | sample 7278121 | NCBI WGS metagenome assembly JAAUXY01 (sample SAMN14350117, study PRJNA611818) | marine sediment metagenome | isolation source: surface marine sediment (1.8m) | place: French Polynesia: Moorea | collected 2018-08 | reverse complement strand
TGAAAGCTCTACAGGAGCCAACGAACCTGTAACATCTGACCACCTCAAACATTTAAAACCGCTGTGCTCAAAATATAGCCCTAGACAATGAAGCTCCATACTGCTTTCCTCATATGCCTGGCGGAATATGAAACAGAGTTTACCTACTTGTTCAACCCCGGAACGGCATAGCGTTTTTCGGATCGCACCGGCATAGCCGGTGGCTTACACCAATTTAGTTAAAAAATGAATCAGCTGCAAATACCCCAGAACTGTTTCATAATTCGGATTATTTCCGTTGAGTAGGACTGGCTCCACCCTTCGACGACCTTGCCTCTTAACTTAAATGATCGGAACATCGAAAGTAACTCCGAAGGTTATTTATGGGAGCCATTGATATGCCTTTTATTCCACACACAGCCGATGAGATCAAAGAGATGTTATGCGCGATTGGAGTCGACAGCATCGAGTCTTTGTTCGATGAAATTCCAGAGGAATTGCGAATATCCTCGTTAGAAGGCTTGCCAGAGTCCATCGGTGAAATGGAAGTTTCGCGTATTATGCAGCAGCGAGCTGCCCTGGACGGTAATCCTCTGAATTTTGTTGGTGCTGGAGCTTATGAGCACCATATTCCGGCTGCTGTTTGGCAAATCGCAACGCGTGGAGAATTCTATAGTGCTTATACGCCTTATCAGGCAGAGGCTTCTCAAGGTACTTTGCAACTGATCTACGAATATCAGACCATGATGACCGGATTAACCGGTATGGAGGTATCCAATGCCTCCCTTTACGATGGGGCATCGGCACTCGCCGAGGCGGTATTAATGGCAGTACGTGCCAATCGTAGATCCACGTCACAGCGTATTTTAATTCCGCAAAGCGTCCATCCTGCTTACCGGGCCACGGTCCGCAGCATCGTGCAAACTCAGGGTATCGAATTGATTGAACTCCCCTTTGATCTTGGCTCCGGCCAGGTCAACATCGATACCTTGGATGCCTTTAGCGGTGAGGATTTGACCGCTCTGATCATACCTCAACCCAATTTTTTTGGGGTGTTAGAAGAGGTCGATCATCTAGCTACATGGGCAGCCGAAAATCAGGTCATGGCAATCGGCTTAGTCAATCCGTTAACGCTTGCCATACTAAAACCACCGGGTGAATGGGGTGAACATGGGGCAGATATTGTCTGCGGTGAAGGCCAACCGCTGGGCGTACCATTGTCATCCGGAGGCCCTTACTTCGGCTTCATGTGCTGCAAACAGCGCTATGTCCGTCAATTACCTGGCCGTATTGTGGGCAGAACCGTTGATGCGGATGGAAAATCGGGATTCGTATTAACATTGCAAGCGCGTGAGCAACATATCCGTCGCTCTAAAGCAACTTCGAATATCTGTACCAATCAAGGACTCATGGTGACTGCTGCGACTATTCATATGGCCCTGCTTGGAGCAGAAGGTCTGGAACGGGTCGCAGCACACAGCTACACCAATACACATCGATTGGCACAGTTGCTAAGCGACATCGAAGGTGTGGAACAGGTATTCAACGGTGAATTTTTTCATGAGATCACTGTACGCTTGAATCAACCCGCCAACAAGGTGCTCGAATTTATGGCCGATCATAACATCGTGGCTGGTTATAACCTCGTTCAGGATTATTCTAAGCTTGAAAATACCCTATTGATCTGCGCCACTGAGACCAAAACCAAACAGGATTTGCTGCAATATACGACTATCTTGAGTGAGGCGATGCGGCTAAACTAGACGTTAGTTGTTTTCAAAACAACTAACGATTACAAATTCATCAATAACAACAAATCAACGATTTGAGGATAATGCAATGACCACTATCACATTTAAAGGAAACGAAACCCATACTATTGGCGAACTGCCAACCATCGGATCCACTGCGCCCGATTTCAATTTAGTCAATAGTGCCCTTGAAGAGGTGAGCTTGGAAAACTACGCGGGTAAAAAGAAATTGCTCAATATCGTCCCTAGTTTGGATACGTCGGTGTGTGCAATCTCGACCAAGAAATTTAATGAATTTGCTAAAGATCGCGATGATATCGTGGTATTGGTCATCTCGGCCGATCTACCGTTTGCACAGTCGCGATTCTGTGGTGCTGAGGGAGTGGACAATGTCACTACGCTCTCGATCATGCGTTCACGAGACTTTTCTAAGTCCTATGGTGTATTGATTGTAGATGGCCCACTAGCCGGAATCACTGCCCGTGCGGTAGTGGTTTTAGATGAAAACAACAAAGTGATCTATACCCAGCAGGTCCCGGAGATCGGTGAGGAACCGGATTACAACAAAGCGATAGAGGCAATCGGTTAAACTTGAGAGCGCTTTTGAGTAATCAGTGATATGGGTTGTAAGTGTCTTACTCGATCTATTTTTCATACAGAACATCACGTACCTTACACCTTCGAAGCAGTACCACTCCAGTACCAGTCGGCTACTCTAGCGATTTGGAAGAACCGGTTCGTCTTGAAGACACCTAACCCGGATCTTTCACAATAAACGCGTGCTCTCGCTTGTCTATTGATTCCACTAGAAAATTGTCCTCAGTGGAGCGTAACCATTGATACGCTAGTGCTTCGGAAAATTCCTTGTGAAACCAATATGCTGCGCGATCTTCACGCGAATTTAGTAAATATTCAGGCTGATATGTTTTTACGTGCAACGAATTGTTTCAGAAAGATTTTTTCTGGAGCACTTTTTGTCTAAAGGGACCGATCATTTTGCTTTACATTTCTGCAGACGGGAACAAGGCAAGGGTTACATTTTCAAGACCGTCAGAGGCCAAGGGCGAGACGGAACCAGACGGCAGTCCAGCGAACTGCCGATCTGTCGAGTGTACAGGGGAGAGGCCGAATAAGGAAAAGCGCCGGTGGCGCTTTTCCCGGCCGAACGGGCTCGCCACGAAGGGTGAGAGCTAAGGTATCCCTAGCCACACAGGAGTCGCATGGAGGCATAATGTAAAGTTAATCACTCGTAAATTGTTCGGCCCCTGTCTAAAACATCAGACTTTATGATTTTGATAGGAAGTTAAAACATAAAGTCTGATGACCATTGACTATAAGAGATTGAAATAATAATCGGATTAGAACACACCGCTGAAGCATATTATTACACACAACATCTACAGCGGTTGTTCCAAGTGACCTTTGTTGGCACCTTATTCGCATACAAAACGACACAGATCTTACCTTATATTCCACGTGACAGTGTAGCATCGACGGCATCTATATATTCTATTTTCTAATCGACACGCGGCCAGAGAATGATCCCCCAAAGAGATCTAAGGAGCTTGCAGTGAGATAGGCGAATTAAACTATACAGATATCAGGGTCAATGTTAATATTTGAACACTCCCATCCTGGGCGACGTAGTTACGCCCAAGCGCCACAAACGCGTATTGAAGTTCATGGGCTTCCCGAGCGGTTTAGGCGTAAACAAAAACCATTATTGCCTGAAGTTTCAGAGTTACAGGTGGTACGACATTACACACGCTTGTCGCAGAAAAATTTTGCTATCGATACCCAGTTCTATCCTCTGGGATCCTGCACCATGAAGTACAACCCCCGCGCTTGCAATACCCTGGCAATGCTGCCAGGCTTGCTCAATCGCCACCCCTATGCCCCAGAGCGTTTCAGTCAGGGATTTATGGAGTGTTTATATGAATTGCAGGAGATGTTAAAGGCGGTAAGCGGCATGCGCAGAGTGTCGCTAACACCGATGGCCGGCGCGCAAGGAGAATTTGCTGGTCTCGCTATGATTCGGGCCTATCATGAGTCCCGCCAAGATTCCACACGCACCGAGATGTTGGTACCGAATGCGGCGCACGGGACGAATCCCGCCAGCGCTGCGATGTGTGGATATAGCGTGACGGAAATACCCACCGATCACCAGGGTGATGTGGATTTAATTGCGCTAGAGAATGCAGTTGGAACGCGATGCGCTGGCCTGATGCTTACCAATCCATCGACCCTCGGTGTTTTCGAACGTAAGATTATCGACATTGCTAATATCGTGCATACGGCTGGTGGCCTTCTCTATTATGACGGAGCCAATCTTAACGCCATCTTGGGCAAGGTACGCCCAGGCGATATGGGGTTTGATGTCATTCACATGAATCTCCATAAAACCTTTGCCACACCTCACGGCGGGGGGGGACCAGGTTCCGGAGCCATTGGAGTTGGGGAGCATCTGCTCCCATTCACGCCGGTGCCCATTGTCGATAAACGACAAAACCAGTACGTGTGGCTGACTGAAAAGGAATTACCGGATACCATCGGTCGTTTGTCTGCCTTTGCCGGCAACGCTGGGGTCTTGTTACGCGCTTATGTCTATATGCGGTTGTTAGGCCGATTAGGGATGGTCCGTGTGGCTGAGTTTTCGACTCTCAACGCCAACTATCTTATGGCTCAACTCAAGAAGCAGGGCTTTGATCTAGCTTTTCCGCAGCGCCGTGCGACCCACGAGTTTATCGTAACCTTAAAGAAACAAGCACTCGAAACAGGCGTAACAGCCGGCGATTTCGCTAAACGTCTGCTTGATTTCGGCTATCACGCACCCACAACCTATTTTCCGTTGTTAGTGCCCGAGTGTCTGCTGATCGAACCGACTGAAACCGAAGTTAAGCATGAGCTCGAGGGCTTTATCAACGCTATGGTGGCCATCCTAGCCGAGGCGAAGAGCAACGCCGACAAGGTTAAAGGGGCACCCTACACACAGCCCAATCGGCGATTCGATGAAGTTCAAGCGGCTCGAGAACTTGACCTAAGGTGGCGTGGAAACGGTGACTGACGTGTCAAGAGTCATAAACTTAGGTATAGTTGCTTCGAAATCCCAGAGCTAAAGAAAGATCCATGCCTTATTTCATTTACAAAATCACTCAAGTTCCTACCCCCATGACTAGGAAAATTGAATTGGTAGATAGTTTCGTTGACTACAAAGAAGCACGGTCTGTAGCACGTTCCATGAGAACTCAGTTAGCAGCAGGTGATTCGAGCACTATCAAAATTATTTTTGCAGGTAATCAGCTGGAGGCTGAGGAGCGATTGACTGAAACGCGCGAGGCACCCGTATTGAAAGAATGGGAAAAATAGCCTGTAGAGCAGACTCATACTTCGTGCGGTCATAAGTTGGCAAAATTTCTTCGCGCCAACGACACGCAGAACAAGGCGCAAACACGAGTAATATATTTGGAACGGTTGTCAATCACGATTTTTCGCTGGCCCTGAACATCGATTGGCGCGTTGCTCAGGCCCGCAATAGGACCTTGCTATTACTCGCCTTCGCGCCTTGCTCTCGAGGCCCAGGGCTCACCCAAAATTTCCCAATTTACAACCGTTCGAAAGTATAGCTAGCTTGTATTCCGAAGCCTGATCAACCTAGCTATCGAGGTTCAGAGACTGCGAAAAATCTGAACTTATGGTCGTTCGAAGTATAAGAAGCTATTTTGTAACTACTCAGGTGGGTATGGCAGATGCTTTACAAGACACGCTGTAAATACCTGCAACGCTTCGCAGTCCTACTTCGCTCACAGGGCCTTACCCATGTACGCTCGACAGAGGCCGTCCTGGCCGCTGACGGTCTTGTAAAGCATCTACCCTACCCGGCATTCTAGAGATAGCTGAGTAGTCACGCTATTTTAAAACGGCTTCCAAGCATCGACTAAAGAGTCAGAAATCGCTATGGACGAAAACGAATACCGAGCAACCTATCATGACATTAACAAACGCCGCTGCGTGTTCGAAAAGGCCATCAATTCCCGTATCTGCGGCTGCGAAAAATCCAATCGCTTCAATCTTGCGGATCGCGAAGGGGTAACCTGCGGCACGCAATCAGGTCAAGCGCTGTGTGAAGAACTTATCCAACATCTGCGACACAACGCGAAATTCGCATTGCGCTTACCCCGTATAAATGGCCCTCTTCCCCATGCCAATGAGATACGGGTACAGAATGGCGGTCTGCTCGGATTGCGAAAGGTGCTCTTTAAAGAACACCAAAACCAGCCTAGTGTAGAAGATATCCATGGACTCATTAAACAAGCGATCGCGCAGCATGGAACATTGGATGAAATACCATATCATGAAATTGTTAAATCTGTGTTGAGCTATCATGTTCGACGTAGACGGCCAGAACGTAGAAAATAATATCCCTTCTTAAATCACCCAGACCGTATGTTTTAACTTCCTGTCAAAACATAAAGTCTGACGTTTTAGAAGGGTGTCTTTTTTATCCCTGGCGGATTCTGGGTTCTGAGTTTCTGAGTTCTGGTAGCGCTGAATTTCTGGGGTGAAGGGGCTTGGGCGGGCCTGACCCTTAAACTTTGAGTAGTATACCCTCGCGTTCGATATCCCCCATATGGATCATCGTCCCGAACCGCCTCGGAGAGTACGATGCCAACGGCCAATAGCCGCGTCACCCGCCATCAGAGCTACTATCCCGGGTCTACGAACAAAAGAAGGCCGCTGGAGACCTGCAGGCAATCGAGATCATCAAGCATATTTCGCCCATCGCTTGGCAGCACATCAATCTGTAAGGAGCGCAGTCTACAACTAGCCAGCAAAACTTGAAAAAAGCACTAGATCCCTGTAAATCAACAGGTTATTCGACGCGTCCGTAATAACTCATTGATTTATAGGACATTACTTAACGGCAGTTTTAACACAAAATATCCGGTAACCCCGGAGTTACTTGCTTCATGCTCAGATTTCCCCAGTGTATCGAACAGTGTCTATTCAACTGACTCACTACTTGTCGATCTCATCGAGCATCCATTCCAAAAAACTTGACAGTTTCGGTTGCTTTGAGAGCGCCTTGGGACACACAAAGTAAAATGCAGAACCCAGTGGTAACTCGATGTCAAAGGGCTGCACCAAACGCCCTGCGGCCAGATCATCACGGGCCAGATACTGCCAACCCAAAACCACCCCAGCGCCATCAATGGCCGCCTGAAGCGCATGGTCCGGTTGATTGAAATGGGGTCCACGCGTTGTCTTCACGGCGCTTGCTCCGGCCGCCGTCAACCACGTCTCCCATGTGGGTGCATCGGCGTCGAATCCCATTGAGTCGTCGTGCAGCAGTGTGACAACTTGCAGATCGTTAGGTCCGTTTAGGGGTGTGGTCTCGATCAGTCGCGGACTGCACATCGGCGTGACGGATTCATCGAAAAGTTTGACCGTGCTGAGTCCCGGGTAGTGGCCTTTCCCTATTCGAACCGCAGCATCGAAACCATTCCGTTGAAGGTCCACTAATTCCAGGCTCGCCGACAAACGCACGTCAATCTCTGTATGTCTGGCATCGAACGATCCCAAGCGTGGCAGCAGCCACTTCACAGCGAACATCGGCGCGACACTGAGTGTCAGAGCCCCCTGCGTTTCGTTGTCCTGAATGCGGTCCAGGGCGATGTCCAGGCGCTGGAACACATCGCTCAGATCGACCAACAGACGTTGAGCCGTATCCGTTAGGAGCAGCCCGTTGGGCAGACGGCGAAACAGCTGGATGCCGAGGTAGTCCTCTAACCGCTTGACTTGGTGGCTGATTGCGGCGGGTGTAACGAACAGCTCCTCGGCGGCTTTGACATAGCTGAGATGCCGCGCTGATGCCTCGAACGCGCGCAGTGCATTCAACGGATAGATTCTAAGCGCCACAACACCGCATCCTTAGCCTCAAATATTCTAAGTCTAGCGCAAGAATTAGTCGTTTGCTTGGTAACTAAAAAGTGGTTTTAATGCGCCCATCGCCGAGTACCCGGTGTATTGATGGCTTAAATATCTTAACTCTTTTGGCAGCATAAAATGCCGATAAGGCTGATTTAGCGGGAGACCCACCGATGATTGCACACGAACACAACTTCGACGCCTATGCGTTTTCTAAAGCCCCTGATTATGACGAAGGTAAGGTACGGAAAGAGTTCGCACGGCTGATGCCGCTGCGCACCATCGTGATCTATTGCTACGATCCGAGGGCCGCAGGGATTCCGGCGATCGTCGCCAAAGAATTAGGTGACGTCTATCCCGGCGAGGTCATCATGGACGACGAAGGCGCCGGCATCGGCACCACCACGACGATGCTGACTGTCGTGGTGGCCGGCGGGCGGGCCATGGACGCGCTTCGTTCAATTACAGTCGGGCAACACTTACTGGGTGTAGAGAACGTAGTCGTCGTGCATCACACCCACTGCGGCGCAACGTCTTACACGGCCGATGGGATTATTAAAGCTTTCAAGGACGAACACGGCGCCGACATCGCTGACTTATATCCGCGCGAGAGTGTTTGCATTACGGACTATGTGTCTTCACTACAGTACGACACTCGATTGATCCGCGAGTCGGTGGGTACGCCTAAGCACGTCAACGTCTACGGCTATGTGTACGACATCGACACCCACGAGCTGTCGTTGATCGTTAAGGACATGTCCACAGTGCGGCGGGCCGACGTCTCTTGACGCCGATACCCAGACGCGGTGTGTGATGAAAGCCCGGCGCCCACGGTAGCGCATCGCGATGGTTACCTGGTTAACTGTTTATCCCACGCCGACGACAGGGCTTTCTCAATCCAGCACCACGGGATATCCACCGATCATGTAATGGGCACGAGAACAGCCAGGCGAACGTCAACTGTGATGAGTCGACGTTAACCATCCCTACCCAATCGAGGAGATTTCAATGGCAAATTTTAGCTACTCAAAAAACTTCAAAGGCGTTGCCGACGTGTTTCTGCATGCCCCCGAGGTCTATCGACCGCTGCTCGAGTTCATCACCGCGGTATACGGGTAAATGCCCTGAGCGTCGGAACCATTGAAACCCCGATATTCGGAAAATTGGGGCTGCCGGTGGAACCCCAGAAGTGGGCAGAGCGGATTCCGATTAAACGCATCGGCACGGCGGAGGAGATGGCCAAGGCGGCGCTGTTTTTGGCGTCTACGGATTCGTCGTACGTGGTCGGGGCTGAGTTGGTGGCGGACGGCGGTAGATCGCAGATTTAAGCGGCAACAGTTGGATAAGGATCCGATGATTACCTTTTCGTTTCTTGAGCAGGAAAAAGGAAGGTGAAAAACCCAGTCTTTTTAATCACGGGCGTTGGGGACGGCACGGGGGCTGCGGTCGCTCGTCGCTTTGCCAAGGGCGACTACCAGGTAGCGATGCTTGCTAGAAACCGCGACCGGCTCGAGTCGAGAGGCTCGAGAAAGACATCGCAGATGCTAGAGCTTACGTGTGCGACATAACCGATCTCGAGACGCTGCTCGCAACGGTAGAGTCAGTGCGTGCGGAGAGGGGTGTGCCGTCCGTGCCCATGCACAACGCTGTCTCTGCCACTTTCAAAACCTTTCTCAAGGCCGATCCCGAAGACGGCTTTCCGATAGCAAATGGACCAAAAACAACGTTAGGGAAATTCATCTGGTTTTCGAAGCGGCCTGAGGCCATTGCGGTTTAATCCTTCCGCTATGTCGAACTTGTATTGGTGATGTTATAGATGTGGATTTGCAGGTTTCAAACAGCGAGCCTAAATTCGTAGCGATTGATGAACAAACCGATCACGATATCGTGCAGTTGTTTTGATCTGGAAAAGCAGATCGTTTTACGAACCAAGCGCTTAATTCGGGCCCGCAGATTCAAGTGCTTTCTTTCGATTCTCTGGGTATTGCGTTTTCCTGGAGTGTGCCCTTCCGGGGCCAGATACCGCGCGTAAGCACCCCAGCCATCGGTGTAAAATCGCTGGATACCAAAGAGCTCGAGAAGCGCCTTTAACTGGCCCAGTGACAACATAGCTACCATACGGTGCCACACTAAGTAAAGTCCGATTCAACCTATCGCTTCTCCGGTCGCAAGCCATCGAGCGCACTCCGCGCCGAGTTCAGCTTCAGCGCGCTTCTCATACTCCGCCGACTCTTGCACGGTCAGCGTGTCCCTCCAGCGCCCGTTTGTGCCTTTATGAATGAATACCTCCGCCCCCGCGTCCCAGCAGGCTCCACCTAAAGGAACAGTCCTAGTAGCGTTCTTCTTCATCCACTTGAACGAGCAGTGTTCAAGGATAGCTTGCCAGCGTGCTGCGTTGATCGGAATCTCTAGGAACCTACCTATGAGACGAATCTCGCCAGGCATGTCGCGTTTAAGATTCGCGAAGTGGACGAGTTTCACGTTAGGGAGATTGCGAATTCGCCACCAGCTGCGAACGTTCTCCCAAAAGGGCCAGAACGGGTGACCGTCGCGACTCATCCAGTCAAGCCAGTACTGCCTGATATCATTCGGAGGAGGCTCAATGGGAGGTCCCACTCGTCCAGGTGTCTCGTTGAGCGCCTCGTACCAGGACTGATTGGCATTAGTATGGTGGTTGTACATGCTCCAGACCACATCGCGGCCGTCTCGGCCAATATAGATGTACTTCGCTTTGGGCGAGAACCGGAGGGCATCGACCGGAAGGTGAGTCTTTAGGAAACGTCTGTGGGTTTGCGCCTCTACGAGCGGCAATTTTACCTCCTTGGGTGGGACGCGTAAGTCGAGCCACGGGGACAGCTTGGCCACCTCCACGTCCGGATCCCCATCGAAGAGGAGCTGTCCCAGAATCTGCTGCATCCAGGTGGTGCCTGCCTTGGCATAGGTGGCAATGATGATGTCATCGTTGCGGAACGACAGATCGTTCCAGATGGTTGAGTCGAAGTGATGGTTGTGAAGCTCCCGATTCTTCTTCGGCCATTCGATGTTCTCAGCCATGAAGACCTCCCGATCCGCTTTGGTTTCCCGCCGGCCAACAGCTAAGTATTTATGCGTTGTGCGCAGCATGACGTAATCACGGTAGGTTGGCCAGTTACTCGACCGCCCCCGTTCAGATCCCCGCTTGCGGAACTACCGCACGGGGCTCTTCAAAGTTACTCACTTCGCACCTAAGGCGACATCATCATTGTGGCACTCAAAAGCTATTGCATAGGCGTGGTTGGTGCAGTTGAATACCTTTATCAGCTCTGGAAATCCTTTCCAGTTATAGTGGTGCCGTTGACTACAACGATTAAAAGCTTTGAAAAGAATCCGCCTCACGTGATAATAGAAGTCATACAAACTGTCATAGTTCCCTCGGATACCGTAGTAGTTGTAATATCCGCGCAGCTTGGAATTCAGCTTTGCAAATAATTACTTCTTCGGTAGTCAACAATGCTTACCGCACCATTCCTGGAAGTTTGCTAGGGCGGCATGGTATTTGTCCCGTGCGGTACGTCGCTTGATTACCGGCTTGCGGTAGCGGCAAAGACCCTAGCGAAACTCAAATCCCAAAAATTCAAAGGCGTCACTCGCTTTCCAGTTTACCGGACTGAAGCGGATCAGGTTCGTTTTCTCCTCGGCCACCTCTAAGCCAAACTTGCTTAACCGGTTTACGAGCACTCGGTAAAGCAAGAAACACCAAGCTTTGCTTGGCGCACCTGATGCAGTTGCAAAAGATGTTCCGAACCCCACATCCGGCATTCAGAGCTTGTGAAAAAATCCCCGCGCGAAGCGAGGGTGCTTCTGGGCGTGTCTGGCAAGGCGCGGGAGTCCCGATATCTGGGAGTGTGGCGAGCTCTACATGACCAGATATTGGGGGACCCGCAACGCCGCCAGACACGTTCAGGGGCACCCGCAGCCGTGGGAGGATATTTTCACAAGCTCTCAGACGATAGTTCGGCCAAAAAGTAAAGAGCACGCAGGATGGCCGGCTTTCCTAGAAAATGTCAGTCTGTGGTGCCTCGCGTAATCACCTGCACGAGGCGCTGCACCGCGTGGGGCATGGCACGCTCAGGCACGGTGGCAAAGCCTAGAACCAGCCCAGGCGGTTGGGGATATCGCAAGGTATATTTAGATAGGGGTCGTACTTCCAAGCCCCGAGCGGCGGCATGGGTAGCGATCCGGTGCTCATCGAGTCCGTCTGGCAACCAGCCAAGCGTGTCTAAGCCCGCAGCAGCCTCTACCACGTTCAGCAGATCACCGCAAATTACGTGTGTCGCTTCGAGCAACGCGTGCAGCCGAGCGGCGTAGAGGATGCGCATGCGGCGGATGTGCCGGGCAAAATGCCCCTCGGCCATGAAGATGTAGAGGACTGCTTGGTCGAGGACTGGGGCATAGCGGTCCACGAGTGACCGCGCGGCGACAAATGCGTCGACAAGCCGCCGCGGCGCCACAATGTATGCTAGGCGCAAAGCCGGGAACAACACCTTACTGAAGCTCCCACAATAGATGACACAATCGTGCGTATCGAGCCCTTGGAGCGCTGTGAGTGGGCGTCCTTGGTAGCGGTATTCACTGTCGTAATCGTCTTCGAAGATCCAACTGTTGGTTGTACGAGCCCACTGGAGCAGAGCCAGACGTCGATCCAGGGACATCGGCATTCCCAAAGGGAATTGGCGGGCGGGTGTCACATAGGCTAGCTTCGCCTGCGGTGCCATGGATTGGCCGGTGAGAACGTCAAGCCCTTCCGCATCAACGGGTACCGGGATGAGCTGGGCGCCCGCCGCTTCGATGACGTGCCGTGCACCTGGGAAACCGGGTTCCTCGATCCACACCGCCTCGCCCGGGTCAAGCACCAGCCGCACCGCCAGATCGAGAGCCAGCTGCATTCCAGAGACGATAACCACCTGATCGGCGGTGCACTGCACGCCTCGCGCCGTCCCGAGGTAAGCGGCAATGGCGTCGCGCAGTGGTGCATAGCCTCGTCCATCACCATGCGCGTAAAGGAGGCGTGGCGCCTGCCGCTGTACGCGCGCGGCGAGTCGGCTCCAGAGCGCACACGGAAAAGCGTCGAGCGCGGGTTCACCAACACGAAAAGGGCGGCTGATGTCAGAGGGCGCATCGAGCGGAAAAGGACTCGTGGCTAAGCGGTCTCCGCGCTTGGAGAGGGTCGTAGTCGACGGCGGAGGTGTGGCCCCTTTCGCTGGGTCTGTACGGACCTGAAGGAGCTCTTCTGGGAGGTGCTTGGCAACGACGGTGCCCGAGCCGACCGCGCTCTCTACGTAACCCTCCGCGTGAAGCTGTTCAAAGGCGGTCACCACAGTGCTCCGCGCCACCTGGCACTGCCGGGCCAACTCGCGGGTGGAAGGAAGCCGTGACCCTGGAGGGAGTCGGCCCGCCAGGATGGCGTTGCGAAGATCCCGATACAACCAGTGATACAAAGACATTCCCGCAGGGCGCCCGTGGAGGATCACCTCGTGCGTACTGGTGCGTTTTGGCATCCGTCCTCCCTAGTCTAAATGGTCGGTCAATTTTTTAATAAATGGCTCTTCTAATCATACCATCACCTCTTATACTCCTTCATGGTGGCTGGATGGATAGAACAGTGGTGGTCGTTTCATCGTGTCGACGATTTCACTAGCCAGCCGCTATCGTTCGCCGTTATTGGACTCATGTCCTGGGGCATTACATTGGGAGTTATATCTTGGACCGGCGGGGGCATTTGAACATGAAATTACGGTTTCAAACTCCCGGAATTTACAAAAAATCTTTTGTAAGAGGAGTCTTGTTATGAAAACGAAAGTTGTAGCACTGTTGCTAACTCTGATAGCAGGTGCGGCTACGGCAGGACAGAGCAGCCCGCATTCCGGCAAGGTCTACTACGACGTATGCGACGTGGGGCTCCACGACGCATACGGAAATGTGGCGCCTGACGACCGACACACGGTAACTAAAGACGAGGCGAACCGCCTCGCAGAGCAGTCCACACGGCCGACACCTATACCGTCCCCGATGATTGCGACGTCAATCTTGCGCATCTGCCACCTCCTTGTGCGACGGTATAGGTGTCGGCCGTGTGGACT
>JAAUXY010131844.1_pt1 | contig 13779 bp, 14 predicted proteins | sample 7278121 | NCBI WGS metagenome assembly JAAUXY01 (sample SAMN14350117, study PRJNA611818) | marine sediment metagenome | isolation source: surface marine sediment (1.8m) | place: French Polynesia: Moorea | collected 2018-08 | reverse complement strand
TCCTCGACGATCAGCACGTGCTTGCCGTCGATGTTGCCGCGCACGTCCATGACGAGACGTACCGCGCCGGTCGATTTGCTGCCCTTGCCATAGCTCGATACGGCGATGAAATCAATCGTTCTTGGAATCGTCAGGCGCCGCGACAGGTCCGCAAGAAAGATGAACGAGCCCTTCAGGATCCCGATCATCACGAGGTCGTCGACGTCTGCGTAGTCCGCGGAGATCTCACGCGCAAGCTCGCTGACGCGCGCTTTGATGTCGTCTTCGCTGATCAGCTCCGGTGGTGCATTCACGGTCTTTGTCTTCCTCGATTGCCGCGTTCGGTTGCTGCCGGCAGCATAGGTGATCTCCTGCGCCGATGCCAACTGCGCTCCACGGTTGTCTCCTCCGCCGGCGCCAACTCGGGTATCGTTCAGCTATGAAGAAGACCATCGCGATCGCGGGCAACATGGGGGCCGGCAAGTCGACGCTCGTCGATTTCCTCGCGCGCACCTATGGGGTTATGCCGTTCTACGAGCCGAACGACGAGAACCCCTACCTCAAGGATTTCTACAAGGACATGAAACGCTGGGCGTTCCAGTCGCAGCTGTATTTCCTGTCCAACAAGTTTCGCCTGCACCAGGAGCTGGACCGGCAGGCCGGCGTCGTCGTGCTCGACCGCACGATCTTCGAGGACGCCGAGGTCTTCGCGACGGCACTGCACCAGATGCGCAAGATCTCGAAACGTGACTGGGCGACCTACCAGGGCTTCTACGAGGCGATCCTGGATGCCATCCGACCGCCCGACCTGATGATCTACCTGCGCTGCTCGATGCGAACGCTGCGCAAGCGTATTCGGCTGCGCGGTCGGCGAATGGAGCAGGATATCCCCCTGTCCTACCTGAAGCGGCTCGAACGCCTGTACGACGACTGGATCGATCGCTACGAGATGAGCGACCTGCTGGTCCTCGAGACCGACGACCTCGACTACATCCACGACCTCGTGCACCGGCTCGACGTCATGGAGCGTATCGAGGCAATGCTGCCGGCGGAGATGGGCAAGCCGGGCTGTTAATCGAGTCGAAAGCCCGCTGCCTCGAGCAGCCTCGCGCTGCGGTCAAATGCCTCGCGGTCCGGGTAGGTCATCACGACTTCGAACTTGCCGGTGCCGCGGCGAAACCAGTCGAGACTGAGCTCCGGTGAGCGCGTTTCAAGACGGTCGATGAATGCTTCGGCGCGATACGGTTCACCAAAGGTCACAAGTGTCGACTGGCCAATCTCGGAATAAAGCGAGTCGCGAACGGGCACACCGACCTGGCCGTCGCCGAGCACGTAGTTGAGGTGCCGGTAGATGTAGCCCGAGTACCAGTTCGCGCCCGACGGGATGTCGGCGCCGTCCTTGCGGATACGCGACGGTCCGTAGTTGTAGGCGGCGAGCGCCAGGTGCAGGTTGCCGCTGTAAGTGCCGAGCAGTTCCCGAAGGTAGCGCGCGCCCGCGTCGATGTTCGTGCACGGATCGTAGAGTTCGCTCAGGCGATGGATGCCCAGGTGGCGAGCCGTGACGGGCCAGAGGATCTGCATGACGCCGTGCGCGTTGGCGCGCGAACGCGCCGTGGCCTCGAAGTCGCTTTCGCCGCGGGCAACGGCGAGTAGTAAAGTCTCAGGGAGGCCGTATTCGATGGCCGCCGCGCCAAAGCAGGTCGAGTGCGGGAAACGGTACGCCGGTTCGACGCCGGTCTGCGTGTCCAGATAGCGCTGCCAGGCAGCGTCGAGGTCGGTCGGGGCGCGGCGCGCGTCCGCGGTCATCGCCATGGCCGCGAGCGCGATACCGCACAGGATCAACGCCGCTTTTTCGATCAGGCGCCGCACCTCAGTTCTCGGGAAGGTCGAGACCGGTCGCCGCCGAGATCTGCGACAGGTTTGCCGTGATGTCGGTGTCGTCGACGTACGCGAAGGCGACTTCGTAGACGCCGGGCTTTACCTTGACGATCCGGTAGTCGAGGCCGGTTACGCTCTGCAGGCGCGACACGAACCCGGACGCTGCGATCTCGGAGCGAAACGGGCTCCAGAACGCGTACCACTGCGGTTCGTTGGCCGGGGGCAACGCGAACAGCTCGTCGTCCGGCGGCAGCTCGATATCCTCGATCGGGAATGGCTCTGCCGCATCGGCTGTTGCTGCCACCGCCATCGCCGGCTCGGGCGGAACCGGTTCGGTATTGTCGGCAGGCGTGTCCACGACCGGCTCTTCTGCCGCCACGGCCGCGGCGATGCCCTCGTCCGCCTCGACCGGTGCCGTCGGCAGCGGCAGCGTCATGACCTCGCGCTCCACGACCTCGGCAGGACTCGTCGCCGATTTGAAATGCGGTACGCCGATCAGTACGAGCAGCGTCGCTATCGCCAGTGCGGACCCCGTAATTGCACCTAGTAAGCGAATCATTGCGTATTCCTCAACGTCTTGTTCGAATTCTCATGACGGCCTCAAAGTACGTCCTTGACTTCGATCGCGCGCCAGTCGATGTGGCGCGCCGACCGGGCGGCTATTTCGGCAAATGTCTCGAGCCAGCCCTCGAGTTCGCCACCCGTAAGTCCCGGGCGGCTGGACCGGCCGCAGCGCATGGGCAGCCGGTCGATGTGGTTGGCGATGCGTCGGGCCGTGCGCTCGTCCGAGACGGCAATCGCGTAGTAGGTCGTGCGCTGCGGGCTGACGTACCAGTCCACGGTCTCATGGACTTCGCGTGATCCGACGCTCGTATAGGCAACCGGGAAGCGCAGCACGTCGCCGGACCTGGCGAGCCTTGCAATTGTCCGCTGGCGGCAGTCGTGATCGCCGAGGCGGACGATGCCGAGCAGGGGGTCGTGCTGGATGAAAAACACAATTGAATCGGCGCGCGCCGTCGTGCGCAGCAGGGAGCCATCCCGTCCGGCCGCGAGCGTCAGCGGCGCAATGAATGCACCGCCGCTCGCGTTCGGCACCGAGATCGATGCTGTCGAAACCGTCCTGGGCACGACGGCGACCGTCGGCGGCGCGCTTGCAACGACGTCGCCCGCGCCGGTCGGCAGGCGGATATAGGCGCTTGCGCTGATCGCGCTCAGGTCGTCGTCGCCCAATGGCCGTACGGTCAGCCAGTACTGGAAGAGATTACGGTCGATTGGGTGCGCCTTGCCAACGAGCTCAGCGTTCGCCTGCTCCGTCCCGCCGGCAAGATCGATCGCAGCATTGGCTGCGACGTTGACACCGACGAGCTCGAGCATGCCGTTCAACTGGCTGCTGTCATCATCAGCCAGCGCCTGCGTGTCGATCACGTAGCTGCCGCTGGTCTCGCGCAGCAGGGCGCAGGAGAGCTCGTGCGCGATATGGCGTGCGAGCAGATCCGTCTGGTTCGCAGAGAACGGAACGTCGCGTGCACCGAGGAAGGTCTGGTCGCTTTGCCGTGTTCCGTAGGCCCGGGACTCGCTGCGGTTCAGGCTGCCGCGCCAGTCGAGGCCGAACCCCGATACCCAGCTTCCCTGTTCGACGTCGAGAGCGCGCAGCGTGACGCGGGCATCGCCGCCGGTAACGCGCACATCGATACCGATGTAGTAGTGAACATCGTCGCGCGTGCAGTCGATCGTCGCCGCACCGGCCGTGCCGCGACCCTGCTGCCAGGCAATCGCGATACCGCTGGTGGTAACGGCGGCATCCACGAGTCGATCTCTCAGCGCGAGCGAAAGCCCGTCGCTGACGGCGGCGCGCGAATTACCGTCGAGTGCCACGAACAGCACTGTCTCTCCCTTGAAGCGCGGGTGCGTCGTGAGCTGCTCGCGAACGAAGGGCAGGAGTTCGCGTTCTACCCAGCTGTCGAGTGACAGGCGCGAAGTCGCGAACGCCGGCGTCGAAACAGCGACGGCGAGAATCAGTAGAGCAAGCTGGCGGAAAGCGCGCCTCATGTCGTCTCCAGGTCGAGGCTGCCGTCGGCTGCAATGACGAGTGCGCCGCCGCTGTGCTCATGCATGAGTGATTCGAGCCGAGAGCTCAGCCGACCTGGAAGCGTCACGCCCCACTGCACGTTCGCCGGCTCGACACCCGCCCGGGACAGGGCGTCGACCACGAGGCGCGGCACGGTCGATGCCTCCATTTCGTGGAAGACCTTCGGCGTCGACGCGTTCCAGAAACTGATTCGGCTGCGGCTCACCGTCATGCGCTGGGCGCGGCCTTTGTCGAGCGCATAAAAGCCGACCTGGCCGGTCGATACGAGCCGGGTTAGCGCCAGGTCCGATTCGAAGCGCAGCGTGAATCCGTCGGGCTCGGGCTCCGCCGGTGCGCTGGGCGCCTCGACCGGCGCAGGCACTGGCTCAGGCATCGGTTCGGCGGGTGCCGCCGGCTTGAACGTGGAGGTCCACTTCGGCCGCGTGAGCGCAACCGGTTCTTCGCGCGGCGCCGGCGCCGCGGGTGCCGGTCGTTCGAGCGCGACGGCCTGCGGCGGCATTTCGACGACGGGTTCAGGCCGCGGCGTCGCCGGCTCCGGCTCCGCGATGACGGGTGTCGGCTGCTCCACAGCAACCGGTTCTGCTACCGCCTGTGGTGCGACGGGCAGGCTCTGCACGAGCGCGAAGATCGCGACCAGGCACAGCGCGAGAATTGCCATGAAGCGCATGATGTCGGTCTGCAGGTCGGCAGCACCGCCGCTGTCGGCATCGATGCCGCGCGCCAGTGGATAGGCGAGGGGCGAACGGCTCATGTCTCGTTCTCCGTGCTCGGCTTGCCGAGGTGACGCTCGATGCGTTTCAGGCTTTCACGCATCTCGGAGGTATCGGCACGCGCAGCCGTGTCGTAGCAACGCTGCAGCTCCGCACCCAGCGAAACGGTTTTGTAAACGCGCATCAGGTAGCCGCCGACACCGCCGAAGATTGTCGTGGACAGCGCCAGCAGGATGCCGCCGTCGATCATGCGTTCGAGCATGGCGAAAGCGCCCTGGCTCAACGCCGCCTCGCGATCGCCGAGCGCAAAGATCAGTGCGCTGCGCATTCCGATCGCGGTCCAGATGACGCCCGTGCCGAAGAACAATGTCGTCCAGATATCGGTGAGCTGATCGAGCTGTACGACCTGGTTGACGGGTCGGCCGTCGTCCAGGTGGCGGCGCAGTCGACCGAGGGTCAGGAAAAAAGCGATCAGCAGCACAGCGAACACGGGGATGGATGAGCCGAGATTGAGATAGGCCCAGGAGAGCCATTCGCTCGTACTGCTGATCGCGGAGTCGTGGAACTCGATGAGGCTTGCGCGGGAAAGGGCGTACACGAGTGCCACTCCGCCCACGAGGGTCCCCGTCAGGCCGGCTATGAGTCCGTTCAAAAAGTCCCGGCGATCCTGCATGACGTCTACCGTCCGGCCGTGCAGGCCGAGCAGGTGGCTTCGAGAACCAGCTCGACTTCCTGGTAGAGCTGGTCGGCGCGGTAGTAGCCGTCGTTATCGAGGCTGACGCGCAGCAACCCGCGTTCCTTGTCCGAGAGTTCGCGCTCCATGTTGATGAGCACCTTCTGCTTGTTCGGGCAGGTGTGCGAACAGTTGTTGTAGTCGCCGCGCATCGACATGAACTTCACGTTGACGTAACGGTTGTAGTAGTTCTCTGCCTGGCGCTTGCTGAGCAGGCCTTCATCGGCGGCCCAGACGAGAAACTCCGAAAACTCGCGCTTGTTGCCGGGCTTGGGGTCGCCTTCGGCGATGGTCAGGAGATCGTCGTAGTAGCGATCGAAGTGCGCCTCGCAGCCTGCCTTGAGATTGCTCTGTACGGCCGTGATGGCCGAGCCGAGGTTGCGCGTCTGCGGCGACATGCAGCTCGGCGGGCTGCTGACGCAGGCCGATAGCAGCGTCAGCGTCGCAAAAAGCAGCGGCAGTTGAATTCGTGTCAGTGACATCGTCTTGGCTCCTTATTGTTCGAGCGGACTGCGGTAGGCCTGTTCCACGCTGCCGGGCGGCGGGCCCGCAACTATCGGTGCCGCATCCGCGTCACCGAACAGAATGGTCTTCACGCCGCCAACGACTTCCATCATTTCGGGCGTGATGATGCCGAACGACTGGTTGAGCTGTTCCATCAGCGTCGCGCGGGCAATTTCCTGGCGCGTCCGCGCGATCAGGGTGCTCGTCTCTTCCATGTCGAGATAGAGGTCCGACGCCAATACCGCAAGCGACTGGTCGCCCTGGCTGCCGGACGAGGCGACCAGTTGGTAATACTGTTTGAAACGCTCGGAGAGCCGCATGCCGGATCGGCCGCGCAGCGTCGGCGAGACTTTCGCCTGCGCCTCGTCGGAGCTCGAGCCGATCAGCGTTTCCTGCAACGTCCACGGCGTCATCTTTTTGCCGAGTTCGTTGCGGAGACCGCGCTCGAGGCTGAGCCGCGTGTTGTTGACGGTGTGCTCCATGTCCGGGAGCCGCTCTTCCATGATCGTCAGCATGTCGAGATAGGTGGCGCCGATCTGGCGCGAGAGGCGCTGGCAACCGGGGTCGTTTTCGGCACCTTCGCACTTCGATTCCAGGTAGAGCTGCTGCTGCTGGTCGAGCCGGCCGATGACTTCCTGCAGGCCCGTCTCCATGTCGCGTGCGACGTTGCCGGTCTGCTTGAGGTCTTCGACGACCGTGGTCGGGAAGAGTCGAATCGTCGGGCTGTTCGCCTCTGCGCCCGTTGCGATCAGGGCAAGTGCAAGGCCGGCCCATAGTCCGATGCGTCGCCCGGGGGTGAGTGGTTTCATGTCGCGGTCCTTCAGGTTTTTGTGACTGCGGGGACCACGTTATGTCCGCGGCAATGAATGCAAGCTGAACGCGTCGGTAGAACTGCCTATTGCGCCGGTTAATGCGAATAATTATCATTTTCCGCCTTATCCGAGCGGACGAACAAGGCACCCCTGGATGCTGATGAAGACAAGCGAGCGCACCCTGGCCAACCTCAAGCAGGGCCAGAAAGCGGTGATCGAGGCGGTCGACGCCGAGACGGTCGAGGTGCAGCGGCTGATGACCCTGGGGCTCGTTGAGGGCGCCGAGGTCGAACTCGCGAGCAAGGCACTCGGCGGCGATCCGCTCGAGTTTCGTTTGTTCGGGCGCGGCATCTCGCTGCGCAAGGAACAGGCGCGGCGATTCAGGATCGCTTCCGGAGACCGTGAATAGTCCCGCCGAAACACGCGTCCCCGCCAACCAGATTTCCGTCCGCCGGCAGGCCACTGCCAGTATCGCGGTCGTCGGCAATCCGAATTCCGGCAAGAGCACGCTGTTCAATCGGCTGACGGGGCTCCGCCAGCGCATCGGCAACTATCCGGGCGTCACGGTCGAGAAACACATCGGCCTGCTGAAGGCCGGCGATGACAGCTACGAACTCGTCGATCTCCCGGGCACGCACGGACTGAGTGCGCATTCCTTCGAAGAGCGTATCGCCATCGATGTCATTTTCGGGCGGGTCGAAGGCATGAGCGCACCGGATGGGATCCTCTGTGTCGTCGATGCCAGCAATCTCTACCAGAGCCTGTATCTGGCCGTTCAGCTGCGCGAGCTCGGCCTGCCGATGGCGGTGGCACTGACCATGACCGACGCGGCCGAGGCCGAGGGCATCGCCGTCAACGTCGAGAAGCTGTCGGAGAGACTCGGCGTACCCGTGTATCCGGTGGTTGCGACCTCGGGGCGCGGCATCGACAAGCTTCGCCAGGGCATCGTTGAGTTGGCCGGTGCGGCGGCCGTAGCACAGCCCAGCAGCTACCCGGCACTCGCCGACGCGGCCGCCGAACTCGCAGGCGACGTATCGCCGCTCAAGCGGGTCGAGTTCGAACGCCTGCTTGTCGATGGGCCGAACGAGGTCAACGGAGCACTTGTCGCCTCGCTGGGCGGAGACGCCGAAACGCGCATCGCGTCGGCGCAGGCCAGCGTGTTCGGTGATGCGCCGCCGCTCGCTGCCGAGGCCCGCACTCGCTACGCGTGGGTCCGTGAGGCACTCGACGAGATCCAGCAGCAGGGGAGCGCGGTCACGTCACTGCGTACCCGAATCCTCGATTTCCTGAATCGTCCCGTACCGGGGACCATCGGCCTGTTCCTCGTCATGCTGATTGTGTTCCAGGCGGTTTTCGCCTGGGCGACCCCGCTCATGGACCTGATCGACGGCGCCGCGGCGGCGCTCGGTGCGGCCGTGGTTGGCGCGCTCGGCGAAAACGCGATGTCGAGCCTGATTGCAGACGGCGTGATCGCCGGCGTCGGCAGCGTCGTTATCTTCCTGCCGCAGATCATCATCCTGTTCCTGTTCATCATCCTGCTCGAGGATTCCGGCTACCTCGCTCGCGCGGCCTACCTGATGGATCGGGCGATGCGCTCGGTCGGACTGTCCGGCCAGTCGATCATCCCGATGATTTCGAGCTTCGCCTGCGCGGTGCCCGGCATCATGGCAACGCGCGTCATTCCGAACCGGCGCGATCGCATTGCAACGATTCTTGCCGCCCCGTTCATGACCTGTTCGGCGCGCCTGCCGGTGTACGCACTCCTGATTGCTGCCTTCGTGCCACGCCAGAAGGTCGGCATTCTCAACCTGCAGGGGCTCGTGCTGTTCGGGCTCTACATGTTCGGCATCGTCATGGGCGTGCTGACGGCGCTGCTGATCCGCAAGACCGCGCTGCGCGGGCCCAAGCCTCCGTTTGCGCTGATGCTGCCGGAGTTTCGTCGGCCCAACATTCGCACTGTCCTGATCCAGCTGCTCGGCCGCGCCCGCGTATTCCTGTACCGGGCCGGTACCGTGATCTTCGCGGTGGTTGTCGTTGTCTGGGGGCTGACCTACTTCCCGCGTGCGGATCTCGACGGCTTCATCGTTGCGGAACAGCAGCGCGCCGAGACGACCCTGGAAGGGGAGGCGCTGGACGCCGCGCTCGTCGATATCGAGAATCGCGCCGCGGCCATGCAGCTGGAGCAGAGCGCGCTCGGGCGCGCCGGCAAATTCGTCGAGCCGGTCTTTGAGCCGCTCGGCTGGGACTGGCGCGTGTCAGCGGCGGTCATCGCGGGCTTCCCGGCGCGTGAAGTCGTTGTCGCGGTGCTCGGCACGGTCTATGCCGTCGGCGACGAAGCTGACGAGGCGACGCTGTCAGGACGCCTGAAGGCCTCGACGTGGCCTGACGGGCGCCCCGTGTTTACACTGCCGATGGTCGTCGGCCTGTTGATCTTCTATGCGATGTGCCTGCAGTGCGCCGCGACGCTCGCGGTCATTCGCCGAGAGACCAACACATGGCGCTGGCCCGTGTTTGCCTGGGGCTACATGACGGCGCTCGGCTACGTCGGCGCGTTGCTCGCCAACCAGTTTTTATAGCGAACGCAGCTTCTCGACCGCTTCGGCCAGCGTGTCATCGTCCTTCGCGAAGCAGAAGCGCAGGCGCTGCCCGGTGAAAGGAACCTCACAGAACACGCTCAGCGGTATCGACGCAACGCCGATCTCCTCGGTCCATCGGCGCGCGAGCGTCTCGTCTGACTCGTCGCTGATCTGCGAATAGTCGAGTATCTGGAAGAACGTGCTCTTCGCGGGCCGGAAACGGAACCGCGAGCCCTCCAGCAAGCGGCAGAAGTGATCGCGCTTGTCCTGGTAGAAGCGCGGCAGGGACTCGTAGAAACCGGGCTCGCTTTCCAGGAACTCGGCAAGCGCGAGTTGCATCGGCGTGATGGTCGTGAACACATTGAACTGGTGCACGCGACGGAATTCGGTCGACAGTTCCGCGGGCGCTGCGCAGTAGCCGACTTTCCAGCCGGTCGCATGAACCGTCTTGCCGAACGACGACACGATGAAGCTGCGCTCCCAAAGTTCTTCATGTCGAAGAAGGCTCTGGTGCTCGTTGCCGTCGAAGACGATGTGCTCGTAGACCTCGTCGGATAACAGGAACGCATTCGAATCACGAACGGCGGCGGCCAGTCGATCGAGGTCGGCCGCCGACAGGATCGCGCCGGTCGGGTTGTGCGGAAAGTTGACGATGATCAGCCGAGTCTTGTCGTTGATCGTGTCGCGCAGTCGCTGCCAGTCGACCTCGAAGTCGAAGCCGTTAGCGGCGATCGAGAGCGGGACGTGACGCGTGATTCCGCCCGCGAGCCGAACGGCCGGCTCGTAGGAGTCGTAGGCCGGGTCGAACACGATGACCTCGTCGCCCGGCCGGACGACGGCCTGCACCGTCGAGAACAGGCCTTCGGTCGCGCCCGTGCAGACCGTGACCTCGCGATCGACATCGAGCAGCCGTCCCTGCATGCGCTGGGTCTTGTCGACGATGGCCGAGCGCAGCTGCGGCGTGCCGGGCATCGGCGCGTACTGGTTTGCACCGTGCCGCAGGTGATAGTCGATGCGGTCGAGCAGTTCGTCGGGCGGCTCGAAACTCGGAAATCCCTGCGACAGGTTGATGGCGCCATGTTCGGCGGCGAGCTGGCTCATGACCGTGAAGATCGTCGTACCGACGTCAGGGAGCTTGCTGTCGAGGTGGAGTGTCATCAGGGCCTGTCGAGCTGTCGGAAGAAATACCACGCGGCCAACAACGCGAGCACGAGCGGCGTCGTGACAACGACCTCGAAGGGAATGCCGGTCTCGATACCGAGCGAGAACAGCGCTCGAACGGCGAACGCGAACGCCAGCAGTATGCGCAGCAGGTGGCGCTTGACCCAGTACAGGCGCTCGGTTGGTCGCGATCGCATCAGTTTGATATCGCCGATGACGAGCGCGAGAAACACACCCCCGTAAAGAACGGGCCCCGGTACGGTTGCCCATGAACCGATGCTGATACTGCGAACGAGGAAGATCACTGACTGCACCAACAGCGCAAGCGGCACGATGACGAGAACCTTCTCTGCGATTGGTGCAAAAGAAAGCTTGTTCCTGAGGGCAAGCATGCTCGTTGCCAGCAGGTACAGAGTAGCCACGGCCATGATGATGGCCAGCGGGCGCGGTTGGTCGAACTGTGCCTCGAATACGAAGGCCGTAAGGGCCGCAACGGTCATCGGGATGACGAAGAACCAGCCGCCACGCTTGTGCAGCGGGGAACCCTTGGTTACCGACAACGCGGTTACGGCGCCGGCAACGGCCGCGAAACCGAAAACGACGTGGGCGAAATAGCTAACGGGGTCGTAGGGGTCCCACATGTGAGCCTCCCATATTGTTTTTGTTGTGCCCGGCTGCCCGGGAGACTGGAGTGTCGCACGCGAAGGCCGGGAACGGCCAGCGAAGGGCTTACTCGACGCGCACCCGAACCTGCAGGTTGAAGCTCGGCGTGTTGCCGCCCGAGGCAGCGTTCATCGCGCCGGTCGGGTTGATTCGGAAGCCGGTAATCGCGGGATCGAAACCCTGGGCATCCGGCACCGGTACATAGGTGTAAGGCGGGCCGCCGCCGGGCTGGTTGCTGAACGTTGCCGCGATCGCGTAGGTGAACGTCAGGCCGCTGGACGTAGGCCCGTCGATGAACACGATCGGGTCGCCGCCGCTGGTATCAACGTATAAAGACGTATCCGCCGGCACCGTGTCGGTGACGGCGAGTGAGTCGCCATCGACCGTACCGAGTCCCTGGTTTGTCACGCTGATCGTGTAAAGGACGGTCGCGCCAGGCACGGCCTTGGGATTTGTCGAGCCGTTGAATGGATCCCACAGGGTCTGTGCGATCTTCGTGACCTGTAGTACGGGGTCGGTGCTCAGGTCGAAGCAGACGTCATCGACGTGCCAGTAATCCCACGGTGCACCGGAGCCACCGGTCTGGCGGAAGCGAACACGGAAGTTTGGATGCCGGCCCGCGGGGGGCAGGTCGTAGGCACGGTTGAAGATCTGTCCCTGGGCGCCGGCGCCGGTAAAGGTCTCGAGCGCGATCCAAGTGCCGAGATCGTCGAGATACTCGACCACGAGGTTCTCGGTGCCGTCCGGATTCTCGGAGAACACGTCGGAGCCGCGGCGGATCCAGACGGTGAGGTCGCCGAAGGTGATGCCGCTCGTGTCGATGACGTTCGAGGTCACCTCGACGATGCCGCCGTTCAGGTACAGCGAGTTGACGGGTGACGAGGAGGTTGCGGCGCTGATGCCAGCGAAACCGGTCGTCGAGTTGATGGTCCAGTTTGTCGTCAGGCCCGATTCGAAGTCGTCGCAGGAGCCGACGCCCAGGGTTGAGCCTGCGGCAATCTCGGTCACGACGATGTCGTCGAAGTGCCAGTAGTCGAAGTCGAATCCGCTGCCGGCCGTTTGCCGGAAGCGAATCGCGAGTGCGCCGTGCAACGCGTCCGGCGGCAGGATGAACGAGTCGGTGAAGACCTGGCCGTTGGCTCCGGAGCCGAGCCAGGTGCGCAGCGGTACCCAGGTGTTGTCGGCGCGCCGGTACTCGAGCACGAAGTCCTCGTTGGTGTCCGTATCTTCGCTGAAGAAGTCGGCGCCGCGACGCACCCAGACGTCGAGCCGGGCCTCGGGCACGTTGGCGTTGAAGGCCGGGCTGGTCACTGTGACCGGGTCGTTGCGCGTGAAGGCACCGAACACTCCGCCGCCCGCAAAGCCCGGCTGGTTGCTGACGCCGGATCGAGCACCGTTCGTCGTGGTCCACGGGGCCAGAGTGCCGTCTTCGAAGTTGTCGCTGAACAGGATGTCGCCGGGAGCCGCCAGCAGTCGGGCAGGGGCGAGCAGGACGGCCGCCAACAGAACGGGCAGCCGCCAGGTGCTCACGCGGCGCGCGTCCCGGCAGAGTGGCTTCATCGGTTCAATCGCAAAGTCCCGAATACAATGGGATTTTAGGCGCGGCCGGGTCCTGGCAGACACCAAACGCGTCACAGAAACGGGTGAGAAGCAGCGCGGTAAAGCCAGGAAAAACAGGGTGCTAGCGGTGAACTAGCGGTACTTGTCGTTGAGACCCGCGCCGGCGAGGATCATCGGCAGGATCTTGGCGATTCGGCGCGTCTTGGTGTCCTCGCGTTTGGCACTGGCGACGTGCTCGGCGTACTCACGCTGCTTCCCGGGGCTCAGCCCGCGGAAGGCTGCGGTGGCGCCTCTCTCGCGCCTGAGCGCACTGGAGAGCGCCTCCGGGACCTCGATAGCCTTGCCGCGGTCGGCCTTGATCTCGCGGCCTTCGTCGACGACCGCGATCGCGTGTTTGACATAACGCCTGATAATGGCCGGCTTGATGTCCGTTGCAGAGCACATGCGCCACTGCCGCAGAGCCCTGGTTTTGCCTTCCTGTGCATTGACCAGAACGCCGGCATCGTCATCCAGCAGGGCACCCTGATGGAACCAGAGCCCGAAATAGGCTTTGAATGCGCCGATTCCGACAATGTTCCTGCCTCTCCAGGTGTAGCAGGGGCCGCCCCACTTCACGGTCTCCTCGAGCGGAGTGGCGCGCAGGATGTCGCGCAGCCGCGTTAATTCCGTCTTGTATTTAGAAGCAGTCTCGATATAGTCGTCGACGGATTTTGCGCGGGACATGCGCCGAGTCTAGCAGCCAGATACCACGTTGAGCGCAAATCACCGCTCGTTGCGGCGCACGGACAATACCGCGCCCGTGCCGGTAGCTACTCTGTACGCACCTTCAATAAAGCCATTGAGCCAGGGAGCGAACTGTGCGCAGATTTACGACTTTTATCCTGATCGGCCTCGCGATCCTCGTCGTAGTGGGCAGCTGACCCTTGAGGCCTAGAACCGGAATGTGAATCCGGCGAAGGTCTCGAACTGGCCGAGAATCGTGGCGTCAACGCGGATCGCGCAGACGTTCAAATCCGGCCCCGTCTGGCAAAACAAATCCGTGTCCGAGTCCGTCAGGGTTCCGTAGGCCCGCGCTTCGAGCCGAATACCGAAGCGTTCGTTCGGTAGCACGTTG
>JAAUXY010100734.1_pt1 | contig 13792 bp, 7 predicted proteins | sample 7278121 | NCBI WGS metagenome assembly JAAUXY01 (sample SAMN14350117, study PRJNA611818) | marine sediment metagenome | isolation source: surface marine sediment (1.8m) | place: French Polynesia: Moorea | collected 2018-08 | reverse complement strand
GTCGAGCTGAAGGAACGGATCGAGGCATCGTCGGAGCGTTCGCTCGGTCAGATTCCGGATTCTATCGGGATTACTTCCTTTACTCTCGAAGATGAGGTCTTTCTCCTCCCACAATCGGCGTTTGCAACGATCGGACTCGAGCAGCAGATCTCGCGCACGATGGTTACAGGAGAAGTCATTCGCGATTGGACTCTGGAACCGAACCTCATCGCTGTATTCCCTTACGAAACCGACTTCATTCCCGCCGAACTTCAGGAATTCCGAACGAGTGCCCAGTACCTATGGAGATTCCGAACGAACCTCTCTAACAATAAAATGTTCGGGGCAAAAACAAAAATCGAGGCAGGCCTCAACTGGTTCGAATACGGACGTCTTACCAGTAGCAAACTCCACACCCCGCTTTCCATTGCCTTTGCCTTCGTCGCGACGCACAACCACTTCATGCTCGATCGGAAGGGTAATATCTTCAACCGATCGGCCCCGGTTATCAAGCTCCCGATCGATGCTTCTGAGGACGAGCACCTAGCGTTTCTCGGTTTGCTCAACAGCTCACTTGCGTGCTTCTGGATGAAGCAGGTGTTCTTCTGCAAAGGGAGCACTGTAGACCAACGCGGCGCTCGGCAGACTACGATTCCTTTCGAAGACTTCTGGGAGCACGACGGTACAAAACTCAAGGGTTTCCCACTCCCTTCTGCGCGACCTCTCGCTCTGGCGAAGCTCCTTGACTCGCTGTCGATGACCATGTCTACAGCATCCCCAGAGGGATGTCTTTCTGGGGGCAGAGACATCGAGCCGACTAGCGACCTGCGTACCGCCCTTGACACTGCAGGTGATCAGGCCACAAACCTACGTCGTCGTATGATCGCCCTCCAAGAAGACCTCGACTGGCAGTGCTACCACCTCTACAACCTCCTCCCCGACGACATCCGCCTAGACCCCGACGACACCCCCGAAGTCGCCCTCGGCGAACGCGCCTTCGAAATCGTCCTTGCCCGCCGCATGGCGAATGGAGAAACCAACACCACCTGGTTCGAGCGCCACGGCTCCACCCCGATCACCGAGATCCCCGACCACTGGCCCGACGCCTACAAGGAAATCGTCGCCCGCCGCATCGAGCTGATCGAAACTGACAAATCCATCCGCCTCCTCGAACGCCCCGAATACAAACGCCGCTGGAACGACACCCCCTGGGAGGAAAAAGAGCAGGCAGCCCTACGCGCCTGGCTCCTCGACCGCCTAGAGACCTTCTGGTCCCGCGACGACCCCGCCCCCGAACTACGCTCCACCGCCCAACTCGCCGATGAAGCCCGCACCGACGACGCCTTTCGCGCCGTCGCCGCCGTCTACCTGGACCGCGAAGACGTTGACTTCGCCAAGCTCATTCGCCAGCTCGTCCTCGGCGAATCCGTCCCCTTCCTGCCCTCCCAAAGATACAAACCCGCCGGCCAGCGCAAACGCCTGGAATGGGAGAACACCTGGGACCTCCAGCGCCAAGAAGACGCGATCGACGCCCTCACCGAGCTGCCCGCGGACGACCCCAACCGCCTCACCCCGGACGAGGCCGAGCGCCGCAAGCGCGAAGAGATCGGCGACATCCCGGTACCCCCCAAGTATCGCAGCGCCGACTTCGCCAAACCCACCTACTGGAAACTACGCGGCAAGCTCGACGTACCCAAAGAACGCTTCGTGCTCTACCCCGGAGCCGAGCGCGACGGCGACCCCTCACCCGTCATCTGCTGGGCCGGCTGGAACCACCTACAACAAGCCCAGGCACTCGCCACCTACTACCTGGCAAGAAAAGACGAAGCCTGGTCCCGCGAGCGCCTCCTGCCGCTCCTCGCCGGCATCCGCGAGCTTCGCCCCTGGCTGCTGCAATGGCACAACGACCTCGACCCCCGCTTCGGCATCGGCCTCGGCACCTACTACGCCGACTTCCTCGCCGAAGAGCTGCGAGCCCTGGAGGCTACCGAAGAAGAGCTCTCGGCGTGATCTACGATTGCGACGGCTCCCTGGAAGCGAGGTAGCACAGTGAGTAAAAAGCCTAAAAGCGATCCCGAGTCGAACAAAGTCGCAGCACCGCGGCGACAATTGGAGCAGATTTCGAAGGAGAGCGTTCGCAACAGCCCTGCCGATGATCTGGCGCCAGAAACAGCAGCGCTTGCGCTCGATATCGGCAGGATGATCGAGACCGCACGCACTCGGGTAGCCAGAACTGCCAACGCTGCACTGACGACACTGTACTGGCAGATCGGCACCCGCATCCGTCAGGACGTCCTGAAAGACCAGCGAGCCAAGTACGGCGCCGAGATTGTCGCCGCACTGGGGCGACAATTGGCGGCACGGTTCGGACGCGGGTTCGGGGAGAAGAGTCTGCGCCGGATGGTTCAGTTCGCGACCTCTTTCTCCGATCCTGAGATTGTCGCTACACTGTGGCGACAATTGAGCTGGTCGCACTTCAAGTATCTGATCCCCCTCGAAGACCCGCTAAAGCGCGATTTCTACGCCGAGATGTGCCGTGTCGAGCTCTGGAGCGTTCGGACACTCCGGGCAAAGATCGACAGCATGCTCTATGAACGCACGGCGTTGTCGAGCAAGCCCGAGAAACTCATCCGCGAAGAGCTGGATGCCCTGCGAAACGCCGATGAGCTCACTCCCAATCTGGTGTTCCAGGACCCCTACCTGCTCGACTTCCTCGGCCTTCGAGACACCTACAGCGAGAAAGATCTCGAGTCTGCCCTGCTCCGCGAAATCGAACGATTTCTGCTCGAGCTGGGAGCCGGCTTCGCGTTCCTCGAACGCCAGAAGCGCATCACCCTCGACGGCGATGACTACTACATCGACCTGCTGTTCTTCCACCGACGTCTGAGAAGGCTGATCGTCATTGAGCTCAAGATCGGCGATTTCAAGCCTGCCGACTCCGGTCAGGTAGAGCTCTACCTACGATGGCTCGATCGCTACGAGCGCCAACCCGGCGAAGAGGCGCCGCTGGCGATCATCCTCTGCGCCGGAAAGAAAGAGGAGACCGTCGAGATTCTCGACCTGGGCAAGAGCGGCATCCACGTCGCCGAATACCTGACCGAGCTACCTCCACGCGAGGTACTCCGTGAACGCTTCCATCGAGCGCTGGCATCCGCACGTACCCGACTCGAGCAGCGACGGCTGCGCGGCAAAGAGAACTGAGCCATGGCCACACGAATCAAAACCTGGCAAATTGTCGACGGCAAGCTTCAGCCGGTCGAAGCCTCCCTCGCCCAGGCTGGGCGAACAGAAGCCAAAGATCTCGAAGCCTGGCTCGCATCGGAACCCTCGGTTCTCGGCCAGGATCTGATCCTGATCGGGCGCCAAGTCATGACCCAGTCCGGCCCGCTCGATCTTCTGGCCATCGATCGCTCGGGAAATCTCGTGCCAGCGCTTGGTTCCCTCAAGAAGCCAACGCTTTCGCCTGCCTTGTAAGCTCGCGTGCGCTTTTGACAACAACGCCTCGTTCTTCGCTCTCTCGCTGTTGAAGGTTGTCCATCAGCTGTTCGAGCTTTCCGCCGCTTTCTGCCAGGAGCTCCTCTCGGGCTCGACGCACTTCCTCGACAATAGGATCCTTGATCATTAGGCTATGGTCATTGGATATCAACGGCTCCGAAGCCATCATCGGCCACCGGCCTCTGGTCAGAGTACCACGCACGTCAACTAGCAGCCGACTAAGACCGGCTGCTTGACATGAAGATCCTATGACTACCCTGCTCCGCAATGTCATCGAAATCCCCGAGCAGGTCTTTCAGGGCGATTTCGTCCTCAAGCTGACCGACGGGGTCGAAAGAGCCGCCGAGACCCTCGGCACTTACGTCGTCACCCCCCAGCTCGCCACCGCCTTCGACGACGCATTGGGCTTCGTCAAGGGCGCCGTCGAGACGAGGCAGAGCAAGGCTACCTACCTGCACGGCAGCTTCGGCAGCGGCAAGAGCCACTTCATGGCAGTGCTGCACCTGCTGCTACAGCACAATCCCCGGGCGCGCTCGGTCCCCGAGCTCGCCCGGGTGGTCTCCCGGCACGACGACTGGGTCGAGGGGCGCAAGTTCCTGCTGGTGCCGTTTCACATGATCGGCTCCAAAAGCATGGAATCGAGGATCTTCGGCCGCTACGCTGAATACGTGCGTCATCTGCACCCGGAAGCTCCGGTCCCCGGCGTATACCTGGCCGAGAAGCTCTTTGCCGACGCCGAGAGCCTGCGCGAGACCCTCGGCGACGACGCCTTCCTGGCCAAGCTCAACCAGGGCGGCGCCGACAGCGGCTGGGGCGCCCTCGACGAGGGTTGGACCCTCGACTCCTATCGCGAGGCTCTGGCCGCGCCGCCGCGCTCCGACAGCCGCTCGCGACTGGTCGGCGACCTGATCGACAGCTACTTCTCCTCCTACGGCGATGTCGCGGCCGGAGGCGAGAAGGAAGCTTTCCTGCCCCTCGACGACGGTCTGGCGGTGATCAGCCGCCACGCCCATGACCTGGGATACGACGCCGTGGTGCTCTTCCTCGACGAGCTGATCCTGTGGCTCGCCAGCCACAGCGCCGAACCGGCCTTCGTGGCCCGCGAAGGCCAGAAGCTGGCCAAGCTGGTCGAGGCCGAGATCACCGACCGGCCGGCACCGCTGATCTCCTTCGTCGCCCGCCAGCGCGATCTCAAGGAGCTGGTGGGGGAGCACGTCACCGGCGCCGAGGAGCTGTCTTTCGCCGACGTGCTCAGCTGGTGGGAGGCGCGCTTTCACAAGATCACCCTCGAGGATCGCAACCTGCCGGCGATCGCCTCGCGTCGGATCCTCAAGCCCACCTCCGAGGACGGCCGCCGCGAGCTCGACCGCTGTTTCGAAGAGACCACCCGGGTGCGCTCGGACGTGCTCGAAACCCTGCTCGGCCAGGAGGGCGACCGCGAGATGTTTCGCCAGCTCTACCCCTTCAGCCCGGCCCTGGTGCAGGCCCTGGTGGCGATCTCGGGCGTGCTGCAGCGGGAGCGCACGGCGCTCAAGGTGATGGTGCAACTGCTGGTCGATCAGCGCGACTCCCTCGAGGTCGGCCAGCTGGTGCCGGTGGGCGATCTCTTCGACGTCATCGCCCGTGGGGACGAGCCCTTCACCGAGGGCATGCGCGTCCACTTTCGCAACGCCCGACGGCTGTGGGAGGAGAAACTCCTGCCGCTGCTCGAAGAAGAACACGGCCAGCGCTTCGAAACGGTTCGGGATAAGCCTCACGACGATCCCCTGCGCCAGGCGTTTCGCAACGACGGGCGTCTGATCAAGACCCTGCTGCTCGCCGCCCTGGTGCCCGAGATCGAAGCCTTCAAGGGCATGACTCCGGCGCGCCTGGCGACCCTCAACCACGGCACTCTGCACGCCCCGATCCCAGGCCGCGAAGCCCAGATGGTGCTCACCAAGCTGCGCAAATGGGCGGCCCGGGTGGGTCAGATCAGGCTCTCCGACGACACCGTCAACCCGACGGTGCAGGTGCAACTATCCGGTGTCGATACCGAGGCGATCATCGAGAAGGCGCGCATTCAGGACAACGCTGGCGAGCGCATGCTGACGGTTCGGGAAATCCTCTTTCACGAGCTCGGCGTGCGCTCCCGCGACGACCTGTTCAAAAACCACGAAATCTCATGGAAAGGGCACGACCACGCCTTTCAGCTGATCTTTCGAAACGTCCGCGAGCTGCCCGACGAGTCGCTCATGCCCTCGGGGTCGGGTTGGCGCGTGGTGCTGGACTTCCCTTTCGACCGCGAGGGGCACACCCCCCGGGATGACCTGGCCCGACTCGAGGCGTTCGGCAATCAACATGGCTCGACCTCGACCCTGGTCTGGCTGCCGTCTTTCTTCTCGCGCAAGCTCCAGAAGGATCTCGGCGACCTGGTAGTCCTCGACTACCTGCTGACCGGCGAGCGCTTCGACAGCCATGCCAGCCACCTCTCAGCGGTCGACCGGCAGACCGCGCGGGCTCTGCTCGACAATCGCCGCAGCCAGCTGCGCGAGCAGATCCGCGGCAGCCTGGAGATGGCCTACGGCATCACCCAACCGGCACCCGGGGTGATCGACGAGAGCCACGACCTGGCGGACCATTTCCTATCCCTCGATCCGACCTTCCAGCCGCGACCGCCGGTAGGCGCCAACCTGGGGCAGGCGTTCCGCCATCTCCTCGGCCAGGTGCTGGAACATCGCTATCCGGCCCATCCCGAGTTCGGCCGCGACGTCAAGGTCGGCGATCTGCGCAAGGCCCATGAAGTCTTGCAGTCGGCGATCGCCGAGCCCGACGGGCGGATCCTGGTCGACAAGCCGCTGCGGCAGCCCTTGCGCGACCTGGCTCAGCCGCTCAAGCTGGGGACGATGCACGAGACTCATTTCGTGCTCTCCGACCACTGGCGAAGTCACTTCGATCGCAAGATCGCGGCGGCCGGCCCCTCCGCCCTGACCGTCGCCCAGCTGAGATCGTGGCTCGACGAGCCGCAACCGATGGGGCTGCCGGCCCTGGCGGCCAACCTGGTCATCCTGGTCTTCGCGGAGCAGACCAACCGGTCGTTCTACCTGCACGGCGGTTCGGTGCCGGCGACTCTCGACCGCCTCGCCGACGAGCTCGAGCTGCGCGAGCAGGAGCTGCCAGCAGCTGAAATCTGGGAAGAGGCGGTGAACCGAGCATCCCAAGTCTTCGGCCGGGCGTCGTCCAGATTGCGCAACGCCGTCAACGTCGCCGAGCTGGCCGAGCGCATCCTGGAAGACGCCAAGGACTGCCGGGAGCCGGTGAATCGCTATCGCACCGCCCTCCTGGCTCGGGCGAAGGCTTTCGGCGTCGCGCCGGAGACCCCGAGGCTCGAGAGCATCGCACGGGCCACGAAGCTGGTCGAAGGTCTGCTGGCCAAGACCAACCCGGCCCGGGTGATCGCACGGTTGGCGGAAGCGGACTTGGGCGCGGTGCCCGAAGCGTTGACCAAGACCCTGAGTCGGGCCGAGTCGCTGGCCCGAGCCGTGGAGACCACCCGCTGGGAGTTTTTCGAGACCGCCGCCCGGCTGCCGGACGCGCGCGGTGAGGAGGGCAAGGCTCTGGTGCAGGACTTGAGCGAGGTCCTGGCGAACGACGAGCAGGCCGAAGCCCTCGAGCCCCGGCTGAGCAACCTCGAGAATAAAGCCTGGAAGCTGATCAGCCGTGTGGATCCGGATCCAGGGCCAGGGCCAGGGCCGGGGCCGGGGCCGAAGCCGGGAACAACCCCACCTCCGGATCCAATGCAGAATACCGTTCGTCGATTCTCCGATCTCAAACCTGCTGAGGCTCGCCAACGCCTCGTCGAGATCGAACGCCAGAGCAAAGACGGCACGGAGATTCGGGTCGACCTGGTGGTCAAGACGCGGCAGACGAGCGACTGATGCCGAGCACCACGGCCGCCCTCAAGGCCCTAGCGAGCCATGTCCTGCCGCGCTTGAAAGATCCGTCCCAGGGTATCGGTATCCATCTCGAGAACCGCTGGACCGGCGAGAGCTCGCTGGCGCTCGGCGGAGCCGACGTCCCGCTGATTTTCTGCGAATCGAACCTCGCCGCCCGGGACGCGATGGTGGCCCAGGCACGGGCGGAGAGGCCGTGGCTCCTGCTGACTCCGCTCTCCGAGCGTGAGCTCGGCGATGACGTGATCTCCCGGCTCTTCGACTGCCGGCTGCTGCGGCTCGACCGCTGGCGTATCCTGCGCGATCGGCTGGGCGCTCACCGCATCGATCCCCGGCTGAGCCGCTTGCCCTGGCTGGCCGATGCTCTGCTCATGGTGCTGCCACCCGGCAGCGCGAAGACCGCCAGTGGCTTCCTGGCTGCCGAGACCGCTTGGGGCATCCTACTCGAGGGCTTCTTCGGCCTGCGTCCAGCGCGCCCTGATCTGCGAGCGCTGCTGGCCTGGAGCGAATCGGCCGAAGCCTCGGCGTGGGGCGCCTCCGACGAGGCCACCGCGCGGCCCATCGAGCGCCGCGTGAGTCCGGAGCTCTTGCAAGCCGCTTCGGCCTGGATCCAGGAGTCAGCCGGAGAGGCCGGGGAGAGGATTCTCGAGCTGGCGCGCGAAGGTCATGCCCGAGACGCCTTGCCACTGGGTGTCGTCATGGACCTGATCTTCGCCGGCGAAGGCGACGAGACCGACCTACGGGTCGCCGCGGCGCGGCTCGAACGATACGTCGGCAACCGCCCGATCCCCAGGGAGACGGGACTCGCCTGGGGCCGGGCCACGGCTGCTGTAGTGCGTCGAAAGCTCGAAGGCGAGCGAGCCGAAGCGCTGGCCACGCTGCAACGGGCAGAGACGATTGCGCGGGCGATCGATCTGAGGGAGGCGAGCGTCCACAGCCGGCTGCTGCCCTCAGGTGTAGCCGGTCGCTGGAAATCCTTGGCGACTGCACTGGAGCGCGACAACACAGCTTTCCTGGATGCCGCTCTGGCCGGCCTCGAGCAACATGTGCTGCTCCGAGACGACGACGCTCAAACGGCTGAGATGTTGGTACGGCTCAAGCGCTGGCTGCTGGCCGGCCCGGGCGAGGTTCCGGCGTCTGTGCCCGGATTCGGGCGCTGGATGCTGGAAGACGGCGGGTGGGTGGATCGCCTGCGAGGTGGATTGCGCGGGCGATCACTTCCAGGCGATGTAGAACACGCGGCGAAGGCTCTGCTCGACGAGGCCGATCGGCGACGCGAAGATCTCAATCGTGGCTTCGGCCAGCAGCTGGCGGGATGGTTGAGCAGCGGCGCCCAAGCGAGCGGTGCGACGCTCGAATCGGAGCGAATGATCGCGGAAGTCCTGGCGCCTCTGGCGATGGCAGGGCCTGTTCTGCTGGTGCTGCTCGACGGCCTGAGCCACGCCGTGCTGCTCGAGCTGCTGCAAGACGTCAGACACCAGGGGTGGCGCGAGCTGACACCGGTCGAGACGTCGGAACGCCGCTTGCTGATCGCGCCGTTACCGACGAAGACCGACGTCACGCGCTGTTCCCTGCTCGCCGGCCGACTGCTCCGCGGTGCCGATCACGTGGAGCGCAAGGCTTTCCGCCAGCACCCCAAGCTGGTGGCGGCCTCCAAGCCCAGCCGGCCTCCGCGGCTGTTTCACAAAGGAACTCTCGAAGACGACGGTCTGCTCTCCTCGGAGCTACGCGAGATGCTCCTCGAGCGAGCCCAACGCGTCGTCGGCGTGGTGGTCAACGCCATCGACGACCAGCTTTCGGGGAGCGACCAGATCTCCCTGCGCTGGACCGAAACCATCATCCGGCCGCTGCAGTCTCTCCTGGCCGTCGCCGGCCAGGCAGGGCGCCTGGTGCTCATCGCGGGAGATCACGGCCACGTGCTGGAGAGCGGCAGTATGTTCGCAAAGCACGGCAAGAAAGGCGGCGACGGAACGCGCTGGCGCAGGTTGGCCGGGGATTCGACTGATCCGGAGCTGGCCGAGGGCGAAGTGCTGCTCGAGGGCTCCCGGGTGCTCGAAGGCGACGGGAGAATCGTCGCGCCCTGGAGCGAAGAGCTGCGCTACGGCAGCAAGAGCGCCGGCTATCACGGCGGGGCCTCGCCGCAGGAGGTGCTGGTGCCCTTCACCGTGCTCTGTGCTGGCGAAGCGCCGGACGGTTGGCTTGAGATCGAGCCTGAGCCACCCCTGTGGTGGACGGGGGAGACGATCACCCCGGCGACCGCCCAAGAGGTCAGCTCAGTTCCCAGCAAGGCCGAAGACGACCCACAACTCGGCCTGTTCAGCCCCGCACCGGAGCCGGCGGACGCGACCGGGGCTCCGGCTTGGTTGGATCAGCTCTTGGCCTCCGAGCTACTGGCTCAGCAGAGACAGGTGTCCGGCCGGGCCGCGCTCGACGAAGATCTGATGCGCGCGCTGCTGATCGCGCTCGAGGAACGGGGCGGACGGGCGACGCATCCAACGCTGGCGCGGGCGATTAGCTACCCTGCTGGACGCCTCCGCGGTTTCCTGGCGCTGGTCCAGAAAGTCCTCAACGTCGAAGGCTTTCCGGTACTGGAGATCGACGAAGCCTCGGCCACTGTCAGTTTCAACCGCGAGTTGCTCATCGCCCAGTTCGAGCTAATCTCTTGAGATGATCAGTCCTCAACGTCGTCGAGAGATCCTCGGCTCGCTCAGGCGGGGCACGGTTCCGCAGCAGGGACTCGACCTGCTCGCTGTGGGGCTTGAATCTTATGCCGAGACTCTCCTGGAGGAGCTTGACGACGTGGGCCGAGGCGGCAGTGTGTTCAAGGCGGTACGCGGTGAATACGGCTGCGGCAAGACTTTTGTATCTCGCTGGCTCCAGGAACAGGCCAAGCGTAAAGGCTTTGTCTGTGCCGAGGTTCAGATCTCGGAGACCGAGACGCCGCTCCATCGCATGGAGACGGTGTATCGGCGGGCGATCGAGCGCCTGTCGACGACCGGTGTGGCCCGGGGTGCCTTGCGCAGCCTGCTCGACGCCTGGTTCTACACTCTGGAAGAAGACGTGCTGGCAGAAGGCGCGGTCAACGCTGACGATGCCGAGCACCTCGGCCAGCAGACTCTCGAGCTGATGGAAGCTCGCCTGGGCTCGGTGGCACGTAGCGCACCGTCCTTCGCGGCAGCCCTCCGCGGCTATCGGCGCGCTCTGGAAGAAGGCGATAGTGCTCGAGCCGAAGGTCTGATCGCCTGGCTTTCGGGTCAACCCAACGTCGCCGCCGGGGTGAAACGGGCTGCCGGCGTCAAAGGCGACGTCGATCACTTCGGCGCCCTGTCGTTTTTGGAGGGTCTGCTGGTGGTCTTGCGCGATTCAGGGCATCCAGGGCTGGTACTCGTGCTCGACGAGGTCGAGACCCTGCAGCGGGTGCGTAGCGATGTCCGCGAGAAGGGGCTCAACGCTCTGCGCCAGTGGATCGACGAGGTCGACGGAGGTCGTTTCCCTGGCCTCTACCTGGTGATCACCGGTACGCCCGCGTTTTATGACGGACCTCAAGGGATCCAGCGCCTGGCTCCGCTGGCCCAACGACTGGCTACTGATTTCGCCACCGAGGCACGCTGGGACAATCCTCGGGCGGTTCAGATCCGGCTCGCTGCCTTCGATCAGGTGCGCCTGGAGGAGGTCGGTCGTAAGGTTCGGGATCTCTTCGCCGAAGGCTCGAGGAACGCCGCTCGGCTGCGTGCGTTAGCTGACGACGTCTACCTCGCCGATTTCGCGCGAGCGGTCAGCGGACGGCTCGGGGGCAAGGTCGGCATCGCGCCGCGCATTTTTCTGAAGAAGTTGGTAGCCGAGGTCCTAGACCGAATCGACCAATTCGATGACTTCGATCCCCGGCAGAATTATCAGCTCACCGTCGACAGTCGTGAGCTGAACGCGCTCGAACGCGGGGCCCTGTCGGTAGACGACATCGAGCTACCCCCGTGAACGGCTTCGGCCGCCTCCACCCCGCGGTTCAGTACCACGTCGTCAACTCCCTCGGATGGTCGGACCTGCGACCGCTGCAAGAGACTGCCATCGCGCCTCTATTGGAAGGCCAGCATGCTCTGCTGCTGGCGCCGACCGCCGCGGGCAAGACTGAGGCCGCAGTCTTGCCGCTATTCTCGCGCATGCTGAGTGAAGACTGGCAGCGCCTTTCGGTGCTCTACCTCTGTCCGCTGCGCGCTCTTCTGAACAATCTCGAGCCCCGACTCGAGCACTTCGCTTCGCTCCTGGGCCGGCGCGTCGGCCTGTGGCACGGAGACGTGGCGGCATCGATCAAGCGCCGGCTTCGTCGTGAGCCTCCGGATGTGCTGCTCACCACCCCGGAGTCGCTGGAAGGCATGCTGGTGTCGCGCACTCTCGACCGAGCCTTCTTTCTCGGTTCGGTGCGGGCGGTGGTGGTGGATGAGATCCACGCCTTTGCCGGGGACGATCGCGGCTGGCACCTCTTAGGGCTGCTGCTTAGGCTCGAGCGACTGGTCGGCGAGCTGAGCGCACAGAGTTCGATCCAGAGGATCGGCCTATCGGCGACCGTCGGCAACCCCCGCCAGCTGCTCGAGTGGCTGACCGCCGGGAGCGATGGCGACCGAGTCGTGGTCGCGCCCAAGGCCGCGGGCGGCGACGAGAAGGAAATCGTGCTCGATCATGTCGGCTCGCTGGGCAACGCGGCCCACGTGATCGCCAAGCTGCACGGGGGCGAAAAGCGCCTGGTCTTCTGTGACAGTCGTGCCCGGGTAGAGATGCTGGCCACCCGACTTCGCGAGCTCGGCGTGACGACTCTCGTCTCCCACAGCTCACTCGCGGCCTCCGAGAGGCGCCAGGCGGAACAAGCCTTCGCCGAAGGCCAGAACTGCGTGATCGTCGCCACCAGCACCCTCGAGCTCGGAATCGACGTCGGCGACCTCGACCGGGTCCTGCAGATCGACGCTCCTGCCAAGGTGGCGTCTTTCCTACAACGACTGGGACGTACCGGTCGGCGGCCGGGAACCACCGCGAACATGACCTTCCTCACCACCTCACAGTCCGCGCTCCTGTGCGCCGCGGGCCTGCTCGTGCTGTGGTCCGAAGGTCGTGTCGAGGCGATCCAGCCGCCGCCCTACCCGGCGCATGTTCTTCTCCAGCAGATACTGGCCCTTACTCTCCAGAACCAGGGGATCATGCGCCGCGACACCGAGCGCTGGTTGCGCGGTTTTGCTCTTCTTGAGGACCGACCCGAGCTTGTGGCGGAGCTGCTCGGGCACCTCGAGGCGCAAGGGATCCTGTGGAACGAATCCGGGCGCCTATGGTTTGGCGTCGAAGGTGAGGAGCGCCTGGGTCGCCGCAACTTCCTGGATCTGCTGTCCCTGATTCAAAGCCCACCCTTATTCACGGTATACCTGGGGCGCAAGGAGTTGGGGCACGTTCACCCCGCGTCGTTTTCTACCGAGAAAGACGAGAAACCGGTCGTGCTCCTCGGAGGCCAGCGCTGGCGGGTTCGATCGATCGATTGGGACCGCCAGGAAGCCTTCGTCGAGCCGACGACGGACGGTGGCCATTCGAGATGGCCCGGAGATGCCGTGCCGCTTCATTTCGAGCTCTGTCAGGCGATTCGCCGAGTGATGGCGGGGCAGGCCGAGCCACCCGGTCTGTCGCGCCGGGCGACCGAAGCCCTGGAAGCGATCCGGGAGGACTACTTCTGGGTCCGCGACGCGGGAACGATCCTGCTGCGAGCTCGGGACGAAGGCGCCCTATGGTGGACCTTCGCCGGAATTCGCGCCAATGCCATGCTGGCGACCGCACTGGAGGCGTCGGGCATCCTGGTGGGACCGATCGACAATCTCTATCTGGATCTACCTTTCAGACCTGAACCCCGAGAGCTGCAGAAAGCTCTGGACGGTTGGGCTGGAGAGCTCCCTGGCCCACGAGTCGATCCTCGCGCAGCCCGGCGATTGAAGTTCGGCGACTGCCTGCCGGACACGGTTCTTCAAAAAGTTCTAGCGCGGCGAGGAGCGGACGCGGAGGGTTATCGACGGGTCGCGGCACAAGGGATTCGTAGCGTCGCGGTCATACCCTGAAGGCGACGCAGGCGTCGCCCCTACAGCGGACGCTCGCAATCCACGCGATCCATCGAACCGTCCGATCACAGGCGACGCAGGCGTCGCCCCTACGGCGAAGATCTTGCCTGACGCGACGATCGGAATTATCCGATCACAGGCTACGCAGGCGTCGCCCCTACGGCGAAGATCTTGCCCGAAACGATGAATCGAGACCGTTCGATCACAGACGACGCAGGCGTCGCCCGATACAAGGTACCATCGACACATGGACAGCACTGATGTTCAGCGTTGGGGCGACGCCTGCGTCGCCCGGTACAAGGTGCC
>JAAUXY010102068.1_pt1 | contig 13793 bp, 17 predicted proteins | sample 7278121 | NCBI WGS metagenome assembly JAAUXY01 (sample SAMN14350117, study PRJNA611818) | marine sediment metagenome | isolation source: surface marine sediment (1.8m) | place: French Polynesia: Moorea | collected 2018-08 | reverse complement strand
CCAACCTACATGGGCAGCGTCTCGGCGCAGATGAAAGCCTTCTTCGATGCCATGGCGCCGCGTTGGTATACCCAGGCGTGGAACGGCAAGCTGGCCGCCGGTTTTACCGCATCCTCGCTGGCGGCAGGCGACAAGCTGAACTGTCTACAGGACATCCATACCTTTGCCATGCAAATGGGCATGATCTGGGTGGGTACCGGCGCGAGCTTCGCAGCGAAGCTCAATCCGAACGGGTTCTATCTGGGGGCGGGCGTTACGGCCAGCGCGCCGGATCAGATTTCTGAGATGGATGCAGCCACCGCGGCGTTTCTGGGTAAACGGGTGGGCGAGCTTGCCGCCCGCCTCAAATAGCGCTCGGCGAGCCGTCAAGCACCGGCGGTGAGCGGCGCATCGTCCGGACGTACGGCTTTGCGCAGTACGTCAAGATATCCCCGCGACAGACAATCGTGCGAGGCGAAAAATCCGCGTTCGTTCAGCAGCTTATGCAGCGCCGGCAGGTGATAACAAGGCACCGCCGCGCTCAGATGGTGCTCGAGATGAAAGTTCACGAAATTGGGGCCAATGAAGAGGCGCTCCCACCAGCTGAGCACGGTTGTGGAGGTATTCTCTCTGGCATCAGGGCTGAGGCGGTCGATGGCAACGCCGTGCTCGCCGATGAAGCGCAAGCGCAGGATGACCTGATAAACCACCAGATGCGCAATCCACCAGAGTACATAAGCCCAAGCGATTCCGGCGGCCCAGAGCGCGCCGAAGAGCAGCAGATGTGACAACAGGAACGGCGCGTTGCGCTTCGGCCGCACGCGCTTCAGCTGAGCCCATACCACTTTCACGCCCGTCCGGCCGGTCAGGTCACGCACGAACTTGCGCTTGAGGCTCGCTTTGCTGGCGGGATACGTCAGCGCGAGCTTCATGTCGGGATCGTCCATGGTGCCGGCAAAGCGGTGATGCTTGAGGTGGTAATTCCGATACGCGTACATCGACGTGTTCAGGAGGCCTCCCGCAAACCAGTGACCAATGACTTCGTTGAGCCAGCGGGTGCGGAAAAACACGCTGTGCGAGCAATCGTGATAATTGACCGCCAGGCCCAGCTGGCGACCGCCGAGGAGCAGAATCGCCAGCAGCACCGTCAGCGGATTCAGCCCCAACGCAGGCAGGGCAAACGCGGCCGTCATGATGGCAACGTCACCCAGCACGATCCACCAGGCACGCAGATCCGAGCGCCGGGTGAACGGCTTGATCTCTTCGTTTGTCAGCACGTCCGACAGCTTTACCGCGGCGCCGACGCTGGCGTCGACAAAATCGATCTGCTGATTGGCGGTGGTTGCGTTGCTCATCAAATTCTCCAGGATCAAAAGCACCTGCAGAGCACAATGTAACTCATTTTTCCACTAATCGTCAATTCGTGTAATATTGCCAGATGCCGGAACAAACCCTCTCCGCCCGCGAGCTCATCCTGACCCTGATGGACTCCGCCACCGGTGGCGCCCTCCCCGCCAGCTATCTGGTGGCTGCAGGCCGGCTTTTCGGCATGGACTCGGGCAGCATCCGCGTTGCCCTGGCGCGCCTGGTGAAAGACGGATCGCTCAGCACCGAGGCGCGCGGCGAATATCGCCTCGGCACCCGGGCGGGACAGCTGCACCATCTGTTGCGCAACTGGGCGCAGGTGGAAACCTCGGTCAAACCGTGGCGTGGCGACTGGCTGGGTGTCATGACGGCGCACCTGAAGCGCGCTAACAAAACTATCCTCCGCGGCCGCGAGCGCGCGCTGAATCTGTACGGCTTCGCGGAGCTGCACAACGGGCTGTGGGTGCGACCGGATAACCTCGCTGAGTCCCTTGCGGGACTGCACGGTTCGCTGGTGGCGCTGGGCCTCGATGCCGATGCCAACGCCTTCATCATGAGTCAGCCGGTACAAGCGCCGGACCCTGCCGAGCTATGGAACATCCGCGAGCTGGAAGCCGGATACCGCAGCCACCTCGAGGCGCTTGCCGACAGCAGCGCTCGTCTGCCGGAGCTCAGCAGGATCGAGGCGGCAAAAGAAACGCTGCTGCTCGGCCGCGCGGTCACCCGCGAAATCCTGCTCGACCCGCTGCTACCCGACGAGCTCATCGACACGCGTCTGCGCGGCGAGATGGTTGCCGCCATGCGCCGCTATGACCGCGACGGCAAAGCGCTCTGGCGCGACTACTATCGCAACCACATCAAAGCTTGAGCAGCTGCTTGCCGAAGTTCTTGCCGCTGAATAGCCTGAGCAGCGTCGCCGGAATGTTGTCGAAACCTTCCTGGATGTCTTCTTTGTAAACGAGCTCGCCCGAGCGGATCCACTCCGTCAGACGCCGGCGGGCTTCGGGATACTCGCGCTCATAGCCGCTCAACAGAAACCCCTGCATCGTCGCCTGCCGGAACACGATGTTGAAATAGTTGGCTGGCCCCGGCGGCAGCGTTTCCTGCTCGTAGCGGGATATGCCACCGCAGATGACCACGCGCGCAAACGGCGCAATACGCGTCAGCGCGGCGTTTAATGCCTCACCGCCGACATTGTCGAAAAAGACGTTGATGCCTTCCGGGCAGAGCGCCTTGAGCCGCGCTTTGATGTCGTCGTTTTTGTAATCGATGGCAGCGTCGTAACCAACCTCGTCGACGAGCCAGGCGCACTTTTCAGGCCCCCCGGCAATACCCACGGTGCGACACCCTGCGATACGGGCAATCTGACCCGTGACCGATCCCACCGCGCCCGCAGCGCCAGTCACCACAACCGTATCACCCGGCTCGGGTTCGCCGATGCGCAGAAGGCCAAAGTAGGCGGTCAATCCCGTGCCGCCGAGCGGACCCAGATGGGCAAGCAGAAGATCGTCATCCGCAAGCACTTCGACGGCGCGACCCTCGAGGTCGGCATACTCCTGCCAGCCGACCATGCCGGCCACCTTGCTGCCTACGGCAACGTTCGGGTCGTGGCTCTCGACGACCTCGCCGATGCCTCTCGCCCCCATGACATCGCCCGCAGCGGCGCCGCGCGAGTATCCGGCGATATTCTCCATCTGACCCTTCTGTGAAGGGTCGAATCCGAGATACTCCACTTTCACCCGCACCTGTCCCGGCGCCAGGCGCGCAAGCTGCGCCTCATTATGGGTAAAGTCGTCGAGCGCCAGCGCCCGTCCGCGCGGGTTGCCGTTGATTAACCACTGACGGTTCACGTGTGTCATATTCCCCTCCGCAAAAAAATTTCCCCACTCTGCATCTAAATAGACACTTTATGCACCTCTATAGGCAAGACATACAATCACCAGGAGGTGAGTTATGGAACATCTGGGCAACACCGCGGGCTACGCAGCGCTGGGTTTCTGGATATTCATTGCCGTGGTCGTCGCTTCGGGAGTATGGGACGGCATCCGCAAACGCGAAGCACAGCATGAGACGCTCAGGCGCATCATCGAGAGCGGACAGACCATCGACGATGAGCTCGTCGACAAGCTGATCGAGCTCACAGGAGGCAACAAGGACAAGGAGCAGGATTTCCGCATCGCGGCGATCATCCTCATCTTCATTGCACCCGGCCTTGCCCTGTTCGGCTGGATCATGGGTATCTTTCTCGCCGAGCAGCTGACCTGGGTCATGCTGGCCGTGGCCGCGCTCCTGGTCTTCGTTGCCGCAGGCATGTACGGGGCGGCGCTCCTGACAAAACGCTGGCAGAAAGGCGGTGGGAACCTCGACCGCATCGGCTCGGAAGGTAGCAGGCTGTAAAACGTGTCCACGCCGGACTACGCCGAGAGTCCCGAAGCGCTGGTTGCCGCGCTCGCCCGCACCGGCGACCGTACCGCGTTTGCGGCGCTCGTGAAAAAGCGCCAGACCTGGATACGTGACCTCATGCGCCGCTGCTGCGGCGATCCGGTGCTCGCCGACGATCTTGCCCAGCAGACGTTTCTGCAGGCGTGGCGCGACATTGCCAGGCTTCGCGAGCCGGACAAGTTCGGCGCCTGGCTGAAACGCATCGCCATCAACGTCTGGCGCCAGCATGCGCGCAGGAACGACCCGCTGTTCGAATCGGACGAGCTTGTCGCCCAGACCGGCAGCGAGGCCCGGCCGGGTCTCGCGCGCGATCTCGATCACGCGCTGCAATCCCTGTCCGGCGTGGTGCGCCTGTGCATCGTGCTGAGCTACCACGAGGGCATGACACACGCGGAAGTCGCCGCCCTGACGGGGCTGCCGCTCGGCACGGTGAAATCCCACATCAAGCGGGGCAGCGACCAGCTCAAGATGCTGCTGGCAGCCTATGAAACACAAGGAGAGACCGTCTAATGGATGAGGAAAGCAAAGATCCGAATCTGCAAGCCTGGTTTGCCGAGGCCACCGTGCCTGCGCACGAAGCGGCTTTTACCCAATCCGTCTTGCAGGAGGTCGATCGGGCGCGGCGATGGAAAATCGCCCGACGGGTAATGCTCGCGCTGGCGCTCGCGTTGATATCCATTCCGGCTCAGGACATCGGTTTGATCATTGCAGAAGCGTTTCTGGCGCAGCTGGTCAATGTGCCGAACCAGACCGTGGCCGTGGTGCTCGCGCCGATCAATTCCGTTGGCGGCGTGCTTTCCATGGTGCTTCTGCTCATCAGAGCCATACACCGGCGACTCTTTGCCTGAGCATCAGTGACCCAATAGACAGAAACCGTCAGCCCTTTCTGCCAGAATGGACGCATGAAGCTTTTCTACCTGCTCATCACGCTTGTGCTCATTGCAGCCGTTGGCGCGCCGTTCTTCCTGAAGGGGCCAACCGGGCAACCTTTGATGCGTGTCGATCAGGTGATCGACGACACCGTGCCCAGCATGCCCACCAGGGTTTACCGGTGGCAAGACAGACACGGTGTGTGGCAGTTCGGGGAATCTCCTCCTGAAGGCGTCGTGGCTGAGCCGGTCGACGTCAGCGAGAACTTCACGCCCTTCGAAGCGGAATGGGCCGCGGAGTGGGAGGCGCGTCATCCGGACGAAAACGTCAATCACAGCGAGAACATTCCGTCGGGATCCCCCTCACTACCGGACCTCGGAAACATCTACGACGGCGCGGCCATCGAGAAGGCAGAGGCAGCCGCTGAAATCATGGAAGAGCGCATTCAGGACCTCCAGGGTGTCATGGAGGACATCGCCGGATCCAGATAGCCGGGTCAGCGGCGCCTGTCGGAAAGTGCCTCGTGCACGCACCAGGTCAGACAGCGCTCGGCCACGTGCAGCGGATCATCGTCTCTGCCCACAGGGGCCCGCACCAGCCAGCCGTCGCGGCTGACCTCAACCATCCGCCCCCAGCTGTTGTCTTCCCAGGTATCCCAGGTTCCCTTGTAATGCTTGCCGTCGACGGCAACAACCAGCTCTCTCATATCAGCGGTGCTGATCGACGAGGATGGGATTACCGTCCGGATCGATCACCATGAAGCTCGCCGGCCCTTCGCCGTCTTCATCAGCTTCGGACGCCAGGTCCACGCCCTGCGACTTCAGCGCTCTCTGCAGCTCGCGCACGTCGGTAAACGCCTCGAGCTCTCCGGCGCTCTGGTCCCAGCCGGGATTAAAGGTCATCACGTTGCGGTCGAACATGCCTTGGAATAGGCCAATGACATGCGGTCCGTTGTTCATGATCAACCAGTTCTGCTCCGCTTCACCGCCGTTGACCGCGAAACCGAGCTTCTCGTAAAACGCCCGCGACGCCGCAAGATCCTGCACCGCAAGGCTCATTGAAAAGGCACCAAGCTCCATCCACACCTCCTTCATTTCTCATTGGGAGGATATCCCTGAGAGACGTGGTAGACCATGCAGGGCACAATGCGTGAAAGCAAGTCACAACGGACACAATGCAGGCGCAAACACAGGCAGAAGTTCATGCTGATCCCACCTGGCGGGACATCATGCTGGGTATCCCGAGCGTTGCGCCCGCGCGCTGGCACCAGCTGCATCCGCTCAAGCGCTGGCTCATCGCCAGCCGGGCGATGGTGCTGCCGCTCACCCTCTTTGCCGTGACGTTTGCGGCATGCGTCGCACCACCTCAGGGGGGCAGCGGATGGTTGCTGCTGGGTGCCGTTCTGCTTGCGCTGTTGCTGGCCCATGCCACTAACAATCTGCTCAACGACTACGTCGACCATCGCGCCGGCCTGGATCAGGGCAACTACGTCCGCGCGCAGTACGGCGTGCACGTGCTCGAGAGTGGCCTCATGAGCAAAGAGGCGCTCCGCAGGTATATCCTCTTCACCGGCCTGCCGGCGCTGTTACTGGCGCTGTACATCTGCGCCATCAGCGCCATTGAGGTGAGCTTTTATGCCGGCGTCGGTGCATTTCTCGTGCTTTTTTACACCTATCCCCTCAAACGGATCGCACTTGGCGAGCTTGCCGTGTTTGCGGCCTGGGGTCCGCTCATGATCGCCGGTACCGCAGTTGTGCTCACGGGCGGCGCGGATATGACGACAATCGCCGCGGGTGCCGTTTACGGCCTTGGTCCGACGCTCGTGATCTGCGCCAAGCACCGGGACAAGCTGGAGGATGATCGCGCGCGTGGCGTGCATACGCTGCCGGCGCTGCTCGGCGATCGAGTCACCGGGTCATTGCTGATTGCGCTTGCCCTGCTGCAGGTTGCCGGCATCATCTGGCTCGCAGCGTACAGCAGCTTGTATGGCCTCCTGCTGGCATTGGCGGCACTGCCGCAGCTATACCGACTGGTTGCCGTCTATCGCGTTGCCGCGCCGTCGCAGCCACCGGCCACCTTTCCCGCAACCGCATGGCCGCTCTGGTTCACCAGCCAGTCTTTTCTCTACGCCAGGAATACCGGGTTTTTGATGACCGCCGGTGTATTCGGACAACGTTTGTTTTTCTGAAGGACAGTTGGCCTCTGGCTTAGCTATGATGGCTGGAGGAGAGCGCACCGATGCCGATTCATTACCGACCAGACTACGACAATCACATTGCCTACATCGTCGGCGAGGGCGACATTACGTTTGAAGAGTGTGTCGAGCTCATCGAAAAGCAGAAGGCTGACGTCGGCCATCGTCTGCACGAGATCAACGACTACCGCGGCACCAAGCTGAAGACCGACGGCGACAACGTGCGCCTGCTGGCGCAGATGAACCAGGATCTCTACGCGCAGATACACGACATCCGCTTTGCCGTGGTCGTCGACAACGACGTCGGCTACGGCATGTCGCGCATGTTCAAAGTCTGGCTGCAGGACAGCGTCGAGTTCGAGATTTTCGAAGACTACGACAAAGCCTACGCCTGGGTCATGGAGGCTGCGACGAAAGAAGCGGCAAAGCGCAGCTGATCAGCGGTCGCCGAACATATCACCGAGACCACCGAGCACTGAACCCTCACCTTTGGAGCCGGTAGGCGACGCCGCCTGCATGATGCGTCCCGCGAGGCGGGAGAACGGCAGGCTCTGCAGATACACCGTGCCCGTTCCTCGCAAAGTCGCAAGAAACAAACCCTCGCCGCCGAAGATCATCGATTTCAGCCCGCCGGCACGCTCGATATCGTAGTCGATGCTCGGCGTGAAGGCGGCAATGCAGCCGGTATCAACCCGCAGGGTTTCGTTGTTGAGCTCGCGCTTGATGACCGTGCCGCCGACGTGGATGAAGGCTTTTCCGTCGCCTTTCAGGCGCTGCAGGATGAACCCTTCGCCACCAAAAAAGCCTGCGCCCAGGCGGCGGTGGAAGTCGATGTTCAGACTCGTGCCGTAAGCGGCGCAGAGAAAGGCATCCTTCTGACAAACGAGCTCACCGCCAATCTCCGCCATGTCGACCGGGATGATCTTACCCGGATACGGCGCGGCAAAGGCGACGCGCTTCTTGCCCGCTCCGCCATTCGAAAAATGTGTCATGAAGATCGACTCGCCGGTCAGCACGCGCTTGCCGACGTTGAGAATGGAGTCGAGCACACCGCCGTCGGGATTGGACCCGTCACCCATCTTAGTTTCGAAGCTGATCCCGTCTTCCATATAGTTCATGGCGCCTGCCTCGGCGATGACTACCTCTTCCGGATCGAGCTCCACCTCGACGATCTGCATGTCGTCGCCAAAAATTTCGTAGTCCACCTCGTGACAGATCATTACTGCTCCTTGTGTTGTGCTTCCCGCATTGTGGACAGCTCCGCAATCGCTGCCAAGACGCAGTTGCCGTGACAGCCGCGATTCGCCTAATCTCGCGCCATGCCCGAACTCATTCCCAGTCGCGACGTCACGCACGCCGCAGGATCATTCAGCGTCTGGCTCGAGCAGCAGCAGACCGCCAAAGGCAGCGACGTGCCCTGCGGGTCCTGCACGGCCTGCTGCGAATCCGGCTATTTTGTCCACATCACGCCGGAGGACGCCGACGCGCTCACCCACATCCCGGAGGCACTGCTGTTCAAGGCGCCGGCGCGCCCGGCCGGCCACTACGTCATGGGTTTCGACGCGCACGGCCGCTGCCCGATGCTGCACGACGGGCAATGCAGCATCTACGAGTATCGCCCGCAAACCTGCCGGGACTTCGACTGCCGGGTGTTTGCCGCGACGGGCATCGCTGCCGGTGAGGAAGACAAGAGCAAGGTCAACGCCCGGGCCGCACAATGGCACTTTACGTTGACCGATGGCGAGCAGATTGAGCTCAGCCAGATGCAGCGGGTCGGCGCCTGGCTCCTGGGCCAGCCGGACGCGCCAAGCAACGGCACTCAGCTTGCGCTTTTGAGCCTCGAGCTATGGAGTGATCTCGCCGCAATCGGGGACTTCAGCGCAGAGGCGCTGCGCGCGGCGCTGACACAGCGGATCCAGCAGCGACAGTCACGCCCGTAGCTCGAATGACCGTTTGCCGCGGCTGACGCCGTTGACAACCAGCTCCACGTAGTGTGTGCCGGGATAGAGCACGCGCGTTGTCATGGGTCTGAACACAACGCGCTTGGCAATCTTCAGCGCTTCACCGGCGCCAAGCTCCGCATCTTTGACCTTGAATACTTTGGCCGCATGACGGCCGTTGGCTTTGAGAAACCCTACCTTCAAAGCCACTTTGAGTTTCTGCGCCTTGGCCGAAGTCAACGTCGACTGCCAGGTCAGAGCGTCGCCCACCTTGACCTCGCTGCTGACCTCAATGCCGCTCAGCCGGAACTTCGGGTCGAGCGGATAGCCAACCAGCTCGAGGGCGGCGGGATCGTCGGCACTCAGCAGCGTTCTGAGGGCATGACGGGTCATCCACTCGAGCTCACGTGCGTCCTGGCGCCCCTCACCGGTCCAGCGCTGGAGCGCAGCGAGAACTGCGCCGGGTTCGATTCTCGTGAGATCGTTGAGATTGTTCGCCACAGATCGCGTCACATAGCGCGTGGGATCTGCATGGAGCGTGTCCAGCACAGCAATGACGTCAGGCGCGGGGAGCACCACCCGAGCAGCCCACGGCAAGTAGGGTCTTATGCCTTCCGAAGCGAGGCGCCGTACGTGGTAGTTATCGTCCACCGCCCACTCATGCACGTGCGCCATGGTCTCCTGAGGAAACGCCGACAGGAACGGCCGAATGGCGCTTTCCGCCGAGAACCGCTTGGTCGTTTCCCGCAAGAAACTCAATGATGCCTCCAGCTGCGCGGCATCGCAGCCGTAGCGGGCCATGTACTCACCCGGGACAACCCAGATGAAACGACCAAAGTCGTCGTCACTCAAAGTCGGATCGAGCGGAGCAGGCAGCGCTGCCAGCCAGATATCCCTCGCCGCGCCGAGCTCGGCCGGCAGGTGCCGGTGCGCCGTCTCCACCATCCAGTTGATGCGCTCCTTGAGCTCGAGCTGCGGGAATGCAGCCAGCACCTCACGCTCGAAATCCTGCCGTGCAAACGCCGGATGAGCCGAGATCAACGCAGCACCGAGCTCGGCAACGGTCCGCGCGTTGAACAGGTCGTCTTTCAACGAAAAAGACGTTTCCGCCTTGATACTCATGCATCCAACCTCACTGCACCATGTTGTCGCCAATCTGCACCGAGCGGGCGTCTGCCGCCAGCGCCTCGACGTTGTCGCCGTTGAGGGCGGCGAGAAACGCAAGCAACGCACGTTTTTCATCTGCCCGCATCTCGAGCGGCAGTATCCAGGCATCCAGCTGCGGATCAGCCGAGCCGCCACGCTCGTAGTAGTCGACGACCGCTGCAAGCGTCGGCAGCGAGCCGTCGTGCATGTAGGGTGCGGTCAGCGCAACGTTGCGCAGGCTCGGCACCCGGAAACGCCAGCGATCGCGTGCGTTTCCCGTGCGCTCCGCGAGGCCGTCATCGGGCTCACGATCAACCTGCACCGGTTCCGCCAGCGGGATCACCACTCCCGGAGCAATCTGCAGATTCTGCGTACGCTCCGGATTGGCGGCGCGATAGCCGACGCCGGTGTTGTAGTAGCCATGATCGGTGAAAAGCGCCGCGTCGCGCCCGACGGTATGACATGCAGCACACCCTTGTTCGCGAAACACTCTGAAGCCTGCCTGCTCCAGGTCGCTCAACGCGTCCGCCTCAGCGCCGTAGAACCAGCGGTCGAAGCGCGAGTTCCCGGAGACGAGCGCACGCTGGTAACTGGCAAGGGCGTGCCCGAGATTGTCCGCGGTCAGCCCGTCCGCATAGATTGCTGCGAACGCATCGGCATAGCCTGGAATACCGGCAAGCCGCGTCAGCACCGCCTCGCGGTCCGGATTCGCCATTTCGTTGACCGCCAGAAGCGGCGCCCATATCTGCTGCTCCAGCGATGTTTCACGTCCGTCCAAAAATAGCTCCGGCAGATACACGACGTTGTAGAGCGCAGGTGCATTACGGCGCACCGAGCGGCCTTCGACACCCACGGGTGTGGCCAGCTCGTGCTGAGTGAAACCCTGCTCGGGGATGTGGCACATACCGCAGGAGACCGTGCCGTTGACGGACAGACGCCGGTCAAAGAAAAGCTCGCGGCCGAGCGCCAGCGCTTTTTCGTCAAGCGTATGGCCAAGCGCCGGCAGTCCCAATGGCGCCACCTGTTCGGCCAGCTGCAGGCGCGCTCCCGGGGTCAAATCGAGCGCTTCGCTGCGGGTCTCGAAATCACCGCGTTCATAACCGTCGCGAAAGTCGCCGCTGCCGATGATCCCGGCAAGCAAGCCGACAAGAAGATGGGTATGGATGACGCGGAGTGTTAGCATCTAAGCTCGGACTGATTCAATCTCAGGGGAGAGAGACATGATGATACCGCGCCTGACCCGGGCTGCAGCCCTTTCCACGCTCGCTCTTTTACTGTTTGTGCCGCACGCGCTTGCCGACGAAACCTGCATGTCACCGTACATGGCGAAAATTGTCGGCCAGGAAGACTACGTCTACATCTGGACGCTCGGCATCGAAGGCGTCGGCGACGGCGAGGACAAGCTGGTTACGGTGGACGTCAATCCGGAATCGCCGAGCTACGCGCAAGTTGTCGACAGTATTTCGGTTGGCGGCAGGAACGAAGCCCACCACTCGGGGCTGTCCGACGACAGACGCTATCTGTGGGCTTCAGGCCTCGACACCAGCAAAATTTTCATCTTCGACGTCCACACCAACCCCGGCAAACCGCGCCTGCACAAAACCATCAACGACTTTGTCGCCAGGTCAGGCGGCATCGTCGGGCCGCACACCAGCTACGCGATGCCCGGACGCATGCTGATCACCGGGCTTTCCAACAATCGCGACCACGGGGGCCGCACGGGGATGGTGGAGTACACCAATGCCGGGGAATACATCACCACCCACTGGATGCCTACCGACGACAATCTGCAGGGCGCCGTCAAGTCCGGCAGCTACGCGGACGGCTATGGCTACGATGCGCGCGCGCTGCCGCGCCGCAACGTGCTGGTGACCTCGTCGTTCACAGGGTGGAACAACTACATGATGAACCTCGGCAAAATGCTGGCGGACGAGGAAGCCATGAAGCGCTTCGGCAACACCGTGGTCATCTGGGATCTGCATACGCGCAAGCCCAAGAAAGTTCTGGACGTGCCAGGCGCACCGCTGGAGATTCGCTGCGCCTGGGGATCGCGCAGCAACTTCTGCTTCACCTCAACGGCGCTGACGTCGAAGATCTGGCTGATTTACGAAGACAATTTCGGTGACTGGCACGCCAAGGACGTCGCCGACATCGGCGACGCCAGCAAGATCCCGCTGCCGGTGGACATCTCCATCTCTGCTGACGACAACCATCTGTGGGTCAACACGTGGAACGACGGCAAGGTGCGGCTCTACGACACGACCGACCCCCACGCGCCCACACAGGTCTTCGAGCAGCAGATTGGTGAGCAGATCAACATGGTTTCCCAGAGCTGGGACGGAGAGCGCGTCTACTTCACATCCTCGCTCCTCGCCAACTGGGATAAAACGGAAAGCACGGGCGCGGACCTGCAATACTTCAAGCTCTACGGCTGGGACGGCGAAAAGCTCACGCCACGGTTTCATCTCGACTTCATCGAAATGGGTCTCGGCGCACCGCATCAGATGCGTTTTGGCGCGTACGCGCTCTACGGCTTAAAGCCGCCAGCGCGCGGCGTTGCCGCAACCAATGCCCGGTAGATTCCTGACTCTGTGCGGCCTGGCGCTCTTGAGCGCAGGCCTCCAGGCCGCACCGCACGAGCACCCGGAACCGGTCGAACCGGTGGTGCTCGCGCCCGGCTACGCGGAGCTCGAGTTTACCCCGCCGCAGCCGGGCACCTACCAACTACCGCCGCTCGGCAGCGCGGCAGACGGAGTTGTGCTCGACAGCGCCGGCAACACCCGTCGTCTGTACGATTATCTGGGCGATAAAATCACCGTGCTCAGCTTCATTTTTACCCGCTGCAACGACGTCAACGGCTGTCCGCTGGCCACGTTCGTGATGAAAGGAGTACAGCAGAAGGTCCTGGAGAGCCCAGCGCTGAAGGACAACGTGCGCGTAGTCAGTTTCAGCTTCGACCCCTCGTACGACACGCCCGAGGTGCTGAGGGCATACAGCGGACACTTCAGAGATCCGGGTTTCGACTGGCAGTTCCTCACCACGGCAGGCGATGCTGAGCTCACCCCCATTCTCGACGCATACGGTCAGTGGGTCATCAAGGACTATGACAGCGAGGGCAACTTTCTCGGCACCATGTCCCACGTCCTGCGCGTTTACCTGATCGATCGGGACAAGCGCATACGCAACATCTACAGCACTTCCTACCTTCACGCCGACACCGTCGGCAGCGATATCGCAACTCTTCTCCAGGAGACCGGCAGGCCTTAGACTCGAAAGGCCGACAACGCGAGGTCAACGTGCAGGGTCCATTCCCGGCCTATCAAGGCGACGAGCCCTACGTTTTTGTGTGCTACGCACACGAGGACAGCACAACCGTGTTCGCTGACATGACCTGGCTGCGGGAAGCAGGCGTCAACCTCTGGTACGACGAGGGCATCACCGCCGGCAGCGAGTGGACCCACGACATTGCCAACGCACTCAATAACTGCAGCCAGGTGCTGTTCTTCATCTCCGGGGCGTCAGCCAATTCTCGCCATTGCCGCAACGAAGTTCAGTATGCGATGGAGCACGACAAAGCGGTGGTCTGCGTCTATCTCGAGCCCACCGAGCTGCCCGACGGGCTGCAGCTGTCCATTGGCCTGTCCCAGGCGCTCTCACGGCATGAGCTGAGCGAGACGGATTATCGCGGCAAAGTGCTCGCCGGTCTCGCCAATCCCGGCGCGGCAGGCTTCAACCCACCCGCACGGCGCAATCGCTGGATGGCGCCGGGTGCGGCGATCGCGAGCGTCGTAGCGGTTGTTGTCGCCGTCGTCTTCTGGCTGGAGCCGGACAATCTCCCGGATCCCGCTTCGATTGGT